>Ga0075418_10007666_pt1 | contig 12142 bp, 10 predicted proteins | sample SoiMetdeltSBSDD2_FD_81776 | JGI IMG/M metagenome (GOLD analysis project Ga0075418, IMG submission 81776) | Bulk soil microbial communities from a Populus tree surrounding site in Tennessee, USA - Soil MetaG P. deltoides SBSDD2 | ecosystem: Environmental > Terrestrial > Soil > Tree plantation...
TCGACATCGCGGTGGCTGGCGGCATGGAGTCGATGAGCAACACGCCTTATCTGCTCGCAGGTGCCCGCGATGGCATGCGGATGGGCAATCACGAGATTCTCGACTCGATGATCGTGGACGGCCTCTGGTGCTCATTCGAGCAGTGCCATATGGGTACGGCAGGGGAAGTGATCGCCGCCGAATATCACATCGGACGTGCCGCGCAGGACGAATTTGCGGTGCAGAGCCACTGCAAGGCGGCTGCTGCGCAGGCCGCCGGCCGCTTCAAGGCCGAGATGCTGCCTATTGCGGTTCCGCAAAAGAAGGGCGACGCGGTCGTCATCGACCGGGACGAATCGGTACGCGCCGACACGACTGTCGCCGCACTTGGCGCATTGCGACCGGCGTTCCGGAAGGACGGCACAGTGACGGCTGGGAATGCTCCCCCCGTTAACGATGGTGCCGCGGCCCTGGTCGTCATGTCCGCGAGGCGCGCCGCTGAGCTCAAGCTGACACCGATGGCGCGGATCGTCGGTCAGGCTACGAGCGGACTGCCCCCAAAATACCTGCTGATGACACCCGTCGAGGCCGTGCGGCGGGTGCTGACGAAAGTGGCCTGGTGGATCGAAGACGTCGATCTATTCGAGTTGAACGAAGCGTTCTCGGTTCAGGCGGTCGCCGTGTTGAAGGAGCTGGGGATTGATCCGGGGAAGGTGAACGTCAACGGCGGCGCCGTGGCGCTTGGTCATCCGATCGGCGCCAGCGGTGCACGCATTCTGACGACGCTGCTTTATGCGCTGAAGCAACGAAACCTGCGCCGAGGAATTGCGACGCTTTGCCTCGGCGGTGGAAACGGCGTTGCCCTGGCTGTCGAACGCCTCGAGTAGCAGGAGTTGCCTTGGCGGTCGAGTTGAGTGAGAGCTTGGCCGTCGGGCGAGAGTGAGAGGTAGCCGGAGACCTTCAGGTCTCCGGACGCAAAACCTGCCCGGTTCTCACCCGTTCCATGCGGCAAATCTTGCTCACCTTCAATCGTGAGGCGAAAGTCCAGCACGCTGTAAGTTGTTGACTTCAATAGCTGATTCAGCTGAACGTGCACAGATTTTCGCTTGACTTTCGTGCGGCACGCCCCTAGGATCAACCCCGGCCGTGACCTCCCCTGTCACACGCCCAGGCCAACATCTTCCCGAGGAGAACACCGTGCCATTCGACGATCAGAAGGAACGCAACAAGGCGCTCGATATTGCTGTCGGCCAGATCGAAAAGCAATTTGGCAAAGGGTCGATCATGCGTCTCGGACAGCGGGGCGCCATCGGTCCCGTCGATGTCATTCCAACCGGCGCGATCAGCATCGACTACGCCCTTGGGATTGGCGGTATGCCGCGCGGACGCGTCGTGGAAATCTACGGCCCCGAGTCGTCCGGCAAAACCACGCTGGCGCTGCAGGTGATTGCCGAGGCGCAGAAGGCGGGCGGGATGGCGGCGTTCGTCGATGCGGAGCACGCGCTCGACGCGCAGTACGCACAGAAGCTTGGCGTGGATGTGGAGAACCTCCTCGTGTCGCAGCCGGATCACGGCGAACAAGCGCTCGAGATTGTCGAGGTACTCATTCGGTCGGGCGGTGTCGATGTCGTCGTCGTCGATTCGGTGGCCGCGCTGGTTCCGAAAGCTGAAATCGACGGCGAGATGGGCGAAGCGCAGATGGGTCTCCAGGCGCGCCTCATGTCACAGGCGCTGCGCAAGCTCACCGGCGTGGTGTCGAAATCGAAAACAACGCTGGTCTTCATCAACCAGCTCCGCGAAAAAATCGGCGTCATGTTCGGCAATCCTGAAACGACCACTGGAGGTCGGGCTCTCAAGTTTTATGCGTCGGTCCGGGTGGACATTCGCCGCATCGCCAGCATTAAAGATGGCGATCAAATCATCGGTGGCCGCACGCGCATCAAGGTCGTCAAAAACAAGCTCGCGCCACCCTTCCGCGAAGCTGAATTCGACATCATGTACGGCGAAGGCGTGTCGCGCGAAGGCGACCTTTTGGATCTCGCCGTCGAGAAGCGCATTATCGAAAAGAGCGGCGCCTGGTTCGCGTATGCCGGCGAGCGGCTCGGACAGGGACGCGAAAACGCGAAGCAGTTCCTCAAGGAGAACCCCGACATCCGCCAGATCGTCGAGGAGCGCGTGCGCAAGGAGCTCGGTCTGGCGCGAGAGGCCGAGGTCGCCGCAGTGTGACTGCGCGAGCGGAATCAGCTGTCGAGTAGCGGCGCCCGGTCGAGGCACAGGTCCTCGTTACTCATCGGCTCAAACCGACCGACCTGGACCGGCGATTGAGCGCACTCGACCGCCGCCGTCGCGAATATCGGCCTTCATCGCGCCGCAGTCAGCGTCGATGTTTTTCGGGCAGATCGCGCGGATCCGCGTCCAGATCAGATGCTTCCCACTCATCGGGAAACTCCGGATACTGCAGTCGGATCTTTGCAATCCTCGCCCGAATCCGCTCTGACTCCTGCTGAACTTTGTCTAGCGCCACGAGGAGAGCGCGGACGCGCTCATGGTCGGGTTCGTCGGACAAAGTGCCTCCCCCGCCGTTTTCAGTGCAATTGGTACTCCACAAAACGTGCGCGAAAGGCAGAGAAGCGCCGTGGGCGCGCCGAGTTTGGCTAGGCGGACACGAACGTGTGAGCCTCGTACACCTCAGGCTCGCCCTCGATCCCGAGTGACCTGAGGATCGGCACTAACGTTTCCCCGAACCGTCTGAACGCCTCCGCCGACTCCCACACGTCCACTACGCGGAAACCGTTCTTGCCTTGGCCAGCGATATGAGCGAGCAATCCCGGCACGGGCCAGTCTGCAGGCGACCCGACGCGCGCCTTGCCCCCGGTGACACGTTTGACGGATTCCTCGTAGTTCGCCCGCGTGAATGAGGGCCCTTCGAACACCGCAACGATAGCCATCGCATCCTCCTGTGAGCGTGAACAGACGAGCATAGGATCAGACTCGACCGCGATTCAACAGACGCCGCTTCTGTTCGATATTGTCTGGAGCGATTCCCTCCTCAACCTCGATCCACATCAGCTCGATCGTCGACGAGCGATAGATCTCGAGCGCCTCGGGACGGGACAAAGTAGCACCGAGTGCGTGACAACCGAGATACCCTGAGTGCAAGTGCGCCGGCACCTTTCGATGCTGCGGTCATTCGCCGCGGCAGACGTCCTCACAATCGGGAACGCGAGCTGTGGCACTCTCGCGATCTTCCTCTGCCTGGACTACGTGGCTACCGCGAGTGTCCGCTCCCTGTGGGGCGCCTTCCTCCTGCTGCCGCTGGCACTTGCATGCGACCTTCTTGACGGCTACGTCGCCCGGACGCGGTCGCAGCGTCAGTCGATGCTCGGGGGAGACCTCGATTCGCTGGCTGATGTCATCTCGTTTGGCGTGGCGCCGGCGGTGCTTGGCTTCACGTTGGGCTTGCGCGGCGGCTGGGACGTGCTATGCCTCACCTACTTCGTCGTGTGTGGCGTCAGCCGTCTGGCGCGTTTCAACGTTACCGCCGTAGCCCTGGCCGACAACACGGGGAAGGTGAAGTACTTCGAAGGCACTCCGATCCCGACGAGCCTTGTGATCGTCGCGCTGCTCGCCATGGCGTTCCAGCGCGGGAGAATCGACGCGGCGCTCTGGTTCGGTGCGTGGCAGATCGGCCCTGCCGTCCTACACCCGCTCGCACTTGTCTATGTGGCAAGCGGAAGCGCCATGATTAGCGCGACGCTTCGGATTCGGAAGCCGTAAAGGAAGGCGCCCAGCCGAAGATTGCGGGTTATTGAGGCGTCACATTCTCGGCTCGTGGCCCTTTCGCGCTCTGTCCGACCTCAAAGCTGACACGCTGACCTTCTCGCAATTCATCGAACCGCGTTCCACGGCATGCCGATGAATGGAAGAAGTATTCCTGCTGCTGGTTGTCGTCCGCGATGAATCCGAAGCCTTTGTCGCGAACAACGCGTTTGATCGTTCCACTCGCCATCCTCTCCTCCTTACTTTCTTACTGTGCGCCCGCTGGCGTCCGATAATTTTGCTAATTTTGCCGCTGAGCTACACGAACACACCTGCTGTCGCGTTCATCTTTCGTGCCGACAAACAGTGGAACGTGCATCGTGAGCTCCATTGACGAGGATTCCCACCGAGTTACCGCCTGTCGAAACGCCGCCGCGGCGACCTACGACAGCAGCCGCCCCGTCGTGGCGAGCATTGCCCCAGCCGTCATCACGTCGCGACAGCTCTCAGACCAGCCGGCGACCTCCGAACCACCCGGCACATAGTCAGAGAAGCCAAACATCAAGAGGCCGACGCCGATCACTACCATTACAGCAGAGAGGGCCTTTTGATCGCATCTACGTCCGCGGCGCGACTCTACTCCCACGGTGCTGGCGCTGCAACCGCGAACTGTCCGCGGAGCCTTGCCAGTCCTGGGCTCGTGACGCCGACCGCGACGCCGTGGATCGCCACGCTCGAGGGATAACTTATCGCAGGTGTCCAGCTATGGTCGTCGGAGCAGCCGATGTTGGAGAGTCGCGATATTCGTTGGAAGGCGAGCGCGCCGGTGCCTCGCTCGGCCGCGACGGGAATGGTTGGCCACAAAACGGAATCCATTTACCGGAGGTATGCCACGTCGATACGGGCATACTGCGCGAAGCCGCGCTGAAGCTCGATCTCGTCCACTCCGCGAGGGCACAATTTCAGGCACAGCGGTCGCAATGAGCGAAACCGCCGAGCAACAGACGGTCTAAATCTCCTCAGGAAAATCTGGTGCCGAGGGGCAGAATTGAACTGCCGACACCGTGATTTTCAGTCACGTGCTCTACCAACTGAGCTACCTCGGCACTCCAGGTAATTGCGCGATGGAAGGAACGGCCAGTATATCACCCGTACGCTGAGCGCTGGCAGGCCTGTTGAAGGTGCAGATAAGCGTGGCAGAGCGCACGCTCACGTTTCCGGCCCATCTGTTCCGGCGCTTCGTCAGTCCCACGACACGTAAGCGAACAGGCCTCGTCGCGCTCTTGGCCACAGGCATCTCCATTCTGCTGCGCCGCACATGGCGCCCTCAACTGCCCCGAATGAGCGAAGCATGGATGCGTAGTCACGATGTTGATTTCGACCGATACGATAACTGGCGGGAGTACTAGTCTGGGTGCTTATCAGTAGATGGTTCGTAGACACTTCCTGGTCGTCGATCGTGGCAGTATCGGGGCTCAGGTCCTTTCGGAGTTGGAGGTTGGGAGTTGGAAGTACACTACGCCCGGCCGGCTCAATCAGCCCCCGCTGATCAGCATCGGTCACGAGCCGCCGAGTAAGGAGCAAACGTGGTGCGCACGATTCGGTTCCTGACGGTATTTGCAATATTGGCCGGCGTCACGGCGAATCCTGCGGTGGCGCGTCAATCGGCGCCACAGGCGCCTCCGCCCGCTGAAGCTGCGGCGAAGCCCGTACCCGCGGAACTGCCGGAGGTCGTGGCGCGCGTAAACGGCGAGGCTATCAACAAGGCCGACCTGCAGTCGGCCGTCACGCAGCTCGAGTCGCGCGCCGGCCGGACGGTGCCGCCCGATCAGCGCGATCGCGTGTTCCGCGGGGTGCTGGACCAGCTGATCGCCTATCGTCTGCTCGCGCAGGAAAGCGTGACGCGCAACATCGCCGTGTCCGACGGCGACGTCGACGCTCGTGCGGCGGAAATTCGAAAGCAGTTTCCCTCCGACCAGGTGTTTCAACAGACGCTCGAGCAGCAGCACATGACTGAGGCCGAGTTCCGTGACGACGTGCGCCAGGGCCTGCGCATCACGGGGCTCATCGACGCGGAGCTCTCGACGCGCGGGCCGGTGACAGCCGAGCAGGTCAATCAGTTCTACGCGAGCAATTCGTTCGAGCAGAAGGAGCGCGTGCGCGCCAGCCATATCCTGATCGCCGTGCCCGAGAATGCCGATGCAGCGACAAAGGAAGCGGCCCGGGCGAAGGCGACCGAGATTCTCAACCAGGTGAAGGGCGGCGCAGATTTCGCCGAGCTGGCCAAGCAGTACTCACAGGATCCAGGCAGTGGCCCGCGTGGCGGCGATCTCGATTACTTCGAGCGCGGCCAGATGGTCGGCCCGTTTGAAGAAGCGGCTTTTGCGCTCGCGCCGGGCCAGACAAGTGAGCTCGTCGAGACGCGCTTCGGCTACCACATCATCAAGGTCGTCGACAAACAGGCAGCGCGCACGATTCCGCTGGAAGAAGTGCGCGGTCGCATTGAAGAGTACCTGCGGGATCAAAACCGTGAGCAGCAGACGCAGGTGTTCATCGATGCCCTTCGCACAAAGGCGCAAATCGAGATCTTTATTTGAGCGAGGTTCGCCTGGATGTGTGGCTCGACGTAGCGTGTCTCTTTAAGACACGCTCGGAAGCCAAGCGTGCGTGCGAAGGCGGCAAAGTGGAGCTGAACGCGCATGCCGCAAAGGCAAATCGCGCCGTGCACGAGGGCGATCGAATCCGCATTTCACGTGGCCACGGCCGCCACCAGGACATCATCGTTCGCATCGTCATCGATTCGCACGTCAAGAAGTCCGAGGCCCGCGTCCTTTACGACGATGTAACCCCCAAGCCGAGCACTGAGGAAATCGAGATGCGCCGCGTCGAGCGCATCTACCGCGCCGCAGCACGAGCGGCCGGAACCCCCGACCGGCGCCGCCGCCGCGAGCTCCGCCGCATTAAAGAAGGGTCGTAGGCGCAGGCTTTAACCTGCGCAAGACCAAAGACGCCACCCAACCGTCTGACGTACGATGAGCCGTGCCGCGCAACCAGGAGGTCATCCGGCAGTGGAAGGTGCTGCATGCGCTGGAATCCTCTCGGCATGGGGTGACGATCGCAGCGCTGGCGGCTGACCTGGATGTCACGACACGAACGATTCGACGTGATCTCGCCGCGCTCCAGGAGGCGGGGTTCCCGCTGTTCGACGAGCGCGACGAAGACGGCCGCGTGCACTGGCGCCTTGATGGCCAGGTGCTCAAAGGACTCGAAACCGGCTTCACCGTGCCAGAGCTGTGCGCGCTCTATTTGAGCCGCAACCTGCTCGAAGCGGTGGCCGGCACGCCGTTCCAGCCCGACCTGAGTCATGCGTTCGCCCGGCTCGAAAAGCTGCTGTCGCCGCGGTTGCGTCAGTTTCTCGACCGTCTGCCGGAGGTGCTGAGCGCAAAGCCGGGTCCGCGAGCACGCAACGGCGATCGGGCGCCGAAAGACGCGGTTGCAAAGCTGCTCGAGGCGACGCTTCACCACAGGGTCACAGCGATGCGGTATCACTCGGTGGCCAGCAGCGGCGTCAAAGACTACGTTCTTCATCCATATCGCTTGGAATTCGCCCAGGGCGCGTTGTATCTGCTGGCCTACGTTCCCGCGTACAAGGATGTCCGCACGTTTGCCATAGATCGCATCGTGTCGGTCTCGCTCGAAAAGCAGACGTTCACGCCGCGCCAGGTCGTTGGCGACGATGTGTTTGCGAATTCGCTCGGCGTCAATACGGGGCCTCCGGCTCGTGTGGAGATCGAGTTCGCCGCCAAAGTGGCGCCGTACGTTCGCGCTCGCGTGTGGCACACTTCGCAGCAGGTGCGCGAGCGCCCGGACGGCACGCTCGTGCTGTTGATGAACGTGTGTCACGATTGGGCCCTTAGGAGCTGGATTCTGAGCTGGGGACGTTTCGCGCGCGTTCTCACGCCTGTCGGGTTGGCAAAGGAGCTTCGTTCGGACCTGCAGGCGGCATCCGAGCGCTACGTTCAGGCCTGACCATGCACCGACCGGTTCGGTTTGTCGTCCTCATCCTGCTGGCGCTCGCCTTCTTTGCGGGTCCGGCCGCCATCCGTTTTTATACAGATTGGCTTTGGTTCGGCGAAGTCGGCTATCCACAGGTGTTCCTCACCGTGATTCGTGCCCAATCGCTGCTTTTTGCCATCGCGTTTGCGGTGTCGGCGGTCTGGCTGGCCGCCAATCTGCGGCTGGCGCTGGCGTCGATTGGCGATCTCCGTCCTGTCTTCACCACCCGCGAAGGTATTCAGCTTCCGCTACCAGGACGCCGACAGCTTCAAACCATCGCATCCGCTGTTGCGATTGTCATCGCCATCATGGTCGCGCTTTACGCGGCGTCTCAGTGGGAGACATGGCTGACGTGGCGTTTCGCAGTACCGTTCGGACAGGCCGATCCAATTCTGGGCCGGGATGCGGGCTTCTACATCTTTTCCATGCCGTTCCTGCAATTTGTACGTCGGCTCGCGCAGACGGTGATCCTCCTCGCCGGCCTTGGAGCCGGGCTTCTCTACTTTGTGTCCGGGAGCCTCAGCTCGCGTTTCGGATCGCTGGTGTGGATGACCTCCCCTGCCCGTCGGCATCTGTCGCTGCTGGCGGCGGCGTTTTTCCTGCTCCTGGCAGCGGGCGCATGGCTCGGCCAGGCCGAGCGGTTGATCCAACCCTCGAACCTGATTTATGGGCCCGGTTACGCGGACGTCAATGGGCGCATGCCCGGAGCGCTCGTACTTGCAGCCGCAGCGGTCATTGGTGCTGTGCTGGCGTTGATACAAGCATTCACGCCGCGCAACTGGCCGATTCCGGCCGCCATTGGCCTGTACATCGTCGCGACGATTGGCGCCGAAGGTTACGGCGTCATGCTGCAGCGGTTTGTCGTCACGCCGAACGAACAGACGCGCGAGTCGCCGTTCATTCAGCACAACATCGACGCCACGCGGCGCGCGTTTGCGCTCGATCGCGTCGAAGCGCGGGAGCTGACCGGTGATGCGACACTGACACCCGACGACATCGCGCGTAACGCGGCCACCATCAGCAACGTTCGCCTATGGGATCACCAGCCGCTGCTCGACACGTTCGGGCAGCTGCAAGTCATCCGCACGTACTATGATTTCGTCGGCGTTGACAACGACCGGTACAGAATCGGCGGGACGTCCCGGCAGATCATGCTGTCGCCGCGCGAGCTGGATACCAACAGCCTGCCGAATCGAACCTGGGTCAACGACCGGCTGACGTTTACGCACGGCTACGGGCTCACGCTCGGGCCCGTCAATCAGGTGACCAACGAAGGGTTGCCGGTGCTCTTCGTCGGAAACCTGCCGCTCGAAACGATCCCGGAACTGCCGATCGAAGAGCCAAGCCTCTATTACGGCGAGCTGTCCAACGATTACGTCATCGTTCGAACGAGCACGCGTGAATTCCACTATCCACGCGGCGAAGACAACGTCTTCAACCAGTACAACGGCCGCGGCGGACTGGAGATCGGATCGCTGTGGCGCAAGCTCGTGTTTGCGCTGCGGTTCGGGGCATATCAGATCCTGCTCAGCAACGAAATCACTTCGGAGAGCAGGATCATGTTCCTGCGCAACATACGGGAGCGCGTCCAGAAGCTCGCGCCGTTCCTCTCTTTCGATCGCGACCCGTATTTGGTCGTCGCCGAGGGTCGACTGTTCTGGATGTACGACGCCTATACGACAAGCACACGCTATCCGTATTCGACGCCGGCCGGTGGAAGGCTCAACTACATCCGGAACGCAGTGAAGATCGTGATCGACGCCTACGACGGCACAACGACGGTGTACCTGGCCGACAGTCGGGACCCGATTGCAGCGACCTACGCGCGAATATTTCCGGGCCTGTTCGTGCCGCTCGACAGCATGCCCTCGTCACTACGTGAGCATGTGCGCTATCCGGAAGACATCTTCGCCATTCAGGCATCGGTGTTCGCCACCTATCACATGACGCAGCCGGCGGTCTTCTACAACCGGGAGGATCAGTGGGAGCTGCCGGTGATCGAAGACTCCGGCGATGCGCGGGCGATGCAGCCGTACTACACGATCATGCGACTGCCCGGCGAGGCGGAACCGGAGTTCATCCAGATGCTGCCCTTCACGCCGCGCAACCGCGATAACTTGGCGGCGTGGCTCGCGGCGCGCAGCGACGGCGAGCACTACGGCACGCTGCGTGTGTTTCAGTTCCCGAAGCAGAAGGTCATTTTCGGCCCCAGGCAGGTGGTCGCCCGGATCAGTCAGGATCAGACCATCTCGCCGCAGATCACGCTGTGGAACCAGCAGGGGTCGCAGGTGATCTGGGGCACGCTCATGGTAATTCCGATCGAGGAGTCGTTGATCTACGTTCGGCCGCTCTACCTGCGTGCGGCGAACGGCCGCATTCCTGAGCTCACCCGCGTGATCGTCGCGTATCAGAATCAGATCGTGATGGAGCAGACGCTTGAGGAGGGGCTTGCCCGACTCTTCGGCGGCAAGGTACCTCAGGAACCCGATGCAGAGCTCGTTCGCGGCCCGTCGCCTCCGGTTCCCGGGGCTCCCGTCATTTCGCCCCCGCCGACGGACGGCCCGTCGGATCTTCGCGGGCTCGCTGCACGTGCGCGGGAGCATTACGACCGCGCGGTGGAGGCACAGCGACGCGGCGATTGGGCGACGTACGGCGACGAGTTGAAGCTGCTCGGAGAAGCGTTGGAGCAGATGAGAGCACGATAAATGACCGGAGGCCTAAAGGCCTTCGTCTACCGGTCCGGCTGAAGCCGGACACTACGTACGACCACTTGCCGGTTCCTCCGTGCGCAACCACGCGCGCAGCACTTCGGCCACGCTCCAGGCCTGAGCAATGCATCCGCGAGCCACGTAAGGCGCCTCTGCGTCGAAAATCTCAGCGAGCGTGCCGATCCCGTAATCGCTCAAGTGCGGCACGAATCCCTCCAGGCATGCCGCGCGGGCGCCAGCCTTGTCGGCCGGATTGATCTTGAGCCACACGTCCACGAACGGGCCTGCCAGCCACGCCCAGACCGTGCCCTGGTGGTAGGCGGCGTCACGGGCGCGCAGGTCGCCGTAGTACTGGGCCTTGAAGTCGCGGTGGCCCGGGGCGAGCGACCGGAGGCCGACAGGGGTCAACAGTCGGTCGCGAACGACCTCGAATACCGAGCGCCAGCGGCTGCGATCCAGTACCGGGTGCTCGAGCGATATGGCGAAGATCTGATTTGGCCGGAGAGCCGAATCGTCTCCCTGCTCACCGTCGATCACGTCGTACAGATAGCCGCCTTCCTGGTACCAGAATCGCGCGTTGAAGTGCTCGTAGGCACGTGCTGCCCACTCCTCCACTTCTGGTGCGAGCGGATCGGCCTCCTCGCGCAGCCACTCACCCAACAGGCAAAGCGCGTTGTACCACAGCGCATTGATCTCGACCGCCTTGCCGCGTCGTGGGGTCACCACCCAGTCGTCCACCTTCGCGTCCATCCAGGTGAGCTGGTATCCCTTCGCTCCCTGTCGCAGCAGGCCATCGGTATCGACGCCAAGGCCGAAGAGCGTGCCTTTGATGTGGTGCTCGAAAATCGACTTCAGCTTGGGCAGGAGCTGACGCAGCGTGGAGCGATCGTCGGTGAACTGCAGGTAGCGGTTAATCGCGTGGAAGTACCACAACGACGCATCGGCCGTGTGATACAGCCCTTCCTTGGTCCCTTCGGGAAACATGTTCGGAATGAGACCGTCGCGCACGTAGTGGCCGAACGTACGGAGGATGTATCCCGCTTCACGCTGTCGGCCGGTGCAAAGGGTAAGCCCTTCAAGGCTGATCATCGTGTCGCGGCCCCAATCGGTGAACCAGTGATAGCCGGCGATGACGGTCCGCACCTCGTCGCCTGCCGCGCGGGCGCGTGCGGCTTCCTCCAAACGGCCTGCGGGTTCGATGATGAACTGATCGGACGCGAGCACGAGCTCTGCCGGGATGCTGCACGGCGGCACCCGTTTCGCTGTTTCGAGGAGACGCTGTCTCCGTCGGGTTTCCGCGTTCTGCAGCTCCGCGGAGTCGAGCGCTCCGATGGTTTCCCACGATTCGGTCGACGCCACTAGCGTCCCGGGCGATTCGGGCGCGAGCGTGAGGCGCAGATAACCTGGACTCCACAGCTCTCCGCACGCTTCGTAGCCGCGGTGCAGCTCCAGCGCATACGCCACCTGCCCTAGCACCTCAGGCAGCAGCGTGAACGCCTTGTCCTTGCCGAGCACGTAGAGCCGAAGGGGCGGAAGGTCGCCTCCCGGCACGATCTCGAATCGATCCCCCAAGGCATTCACCAGGTACGGAGCAGACACGGGATGGCTGACAGGTGCGTCGTGAAGCCGGAACGCGACGA
>Ga0075418_10007668_pt1 | contig 12141 bp, 7 predicted proteins | sample SoiMetdeltSBSDD2_FD_81776 | JGI IMG/M metagenome (GOLD analysis project Ga0075418, IMG submission 81776) | Bulk soil microbial communities from a Populus tree surrounding site in Tennessee, USA - Soil MetaG P. deltoides SBSDD2 | ecosystem: Environmental > Terrestrial > Soil > Tree plantation...
GCGGGACCTACTCGAGCCAGCGATACAGCCTGCTCAAGGACATCACGCGGGACAACGTCAAGGACCTCTCGCTGAAATGGGTGTGGCGTCCGAAATACCTCGACAAGATGGAGAGCACCCCGCTGGTCGTCGACGGCGTGCTCTACACCGTGCAGAACAGCGAAGTCGTCGCACTCGATGCCGCGACGGGACGCAGCTACTGGACGTTCCGGTATCGCGTACCGCCAGAGTCAAACGCATACGTCATGGTCGTGAAGGGACTCGCGTTCGCCGACGATCGATTGTTCTGGGCGACCTACGACGGCCATCTCATTGCCATTGATGCCAAGACAGGCGCTGCACTCTGGAACAAGACGATCCTCGATTGGAAACAAGGCCTGCAGTTGAACGTCGCGCCGCTCGTCGTCAAGGACAAGGTGATCCTGGGGCCGGCCACCAACGAGTTCGGCACCAACTGCTGGATTGCGGCGTACGACGTGCGCACGGGATCGGAAGTGTGGCGGTTCAAGACGGTGCCGGAGCCTGGCGAAAAGGGCAACGACACCTGGCCGGGCGACTCGTGGAAGCATGGTGGTGCGCCCATCTGGGTGACAGGCTCGTACGATCCGGCAACCAACCTGACGTTTTGGGGAACCGGCAATCCGAATCCTGGATGGAATGGCGGTCCCCGCAATCCTGGCGACAACCTGTACGCAGACTCGGTCGTCGCGCTCGATGCCGATACCGGAAAACTGAAATGGCATTACCAGTTCACGCCAAACGATGAATTCGACTGGGACTCGGTGCAGGTCCCGGTGCTGGCTGATCTCGACTGGAACGGAAAGCCGCGCAAGGTCATGCTCTGGGCGAATCGGAATGGCTTCGCCTACGTGCTCGATCGCACCACGGGCGAATTCCTGCTCGGCAAGGCGTTCGTCAAACAGAACTGGAATCTCGGATTTGATAATGGGCGCCCAGTCAAGGATCCGAAGATAAAGCCGACGCCTGAAGGCACTCGCGTGGAGCCAGGGACGCAAGGAGGCACCAACTGGTATTCACCATCGTTCAGTCCACGCACAGGTCTTCTCTACGTGTCGGTGTGGGACAACTACTCTGCGATTTCCAGATACGCGGAAGTCGCACCATGGGAAGAGGGAAAGAAATATACCGGCCGTGCCCCGGCCGGGCCTGGCGGCGGCGCCGCGGGACGCACGCCGGTTGGCTACCGCACCGAGGATGAAGGCTACGGCGCGGTGCGCGCAATCGATCCGAAGACCGGCGAGAAGAAGTGGGACTTCAAGATGGTCGACTACACGGAGAGCGGCGTGCTGACCACGGCCTCGGATCTGTTATTTGCCGGCGGCCGCGAAGGTCATTTCTTCGCGCTCGACGCGCGCACCGGCGAGCTGCTATGGAAGACGAACCTTGGCGGGACCGTGGCGAATGGACCGATCACATTCGCCGCAGACGGAAAGCAATACGTAGCAGTGGCCGCGGAAGGGGCGTTGTACGTGTTTGGATTGGGTCACTGAGGCCGAAATCAATGTTCAATGTTCAATGTTCAATGTCCACTGTTCGCGCTTCGCACCTTGAGCATTGAACATTCAGCATTGAGCATTGATCTCAACGCCCCTTCTCCGTCACCTGCCGCACAACGCGCAGCAGATTCCCGCCAAGGAATTTCTTGATCCGTGCCTCTGACCAGCCACGCTTGAGCATCGCCTCAGTCAGCATCGGCAGGTCGCGGATGTCGCGCATGCCGCGCGGCAGGGTCGGCCCGCCGTCAAAGTCCGATCCCAACATAACGTGATCGTCGCCAACGAGCGCGATCGCGCGCTCGACGACGGCGAGCCAGTCATCTGGTGTCAGCTTCATATCATCCGGGGCTGACGGCTTGAAGCCGACCATCGGGAACTGCGGCGCCGCGATTTTGTCGAGCTCCTCGACCGTCATCTTCGATTCCTTCTGGCCGATGTCGGTGGTGTCCCAGAACGGCTTGCCCGCGTGCTCCGTGTTCCACTTGAACACCTTGACATTGTGAAACTCGTTGCCGATCTGAAACCCCATCACCCCACCGTTCGCCGCCAGCTTTTTCAAGAGATCATCCGGCATCAGGCGTGGGATGTTGTTGACGCTGCGAAGGCCATGGTGGGTCGCGACGATGGGATCGGAGCTGACATCGATCGCCTGTGAAATCGTCTCGTCCGATCCGTGCGAGATATTGATGACCATGCCGAGCCGATTCGCCTCGCGAATCACCGCCCGGCCGCGATCGTTCAGGCCGTGCCACTTCGGCGCCGCGCAGCACGAGTCAGCAAAGTTGTTGGCCCAGTTGTGCGCTGGTAGTTGAAACGAGCGAAGGCCGAGTCGATACAAGTCGCGCAGGATCGCCGGATCGCCATCGAGGTCGAACCCGCCCTCGAGATCCATGAAGGCGGCGATTTTTCCCGTCGCGCTGATGCGCTCGACTTCCGTGGCGTTGAACGCCAGCTGAATCTTGTCTTTGTTCTTTTCGAGCTGGTCGTAGGCGGCATCGATGAGTCGCAGCGTCTGCTTCGTCTCGAGCCGAGCGGGGTAGTACTGCTCGGTCACGAACAGCGAAAAGAACATCGCGTCGAGACCGCCTTCTTTCGCGCGCACCAGGTCGAACTGGCCGTCCTCGACCCGCTGGCCCATGTCGCCGCCGTGATAGAACTGCCGATCGACGACGTGGACGTGGGCGTCGAAGATGAGCGCGTCGCGATGGAGTCGTGAGGCGCGGTCCGATATCTGAGGCGGCGCGAACACGATGGCGACGAGGACAGCGATACCGCTGAGAAGGCGCATGTGTCAGGTGCGCGCGTGCTGCGACTGTTGCGGCGCGCGGTACTGGACTGACAGGTGCGGTGTCTCGAGCCGCTTCTGTCCTTCAAGCCGGGATGTGAGACAGCTTTCCAGCATTCCGCTGACGAGCAGCGTGCGTTCGACGGGATACGGCGCCTTGCCCGTGTCGAACAGCTCTTCGATCTTGCGAACCAGACAAGCGGAATACGTGACGTTCGGCTCCGGCGAAAGAAAGAACTGCGTTGACTGCACCGCGCCTTTCACACGCGCCGCAAAGGTGAAGTCCTTCACCGCGCCGTTGAGCATCAGAAGCGTCGCTTTGAGTCCATCACGGTATTCGATGAAGTAGGCCGCCGGCGTTTTGACGAGTTTCGGCAGCTCCCTTCCGGCGACGAGATCCTGTGTGCGGCCGTCGACGACCGGTTGCCCCTGAGGCGTGTCGCTTCTCGATAGCGCCGCCGTGAGAAGCTCTTTCGAGTAGCGTCCCTCCTCGCCAGCCTTCCACACCGCATCCCCTTCGATCATCTGCACGGCGGTGACGCCGGACTCGCCTCCTTTGCGGCGTTCGAGCATGCATTGCATCGCTTCGAAGCCGTGAAAATCCATGACGTCTGGGCCGCCGTAGCCGACCATCAGCGCGCTCTCGATCTCGCTGTTCAGCGGCAGCTCGATATCAGGCAGCCGCCACGTCACTGGGAGTGACGATCCGGCGAGCATCGGAAATTTCAGCCGCTTCGAAGCATCCACCATCCATTTCGCGTGCTCGAAACTGTAGGACAGGTGCTTGTCGTTATAGAGAGGAACGGCGACGCCGTCCTTCTCGAACACCTCAACACACTGCTTGACGAACTCGTACCGCGGATACAGAACCTGACCCTTATCGTTCCGCTTGTAGTCTCCATGTTCGCCAATTACGAGTACGGCATCGACCGCGAGCTTGCTCCCGCCGCAGCGCAGTGTCTCCGCGATCGTCGGATACACCTGAAAGTCGAATTCCTTCGCGCGCGCCGCGCTTTGGTCACTGTCAGGCTTCTGATCGACGTAGAGCGACACGACTTTCATGTCCGGCTTGTGCCACGCACCATCTCGCGGGTAGCCGACCAGAAATCGGTCGCCGATGTGCTGCGCGTGCGACAGATAGCGGTATACGGTTGCGACAACTGCAATGCGTTTCATGAGTAGGTACTCGGGATCCGTTGTCCGGGATCCGGGATCCGTGTGTATCCGTGTTCTTCCGTGGCCCGAGATCCGATCAGTGCTCTACGTCCGCCAGAAAGTCGATGCCTTCGGTGGCTGATAAGTGATAGCCAAATGCGGCGTCTCGTACCGCGCCTGCTGCTTGAACAGACTCTCCACACCAGCCGCGGTCAATCCCGTCGTCAACAATGTGCGCTCAGCGGGGTAGGTTTCCTTCCCGGTCAAGTACATCTGTTCGAAGTTGTTCACTAGCGGACTGAAGAAGTTCGCAAGGGTGGTGCGCCCTGGTGGCATCGGCAGATACATCTGGGTTGAGAAAATGCTCTGTTGACCGTCAAGGCGCGCGGCGAAGTTGAAGTCCTCGATCAGACCGTGCAACAGGATCATCGTGCACATCAGTCCGTCCTGATGTTCGTAGCGATACGCCACCGGGTCTTTCACGAGTGTCCGCATCTCGTCGACCGACGGCATGACGTGGTTGAATCCCGCGCGCACCGGCTTGAGCGTGTGACTCCGGCAAAGCGACGCCTCGAACAAGTCCTTCGGCCACACCCCCTCCTGGTGCGCCTTCCAGAAGTTCTCGCCGCGATACGCCTGCACCGATTTGACGCCTGTCTCTCCTCCCCTCCGCCGCTCAACCATGCACTGCAGCGTTTCGAGACCGTGAAAGTCGTAGCTGTCGACGCCGCCATAACAAATACACATGGCTTCGCGGACCCGCGAGCCAAGCGGCATCTCGAGCGAAGGTGTGCGCCACGTCACCGGCAAACTCGAACCGGCCATCAACGGAAATCCCATGCGGCGAGACGTGTCGTACATCTCCTTCGACCAGTCCCAATTCCACGACAGATGTTTGTCGTTGAAGACCGGGACGGAGCGGCCGCTATCCTCGAACACCTTGACGATCTGTTTGAAGAATTCGTACCTCGGGTATTTCGTTTGACCCTTCTCGTTTCGCGGATAGCGTCCGTGCTCCCCAATCAGAATCACGCCATCGACCGCGAGTTTCGATCCACCGAGCGTCAGCGCTTCCGCGACGGTCGGATACAGCTTCATCGTCGGAAACTGCTGCAGGCGGCTCTTGCTCACGTCGTTTTCGCCGATTTGATCGATGTAGATCGACACGAGGTCCATCGGCGGGTGATGCCACGTCCCGTTCCACCCGTAGCCCTCGAGAAAGCGATCGACGATGTGCTGGGCATGGGAGTACTTGAAGTACGTCGTGCAGATCGCGGACAGCTTCGGACGCGCGGGACGCCGTTGCGCCCGGAGCACGATCGGCGCTGCAGCCATGCTGACGAGCAATTCGCGTCGAGAGATTTTCATAACGGTCTGTCCGTGTTCGTCCGTGTTCATCAGTGGCCTAGTTGGCCACCCGCGAGGGCGCGTGGATCGTCACGCCCTTCCGCTTGGTCGACACCGATATCTTCTCACTCGGCTTCGCACCATCCGGCAGCGCGTACTTGATTTCATACTGATGCAGCAGCTCTTCCGCCACTTGTTCAATCGCCTTTGCGTGGGTCGTCGTGACGACCTGATCGTGCCGGCCACCTGAGTCTTTCGCACCGTCACCCAGTACTTGATTGAGCGCGAACTGCCCATCCGACAGTTCCTGGTCGCGTAACTGACCCTGTTGAACCGAGACCGCGTCTGTCCCTCTGGCTTGCGGCGGGGCCAGGCCCTGCGCGCCAGCGGCCGAGACGACATAGAGAACCGCGCCGCTTTTGCGTAGTGCCTCACGCACGTCGTTGCCGTTGAGCGTTGTCGGTCCTTCACCACCAAGCCGCATCACCACGATGGCAGGGCGCCTGTCCTCGTGTTGAACTTCCTTGGTCGCCTCCAGGATCGCTTCCAGCAACTGCGCAGCGCCGGCCTCACGGCCGCGTGGACCGAGGCGCTTAAGAGCTGCGCTCAGCTCGCTCCCCTCGTGCGAGAAATCATTGAGCTTCTCCGGCTGCACGATGACCGAGTAAAGAGCGAACTCGGCCTTTCCGAGCAGCTTCTGCATGAAACGGCCGGTGCCGAGCTGAAAGGCGCCCGTTCCCTGGTCGGCCACGAGGAGCGCGACGCGCAACGGAATCTGGGCCGGAGTGACGCTGACGATGGCGCTCACTTTGCCACCATCCTTGACTTCGAAATCAGGAGCCTGCAGATCGGTGACCGATGCACCCGTCTTGTCGGTGACCGAGACATAGATCGTGCGAGTCTGCTTCGCGATCGGTTGTCCATCACGCGGAAGAGGCGAATGAAGACTCGATGAGCCAGCGACCGCAGCAATTGCAAAAGCACCGGCGAGTGACGCCGTAAACGGGTGTGGCATAGATACCTCGGCGCGTCAGTATAATCGACCTTCCAGAGGGACGATAAATGACCAATTCTCTGAGCCGCCGCAAGTTTCTCGAAATATCAGCCTGTGCCTCAGCGATGACTGGACTTCCACCGAGCGATTCCCTCCAACCCGCAGGCGGAAGCCACACAGATGAAAGTGTTCAGACGATGAACCAGAATCAAGCACCATCGTCTCCTGACGCGTGGTTCGCCGGCCCGACCGCTGGACGATCGGTGGTTCGCGCCAACCAGGCGATGGTGGCCACGAGTCAGCCGCTCGCGTCGCAGGTCGGGATCGAGATCCTGAAACGCGGCGGAAACGCCGTCGACGCCGCGATCGCGGTCGCCGCGATGCTCAACGTCACCGAACCAAACATGACCGGCATCGGCGGTGACTGCTTCGCGATGATCTACTCGTCGAAGACAAAAAAAATCGACGCGCTGAATGCAAGCGGACGCTGTCCGCGCGCGTTGACGCTCGATCACTTCACCTCGCGCAAGATTGCGCAAATGCCCTTGAGCGGCATGGACACGATCACCGTGCCCGGCGCATTTGACGGCTGGCTTACGGTGCTCGAGAAATACGGGACGATGAAGTTCGCCGACCTGATGGCTCCGGCGATCTCGTATGCGGACAACGGGTTTCCTGTGGCGGAAAAGATCGCGGCGGACTGGGAACCGGAGGTTGCAAAACTGAAGCAGGACGCGGCAGCCGCCGCGACCTACCTGGTCAACGGCGGAGCGCCTCGACCCGGGACGGTTTTTGCGCAGAAGAACCTTGCCAAGACGTTTCGGACGCTCGTGAAAGGTGGGCGCGACGCGTTCTATCGCGGAGAGATCGCCAAGGCGATCGTGGACTATTGCCAGAAGAACGGCGGCTTCCTTTCGATGGAGGATTTCGCGGCACAGAAATCCAACTGGGTCGAGCCGATTTCGACCACGTATCGCGGCCACACGCTGTACGAGCTCCCGCCGAACAACCAGGGGCTTACGGCACTGCTGATCCTGAACATCCTCGAAGCGCTCGATCTGAAAGCGATGCGCGGCGACGCCGTGCTCTACTATCACACGCTCGTCGAAGCGACGAAGATCGCCTTTGCCGATCGCAATCGATACATCGCCGACCCGGCGTTCGCCAAAATCCCGATCAAGGAGCTCATTTCAAAGGAGTACGCGGCGAAGCGACGAGCGCTCATCGATCCGAAGCGTGCCATCGACCCGCCACTCTACGGCGACATCCAGATGGGCAGCGACACCACTTACTTCACCATCGTCGATAAAGATCGCAACGCGGTGTCGTTCATCAACAGCCTGTTCAACTCGTTCGGGTCAGGCATTGTCGCCGGCGAAACGGGAATCATGCTGCACAACCGCGGCTCCGGCTTCTCGCTCGCGCCGGGCCATCCGAACAAGCTCGAGCCAGGCAAGCGGCCGTTCCATACACTCATTCCGGCGATGGTGTTCAAGGATGGCAAGCTGCTGATGTCGTACGGCGTCATGGGCGGCGATATCCAGGCGCAGGGACACTCGCAAGTGCTCATCAACCTCATCGATCGCGAGATGAATCTACAACAGGCGATCGACGCCCCGCGTGTCCGCTACATCAGCGGCAAAGGGGTGATGCTCGAGGATACGCTGCCCGCGAGCGTGATCGACGGACTGGTCGCGCGAGGCCACGAGCGCGTGCTTCCGCCTGCCGGCATCAAGCATCGCGCCCTGATGGGCGGCGGACAGGCGATCATGATCGATCCGGACAGCGGCGCGCTCTCAGGGGCGTCAGATCCGCGGAAGGATGGGATTGCGATCGGCTATTAGTTAGCTTTCAATAACTCCGGGAATCCGGCACAGAGTCCCATTTCTTCGCGTCGAGGAAGATTCCGCGCATCAGGAGAAACGCGGAGCGCACGGCGGCCTGGTTTCCGCGCTGCGGGACATCGAGCTGCTGCACAAGCTGCCCAAGCGTCTTCATTTCCAACGTCGCCATTTCGGCGGCCTTCTGTCCGTACTGCTTGACCGCAGCGTCGATCTCCGCCTGACCCTTGTTCGCGGCAATCGCGGCGCCGAGCGCGGCGTGCGAACTGATCAGCGCGTCACGCGTCGCGGCCGCGCCTTTATGCGCATCGTCCAGTAGCGCTTTGACTGCTTTCTTCTGGTCTTTGGTCAACTGAAAGTCGGCCGTCAGGATCTCGAGCCGGTTCAGTTGAAACCCGCCGAATTGCCCCGGGGGCATTCCGCCACCGCCACCACCTCCGCGCTGTGCGCGCGGCGTCGCGGCCATCGCGATCACGATCATCGTACCAGCCAGCAGCGGCAGCGATACGCGCATCACAACGCGCTTCACTGGCCACCTCCCCGCTGCCCACCGCGCCCACGGCCGGGAGAAAGCTGGAAAATACCGGCCATCATCGCAAACGCTGGTGCCGCGTTCGGCTGCTGATTCGGTTTCAGCATCGCGTAGATCTTCGTGAAGGCGCGCGCTTCGATCGCTGCCATCTCCGTCGCGGCTGCCGCGTACGCTTCGGTCGCCGCCGGCATCTCATCGAGGTTATTCTGAAGGGCCAGGTTGCCGAGCCGCAGGCGAATGTCCAGAACCTTTTGGGCAACGGGCGCGGCGTCGCGGCTCGCGTCCATCAGCAGGAGGCGGACCTCAGGTGCCTGCGTTTTGTCATCGAGCTTCAGCCGATCGATCATTTTTTCGCCGGGAAGCGGCTCGGCCAGACTGAGCTTCGGCGCGCCAGTGTCGTCGTTGCCCATGCCGCTCTGGATCGGCGCGTTCTGAGCCGAGAGGACGATCGGGACCAGGACAAGTGTTGCGAAGAGAGCTGTAGCAGACGGCCTACTCATAGCAGTGAATATATAAAAATCGAAAGCCAGAAGCGAATAGCAAGAAAAGAGGCGGAGAGCGCACAAAAAAACCCGGCGCGTCGGTTGACACGCCGGGCTCTCGATCTAGGCGATCAGCCGGATCCCGGACAACGCATCCCGGATCGCGGCAGATTTGCTTTACCAGTCGAACCGCACGGTCAGACCCATCGTGCGCGGGGCAATCGTACCGGCGGCAAGCCCGTTTCCTGTCGCCGTGTACTTGCCTAAGTCCACGTTCCTTTGCGTCGCATTGTTGGCACCCGTGAACTGGAACGTCGTATTCATGTTGGTGAACTGCACCTCGTTGAACACGTTGAAGGCCTGCAGCTGTAGTTTGACCCCGCTGTTCTTGCGCCCCATAAAGTTCACCGGGAATCGGCGGGAGAGCGTCACATCCCATTCGTGCCAGGTCGGATGACGCAGGATGCCCACCGGGGTGTTGCCAAAGTTACCCACGCTGCCGTTTGGCTGCGGCATCGCGAATGCTGCGACGTTGAAGTGCACCTGATCGGCGAACGGCAGGTTCTTATTGGCCGCGATCTGCTCCGGCGTGAGGGTGAACGGATCGCCAACGAGCTGGCAGCGTGACGTGATGCCATCGGTCAACGACGGGTTCGAGTTCTGGACCCCCGCGTTGTTCGACGAGCAGCCCGGCGTGATCGGCGCGCCGCTCAGCAGCCGCGTGACACCCGAAACCTGCCAGTCGCGCACCAGCTGCTTCACAAATCCCTGCTGCGTGAACGTCGGGATATCGTAGCTGTAGTTCACCACGAGGTTGTGCCTGCGGTTCTCGGCGGTCGGCCCCCAGTATCGCGCCCTGATCGCATCCTTCCCGCCGATCTGATCGGTGTACGGGTCGTAGCCTGTGTATCCGTTGCCGCGTGCGTAGGTGTACGAGAAGTTTGCCTGCAGCCCGCGTGTCAGCCGGCGTTGGACGTTGAGCTGCAGTGCGTTGTAGTCGAGCACCTGCGAGTAAAGATCCGGCACGAAGATCGTGACTGATCCCATGCCGGGATACTTACCGAGGGACTGACGCAGCGAATTGGCATTGAGCGGCGCGTTGTTGACCAGGTTTTTCGGGTCGCCATAAACGTAGAGCGGCAACCGATTGTCGTCCACTGTCCTGCCGCTTTCGTAGGCAAAGTTCCCCACGTACGCAATCTCCGCGACGGTGTTGAACCCGATGTCGCGCTGGAATGCCACGTTCATGTTGTACGACTTCGCGAGCGGCTGATCGTAGCCGCCGACATTGACGCCTACCGGTGACTGAACGAGTTGTACGTTGCCCGATCCGCTCGCAACGGCGGCGATGTCGTCGAACGTGGCCCAGTTGATCCGATTGCTGCACGACACCGGGCAGCCACCGGCAAAGTTATACCCGCCGGTGCCTGTCGATCGTGGGAAGTTGTAGAAGATCCCCCATGACGAGCGGAGCGCAGTCTTCCCGTCCCCGGTCACATTCCATGCAAACCCGACGCGAGGCGCCGCAACCAGCCATGGAAATCTGAAATACGTGCCCGGCTTCGCGCCGGCAATGCCGTCGGTCGTCACGCCATTGAGCTGATTGCCGGAACCCGGCACGATGTTTCCTGCGAATGCCGAAGGGAAGAACACGCCGGGGTTCGCCGGATCGATCGTCCGCTGGTTGCCCGTCGCACAGGTCTGGTCGCCCGGAACGCCGGTGGTGCAGACCAGTTTGTAGATGCGCGCCGCCTGGTTCGCCTTCCACAAATCGGTAAAGAACCCCGTGTGGTTGTTATTCACCTCGTAGTCGGATCCGCTGTGCTGGAAGCGCACGCCGTAATCCAGGGTCAGCCGCGGCGTCGCGCGCCAGTTGTCCTGAATGTAGAAGTCGTTCTGCCAGTGCCGAACGGCTTTGTCGACACGGGCTGTCAACTCGGTATACGAGCTGAACGCACCAAGGAGCATGTTGGCGTAGCCGTTGCCAGTGTTCAGCGGGTTGTTGGCATCGTTGCCGAAGTTGTAGTTCCCTTGGTAGTCCGCAGAGCCGGGCTCGGTCTTGTGGTCGAACTCGATCGAGACGCCCATTTTGAGATTGTGGCGTGACTTCGTGATCGACAGGTCGTCGGCCCAACTCGCCCGCGCGCTCATGTTGAGTCGGGGCAGCGGCAGGCTGGCAGTGCTATCTGTGAAGTACCCGGCCAGGTTGGAGCGGTTGCCGCCGCTGGTGCTGAACCGCGGTGCGTACGGCCACTCGTCGATCTGCGGTCCGCCAAACCCCGCGAGCTTGGGCGGGTCAGAGTGGTCGCCAAACGGCTGCAACCGCGGCGGGTTGATGCCGAGCGCTGACGCGTATAACTTCGTGTAGTCGAAGTCGGATCCGACCTCGGTTTCAGGGCCGGCCCTGAATCCCCACCGGTTGTGGGTGTAGCCGAAGTTCATTTCGTTCACGACGGTGGGTTTCAGCACCTGCGTCAGTGTCGACGAAACCAGAATGCCGGGTGTGTTGTTGTTGACGTGCCCGGTCCCCGGCGTGAAGTTGTTGTAGCTCCACGTGTCGTCGCGATCCTTGATGATCTTGAACGCCTGACGCGTCTTCGACGTGTACACCTGATCGATTCGAATGTTGGTGTTCGTCCGTCCGTGTTCAGGTGTCGTGTCGAACGCCGAGTTCGACGTCCACTCCTGCCCTGCCTGAAGATTCAGAATTCCGTTTGGGAGGGGCAGGAGGTTAAGCATCTTCTGGCCGAGCGCGTTAATGCGATTGGGTGGAATGATATTGCCTGGGAATTGCGCGCCGGTCTGCGGATCGATGATCGGCTGGATCGTGCCGTTGGTGATTCGGGTCTGTGAAAAATCGCCGACCCGCTCGAGCGCCGTCGGCAGGTTCGTGCGAAGCGTCGACGTCGGCCGCTTGTCGATCGTGTACTCCTGCGACACATAGAAGAAGGTCTTGTTCGTCGTCGCCTTCCGGGCATCGATCAGCCC
>Ga0075418_10007670_pt1 | contig 12139 bp, 10 predicted proteins | sample SoiMetdeltSBSDD2_FD_81776 | JGI IMG/M metagenome (GOLD analysis project Ga0075418, IMG submission 81776) | Bulk soil microbial communities from a Populus tree surrounding site in Tennessee, USA - Soil MetaG P. deltoides SBSDD2 | ecosystem: Environmental > Terrestrial > Soil > Tree plantation...
AGTCGCTGGGCAACTGAGCGGCTCGTTCGAGGCATAGCGGCTCCAGAGGCGGCAGAAAGCACGCACATGCGCCGCCAGACAGAAATTATACTGTTCAGGTCGCGGGAGACAGCAGGAGGCAGCCTTGAGAATCTTCGACCCGCACATCCACATGTATGCGCGCACGACCGACGACTACGAGGCGATGGCGCTGGCCGGCATCGAAGCGGTGGTTGACCCTGCGTTCTGGCTGGGCTCTGCTCGACACTATGCCGGTACGTTTTACGACTACTTCGAGCACCTGCTCGGCTACGAGGTCGAGCGGGCGGCGATGTACAACATCTCCCACCACTGCACCCTCTCCGTGAACCCGCGCGAGGCGAACGACCTGGCCCTCGCGAACGAGGTGCTGGAGCGGCTGCCGGACTACCTCACCCGGCCGCGCTGCGTCGCGATCGGCGAGATCGGGTTCGACCGGCAGACGGAGGCCGAAGAGGAGATCTTCCGCAAGCAGGCTCGTCTCGGCCGGGACCGCGATCTACTGCTGCTGGTCCACACGCCACACCAGTACAAGCGGCTGGGCGTGGAGCGGACGCTCAAGATCCTGGCGGAGGAAGGCGTCGAGCAGCGCAAGGTGCTGATCGACCACAACACCGAAGAGACGATGCCGCTGTTCGCCGGCACCGAGTACTGGGTCGGCCTGACCGTCTACCCGGTGACCAAGCTCTCGCCGGAGCGCGCCGTGAACATCGCGCGGCAGTACGGCCTGGACCGGCTGATCGTGAACAGCTCGGCGGACTGGGGGCCGTCTGACGTGCTGAGCGTTCCACGGGTCGCCCACCTGATGTTGAAGACAGGATTCAGCCGCGACGAGGTCGAGCGGCTGGTCTGGGAGAACCCGATCCGGTTCTATGCGCAGTCCGCGAACTTCACTGTTCCCGTCGGCGCCGAGCATCTTGTCGCGGCCCGACGACCGAGCATCCGCGAGAGTGTTCGCGAAGGAGTGCGCTGAGCTGACACCCTGGTCTGAATCCCCGACCTGCCGGGGCGACTGATGCTAGTCCAGTCGCCCCGCGCCCGCGCCTACCTCGAGCTCGTTCGACTGCCGAACCTGTTCACGGCGGTCGGCGACATCGTTGCCGGCTACCTGATCGTCTCGCTGGGCGTGGACGTAGCCTGGAACACGCTCGCCATCCTGATGCTGGCGAGCGTCTGCCTGTACGCCGGCGGTGTCGTGCTCAACGACTACTTCGACCGCGACGTGGACGCGGTCGAGCGCCCGGAGCGCCCGCTGCCGAGCGGACGCATCCGGGAGCGGGACGCGGCGGTGCTGGGCGGGCTGCTGCTGGCCGCTGGCTGCGTCCTGGCGGCCGTGGCCGGGATTTCCAGCCTCCTAGTCGCCGTGGTGCTGTCCGGCTGCATCGTGCTGTACGACGCGAAGGGGAAGCGGATCGAGTACGTTGGCAGCCTCAACATGGGCGCCTGCCGCTTCCTCAACGTGGTGCTGGGGGCCAGCGGCGCGGCGTCGGTCTACGCCGACACCTGGCTCTGGTCGGTGCTGCCGGTGGCGTCGATCGTGCTGCTCTACATCGCGGCGGTCACGCTGCTGGCGACCGGCGAGGTCTGGGGCGGCAACCGGGTCATCTCGAGCCTGGTCTTCGGCGCACTCTTGGTGGTCATTGGCGGGGTGATCTGGCTCGGGGCCGCCGATCGGCTGTCGGAGCCGCTCTCCGCGTACCTGTTCCTGGCGCTGTTCGCGGCGGCAACCCTGCGGGTGGTGGGCCGGGTGGTGGGCTCCCCGACGGCGCCGAACATCCGCACGGCGATCAAGACCTGCGTGCTCTCGCTGATCCTGCTGGATGCGGCCATCGCGGCGGGAGCGGGGGGGCTGGAGTACGGCGTGGGTATCGCGATTCTGCTGCTGCCGGCATTCTACGCCGCCCGCCTCTACGCCGTGACCTAGTTGGACCTCACCCCCAGCCCCCTCTCCGGCGCGGAGAGGGGGAGAGGAGTCGCCGATGCCGAAGCACGTGCTGGTGCTGGACCTCGTCTGCCTGACGCTCGATCATCTGAAGGACCGCGCGGCCACCCCGAACCTGAATGCCCTGGCCGACCAGGGGTACGCCATTCCGCTCCGTCCGCCATTTCCGGCCGTCACCTGCACGGCCCACGCGACGCTGACGACCGGCACCACGCCGCGCGAGCACGGCGTAGTGTGTAACGGCATGTTCGAGCGCGACCGCTTCGCGATCCGTTTCTGGGACCAGCCGACCAGCATGGTCAAGCAGCCGAAGCTCTGGGAGACCCTGCGTGAGCGCGATCCGTCCGCGACCTCGGCGCTGCTCTTCTTCCAGAACACGATGTTCGCGACGGCCGACGTGGTCGTGACCCCGGCGCCGATCCACCTGGACGAGGGGCTGGTCCCCTGGTGCTACTCCAAGCCGGTCGGGTTCTACGAGCAGCTCGCCGAGCAGCACGGCGGGTTCCAGCTCCCGTGGTACTGGGGACCGCTGGCTGGCTCGAAGTCGAGCGAGTGGATCGCGAAAGCGGCGCTCGACACGCTGGAGGAGCACTGCCCGACGTTGACGTTCGCCTACCTGCCGCACCTGGACTACAACACCCAGCGCTTTGGGGCCGGCAGCGACCAGTTCAAGGCCGATCTGGCGACGATGGATCGGATCATCGGCGAGATCGTGGCGGGCGTGGATCGGCTCGGGCTCGGCGACGACACGGCGATCGTCGTGCTGAGCGAGTACGCCATGACCGACGTCAGCCGCCCGGTCCTGCTCAACCGCGAGCTTCGAAAGGCCGGGCTGCTCGCCGTCCGCGAGATCGGCGGCCGGGAGTACCTGGACGCCGAGCTGAGCCTGGCGTTCGCGATGGTCGATCACCAGATGGCCCACATTTTCGTCAACGGCAGCGAGCCGGACGAGATCACGCGGGTGCGGAACGTCCTGCGCGCGATCGACGGCGTCGAGAAGGTGCTGGACCGTTCGGAGCAGGCCGCGTACGAGATCGACCACCCGTCGAGCGGGGACCTGGTGGCGATCGCGGAGTCCGATGCCTGGTTCGCCTACTACTGGTGGCTCGACGACGCGCTGGCGCCGCCGTACGCTCACGAGATCGACATCCATCGCAAGCCGGCCTACGATCCCGTCGAGCTGTTCTTCGACCCGGCCACGAAGTCGATTCCGCTGCGCCCGGAGCTGGTGCGCGGCTCGCACGGACGACCGCCGGACCTCGATCCGCGCCGACCCGCCCTGATCGTGGCCCAGCCCGGCGCGGCCAGGCCCGCTGCTGACGAGCTGGACATGCGCGAGGTGCCAGGGATCATCCTGGAGCTGCTCGGGCACGGCTGAGAGCCTTGCGGGAGGCATGTTGGCAGCGCGCAAGGGACGGGTGGAAGGGAAGATCGCGCTGGTCACAGGCGCGCGTGGCGGCTTCATGGCGTAGCAGAGCCAGGCAGGCGTGTGGCAGGGGGGCAGGATGGCACTTTGTCCTATCAGATCCGGGGATGCCTGCCGGCTCCTGGATCGCGAGGTGACAGAGGGTGAGCCTGCTTATGTCCCCTGAGGAAAACGAAGCGGTCGTGCGCAGGGTCTTCGAGGAGATTTGGAACCAGGGGAACCTCGCCCGCATCGATGAGCTGTTCGATCCGGACTACGTGCGCCACAACGCGCCGGCGGATGCGCCGCCGGGCCCGGAGGGCGAGAAGCGCCATCGGGCCGCCTTCCGTCAGGCCCTCCCGGACCTGTTCATCACCGCTGATGACGTGGTCGCAGCGCAAGACAAAGTGGTGGTCCGCTACACCTGGCGTGGCACGTATCAGGGAACGTGGCCTGGGATCCCGGGCACAGGCACGCGGGTGACCGTCTCTGGGATCGCGATCCACCGCCTCGTGGCAGGAAGAATCACAGAGCTTTGGGTCGTAGCGGACGAACTCGGCCTCCTGCAGCAGCTTGGTGCTATCTCCCCGCCCGGCCAGCATGGAGCGCAGCCGCCCAGGTAGCTGCGGACGCCCGCCACCCTCGACGCTCGATCAGCGCAACTGACCACTCCAACCTTACTCCCATGCATTCCCTTCTCCGTGCCGGAGAGGGGGCTGGAGGGTGAGGTCGATCAGAACCCGATGGAGTGGTATCCCGCGTCAACGTGGATGATCTCGCCGGTGATGCCGCTCGACATCGGCGAACAGAGGAACAGCGCCGTCTGGCCGACCTCGTTCGCGTCCACGTTCCGGCGCATCGGCGCGCGCTTCTCGTAGTGCTCCTCCATCACGGTGAAGCCCGAGATCGAGCGGGCCGCCAGCGTCCGGATCGGCCCCGCCGAGATCGCGTTCACGCGGATGTTCTTCACGCCCAGGTCCATCGCCAGGTAGCGCATGCTGGCGTCCAGCGCGGCCTTCGCCACGCCCATGACGTTGTAGTTTTGCACCGCCCGCTCGCCGCCCAGGTACGTCATCGTCACGACGGAGCCGCCGCCGTTCTTCTCCATCAGCGGCTCGGCGCGCTGGACCATCGCCGTCAGCGAGTAGGCGCTGATATCGAGGGCCATCGCGAAGTTCGCGCGCTTCGTGTCGGTGAAGCGGCCCTCCAGGTCCTCGCGGGCCGCGAACGCCACGGCGTGGATCAGGATGTCCAGGCCGCCGAGCTCGTTGCCGACCGCCTCGAAGACGGCGTCCAGGTCTTCGTCTTTGGTGACGTCGCACGGCAGCACGAGATCGCTGCCGACCGATCCCGCGAGCTCGCGGACGCCGGCCTCGATCCGCTCACCCTGGTAGGTGAACGCCAGCTTCGCGCCGGCCCCGGCGAGCGCCTGGGCGATCCCCCAGGCGATGCTCCGTCGATTCGCGACGCCGAAGATCAGCGCCGTCTTCCCGTCCAGTATCCCCGTCATGTCGTTCAGTAGCTCCCAAGCTCGCGTGACCGTTCGGTCGCCGCGACGATGGCGTCCATGAAGGCGGCACGCAAGCCGCCCTGCTCCAATGCGTGAATCCCGGCGATGGTGGTGCCGCCCGGCGAGGAGACCATGTCCTTGAGCACGGCCGGATGCGTGCCGGTCTCGGACAGCATCTGGGCGGACCCCAGGACGGTCTGGATCGCCAGCGTCGTGGCGACGTCGCGCGCCAGCCCGGCCCGGACCCCGCCGTCGATCATCGCCTCGATCACGACGGCGACGTAGCCCGGTCCGCTGCCGGAGAGCGCCGTCACGGCGTCCAGGTCTTTCTCCGGCAGGGCGACGGCCTTCCCGGTCGCGTTGAAGATACTCAGCACCCGGGCCTCGTGCTCGGGCGCAGCGTGCTTTCCACGGGCGATGGCGGCCATCCCCTGGCCGACCAGGCACGGCGTGTTCGGCATCACGCGAACGACCGGCACTGGTGCCTCGAACGGCGCTTCGAGCTTCGAGAGCGGCACGCCGGCAGCGATCGAGACGACGACCTGGTCCGTCCGGACGTGCCCGCCGATCTCACCGAGCACGACCGCCGTGTCCTGCGGCTTGACCGCGAGCAGGATGACGTCGCCGAGCCCGATCGCCTCGGCGTTGGTGGCGACCGCCTTGATGCCGACCTTCGTCTCCAGATAGTCACGCCGATCGGCGCGGATCTCGGATGCCGCGATCTGGCCCGGCTCCAGCAGGCCGGCCGAGATCACGCCTCTCGCTATCGCCTCGGCCATCTGGCCGCCGCCCAGGAAGACCAGCCGCCACTGCTCGCTCATAGCCCCTCGCTCACCGCGCCGCCGCTACAGCGCCAACGTCATCGTGCCACAGCCGTTCTGTCGGGAACTGTCACCGGTTGTACATCCAGAGTATTCGAGCCGCATTCGTCCCCTGGGACCGCCGCGATCCTCGCGGCAGCGGGCGCAGCCCGCTCGACCTCCCTGTCCCGGGCGTCCCCGCAAGGCCCGACTTCCGGCGCTGACCCCGCTTCGCGGGGTGCCGCGAGGATCGCGGCGATCCCAGCGCGTCACCGTTCGACACGCCTTCGGCCAGCGATGAACGCCTCCGCCTCGGCCATCGTCGGGTACCCTTCGTAATCGCCTTCGACCATCAGGGCGTGCGCCCCGACGACGTTGCCCAGCTCGGCCGCCTGCCATGGATCGCGGTCCAGCAGCCGGGCGGCGATGAAGCCGGCGTCGAAGCCGTCGCCGGCGCCAACCGTGTCCACGACCCGCGAGATCGTGAACGGCGCGATCGTGCGGCGCTCTGAGGGCGTAGCCACCAGCGCACCGTCTGCCCCAAGCTTGACGACCGCGATGCCCAGCCCCTGCTCCAGTGCCCAGTCCGCCGCCGCGTCGGGGGTATCCACCTGGAGCAGCAGGCTCAGCTCCTCCATCCCGCCGAGGAGGATCGTCGAGCGGTGGATCAGCGGGAACATCACCTCGCGCGCCTGCTCGACGGTCCAGAGCTTCAGCCGCATGTTCGGGTCGAACGAGACCTCCAGGCCGGCCGAGCGCCCCAGCTCGATCGCCTCCTCGACCGTCGCGAGGCAGCTCTCTGAGAGGGCCGGGGTGATGCCGGTGACGTGCAGCCAGCGAGCGCCGGTCAGGTACTCTGTATCCAGATCGCCTGGTCGCATCCGCGAGGCCGCCGATCCGTGACGGTAGTAGTAGACCGTGGTCGTCCCGACGCCGCTGATCTCCTTCAGGAAGATGCCAGTCGGCGCGCCAGAGTCCACGATCACGCGGCTGGTGTCGACGCCCTCGCCACGCACGTTGTGGACGATGAAGCGGCCCATCTCGTCGTCGCCGACGCGGCTGAACCAGCCGACCTCAACGCCGAGCCGCGCCAGCGCGATCGCCACGTTGCTCTCGGTGCCGCCCATCTTCAGGCGGTACTCCGCGACGTAGCGCAGTGGCCCGGTCTCCCGGGGCGAAAAGAGCGCCATCGTCTCGCCGAAGGTCACGACGTCTGGCATGACCACCCCAGTCTGAAAACTGCCGGCCAACATCGGCCCAGGCACAGACCGTCGCCGAGCACGGCGAGGAAGGATACCGCAACGTTGGTCTGCCCAGCCCCTCCCAGACGAAAGCCCCGGTCACAGCGTCGTGACCGGGACTTGCCAGATCGTCCGGGGCGGCCTCGCCGCTCCTTGAACGCAGCCGTTCCGGCTGCCTACATGCGGTCGTCCAGGTAGGTGTCCGAAACCTCACCCTCATACTGCGGCTCGGTGGGCGGCGTGGCAGCCGGGCGCCGCCCGAGCAGGCGCTCGCGTAGCCGCAACCGGAGGCCAGACGCCACCAGGCCGAGGCCCGCCAGGGCCGCGAGGCGCGGCAGGTCAGCGCCGATCTGACCAGCGACCGGCAGGACGGACGGCGTCTGGACCGGTCGCGGGACGTTGGCAGCCACCGGCGGGACCGGCTGGGCCGCCGCTACGCCAGGAGCTGGCCGTGGCGCCGCCGAGAGGACGCCAGGGTAGATTGCGCCTGGAGCTGCGCTCTGGACACCAGGGTAGCTTATCGGCGGGATCTGACTGGTCCGGTCGTCATCGTCGTCGTCGCCAAATCCGAAGTCGTCGTCATCTTCGGAGATCGGCAGCGTCGCCGTCGCCGAGCCGGCGAATCGCCGTCGAGAGATCTTCTGAGCTCCCTTGGGTGCGGTCACGGCTTCACGCTCCAGCCCTGTCGCCACCGACAGGGATTCTCTCAGCTACGACGTCGCACCCAGCACGCCGCACCAACTCGCTCCGCGCCTTGCCCGCTGACCGTCCTGGAGTCCGACGTACTCGATATCCAGAAGAGGAGCCTGAAGGCCTATATCGCATTGGTGCATCGTCCTCGCCTGCACGAGTCCGACCCTATAACGAGTAATGCGATGAGCGGTGACGCGCCGTTCCATTTCGTAAAGCGCACTAACGCCACGCTCTCGGCTATGATGCCACAGGTGATGGGCCTCGGCAATACCCTTTGCATAGGTTACCGGCGCATCATCACTTAAGTGCGTGAACGTTCCAGAGCGTGGCTGTTACAATCGGCGCGCAGTATGCCGGCCAATGGCCTCTCGCGTGTCCTACCCCTCAAGCCCGCTCGCCCCATGCGAGGAGGGCGTCAGGCCATGTTCGCTCGGGCGCCTCTCTCCTGGGGACAACTGCTCGCGGTCCTCCTGGTGGGCGTGGTCATCGTCTATCTGCTGGTGGCTGCCCTCAGTCCGGGCTACATCTCGGACATCAACACCAACAAGGTCTGGGGTCGTCACGTGGCCCGTGAGGGCATTCATAACATCTACCGAATCTCAACCGACTATCCACCTGTGCTGTTGTACTTCTTTGGGGCCGCCGGCGAGCTGTACGAGCGATTCGTCGATCCGCCGTTCCGAGAAGAGCCGATGCTGGCCAGTCAGCTCTTCACGTTCCTGATCAAGCTGCCAGGCATCATCTTCCATCCGGTCGTCGCCGCCGCGATCTATCTGCTGGTCAGGCGGTTCGGTCCGGGGATCGCGTTCGGCGTTGCGACGGCGTACGCGCTCAATCCGGCCGTCGCGTACGACGTGGCCCATCTCGGGCAGACCGATCCGGTCCACGCGGCGTTCACGCTGTTATCCGTGGGGGCGCTGGTCTTCGGACACCCGCTCTGGGCCGGCGCGCTGATCGCCCTTGCCGCCCTGACCAAACCGCAGGCCTGGATCCTGCTGCCGATCGTCGGCCTGGGGCTGGTGTTCTGGTACGGCCGGCGGGGGGTGGTGCGTGGCGCGCTCGGCGGGCTGGCCGCGACGGCGATCGTGCTGCTGCCGTGGATCGTCACCAACCGGCTGCACCACGCCGAGCGGTTCCTGGAGGCGCTGGACAACAAGTCCGTCAACGCCCAGGCGCTGACAGCCCAGGCCCACAACCTCTGGTGGATCCCGACGCTGCTGGAGTGGCGCTTCATCAACGACTGGGAGACGCTGGCCGGGCCCCTGAGTTACCGGCTGGTGGCGATGGCGCTGGTCCTGGCGCTGGTCGGCCTGGTGGTCTACAAGCTGCCGAGCCTGCGTCCGCGCGATCGGCTCTTCTCGTTCGTCGGCCTGCTCACGGTCGGCTGGTTCATGGTGACGGTGCGCGCCCACGAGAACCACCTGTTCATGGCGTTGCCATTCCTGGCCGTGGCCTGGGCGCTGGATCGCCGGTATGGACTGCTGTTCGCGCTGGTGTCGGCCAGCCTGCTGCTGAATCTTGCGCTGCACGATCCGCTGCTGGTCGCCAACTGGGCGGCCGGGCCCGATCCTGACCAGCCGCTGCCGGGCTGGGTGGTCGCCGGACAGGTGATCAACGTGGTGATGAACCTGCTGGCGTTCGCCATCGCGCTGGTGGTGACGCTCGGCCTGGTGCGTCGGGAGGAGCCACGTCCCTACTCGGCGGATCGATCGCGGACGATCGGAGTCGGGCGGTAGGTCGGGCAGCTGTCCGCTGGTGCGTCGTGGGGCGGCTGGCACCGCTCGCGGTTGTCGTCGTCCTGGCGGCGGTGCCGCGGCTCTGGCGCGTGGACCTGGCCCCGCTCCGCTACGACGACGTGGACGTGCTCTCCCGTGCGCGAGACGTGCTCGAGCGCGGGCTGACGCTGACCGGTCCGCTGACGTCCTGGGGTGTCCCGGATCCGCCGGGCTCCGTCTACTTGATGCTGCCCGCCGCTATTGCGCCTGCCCCGGCCCCGGCGGCCGTTGTCTGGGTCGCGCTGCTCAACGTGGCGGCGGTCGTCCTGACGTACCTGCTGGCCGAGCGGTTTCACGGTCGGGGGGTGGCGTTCGCGGCCGGGCTGCTATTCGCCGTCAACCCGTGGGCCGTCTACTTCAGCCGCCGCTCGTGGGCGGAGATCATGCCGTTGTTCACCGTCATCGCGCTCTGGGGAGCGTACGAGGTGGTGGCAGCGCGGCGGGCCCGCTGGGCCGTCGTGTTCTTCGTGGCGCTGGCCGCTCAGGTTCAGGTCCGGATCCTGGCGCTGATCTTCGGGCCGGCGGCCCTGCTGACGGTGCTCTTGTGGCCGCGGCGTTGGGGCGTCCGCTGGCCGGCGCTCGGCATCGCGCTTGGCACGCTGCTCACGGCCCCGTACCTCGCATGGGTCGGGCTGAACTGGGGGGAGATCAGCGCGAAGCTGGCCGAAGGGAACCGGGGCGTAGCCGAGGTCCCCCACCACGGTGCCGCCGAGCTCGTGCTCTGGGTCGGGGCCGGCTTCGGGCTGCTGCCGGCGACCAGCGACGTGGCCGCCTGGCTGGCACCGCTCGGGACGGCGGGCCAGGCGACCCTGGTGCTGGTCGGGTTGCTCCTGCTGGCCGGCACCCTCATGGCGATCGTCAGAGCCGTGCGCCGCGCCCCCGGCTGGGAGCCGTCGCTGCTGCCGGTGATCTGGCTGTTCCTGCCGGTCGGCGCGCTCGTCGGGCAGTCCTCGTCGGTCTACCTTCACTATCTCGTCGCGCTGTTCCCGTCGATCTTCCTGGTGCTGGCGCTGCCGATTGGCTGGCTGCTGGCACGGCCCAGGCGGCCTGTCGCGGCCCTTGGAGGTGTGCTCCTCGGGCTGCTCGCCCTCTATCAGCTCACCACCACGGCGGCCCTCTACCGCGTGATGGAGGCGTACGAGCTCGAGGAGCCGCCGAGCGCTCCGCTAGCCCTGCGCTTCGCCGCCGCTGGCATCCCGCGCGAGCAGTCCGACCTCCTCGGCACGGGCGAGCGGTACGGCGTCGAGCCGCCGATCCGCTACTGGCAGGTGATCGCCGACCGCGCCATCGCGGCCGCCGGGGAGGCCGGCACGAGCCAGGTCGCGATCCTGGCGGGCGAGACCGATCCGCTGATCGCCGAGGTACCGGCCGTCCTGGACTACCTGCTCCGTCCACGCGTCGAGCCGCGCTTCCTCCCCGCCGACACCCTGATCTTTCGGATGATCCAGCCGACCGTGGTCGTGGAGCTGCCAGACCTCGATCCGATCGAGTCGATGGATCGATTCGGGGATCGGCGCGCCAGCGTCCCGTCCCCGAGCCTGAACAACCGTGAGGGCCTGTCCCGCGCTCGGATCACGGTGATCCCGGCCCGGGGACCGCAAGGCTGGGAGGCGCTGGCGCCGTCACGGCTCACGGCACGGTACGAGGGGCAGGTCCAGATCATGGGGTATCGGGCCGAGCGCCAGGTCCGGGCTGGCGACGACCTGCCCGTGACGACGTTCTGGTGGCTCAGCAGTCAGTCCGCGGCCCGGCCGATCGTCTCGCTACGGCTGGTGGACGCAAACGGTCAGGCGGTCAGATCGGAGCAGCCCGACCGGGCGCTGCCGGTCGTCGGCGAGGGCGACTGGATGGTCGCGCGTCGGGACGCCTTCTCGGTGCCGCAGCGCACGCCCCCCGGCCAGTACACGCTCGAGGTCATGCTGGTCGACGACGTCACGGGCCGGGTGCTGCAACGGCTCGATCCGACCGCGACCTCCGTGCCGCTCACGACGGTGCGCGTGAACGCCCGCTGACTCGCGCGGCCACTCTACTCACGGAGAGGACGACCTCGTCGCGCTGAACGTCGCCTCCGAGCACTCGGCCGGGGTGCACCGTCGCGCCAGTGACAGACCGCCGACATCCCGAAGGTCGGCGGTTCGACAGATCCGGCCAGCCATCACCGTTAGTCTGGGAGCGAACGGTCGGTCTTGCGAGAATGCATCCGTACGGATGCGCGGGAGAGGGAGCTCACGATGACGTACGATCCGAACACGCCAACCGTCTTCCAATCCGGCGATTGGCAGTGCAGCGCCGCGAGCTCCTCCTGGGTCCTGCGGAGCGTGGGCATCTCCTGGAGCCAGGACGACGTGGTGCAGTGGCTCGGCCCGCGCAACATCACCGAGGCGACCGGCCTGCAAGAGGGCAGCGGGCGCATGCTGGCGGCGCTTTTCAAGGAGCGTGGGCTGAAGGCCGACTTCGGGCCGATCACCTGGGAGCGGGCGGTGGAGCTGGCCTCCCAGCAGCCGTTCTGCATGGGCGGCGGACGCTGGAACCATTGGACGGCGGTGCGTGGCACGGACGGTCAGCGCCTGCTGTTGGCGAACCCGGCGCCAAGCTGGCGAGGTGTCGGCCAGGAGATGGATCGCGGCGAGTGGGACACCTGGGGCGGCTGGAACGCCGTCTGGGTGACCGTCTCGACGACGCTCGAACAGCTCGAGGCCGAGCAGCCGGGCATCAGCAAGGCGATCCTCGACTGGCAGCGCGCGCGGTACCGGAA
>Ga0075418_10007671_pt1 | contig 12137 bp, 11 predicted proteins | sample SoiMetdeltSBSDD2_FD_81776 | JGI IMG/M metagenome (GOLD analysis project Ga0075418, IMG submission 81776) | Bulk soil microbial communities from a Populus tree surrounding site in Tennessee, USA - Soil MetaG P. deltoides SBSDD2 | ecosystem: Environmental > Terrestrial > Soil > Tree plantation...
AGCGTGCACCGCGACGACTGCACCAACTCGCAGGAGCTGAAGATGCAGACCGACCGGCTGGTCGAGGTGTCGTGGAAGCCGACGGCGGGCTCGATGTTCCTGGTGGCGATCCAGGTGGAGGCGTTGGACCGGCACAAGCTGCTGGCCGACATCACCCGGGCGCTGTCCGAGGAGCGGGTCAACATCCTGTCCGCGACGGTGACGACCACCCGCGACCGGATCGCGGTGAGCCGCTTCAGCTTCGAGATGGCCGACCCAAAGCACCTGGGGCACCTGCTCAACGCGGTACGCAACGTTGAGGGCGTGATGGACTGCTACCGGGTGACGTCGGGGGCCTAGCCGCCTACGGCCCACGCCCATCAGACGCCAGCGGCCCAGCCGTCGCCCGCGAATACAAAAGGCGCGGGCGACCGGCGGATAACCATGGAATGGGGTGGCAAGCAGCGCGCTTACGAGCTGCACGCCCCACCCGGCTTTTCGCTTACGGGGGCAAAGCTTCCGTTCGTCGTGGTCATGCACTACCGCGACGGTTCTCCCAGGACCATGCGGGAGATGACGCGGTTCGACGCGAAGGCCGACGCCGGCAAGACGGTCAATGTCAGCATGGCCACCTGCTCCGACGGCTCGGATACCCGCGTTCCACACCGTCAACGGCATGGGCCATGCCTGGCCCGGCGGCGCCAACGCCGGCCTGGGCGACCCCGAGGCTCAGATCAACGCCATCGACACGATGTGGACGTTCTTCAAATCCCACTGACCCCGCAGAGGTATTCAGCCGCGGCTTGGCCACAGACGGGGGCGGCTCCGTGGGTGGCCAGGTGGGCGGCGCCGACCGGCACGCCCGCGGGGACGCCCATCTCCACCACGACGGCATCGGGCCTGGCGGCGACGGTCTCTTTTATCAAACCCATCAGCCAGGGGTACCGGTGCGGGTCCCGGCACACCAACACCGGCGTGCGTCCCCCCGCGCCGGCGAGCACGTCGTCCAATGTGGCGCTGTCGGACAGCCGGACGACTGTCGTGTCCGGACGCAGGGCGACCATGGCGTCGGCCATGCCCCACGGGGTGCGGGAGTCGATGGCGAGATTGATGCTGGTGCTGAACTCGACCACGTGGGCGGGGCCGGTGAGCCGGGCCGAGCCGGTGACCCGCAGCGCCCGCCGCGCGGCCACGAGGCCGACGGGCGTGCCGGCGCCGCGGCCCCAGGCGACGCCGTTGGCGGCGCGGGAGGCGCGGGCCCGCGCGCTCGTCTCGGCCAGCGCCGCGACCCGTTGCGACGCTTCGAACAAGCGTTGCTCGGGCAGCTCGCCGGAGATGACGGCATCGACGAGCGAGTCGCGCAGCAGAACGGCCACCTCCTCAGTGGCCGTCTCCCCGCCGACGCAGATGGCGTCGGCTCCGGCCGCGACCGCGAGGACGGCCGCCCGCCCGAGGCCGTAGCGCTGCGCCACCGAGGCCATCTCGATGCCGTCGGTGACCACCAGGCCGGTGAACCCGAGCCGATCGCGCAGCAGATCGACCAGGACCGCGCGGCTCATGGTGGCGGGGCGTTCCGGGTCAAGGGCCGGGACGAGGATGTGCGCGGTCATGATGGCCTGCACCCCGGCGGCGATGGCGGCGAGAAACGGCGGCAGCTCGACATCGTCCAAACGCGACAGTTCCGCCTCGATGACGGGCAGGCCGTGGTGCGAGTCGACGCCGGTGTCGCCGTGGCCGGGAAAGTGCTTGGCGCACGCGGCGACCCCGGTGGACTGCAAGCCCCTGACCCAGGCGGAGGTGTGCCGGGAGACGAGCCTGGGGTCGGCGCCGAAGGAACGCACCCCGATCACGGGGTTGGCCGGGTTGTTGTTGACGTCGACGGTCGGGGCGTAGTTCATTGTGACCCCGGCCGCGGCCAGCTGCGCCCCGATGTCGGCCGCGACCGCCTCGGTCAGCTCGGGGTCGTCCACCCACCCGAGCGCGTAGTTGCCGGGGCGGGTGCTGCCCGAGGTGACCTCCAGCCGGGTGACGTCGCCGGACTCCTCGTCCACCGCGATCATCACGTCGGGGTTCTCCGTCAGCAGGGCCGAGGTCAGGGCGGCGACCTGCTCGATGTCGACGATGTTGCGGGAGAACAGGACCACGCCGCCGAGCCCGTCAGACAGGCGCCGCCGGAGCCAGTCCGGCGGCGTTGTCCCTACGAAACCTGGTTGCAGTACTGAGTCCGCCAGCCGCACCAGTCTTGTGTCGCGGCGGCGGGTGTCGCCGCCGGAGACATGATGGCGCGGGCGTGCGTGATCGGTGGCAGTCATACCGCTGTGGCCCCCCAGGCTTCTCGTGGGTAGCCACAGACTATTACTAAACTTTCCTAATCAAAAGACCCGCTGATCGTCGGGTGGAGATCCTCGGGTGGGGGCGCCCACTCGGTCGGGTCGGCCTGCACTTGATCGCCCGAGCGGATGTCCTTGACCTCAGAGGTCTGCGGGAACCATACGAACGGGATGCCCCGGCGCTCGGCGAACTTTATCTGCTTGCCAAACTTTGCCGCCGACGGTGACACCTCCGTGGCGATGCCGCGCGAGCGCAGCGCCGCCGCGATGCGGTTGGCCTCCCGCCTGTCCTCCTCGGCCGGCAGCGCCACCAGCACACAGGTTGGTACGCAGCGGCTGGCGGTCATGGCGTCACGGCCAAACATCAGCCCCAGCGTGCGGCTGATGCCCAGCGAGATGCCGACCCCGGGGAAGCGGTCGGTGCCCGAGGACGCCAGGTTGTCGTAACGCCCGCCGCCGCAGATCGAACCCGCGTTCTCGAAGCCGACCAGCTTCGTTTCATAGACCGTTCCGGTGTAGTAGTCGAGCCCACGAGCGATCTTCAGCTCGGCGAAGCACAGTCCCGGCGCGTGTTCGGCAGCTGTCTCGATGACGAAGGCCAGCTCCTCCAAACCCTCGTCTAGCAACGGATCCGTGACCCCGAGCTTTCTGACGTCGTCCACGAAGGACGTGTCCGAAGCGGAGATCTCGGCCAGCGCCAGGGCCAGCTTCGCCTGCGCCTCGGTGACTCCGTAGCTGGCGAGTTCAGTGGCGACCCCATCTGGACCGATCTTGTCCAGCTTGTCCACCGTCCGGATCACCGCCTCCGGCTCCAGGATGCCCAGCCCTTGGTAGAAACCCTTGAGCACCTTGCGGTTGTTGACCTGCACCCGGATCGGCGGCAGCGGCAGCCCGCCCAGCACATCGGCAATGATGAGCGGAAACTCGGCGTCGAAGTGCGGCGCGAGGGTGTCGCGATCGACGATGTCGATGTCGGCCTGGAGGAACTCGCGATAGCGCCCCTGCGCCGGCCGCTCGCCCCGCCAGCATTTCTGGATCTGGTAGCGGCGGAACGGGAACTGGAGCTTGCCCGCGTTCTCAACTACAAAGCGGGCGAACGGAACCGTCAGGTCGAAGTGCAGGCCCAAAGTGGACTCGTCGGTTTCGTCGCCCTGCAACCGTCGCAGCAGGTAGACCTCTTTGGATGTCTCGCCCTTGGCGAGCAGAGTCTCGAGCGGCTCCACAGCGCGCGTCTCCAGCGAGGCGAAGCCGTACAGTTCGAACACGCGCTGGGCGCGGTCGATCACGGCCTGCTCGATGATGCGCTGCTGTGGAAGCCACTCTGGAAAACCAGAAATAGCCATTTTATGGGTACCCCTTAAAGATTTTGGTTTTAAAAGCCCCTGGTCGGCGCCGTGCCGAGCACTTCCCGCAGATAGGGGTTGTGCACGCGCTCACGGCCGATGGTCGTCTGCGGTCCGTGGCCGGGCAGGACGACGGTCTCGTCGGGCAGCGTCAGCACCTTGTCACGCAGGCTGGCCGTCATCTCCGCCATGTTGCCGCCCTGCAGGTCGGTGCGTCCGATCCCATCCCGGAAGAGAACGTCCCCGGAAAAGCAAAGGGGCTCCTCATATTCCGGCATGCGGAACATCACCGACCCGCCGGTATGGCCCGGGGCATGGGAGATCGTGAACTCGAGCCCGGCGAGCTCGAGGACCGTGCCGTCGTGCATTTCGGCGACGTCGTCGGGCTCGCTCCACTTCATCCCGGGCATGAACGACCGCGGGTCGATGCTGAGCGCCTTGGCCGGATCGCGCAGCAGCTCCCGGTCGCGGGGGTGGATATATGCGGTGATGCCGCGGGCGCCGCAGACCGGGGTGACCGAGAACGTGTGATCCAGATGGCCATGGGTGAGCATGACGGCGGCCGGACGGAGGCGGTGCTGCTCCAGCACGGCCTCGAGCTGATCGACAACCCCGATTCCCGGGTCGATCACCACGCACTGCTCGCCGGGTGCGCTCGCGACCACGAAGCAGTTGGTCCCGAACGCCTGCGCCGGAAAGCCCACCACAAGCATTCAATGAGCTTACGTTATTCAGCGTTACGCATTTCCCAGATTTTCCCCGTACACTCGCCCCGACGTGTAGCTAGCGGCTACACGTCCAACTCGTGTGTGATCGATGACACGTTCCTGACAGGAGGACCACAGGGTGGCCACCAGCAGTACCCGTCAGCGCAAGCTGGCCCGCGCCAAGCTAGACCGGCAGCTGGCCCGGCAGGCCGAGCGTGAGCGACGCAAGCGGCAGATCCGCGCGGTGGCGGCGGGCGTCACCACGCTCGCGGTGGCGGTGCTCGGCGGGATGTGGATCGGTGGAGTCTTCAACAAGAAACCGGAGACGCCGCCGGCCGCCAGCGACTGCACCTGGAACCCGCAGAACGTCTCGGGCAACGCCAACCTCAAGGACGTCGGCACACCCAAGACCACCGGCATCTCCTCGGCCGGCACCTCCGTCATGACAGTGACCCTCAACACCGGCACGATCGGCATCACCCTCGACCGCGCCAGCGCCAAGTGCGGTTCCGAGAGCCTGGCGTACCTCGCCGGCGCGAGCTTCTACAACGACACCAAGTGCCACGAGGTGACCAACGGCGAGAACGGGCAGTATGCGCTGCGCTGCGGCGACCCCTCGGGCACCGGCAACGGCGGCGCCGCCTACACCTGGGTGCCGGAGAACGTGGCGCCCAAGGCGGAGCCCTCCGCCAGCGCCAGCCCGAGCGCGCCCGCGACCCCCCGGTATCCGAGGGGCACTGTCGCGTTGCAACCCGGCCTCACCGGCAGCCAGTTCCTGATCTTCTACAAGGACTCCCCGGCGCCCGACCTCGACTACTCGATCGTCGGCTACGTCACCACCGGGTTCGATGTGCTCGACAAGATCGCCGCGGCGGGCACCGTGGACAATGGCAGTGGCGCCAAAACCAAGCCGAAGGACGATGTCACCATTCAGACGTTGTCGGTGGTCGACTCCGCCGAGCCGAGCGCCGCACCCAGCACCGAGCCGTCCACCCAACCGTCGCCCTCAGCCAAGCCCAGCAGCTGAGCGCTCAAGCAGGAGGATTGAGAAGTGAGTTCCACCAACACCCGTGAAAGAGCAGCGGCACGGGCCCGCCTCGAGCGCCAGATGGCGGACAAGTTGGAGGCCGCCCGCAAGCGCAAGCAGCGGATCAGCATCATCGCCGCGGCCGCCGGGGCTCTCCTGGTGGCGGGCGGCGTGGTCTGGGCGGTCACCAGCCTCAGTCGCGGCAACAGCAAGGCGACGCCCGATGCCGAGCCCAAGCCGAACAACTGCGTCTGGAGCCCGGACGACGCGACGCAGAACCCCGACCTCAAGGACGTGGGCGCGCCCCCGACCGGCCTGGCGCCCGACAAGGGCAAGCAGACCATGACGATCACCACCAACCTCGGGGTGGTCGAGGTGGAGATGAACACGGCCAAGGCCCCGTGCACCGCGCGCAGCATGACCTACCTGGCGAGCAAGAACTTCTTCGACAACACCAAGTGCCACCGGATCACCACCGAGGGCATCAAGGTGCTGCAGTGCGGCGACCCGGCGGGCAAGGGAACCGGCGGCCCCACTTACAAGGTGGCCGAGGAGAACCTGCCCAACTTCACCGAGGACCTGAAGAACTACCCGATCGGCACGATCGCGATGGCCAACACCGGGCAGCCCACCAGCACCGGCAGCCAGTTCTTCATCGTGTGGGGCGACACGCCGCTGCCCGGGAAGTACACCGTGCTCGGCAAGGTGACCAAGGGCATGGACCTGATCCAGGAGGCGGCGAAGGCGGGTGCCAAGAACCCGGAGACGGGTGAGGACACCACCGACGGCACGCCCAAGACCGAGGTGCAGATCAAGACGCTGACGGTCACGGCGCCGCAGTCCTGAGAGCGGATTTATTTGGGCGGGGCCAGGATCATCGTGATCCTGGCCCCGCCCATTTCGCTGCGGGCGATGACGACGCTGCCGCCGGTGAGCCGGGCGACGCGGGAGGCGATGTCGAGGCCGAGGCCGCTGGCGCCCGCGCCGCGGCGCAGAGCTGAGGTAGCGTCGGCGATGCCGGGGCCGCCGTCCTCCACGACGAGAGCGCCGGGTGAGACGGTGACGCGGAAGGGCGTGCCCTGGGGCGTGTGCTCGAAGACGTTGCCCAGCAAGGCGTCCACGGCGGCGATCAGGTCGGCGCGGGGCACCTTGAGGTGGATCGGATGCTCGGCGCCCCGGATCTCCCAGCGCCTTCCATGGTCCTCGGCGAGCACGGCCCAGAATGCCAGGCGCTCGGCCAGGACGTCGACCAGGTCGGTCTTCTCGCTGGCCCGGACCGCGGCGGAGCTGCGGGCGGACAGGATAATGGCGTCGATCTCGGCGTCGAGCGCCTCGACCGCCTGGCGCATCCGGTCGGCCACGGGCCCGGGCGGCAGAGCGTCGGTGTCAAGGCGCAGCGCGGTCAGCGGGGTGCGCAGGCGGTGGGACAGGTCGGCGGCGACCTCCCGCTCGGCGTCGAGGGCGCGCAGGGTCCGCACGCCCAACCGATCGGCGGCGATCACCGAGCCGGCGATGAGCAGGACCGCGATGCCGCCCATGGTCAGCCAGGCACGGGTGAGATCGATGGGTTGCACGGAGCGGCCGGACAGTTGCGCTTCCAGCAGCGCCCGGTCGGCAGCGATCCGTTGCAGCGCAAGGACTATGGGCACTCCGAAGGCGAGGGCGATCATCGAGGTGACCGCCAGCGCGCCGCGGACCAGGGTGCCTCTCATGTGGGGGGGACCAGCATTACTCCCACGCCACGCACGGTGCGCAGGAAGCGGGGGCGGGCGGCCGACTCCCCGAGCTTGCGGCGCAGCCAGGACAGGTGCACGTCGAGGGTCTGGTCGGCGCCGACGAAGGGCTGCTGCCACACCTCGGTGAACAGTTCCTTGCGGGTGACGACGCGGCCGGGCCGGGCGGCGAGGTAGGCGAGCACGTCGTACTCCTTGCGGGTCAAGGTGAGCGGGACGCCCTCGAGGGTGGCGCTGCGGGCGGACTCGTCGAGGCGTAGCGGTCCGATCTCGACGATCACCGCTTCCCGCTGGGCGTTGCGGGCGCGGCGCAGCACGGCGGAGACCCGGGCGAGCACGTGCGCGGCGGAGAAGGGCTTGGTGAGGTAGTCGTCGGCGCCGGCGTTGAGCAGCCGGATCGCGTCGAGCTCGCCGCGACGGGCGGTGGCGACGATGACGGGTACGTCGCTGACGGCACGCAGCATCCGCAGGGCGTCGGCGCCGTCCAGGTCGGGCAGCCCCAGATCCAGGATGACGAGGTCCGGCGGGTCGCGATGCAGCTCGCGCAGCCCGGCCAGGGCAGTGTCGACGGCTCGCACGGTGTGGCCGGCGCTGCTGAGGGCGTCGCTCAGCGCGTCGCGGATGATCGTGTCGTCCTCAACGATGAGTACCAGGGGCATGGTATGGACCGTCACCTAGCTTGCGATCGGATGTGAGCAGAGTCTAGGCAGCTTACGCCTTGCGGCGTGAGCGTTCCCCGGCTCGGGTTTTCGGCCGGGGTGCCCGTTTCATCGGAGCGTGCCGGGCCCGAAGGTCAGGGCTTACCGCTCCTCGGCGGGCGTTTAGCGCCCGTGTGCGACAAGCTGCCCGACGAGCGGGTAAACCGCCTCCCCCGACAACCAAACCGATCTTGGTGATCATTTGGTACCACCTCAGTCGCTACCGGACTGTTCCGGACCCTGCCGCGTCCGGTTCAATATGCAGGATGCGACGGACCTTCACTTACACAGTGGCCTGGGCGGCGATGACCGTTCTGGCCGCTGTGGTCGTGTGGTGGGGGCTGGGTCCGCTGCTGGCACCGATCATGCAGAGCGCGGCGTCGCCACCGCAATCACCTTCACCATCACACATTTCCCCTACTCCGGTGGTATCACCCAGTCCAACGCCGCCACGGCCGAGGCCGTCGCCGTCCATGTTCGAGGGCTGGCAGTATGCGAGCGGTGTCTTCACCCAGACGTTCACGCTTGAGGGTGGCAAGGCGACGGTGCGGATTCTCGGTGGGCGGGTCGAACTCGTGTCGAGCCAGGCGGCCAACGGCTACCGGATCACGCCGCGGCAGCCCTCGCCCGACCGCCTCGTGGTGGAGTTCTTCGATGGCACGCACTTCTTCGTGCTGGACGCGATGTGGTGGGAGAGCAAGCCGTACGCCAAAGTCACTCAAGTTTCCTGAAACGGAACCCATGCTTTCCGGATGATCAGATCCCGAACGCCGGCGGCGGCGATGCGGGTGAGAGAATCCGAGGCATGATCCGTACTCACCTAGCCGGCATCTTGCGCCTCGAGCACGCCGGGCTGACGGTAACTCTCACGGGCTGGGTTGCCCGCCGCCGCGACCACGGAGGCGTGACGTTCATCGATCTCCGTGACGGCTCGGGTGTAGTGCAGATCGTCTTCCGCGATCAGGATGAGGCGCACCATCTGCGCAACGAGTTCTGCGTCAAGGTGATCGGCACGGTCGGCGGCCGGCCGGAGGGTAACGAGAACCCGGAGCTGCCCACCGGGGCCATCGAGGTGACCGTGACCGAGCTGGAGGTGCTCGGCGAGGCCGCGCCGCTGCGGTTCCCGATCGACGAGCACGTCACCGTCGGCGAGGAGGTGCGGCTGCGCTACCGCTACCTCGACCTGCGCCGCGACCGGCAGGCCAAGGCGATGCGGCTGCGTTCCCGTGCCAACGCCGTCGCCCGCGAAGTGCTTGGGGCGCGGGAGTTCCTGGAGATCGAGACCCCGACGCTGACCCGGTCGACGCCCGAGGGCGCCCGCGATTTCCTTGTGCCCGTTCGGCTCCAGCCCGGCTCGTGGTATGCGCTGCCCCAATCGCCCCAGCTGTTCAAGCAGCTGCTGATGGTGGCCGGGATGGAGCGGTACTACCAGATCGCGCGCTGCTACCGCGACGAGGACTTCCGCGCCGACCGGCAGCCCGAGTTCACCCAGCTCGACATCGAGATGTCCTTCGTGACCCAGGACGACGTCATCGAGCTCGGCGAGGCGATCGTGGGCGCGCTGTGGCGCGAGCTGGCCGGGCACACCATCGATGGCCCGATCCGGCGGCTCAGCTACGCCGAGGCGATGGGCCGGTTCGGTTCCGATAAGCCCGACCTGCGCTACGGCCTCGAGCTGCAGGAGCTGACGAAATATTTCGAGGGTACCGAGTTCCGCGTGTTCCAGGCCGACTATGTGGGCGCCATCGTGATGCCCGGGGGTGCCGCCCAGACCCGCAAGGAGCTTGACGCGTGGCAGGACTGGGCGAAGGCGCGTGGCGCCCGGGGCCTGGCCTACGTGGTGCTCGACGCCGAGTCCGGTGAGGCGCGCGGCCCCGTGGCCAAGAACCTGTCCGAGGCGCACCTGGCGGGCCTGGCCGACGCGGTCGGAGCCAAGCCGGGCGACGCCATCTTCTTCGCCGCCGGGCTGCGCCGGCCGTCGCAGGAGCTGCTGGGCGCCGCCCGCATCGAGATCGCCAAGCGGTCGGGGCTGATCGACGAGAGCGCGTGGGCGTTCTGCTGGATCGTCGACGCGCCGATGTTCGAGCCCGCCACCGACGAGGTGGGGCGGCAGATCGGGTGGACCTCGCTGCATCACCCGTTCACCTCGCCCAACGCCGACTGGATCGACTCGTTCGAGAAGGATCCGGAGCACGCGCTCGCGTATGCGTACGACATCGTGTGCAACGGCAACGAGATCGGCGGCGGCTCGGTCCGTATCCACCGCGCCGATGTGCAGAAGCGGGTGTTCAACCTGCTGGGCATCACCGCGGAGGAGGCGGCGGACAAGTTCGGCTTCCTGCTGGAGGCGTTCCAGTACGGCCCGCCCCCGCACGGCGGCATCGCCTTCGGCTGGGACAGGGTATGCATGCTGCTGGCCGGTTCGGACACGATCCGCGACGTCATCGCCTTCCCCAAGTCGGGCGGTGGTTACGACCCGCTGACCGGTGCGCCGACGCCGATCACCGAGCAGCAGCGCAAGGAGGCCGGCATCGACGCCAAGCCGAAGGTGGGGGCAAAGCCAACGGCGGACGTCACGTCGAAGGTGGCGGCGACTTAAGGCCGAGTTCGGCGGCGAGCGAAAGCGTCTCGGCGGGGGAGATGCTCCCGGCGTGGCGCAGCGCCGTGTGAGCGTCGGCTTGCCGCCCGAGGGTGTGGCAGGCGCGGGCGGTGCCCAGATGCCATGCGGCCCTTCGCTCCGGCAGCCGGATCCGGTGCGGGTCAAGCTCCCCGGCGACGTGCAGCGCCAGGCCCGGGTCGCCGAGCGACAGCAGGGCGCTCATCCGGTGCAGCGCGACGTTGGCCGGGCCGAAGGCGGTCCAGCCGTAGTTGGCGTCCTCGCCGAACCGGGCGGCGATGCCTGACGCCTCACCGAGCAGCCGCATCGCCTCGGCGCGTTCACCGCCGGCCGCGTGGGCGACGGCGCCGCCGAGAAGCAATGCGCCGTAACCGGATTGCGGGCGGGGACCGTCCAAAGAGGTCGCTGAGGCGAGGCGGTCGGCGGCGTCGCGGGCCAGGGCCGCCGCGTGAGAAAACCGCCCGCAGCGGGTGAGCACGCCGGCGGTCGCCCGCGTGGAGGCGGCGATCGCCAACGGCTGCCCGCAGGTGGCCGCCGCGGCCGAGGCGCGTTGGGCGGCGAGCATCGCCATCGGGACGTCGTCGAGCTTGAGCAGCAGGTCGGTGGCGAGGCGGTAGGCGTCGGCGGCGAGCTTGCCGCGGCGATCCGGCGGGGACGCGCCTTCGATCGAGCGCAGCAGGCTGGGCAGGTCGGCCGCGGCCCGGGCGTACCGGCACGACTGCACCGCGATATGAAGGCGCGCAAGGGAACACTCCAGATTGATCAAGTACGGCCTGCCGTCCGCCGGAGGTGCGGGGGTGAGCAGGGCGTCGATCAGGCCGTGATGAGTGTCCACTTTGGAGGAAGGCGGAGGTTCCTCCTCAGGTGGGGACAGCAGCGCGGTGAGGCGGGCCTGCACCTGGGGACCGGCGTCGGCGAGCACGCCGTCGAGCAGGCGCTGCACATCCCACCGCAGGCGGATTTGCGCGCCGCGCTGGGCCCAGCGGGCCACGCTGCGCGGGGACACCTCGGTGTGGCGGGCGAAGTCGTCGATGCTCATATGCATTGCCTGGCGCAAGGCGTGCGCCTCGCGTCCACTCCACCGCACTATCACCTTCTCGCCTCCCCCCGCGGCTCACACGGTACCGGAAAAAAGGACAAAGACCCCGCAGTGGCGTGACAAAGGCGAGGAACTGTCAATTACCAGGACAATGCCCGCCGTTGCACGCTCTTGATCGAGATGGGATGCGCGGCGGCCCCTCCCGGGCGGGCGCGACGTGGGTGCCGGCTAGTCCGCCGCGTGTCCCTATCGGCGTTGGGGCATTGCTGATGCTCGCTGTGATCATGGTGGGACTCGTGGTGTACGAGGTGTTCGCCTCCGCGCCGCTGCGCGAGCAGGTTCGGCACGGGATGGCGAGTAGCTTTACAGGGTGTGGCGCTCGGGCAGGTATCGTCGCTCTGATGCAACCCGACGGCCTGTTCGATCTCACCCCTCCGACATCCGGGTCGCAGGGGTTCGGCACGCCGTCGCCTGATTCGCCGCTGGCGGTCAGGATGCGCCCGAAGGGCCTCGACGAGCTGGTCGGGCAGGACCACTTGCTGGCGCCGGGAGCCCCGCTGCGCCGTGTGGTCGCGGGCGGCGCGCCGATGTCGGTGATCCTCTGGGGCCCGCCGGGCTGCGGCAAGACCACGATCGCGCACCTCGTCGCCGGCGCCGAGGAGCG
>Ga0075418_10007672_pt1 | contig 12137 bp, 12 predicted proteins | sample SoiMetdeltSBSDD2_FD_81776 | JGI IMG/M metagenome (GOLD analysis project Ga0075418, IMG submission 81776) | Bulk soil microbial communities from a Populus tree surrounding site in Tennessee, USA - Soil MetaG P. deltoides SBSDD2 | ecosystem: Environmental > Terrestrial > Soil > Tree plantation...
ATCCGACAACCTGGCATCCAAAAACATGAATACCAAAGAAATCAACCACAAAGGTCAATAAAAACAATTGGCACTGGCAAAAACAACACACCCTGTTAAGTTCTCAAAAAACAAACACACACCAAGACCGCCACCGAAGTGGTTGTCGTTGGGGCTTCCATTTTGCACCGCTCACTCGCGGGCCTCCGTGAGATTACGCGACGCAGAGGCGGAGCGCAAATCGGGGGTCGGTTGCCGCGCGTCACACCATCGCGGGGGAAGCCGCCCGCAACCTCGAAGCACCAAGAGCCACAACCGAAATCAACGCTGTGACCACTACAAACGCGATCGGCAGCGACGTCGCGTGAGCGATCGCGCCGATGATTCCGGGCGCCGCCAGCCCCGCTCCATATGCGACAGTCGCGACCCCCGCGATGGCATGGGTGGGGTGCTCCCCGGTGTGGCCCGCGGCGCCGAAAGCCAACGGCACCACCACCGCGATGCCCACGCCGATCAACCCGAACCCCACGGTGGCCAGCAACGGTGAGATCGCCGACACCACCAGGATGCCGCCCAGGACTCCTAGCACGCCCGCGCCTCTGACGGTACCCACTGAAGAAAAACGAGCAACGGCGGCATCACCGACCAACCGTCCGGCCGCCATACACAAGGCATAGGTGGAATAGGCCAAGGCGCCCCCGGTCTCGCCCGCCCCCAACACGTCCTTCAAATACACCGCAGACCAGTCGGCGGCGGCCGCCTCGCCGAAGACCGCGCAGAAGCCGATCAAACCGATGATCAACACCTTGCCGCGCGGGAAGGAGAATTTCGGCCCGCCGTCCCCGTCCTGCACGGGCACGCTCGCCAGCAGCCAGTGGCCCGCGCCGACGCCGGCGATCAGGAGCACCGACCCGACGACCGCGAGGTTAACCGGTGCGCCGATGCCGGCTTTGGCCGCCGCGGCGCCGATCCCGCCGCCGATCAAACCGCCGACGCTCCACATCCCATGCAACCCGGACATGACCGAACGCCGGAGCTCCTTCTCCACGGCGACTCCTTCGGCGTTCATTGCCATATCCGCGGTACCCGCAGCGGCTCCCGCCATCAGAAGCATCACCATCAGCAGCCACCGATTCGGCATCAGCGGAAGCAGGATGAGGGCCAGACACCACAGGCTGATCAGCACGCGGGTCGCGGTGCGGCCGCCGACGCGGTTGACGACCCGTCCGGCGAACGGCATCGTGATGATCGCCCCAAGCGCCGGCATGATCAGCGCCAGCCCGAGCTGGCCCGCGTCCAGGCCGAGGTGCTCCTTTATCCATGGGATGCGGGCGGCGAAGCTGCCGCTGACGCAACCGTGCACGGCGAAGATCGCGGCGACCGCCCAACGGGCCCGGGCGGCGACGGGGGTGGGGGTGATCACTCGTCACAACCTACGTCAGGCTCAGGAGGCGGCCAAAACCAGTGCGGCGGCGGCGACTCCGAGCCCGGCTACCTGGATGGGACGCAATCGTTCCCGGTCGATCGCGAGCGCCAGCAACACCGTGCTCGCGGGGTAGAGCGACGAGATCGGTGCGATGACGCTGATGTCGCCCCGGTAGGAGGCGACGAGATAGATCGCGTTGGCGGTGATGTCGAGCACGCCGGCGACGATGGCCAAACCGTTGGTGCCTCTGGCCAGCCGGAGCGTGCCGCCCATGGGACGCAGCAGCAGCAACCCTACCGGCATGCCGGCCAGCCGCGCCGCGGCCAGCGGCCACATGCCGGCGCCGTCGCCGGCCTGCCGCAACAGGATGAAGAAGACACCGAAGCAGGCGCCGGACAGCAACGCCAGCCCGATCACGCGTGGCGTCACGGCGCCGGTGGTGCGGGAAGGCCCAATGCTCACCAACGCGATCGCGATCACCGCGAAGATCGCACCGACCATAGAGGCCGGGCTTGGACGCTCACCCATCAGCAGTCCACCGATCAGTGGAACCACCGCGGCGGTCACCGCGGTCGTCGGCGCCACGATCGCCATCGCGCCGCTCGACAGACCCTGATACAACAGCACGATGCCGAACAGGCCCGCGATGCCGGCAAGACCGCCCCAGATGAGCGCCGACACGCCGAACCGTCCCGGCACCAGAAGAAGAAAAAGTGCGATCATGGGTACGGCGCTCAACTGGGAGAAAACCGTGACCGAGAGCGCCTGCCCCCGATCGGCAGGATTGCCCCGCTGGACGGCTTTTCCGCCACAGTAGTCGGCCGTGCCCCATACCAAGGCCGAGGCGCCAGCGAGGAGAATAGGCAGCACAGAACAGTCGTACCACAATATTGACCACAAAGGACAGTGTGTTGACTGACACTACGACTGAACGACCTGGATCGGTTGAGGAGATCACCGCCGCGGTGGCCCTTCACGTCCGCGCCCTACGCACCGGCCGTGGCTGGTCACTGGACGAGCTGTCGGGGCGCTCCAGCGTCAGCAAGGGCATGCTCGTTCAGATCGAGGCCGCCCGCACCAACCCCAGCATCGGCACGCTGGCCCGCATCGCCGACGCCTTCGGCGTCACCGTCGGCCGCCTGCTGCAGCCCGCCAACGACCGCACCGTCCACCTGGCCGACATCATCGACGCCCCGATCCTTTGGCGCGGTGGGCGCGGTGGCATGGGCAGGCTGCTGCGCGGCATGACCGAGCCCGACTTCGTCGAACTGTGGGACTGGCGGTTCGCGCCACACGAACAGCACGAGTCGGAAGACCATCAGCCCGGGACCCGCGAACTCGTCCACGTACTGGTCGGCGAGATCATCGTGACCGTCGACGGCGTGGACTACACCGTCCTAACCGGACAGACACTGGACTTCCGCAGCGACCGCCTGCATGTGTACCGCAACCCGACCGAGAACACCGCACGGGTCATGATGGTCGTCGTGATCCCGCCGGGCGAGTTCGACCGCCGGATGCCCCGCCAGCGCTGATGCCACACTGGGGCATGCCCCGGCGCCGGCCTCGCTTGTGGACGGTCACGGCCGCGGTGCTGCTTGTCGTCGGCAACGCGGCTTGTGACGTGGCGCCGCAACCCGATCCGCCGGAGCGGACAACGGGGCCCGCCCGACGCCGTTGCCGCCTGTGCGCGCCCCACGGACACGACCCGCGTCGGCCGACGGGCACCGGCCGACGGCCTGTTTGGCGGGCCGACCGTCGGGCCGCTCAGCTTTTACGTCTCCGACTACGCGGATGGGTACCTCACAAAAGTCGTCATCCACCCGCAAAAGCAGCCCTCCGAACCCATCACCCTCACCGGATCCCGTTGCCGGGACGGCCTTCCGCTGCTGTTCTGGTTCGAGGACGGCGTCCCGCCGGGTCCGACGGCCGGCGACGACTACGCGATCCTTGAGCCCGTCGGCGCGGGCGTCAGCTACACCGGCTACATGCTGTTCACTGCTCAAGGTCGATGGCAGGTCACCGCCACGCAAGGCGGCGCCGAACTCGGTGTGCTTCTGGTGGAAGTGGCCTAGCTTAGGCGGTTTCGCGGTGGTGGCGCGCCCGGCGGCCCGACGGCAACTCGCGGCGCGACACGATAGTGGGATACACCTTCTCCAGCACGGTCTCGCGCGTGATCTGGACCCGCTCGGCGTTGGGATCGCTAGGGATCTCATACATCACCGAGAGGAGGACCTCCTCCAGGATGGCGCGCAGGCCACGGGCGCCGGTGTTGCGCAGCATCGCCTGGTCGGCGATCGCCTCCAGCGCAGCCGGGTCGAACTCGAGCACCACGTTGTCGAGCTCGAAAAGCCGTTGATACTGCTTGACGAGCGCGTTGCGCGGCTCGGTGAGGATGCGCACCAGCGCCTCGCGGTCGAGGCTGCGCACCGTGGTGATCACGGGCAGGCGGCCGATGAACTCGGGGATGATGCCGAACTTGAGCATGTCCTCCGGCATCACCTTGGCCAGGATGTCGTCGGTGCTGCGCTCGGAGACGGCGCGCAGGTGGGCGCCGAAGCCCAGGCCCGAGCGGCTGGTGCGCTGCTCGACGATCTGCTCCAGGCCGGCGAAGGCACCGCCGCAGATGAACAGGATATTGGTGGTGTCGATCTCGACGAAATCCTGGTGCGGGTGCTTGCGCCCGCCCTGCGGCGGGACGTTGGCCCGGGTGCCCTCCAGGATCTTCAGCAGGGCCTGCTGCACACCCTCGCCCGAGACATCGCGGGTGATCGATGGGCTGTCGGCCTTCCGCGCGATCTTGTCAATCTCGTCGATATAGACGATGCCCGTCTCGGCGCGCTTGATGTCCCAGTCGGCCGCCTGTATGAGCTTGAGAAGGATGTTCTCCACGTCCTCGCCGACGTAGCCCGCCTCGGTGAGCGCGGTGGCATCGGCGATTGCGAACGGCACGTTGAGCATGCGGGCCAGGGTCTGGGCCAGGTGTGTCTTGCCGGTGCCGGTGGGGCCGACGAGCAGGATGTTGCTCTTGGCCACCTCGACCGACTCGACCCCGCGGCTGTGACTCGCCTCGGCCTGAAGCCGCTTATAATGGTTGTAGACGGCGACGGCCAGCGCCTTTTTGGCCTGGTCTTGACCGACCACATAGGAGTCGAGGAACTGGCAGATCTCCATGGGCTTGGGCAGCTCATCCCACCGGACCTGCTCCTCGCCGGAGAGCTCCTCCTCGATGATCTCGTTGCAGAGATCGATGCACTCGTCGCAGATGTAGACGCCCGGGCCGGCGATGAGCTTCTTGACCTGCCGCTGCGACTTGCCGCAGAAAGAGCACTTGAGCAGATCGCCACCGTCGATCCGTGCCACCCGCCACTCCCCTGCGCTAGATCCCGACGCTTGCCCTAGACGTTACCTCGTCGCCTATCGCGAGAGCGATTGTGACATCCGCGTGCGATAAAAATTCCGCGGATCACCCCCTTGGGGCGATCCGCGGGTCTTATTTACCTTGCGGCTGGTACCGCGGTGGTCTTCTTGCGATAGACCATGACCGAGTCAACTACGCCATAATCCATGGCGTCGGTCGCCGTCATGATGAGATCACGATCGATGTCCTTCTTCACCTTATCGATCGCCTGACCAGAGTGCTTGGAGATCATTTCCTCGAGCTGGTTGCGCATGCGCATGATCTCGCGTGCCTGGATCTCTATATCGGAGCCCTGCCCGTAGCCGCCCTCGGTGGCCGGCTGGTGCAGGATGATCCGCGAGTTGGGCAGCGCCAGACGCTTGCCCGGCGTGCCGGCGGCCAGCAGCACGGCGGCGGCGCTGGCGGCCTGCCCGAGGCAGACCGTCATGATGTCCGGCCGGACGAACTGCATGGTGTCGTAGATCGCCGTCATGGCGGTGAAGGAACCGCCCGGCGAGTTGATGTAGAGCGTGATGTCGCGGTCCGGGTCCTGCGCCTCGAGGACGAGGAGCTGGGCCATGACGTCGTTGGCCGAGGCGTCGTCGACCTGCACCCCAAGGAAGATGATGCGGTCTTCGAACATCTTGGTGTACGGGTTGCTCTCCTTCATTCCATACGAGGTGCGCTCGATGAAGGAGGGCAGGATGTAGCGGTTGGTGACTTCGGAAAAGTTCGGATTCATCGACTTGGCTCCTTTAGTTTCCCACCTGCACCTGCGAGGTGCTGGTGATCACATGGTCAATGAAGCCGTACTCTCTGGCCTGCTCCGCCGTGAACCAGCGATCCCGGTCGCCGTCGGCCTCAATCTGCTCAACGGTCTGGCCGGTGTGCAGGGCGATCAGCTCCTGCATCAACCTCTTGGTGTAAATCATCTGCTCGGCCTGGATGGCGATGTCGGCGGCGGTGCCACCGATGCCGCCCGAGGCCTGATGCATCATGATGCGAGCGTGGGGCAAGGCGGATCGCTTGCCCCGAGCGCCCGAGCACAGCAGCATCTGGCCCATGGAAGCGGCCATCCCCAACGCGATCGTGGCGACGTCGTTCTTGATGTACTGCATGGTGTCGTAGATGGCCATGCCGTCATAGACAGAGCCGCCCGGAGAATTGATATAGAGGCTGATGTCTCGATCGGGATCCTCCGCCGCGAGCAGCAGCAGCTGCGCGCAGATCCGGTTGGCGACCTGGGTGTTCACATCGCTGCCGAGGAAGACGATGCGCTCCTTGAGCAGGCGGTCATAGACCCTGTCGTCGAGGCCACCGGAGAACGGATCCTGGCCCCGCAATTCGGGAACATACAAAGAACTCATGTGGCAGCCCTTCTGAGTTTGTCCTACGCCGACCCTAACCGCTGATCGACAGCGCAGCTTCCCGGCTGCGGGCGTGTTCGCTGTGAGCGCACGTTATGAGGGCCCGCTTACGCGGGCCCCCAAAGTTTATTTAGTGATCATGACCTTCGTGGTCGGAGTGGTCGTGCTCGTCGCCGCCGGCACCGTCCGCTCCGCTACGGAGCGCGTCGAGGGTGAGAACCTCGCCGTTCGTGTCGGTCATCACGACCCGCTCCATGACGAGCGCGAGGGCCTTGCCCCGGCGCACGTCGCCGAAGACCGCCGCGGCCGCGCCGGCCTGCACCAGCTGGTCGTAGTACTGCTGCGGCTGCATGCCGGCGCGCTGCGCCCGGTGCACGATCTCGTGACCGAACTCGTCGTCGGAGACCTGAATGTTCTCCTGTTCGGCGATGGTGTCCAGCACCAGCTGGATGCGCACGCCCTCGGCGGCCGCCTCGGCCAGCTCGGCATCTACCTGCTCCTCGGTCTTTTCCTCGGCGCGCAGGTACTCCCCCAGGCTGGCGCCCATGCGCTCAAGCTGGTCGATCATGGCCTGCTTGCGGGACGCGACCTCCTCCTCGACCACGCCCTTGGGCGCGGGAACGGCGGCGCGCTCGACCAGTTCGGCCAGGGCCTTGTCGCGGGCGGCGTAAAGCTGCTCCACCTTCTTGACCCGGGTGATCCGCTCCTCGAGGTCGCCGCGAAGCTCGGTCAGCGAGTCGAACTCGCTTGCCAGCTGGGCGAAATCGTCGTCAAGGCTGGGAAGCTCCTTCTCCTTGACGGTGCGCAGGGTCACCTTGACGTCGGCGTCCTTGCCCGCGTGCTCGCCGCCCACCAGCTGGCTGGTGAACACCGATGACTCGCCGGCAGACAGGCCGACGACGGCGTCGTCGAGGCCGTTGAGCAGGGTGCCCGAGCCGACCTGGTGGGACAGGTTGGTGGCCGAGCCGCCTTCGACGTCGGCGCCCTCGACGGTGGCGGAAAGATCGATCTGCACGAAGTCGCCGTTGGCCGCCGGGCGCTCGACCGTCTTAAGCGTCACGAACTTCTCGCGGAGCCCGTCGAGCTGCTCGTTGATCTCCGACTCGCCGACCTCAAGCGGGTCGACCTCGACCTTGATGCTGCTCAGCTCGGGCAGGGTCAGCTCGGGGCGGATGTCGACGTCGGCGGTGAACTTCAACGGCTGGCCGTCGCCGAACTCCAGGTTGTCCACGCTGGGACGGCCGAGCAGCTTGACCGAGTGCTCCTGCACCGCGGCGAAGATCTGCTGCGGGATCACGTCCTCGACCGCCTCCTGGAGGACCGCGCCCCGGCCGACGCGCTGGTCGATGACCTGGGCGGGAACCTTGCCCTTGCGGAAGCCGGGAATGTTGACCTGGCTCGCGATCTCCCTGTACGCCTTCTTGAGGCTGGGCTCAAGCTCGGCGAACGGCACCTCGATGGCGAGCCGCACCCTCGTCGGGCTCAGGGTCTCGACGGTGCTCTTCACAGGCGTACTCCTTGAGAAAATTTCGGCGACTGATGAATAAGGCCGGAAAAAACGGCCCGGTCGAGTGTAGGCGACGGGGGCGGATAGCACGCGCAGCGGGTTACCACCAACCGGGAGATGTCACATCCCGATGTCCATCATGTGGTGTCGTTTGCGCCCTTGGCCACCCCGGACAAGCAACAATTATGGTGTGTTTCCCGGATCGAGACGGCTTGTGCTGGTACCATATGGAAGTCTTTTAATTTCTCTTTTGTCTCATGTTGCTGGGGCATTGATGACTATCCCTGCCCCCGATCAGCCTGCCGCCGTGGCGGCACCGCGCGAGGTGACCATCACCAGCAGCGCCGGGCGGGTGCCCCTAACCATTCCTTCTCACACCGTGACGGGCCTGGAAGCGCCGGACGCGTCGGTGATCGCCGCGCAGAAAGACGACCCTGGGACGCGGCGGATGGCCTGGGTGGGGGCGATCGTGTTCGGGATCCTCACGGTGATTGGGGCGGTATGGCTCTACCGGAAAATCAATCCGCAGCCGCTGACCCCGGCGGCGGCCAACAGGCCTGCTCAACCCGGTGGAGCCCCGTCCGACTGACGGACAAAGCCCCACCGGGGGTTGTCGCCGGTGGCGCCTCGTCCCCGTCCCGAGCACCACCATACATGCAAAAAGCTCGCGTAACTGCCATAATCCGCTCGCGGTGATGATGGTGTGCATGTGTACACTGCACAGCGGAATTCGGGGTGTGGCGCAGTTTGGTAGCGCGTCCGCTTTGGGAGCGGAAGGTCGTCGGTTCAAATCCGGCCACCCCGACGGGCATCTCGCGTGCGAGCCGAAGCATCGGCCCGCTACGCTAGGGACCGCGCGGCCGTAGCTCAATGGTAGAGCCTCAGTCTTCCAAACTGATTACGCGAGTTCGATTCTCGTCGGCCGCTCCACATGTACCAGCAGTTCAGAGGCCCATCGGCCGATCTTATTCATCGATGATTGCGATACACGCGGAGTATTTGCCGGGGAAATGCCGGGGATCTTGAATTGCTGGCATTAGGTTCCGTCCTCGCCCTTCTTGCGATGCTTCTTCTTCGTCTTCTTGCAAGCCTTTGGGCGACCGACGCGGTCGCCCGCGATTCCCGTCCGGGCGCCGCCGCGCGGAACCAGTTTCGCCGCTTTCACCGCGGCTTCCTTGCCGATCTTGCCGATTAAGTGCCCGTAGGTATCCGACGTGAGATCGATTTTGGAGTGGCCGAGCCGTTTGGAGATGACGGCGATGTCAATGCCGGCAGCGATCAGCAGGCTGGCTGCGATGTGACGTAGAAGGTGCAGGGCTACCGGCGGGAATCCGAGTGCTGCGACAGACCGAACGAATCGGTGGTAGACATAGTGTGGATCCCAGGGTTCGCCGTTCTCCTTGGTGAAGACGAGCTGGTCGGGGTTGTCGTAGTCCTCGCCCCATTGGCTTCTTTCTTCCTCCTGCTGCTTCTGCCAGATGCGCAGGGTCTCGATGGTGTCCGGGTCGAGGTGGATGGTGCGCTCTTCACCGTCGCGTGTCTTCGGCTTGGTCCGGTAGGCGGGCTTTTCGCCTCTCTTGATCGCCAACCGTGCCTTGCGATAGCTCACGTTGGTGATCTGCCAGCGCACGACGAGAAACCCGCCTTCGAGATCGACCTCGTCCCAACCCAGACCGAGGAGTTCCCCTCTGCGCAGGCCGGCGAATGCGCCTAGATGAAACAGCGGGTAGAGCCGTTCGTCCAGAATGGAGTCGAGCCATGCGCCCAACTGCTCGGGCTGCCAGGGCCGAACTTTCTTGCGTCTGTATCGCGGCTTCTCTGCCTGCGATGCCACGTTTCGGGCGATCTCCTCGGCACGCACTGCTGCGTTGAGGGCTGCCCGAAGTGTCGCAAGGACCCGCTGCGCCGTGCCGTTGCCGAAAGGGCGTGGTACCGGTACCAGCTTGGGTTTGATGGGCCGCTTGAGACCTTTGGCGATGCGCTCCTGGTCGGCCTCTGCCGCTTCGGCCTTGGCTGCCTCGTTGATCGTCTGTGCCTGAGTTCGTGCGTTGTCCCTGTCGCGTTTGATGGTGGCCAAGGTGTCGGTGACGTGGTGTGGGCGAAGGTCGCCAAGCTTCAACCGTCCAACGGACGGGATCCAGTATTTGTGGACGTGACGCTTGTAGTCGATGAGAGTTCCCTCGCCTAGGCCGAGCAAATCCTCCTGTTTCTGAAGCCAGTCGCGTAGCCACTCGGCCACCGTGAGTTTGTGATCTCTAGGTTGGGTTCCCTTGCGCTCGTTCATCTCGATCTCAGCGCGAGCTTCGGCTGCTTGAGCTCCTGTGGCGAACCCGCTCTTGTAGATTCGGCGCCGCCGCCCGTCGATCTCAGGCAATTCAATGGAGTACTCCCATTTGTGCCCTGATCGGCAACCATCCTTGGGGGCAGAAGTCCTTGCAACGTTGGTAGACACCGTCGACGACACGTCCCCGGTGTACGTACTTTCGGTTCATTGGCTGTCCTTACGGTTCAAGGGGTCTGGGATGCCGGATCGGGTCGCGGAAGCGCTGGGCACGTCGGCCACGCCGAGTGCCGTCATCAGGTCGGCGCGTCGGACGATCAATCGGCGGCCGATGCGCAGCGGCGTGACGGGGAGTTGTCCGGCCGCGAGAGCCCGGTACGCCGCACTGCGGCTAATTCCGAACGCGGCAGGAACGACCGGATCAAACGGAACCGCGGCAGGGAGTGCCCGTAGCTCCTCTGGCGACATCCCTGGCAGACGGTACGTGCCGTCAGATATCGAATCGCCTGAATTGTCACGGCGACTTACCGCGACACGCGGCGTTGCCAAGCTCTTGTGGTTCGTGTCGTGTCGTGTCGTTGCTGTCGTGTCCGGCGGGATGCCGCCGCGCGGCGTGGCGCCCTCGTCCTCATGCGTGTCGCGGCGCGTCATCGTGACGCATCCGAGGTGACGAGGCGCAGGACGTCGACGCGGGTACCGAGCCGGTTCGTGTCACGCCGCGTCTTGAGGGCGGCGTCAGCGTCGGCATAGTTGGGAAAGTACGAATATGAATCGCTGTCGCCGTCGCTGGGGAGGGCCAGGATCCGCTGTTCGTGGCGGAACCGTGCCTTTGCTGCGGCGTCGAGCAGCTCCCCGAGCTGGGGGTTGTGCGTGGTGCTGGTGTCTTGGGCTTCGATGGGGCTGATCACCGCAAGGCTGCTGGATGCATTGGCGGTAATGAACTGGCAGGCCAGCAACAGGTCAGCCACTTCGGCCGGGGTCGCAGCCCGCCCGGGCCGGGGCCAGCGCAGGATCGTGAGGGTGGCGGGGCGGATGAGCCGGTCGATGGTGGCGATCTTGGGCGGGCGGGTCAGCGCGACATAGGTGCGTGTCGTCGTTGTGGCGGCGTCACGCAGTGCCGTGTCGCCGTCGAGGTCGATGATGGCGTCGCCGTGTCGCGTGTGGGTGAGTACGAGTCGCCGCGTCAGACGCGACACGAACCTTGTGTCGTCTGGTGTCGTCGCCGTGTCGCCGTCACGGACGGCCAGTCGCCACAGCGAGGTGGCGACACGGGTTGGTGTCGTAGTGGTGTCGCCCGCGACACGGGTCGGGTCGTCGGTGGTGGGCTGCCTTGGGGTGTTTGGGTTCATGGCGGGTGGCCCCCGCGCTGTCTGAAATCGCAGTCGCATCCACATAGGCCCTTCCGCGGGCCGGTTTCCACCAGGATGCCGATCTTGGTTACCCAACAGCGCCCAACAGACCGGCGGGGCCGTAATGGCTACGTCGGACCCAACAGCCGATCCGCGCCATGCCCAACAGACCTTCGGATGGGCTGTTCGGCGGACTACGGCCAACACACCGGAGCCCTCGTGTCGGGAGGTGGGGCCAACATGAACCCAAGCACGCTCTGCGTACCGGCCGCGGTGTGGCGGCGTCTCGGTCGTCTTGCGCTGCCCGGGTGCCGTACACGCCTTGGCCCGCCTCGTCTACGTCCCCACGCGCCTTGGCGCCGAAGCCTCTCCCCCAAACCCAACAGGCGCCCAACATGCGTTCTGAGCTGCGTCATGCCGCCCGCCACGTTCTGTCGCGGGCAGCCTCTTGCGTTTGCGCTGTTGGGCCGCATACCGCCGTTGACCTTGGCCAACACCGCTGGGGCTGGCTGTCGTCGACGCCATGGCTGTTGGGCTGGCATGCGCGGATAGGGGTCTCGCATCGCAAATGGTTGCGGTGCCTGCACTCCTTGAAGGGGTTCTGTGATGGGTTCACCCACCTGGCCGTCCTCGCCGTTGGACGCGGCGCAACGCGCCTTCGACCTGCTGACCTGCCTGCCCGCGCCGCTCGGCCACGATGCCCGTGGTGTCGAGGGCCTGCCCCAGCGGATGCTGCCGCTCGACGAGCTACGCGATCTGCTGCTCAAGCCTGAAGCCACCACGGTTGTCCGCGACCGTGTGTGGAGCGAGCTGGTTACCCGTGCCCGC
>Ga0075418_10007675_pt1 | contig 12132 bp, 13 predicted proteins | sample SoiMetdeltSBSDD2_FD_81776 | JGI IMG/M metagenome (GOLD analysis project Ga0075418, IMG submission 81776) | Bulk soil microbial communities from a Populus tree surrounding site in Tennessee, USA - Soil MetaG P. deltoides SBSDD2 | ecosystem: Environmental > Terrestrial > Soil > Tree plantation...
TCCCGCTGCTCTACGTGTTAGGCATGCAGCAGGAGGGCGATGCCGTGACGTTTCCGGTCGAGGGGATCGATGGAGGGTCGGTGTCGATGCTTGCGGTGATGGTGGCGAGTTTCGAGTAGCGAGTTGCGCGAGACTGGCTGGTTAACCGAAAGGCTCTCGCAACCCGCAACTCACAACAACTCCTTCAACCTCTCATACCCCGCCCTCGAAACCGGAATCCTCGATCCGTCCTTGAGCACCGCGACGCGCGAGTCTTTCGCGTAGGGCTCGACTTTGGCGAGGCTGTCGAGGTTGAGGATGTAGCTGCGGTGGATGCGCACGAAGCGCGTGGGGTCGAGGAGCTGTTCGAGCTCGGAGAGCGTTTGCTGCTTGAGATGTTTCTCGCCGCGCGTGGCGATCTGCACGTAGTCGTCCTGCGCTTCGAAGTAGTCGATGCGTTGCACCGGAATGATCTCGATCGTTCCGCCGATGCGGATGGCGATGCGCTGCAGCGGTCTTTTCGCAACCGCCGCGGTTAGGCCGGCGAGGGGCTGGTGCTCGCTGCGGCGCACCATCTCCTCCGCGTGCACAACGACTTCGGCGAAGCGCGCCGCGGAGAAGGGCTTGAGGAGGTAGTCGATCGCGCGCACTTCGAACGCGCGGATCGCGTACTCGTCGTACGCGGTGACGAAGACGACCTTCGGCTTCGGATCGAGAAGATCGAGCACCTCGAAGCCATCGAGCTTCGGCATCTGGATGTCGAGGAAGAGCAGCTCCGGTTTTTTCTCGGCGTACGCCTTCACGGCCTCGTAGCCGTTCGCGCACTCCGCGACGACCGTGAATTGCGGATAGTCCGCGAGAAACTCCGCGACGATCGCGCGTGCGGGAGCTTCGTCGTCGACGATCATGACCGAGATCGGATTCATGCCCCTCACCCTAACCCTCTCCCCGCGCGGCGGGGAGAGGGGACAGGACTAGTGTCACGCGAAAGCGATCCGGTTCGTTGAGGACGTCGACCCGCGATGTCTCACCATAAAACGTCTTCACCCGCCGTTTCGTATTCGCGAGGCCGATGCCTTCGCCGGGGCGCGAGGGGCGATCGGGATCGCAGCGATTCTCGACCGTGATGCGCACCGATTCGCCTTCGCGGCTCGCGGTGATCTGCACGACGCCGCCTTCGAGCAGATGTCCGACGCCGTGCGTGACCGCGTTCTCGACGAGCGGTTGCAGCAGCAGCGGCGGCACGCGAAACGAGCGCACGGCTTCGTCGATTTGCTGCGCGAACTCGAGTCGCGGTCCGAATCGAATCCGTTCGATCGCGAGGTAGCTCGACGCCAGCTCCAACTCCTCGGACAAGCTGATCGCATCGGCGCTTCCGACGCGCAGGCTCTTGCGAAGGTATTCGGCGAGCAGCGTCGTCAGCGTGCGTGCGGACGATGGGTTCGAGCCGCAGAGGGAGCTGATCGAGTTGAGGCTGTTGAACAGAAAATGCGGATCGAGCTGCGCCTTGAGCGCTTTCAGCTCGGCCTCGCGCGCGAGCATCCTCACCTCGATCTCGCGCTTCTCCACACGCCGCGCCTGCTCGGTGGCCATGAGAAGGTAGTGAAATGCGACCGTGAGGAGATACAGAAGAAATCCGATGACGATCAGAACGAACGAGCGATCGTCGACGACCGCGCGATTCGATGCGCCGCTCGCGCGATCGAGCACACGCGCCCATCCGATGAAGAGCAGCAGCCAGACGCCGGTGAGCACGAGCGCGCCAAGAAAGTGCGTGAGGACGAGAGACCAGACGCGCGCGGCGCGGAGCGGCATCGCCCGCGACGGATACCACGCGGCGAGACAGATGAACGCATAGACGATGGTCGGCGGAATGCTGAGAAGAATCGCGGAGAAAAGCGAAACGCGGCCCGGCTCCACGACCAGGAGCGCCAGCAGAAGCGCCAGCAGCGTCCAGATCACCAGGTAGAGCGCGAGCCGCGTCCGATCCGCGAAGACGGGATGCATGGATCAGTTTTTCACTTCGATTCCGCCCATGATCGCCGTGCCGCGAACGACCAGGATCGGTCCCGCACCGCTCTTGTTGGACGTGTTGTCCTCGAACGCGCCCATCAGCGGAAGCACGTTCCCGACCACACGCCAGGTCTCCGGCACCCGGATCTCGATACCGCCCCAGAACGCGAATGCATCGAGCACCGCCTGTTCGCCTTCCTTGATGTGCGCGCCGCGCAGGTCGAGCTCCACGCCACCCATGATGGCATTCGCGTCGCCGCCGCGGAACTCGTTCGACGTCGTCTGCCGTCGCACACCGGCCATCAGCGCGAACGCGTGCACGATCGCGTCGCGCTCGTCGATCGTGCGCGGAGGCTCGGGACGCCGGCCTAACGCGTCGAGGACGAGCTTCCCGCCGAGGATCACGATGCCGACCGGGATCAGATCGCCGATGTCGAAGTTCATGAAATCGAGACTGTCCAGCAGCAGACCGCCGCCGATGATGATGAAGGCGAAGGATCCGAACTTATTGGCGTGTGGATCGAGCAGGCGGACGACACCGACGAGGATGAGAATCATGGGCCACCACTCCAGAATGGCATCGGTTTCGACGATGTCGAGATTGTCCAGAGTCCACAGCAAGCCGACGGCGAGAACGCCCAGGCCGACGATCAGACGCGGGGTGATCCGCACGGGATTAGCAGACATTTTCTTTTTCCTCTTTCTTCGCCGCAGGCTTGTCGATCAGCGCATGGAGCACGAGAAAGACTCCGGCGATGACGATGCTGATGGGAAACGCGCTACGGAACGTGAGCCCGAAGACGCCTCGGGTCGCCGCGAGCATCCAGACGCCGAACGCGATCATCATCCAGCCGCCGCTCTCCTGGCGTTTGCGAAGCGCCTCGACTTCATTGGCGAGTCCGATGACGATGAATGCGAGCGGCCAGTACCGCCACAGGTTGCCGAAGTCGAAGACGTCGATCGCATCGATGAAGGCCGCGACGCCAATCGCCATCAGCGCCAGACCGATGATGAGCTTGTCCGTCGAGATGTTTCTCATGCGCTCAAAGTACGGCGCGCATGGGAGCTCGTCTCGGAGGGGTCGGTGAATGGAGGGTGACTACCGGTGTATGGAGTGCGGTAGCGCATAGCTACCGCTTTCTGTGGCGACGGAGTCGCCGCTCCGCGGCGTAAGAGAGCGGTAGCTGGCGCTACCGCACTCCAAAACCCGCGGCCATCCACGCCGCCGTACCACCCGCGACGTTGAACAAATTCTCGAAACCGCGGCGCTGGAGGATGCTCGCCGCCGTCGAGGAGCGGTAACCGCTACCGCAGATGATGGCCAGCGGTTTCGCGGCGTCGATCTCGAGTCGCTCGATCTCATCCGACAACGGAACATTGCGCGCGTCGGGCACGTGTCCGCTCTCGTACTCGCCGATGCGACGCACGTCGAGCACCTGCACATCGTCGAGGCGCGCGGCGAGATCGGCGACATCGATTTGCGCAAGCGTCGACAGCGATCGTCCCGACGCGGTCCACGCGTCGATGCCGCCGTCGAGATAGCCGAGAACGTTCTCCAGGCCGACGCGCGCGAGGCGCATGATCGCTTCGCCGGCTTTCTCGCTCGTCGCGACGATCACGATCGGATCCTTGCTCGAAAGCAGCGTGCCCGCCCACGACGCGTATTGCCCGCCGAGGCCGATGTTGATCGAGCCGGGGATGTGTCCGGCGCCGAAGGCGTCGGCATCGCGCACATCGAGCACGACTGCGCCGCGATGCATCCACTCGTCGACATCCTTCGCCGGCATCGGTGTCGCGGTGACATCGTCGAGCGCTCGCGCACCGCGGCGATTGATCTCCATGTCCATCGAGAAGTAGCGCGGCGCGGGCGCGAGATCGCGCGTCATCATCGCCACGAACTCGTCGCGCGACATCGGACGCAGCGCGTAGTTCATGCGGCGCTGCGCGCCGATCGTCGACGAGCGTTCTTTCGAGATGTTCTTGCCGCACGCGGAGCCTGCGCCATGCGCGGGCCAGACTTCGACGGCGTCGTCGAGCGCGAGGAGTTTGTGATGCAGCGAGTCGTACATCATCGCCGCCATCTGCGCGGACGTGAACCCGCGGCTGCCGGCGAGATCGGGCCGGCCGACATCGCCGATGAAGAGCGTGTCGCCGGTGAGCACGCGCTTGCTTTCCCCATCGATCACGAGCCAGCAAATGCTCTCCGGTGTGTGTCCCGGCGTCTCGATCGCGCGCAGCACGACCTCACCGACGCGCAGCTCATCGCCGTCCTTCGCCGCGACATGCGCGAACTCCGCACCCGCCGCCGCTCCGATGACGATCTGCGCGCCGGTCTTCTCCGCGAGCTCGCAATGCCCGCTCACGAAGTCCGCGTGCAGATGCGTCTCGATGACATAGCGGATGCGCATGCCGGTGCGCTCCGCCTCATCGAGATACTGCTGCACATCGCGCTGCGGATCGACAACCGCCGCCTCACCGTTCGAGCCGATGAAGTAGGAGGCGTGGGCGAGGCAGTTGAGGTAGAACTGTTTGAAGTGCATGTCGAGGAGACGAGTGATGAGCAGCGAGTTTCTCGTGTTGCCAGTTGCCTGTTGCCGGTTGCCTCATAGATCGTGCCACAGAAGCGCACGCGCTGACGCGGCATGCACTCAAGGCAACCGGCAGCTGGCAACCGGCAACCTCACCCCACGAACTTATACCCGACTCCATGCACCGTCACAATGAACTCCGGCCGTGCCGGATTTGCTTCCAGCTTCTGGCGAAGGGAGGCGATGTGGACGTCGACAGTGCGCGTGACGGGCATGGCGTCGTAGCCCCAGACTTTTTCGAGGAGCTCGTCGCGAGTGAGGGCGGCGCCGCGGTGGTCGACCAGGTAGCGCAGCAGTTTCAGCTCGAGGCCGGAGAGCTCGAACGGCGTACCGCTGCGCTTGGCAACGGCAGCGCGGAAGTCGACTTCGATCTCGCCGAAGGCGTAGGTGTCGGCGTTGCTGGCGAGCGTCTTGGAGCGTCGCAGCAGCGCTTCGATGCGCGCGAGGAGCTCGACCATCTCGAACGGTTTGGTGAGGTAGTCGTCGGCGCCTAACTTCAGGCCGAGCACGCGATCGAAGACCTGGCCGCGCGCGGTGAGCATCAGGACCGGCGTCTGCACGCCGCGCTGGCGGATCTCGCGGCAGACGTCGAAGCCGTTTTTCTTCGGCAGCGCGACGTCGAGCAGGATGCAATCGAAGATCTTTTTCGTCGCGGTCTCGACCGCAGTGTCGCCGTCCATCGCCACCGACGTGTCGTAGCCTTCGCTCACCAAGCGGTCGCGCAAGGTGAGAATGAGACTGTCCTCGTCTTCGACGAGCAGGATGCGGCGCTGGACTCCCGTTTTCGTATCAGCCATGTTCCTCGACCGGCAGATGAATGATGAACGCCGCGCCCGTTTTGCGGCGGCGCTCGATCTCGATCGTTCCTCCGTGCGCGGTGACGATCTGCTTGACGATCGTCAGCCCGAGTCCCGAGCCGCGCACGTGACCCGCGCGGCGGCCGCGGTAGAACGGCTCGAAGAGATGACTGGCATCGCGGCTGTCGATCCCGGGACCGCGGTCTTCGACGCTGATGCGAATGCGATTCGCGCCATTGCGCGAGGCGCGAATGCCGATCCATCCGCCGCTGCCTCCGTGACGAATGGCGTTGGCGACGAGATTCTGCACGGCGCGCGTGAGGGCGCGGGGATCGCCGTTCGGCCGCGGAAGATCGGACGCGACGCGCGTCTCGACCTGCACCGCCGTGCCGTCGACGAGCCATCGGCATTGCGCGACCGCTTCCTCGATCACCGACGCGACATCGATCGGCTGGTCGGGATTCTTCTGACGCCGCGCCTGCATCCCTGCGAACTCGAGAACCTGCGCGATCATGTCGCCGAGGCGGGAAGCCTCGCGCACGATGGTCTCGCCGTACTTCGCCAGTTTCTCGCGATCGGTGATGATGCCGTCTTTCAGATTCTCGCCCGCCGATCGCAGCGCAGCGACCGGCGTGTTGAGCTCGTGACTGATCGCGGCGACGAACTCGGTTTGCTGCGTGCGCAAGCGATCCGCGCGTTGCAATAGATAGAGGAGCAGAAGCACGGTCGCGACGAGAATCACCAAGATCCCGAAGCTGATGGCGAGGTTGCGGTGGCGCGCCGCGCGCACGAGCTGATCGAGTCCGCCGTCGCGCCGTCGCACGAGCAATCGCCATGCGGGACCGGGACCCTGCTCGCGCGGCGGCCTGCCCTGAGCGGAGTCGAAGGGACGATCGTCTGGCCCGAGACGCGGCCCTTCCGGCGGTCCGCGCCTCCCGCCGAACGCGATCGGAATCTCGAGATCGGGAACGTCGGCGGGCTTCGGCCAGGCGTTGCTCGTCGAATAGAGCACACCCGCGCGCGAGAGCAGCGCGACATCGTACGCGCTGTCGCCGAAATGCCGGCGCGTCAGCTCCGGCAGAATCACGTTCGCGAGCTCGTGGCGGCTGAGCGTCACGAGGACCGCGCGCCGATCATTCTGTTCTTCGAACGGAGGCGGCTCGAACAGCGCGCGTCCCTCGGGCCTGCCCTGAGCACCGTCGAAGGGACCGCGCCGCGGCGGAAGAATCAGCGCGGGAATCTCACCGATCAGCGGACCTCCCTGAGCGCCTTCACGCCCGCTCGCGATTCTGCGTCGCACCGGCTCGAGCTCGGGCGGCATTTTGATTTCGACGAGATTGCCGCTCTCGTCGAGCTGCTGCACATGAAACGATCCGGCAAACGGCTCGACGACATAAATCGCTTCGACGAGTGCGGGATGTTGCGCGCGCTGCTGCCACTCGTAGTAGTGCGAGAGCACGTTCTCCACTCCGGGCGGCGGTCCGGTCAACGTCTGATGAAGATCGTCGATCTGCGCGACGAGCTCTCCGGTCATACGCCGCGCCGCGAAGTCGAGATTCGCGCGCATGCGGATCGCTTCCGCAGCCGTGACCTGGTCGATCCAGCGATACTGCAGCGTCGCCAGCACGCCCAGGCCGGCGACGAGAAGAATCAGAAGGACCAGCAGCGGCGCGTTCGTGCGCAGGGGACGCATCGACGGCGAGTCTAACTCGCGAATTCACCGCGGGAACCGCAGCAGGCTCACGTTTTACGTTTCTTACGTAGATCTTGCGACGTCATGAAGTTTTTTCGTGCGGCGAAACCGATCATGCACAGCCAAGGAGCTAATGCACAAATGAAACGAATCACCGTTCTCGCCATCTCCATTCTTCTGATCACCATCGGCGCATTCGCGGCCGGTCCTCCTCCGCGTCCGGCCGGCGGTCCTCCGCCGATGGGCAACAGCGATGTCCTCGCCGAGTACCTCGGTCTCACGGCGCAGCAGAAGGCTTCGTGGGAAACGATCCAGAGCAATCTGCGGACGACGATCGATTCCTTTCGCGATCAGCAGCGCGCGCTTCACGAGCAGCTCGAGACCGCACTCGAAGGCACCGACGCAGCGGCGATCGGCAATCTCATGCTGCAGATCCGCGCCGTTGGCGATCAGATCAAAGCTGCACACGACGCCGCGCACAATGAGTTCGCAGCGCTTCTGAGCGCGGAGCAGAAGGTGAAGTTCGATGCGTTCGAAGCAGCGATGCAGTTTCTGCGGCAGCGCGGACCGGAGCCGGGACCGGGACGTCCGTAGCTCATGAAACGCGCACTTCTCGTTCTCCTCCTCTCCACCTCTGCCTTGGCGCAGCCGTTCGGCCCACCTCCGGGTGGGCCGCCTCCGGATCGCGTCATGCCGCCGCCGAACTGGTGGCGCATCGACGAGATCAGCGACGCGCTGAACCTCGATGCGAGTCAGCTCAAAAAGCTCGATGCCGTGCAGAAAGAGCACGCCGAGACTCTCGCGAAGCTCGAGCGAGACCTCACCGCCGCAACGAAGGAGCTGAAAGCTGCACTCGAATCGCAACCGCCGGTCCCCGAGAAGATCATCGCCGCCGGCGATCGCCTCGGCGCGCTGCGTTCCACGTTGTTCCACACGCAGATCGTCATGCTCGCCGCGCAACGCGCGATCCTGACGCGCAAGCAGTGGACGTCGCTGCAGGAACAGGGCATGCGCGGACCACGGCCGCGCTGAGGAGCGCCGGCGTCCTCGCCGGCTGCGCTCCATTCAACTGTCGTATCGTACGTCCTTGCTCTCACCGGGGACCTCGCTCGGACCCTACCGCATCATCGAGCTCGTCGCGGTCGGCGGGATGGGCGAGGTTTATCGCGCCGAGGATGCGCGGCTGCATCGCGACGTCGCGATCAAAGTGCTGCCGTCGCATCTGGCCGCCGACCGCTCCGCGCTCGATCGATTCCGCCGCGAGGCGCGCGCCGTCGCGGCGCTGTCGCATCCGAACATCCTCGCGATCTTCGACGTCGGCAGGGCGGGCGGCGTGCACTACGCCGTGACGGAGCTGCTCGAAGGCGAGACGCTGCGCGCGCGGCTCGCGCGCGGACGACTGGAGCCGCGCGAGGCGCTGGAGCTGATGCTCGAGATCGCGCAAGGCGTCGCCGCCGCGCACGCGCGCGAGATCGTGCATCGCGATCTCAAGCCGGAGAACATCATGATCACGCGCGACGGCCGCGTGAAAGTGCTCGACTTCGGATTGGCGCGGAGCGCGAGCGGCATCTTCACTGCGCGCGGCGAAACGGCACCGACGGAGATGCTGCCGACCGAGCCCGGCGTGGTCCTCGGCACGGTCGGTTATCTCGCGCCGGAGCAGGTCGAGGCGCGCTCGCCGACGCCGGCCACCGACATTTTCGCCCTCGGCTGCATCCTCTTCGAAGCGATCGCCGGAAAAGTTCCGTTCGAGCGTGCGTCGTCCGCGCACGCGATGGTCGCGCTGCTGCACGACGATGCGCCGCGGCTGCAGAACGAAGGCGATCCCCTGCTGCGCGACATCGATGCGCTGATCCAACGCTGTCTCGAAAAAGATCCCGAAGAGCGTCCGCGCAACGGCGGCGAGCTCGCGAATGAGCTGCGCGCGTTGTTAGGCGGCGAACGCTTGTCGAAAAAGTTCCGCGCCACGGCGCGTGCGAAATCAGCGCTGCTGCCTCGCGTCATCGCGGGAATCGTCGGCGTGATTCTGCTCGTCGCGATCTTCATCGGCGTGCAGCGCATGCGCGGCCGTCAGATCGATCACGGCTACGACCTGCGCGCGTCGGACATCCGCGGCGACGGCGAAACGAAGCGCCTCATCGAGCTCGCCCTGCACGCAGACGCGGAAGGCAATCGCGCGAAGGCCACGCAGTTGCTTCAGGAAGCGCATCGGCGATCGAAACATACGGCATTCCCTGCGGCGTTTCTGTCGAGCTTCAGCGATGCGGCGGGCCAGTTCACGAAGGGCCGCGAGTGGGCCGCGATCGCAGAGAAGCGACTCGAGGGTGCGGGCACGTATGAGTCGCTGCTCGCGCGCTATCTGCTCGTCGCCAGTCATGATCACGCGCAGGAGCTCGCGCTCGCGAAGTCGGCGATCGAGCTTCGTCCGGATGCGTGGCGGCTTCGTCTCGCGGCCGCGCACATTCATTTCGAGCAACGCGAGCGCGAGCCCGCACTGCGCGAGCTTCGCCAGATCGACGTGAGCAAGCCCGACGATCGCCGGCTGGTGCTGGTCCTCGCGGATCGCGCGTCGTTAGGCGACACGGACGGTGCGGAGCGCGATCTGCGCGCAAGCCGCCTCGTGAATCGTCCCGCGCTGTTTCACTACACCGAAGCGCGGATCGCGTGGAGTCGCGGCGACATTGCGCGCGCGTCCGAGCTCTTCAATCGTGCAGCGGATGAGGCGAGCGCGGAGGCGCTCGCGCCGCTCGAAGCGGAATCGCGAATGCACTCGAGCATCGCGCTCGTGCGACTCGGACGCTGGGAAGAAGCGCAGCGGCGTCTCGCGACGTGCGCCACACGCGCGCGACAAGCGGGACTGTTGCCGCGCGTGTTCGAATCGTCCGCGATTGCGGCGTATGCCGCGCATCGCGCGGGCGATCCCGCGGAGCGCGATCGCAAGCTCGTGGCCGCGATGTCCGTTGCACCTCCGCCCGAGCCGGCCGCGTCGCTGCGGCTTCTGGCCATGCGCATGCGATCGGACGTATGGAGGAAGTGGAGTGTCACGGAAATCGAGCGCGACCCCACGGTCGCGCCGTCGGTCGTGCTCATGCGCGCGCGTGAAGCATGGCTCGCGGGCGATCTCGAGACCGCGAAGCAGGAGCTCCGTCGCGCGCGAGCCGATGACATCGACGCGACCGGCGATCGCGAGGAAGCCGAGCTCCTCGCGAACGAGCTCGGGCTTCCCTCGCAGGTGTTGCCCGCGGATCCCCCGTATCCGAACGTGCTGCGGTATCTCGCGATCTTCGAGTTGGCGGAGCGCATCAGCCCTTGATCACGATTGGCACCGGCACCGACAAATAAACAACCTTCGTCGTTTTTCGCCGGAAGATGCGTCGATACCACGGCTCGGTCATCGGTTTGCCTCCGTGCTCCATCACGAGACGGCCGAGCCGCGAGACGTCGTCCGGACTCATGCGAATGCAGCCGTGCGATTCGGCGCCGCCGAGGGAGTCCTGATCGTCCGTCCCGTGAATGTAGTAGTCGGGCTCTTCGAAGAAGATCTTCACGACCTTCATCGGATTGTCGGGATGTCCGGGCGGTGTAGCCGACTTTTTCCGGGCCCACTTCGAGTCCGGCGGCTTCCACGCCGGATTCCAGATCAGCTTGCGGATCTTGAACTGGCCCCGTGGCGTCGGATAGCGGTCCGTTCCCACCGCGATCGAGAAGCTCTCCACCGTCTTGCCGTCGACGACCGCCTCCAGCTCGCGATCGGAGAGATCGACCGCCAGACGGAAGTCCGCAAAGGCGGGACTGCTGACCAGGAGACACGTAAGTGTAAGAAAAAGAAGTCGTTTCACGCCGCGATGAGAGTGCAATCGAGATACCTGTGACGGCGGTCACCGGGACACGTGTCGGGAAACCATTGACGAACGGGAATTCCGTCGGCATCATGTCTGTAACTGAGACTCAGTCTCACTTAGGATCAACGACAAAGGACGACCCTCCACGTGATCATCTGCATCTGCCGCGGCAAATCGGACCGAGCCATCAACAGCGCCATCGAGAACGGCGCGACTTCGCTTCGCGACCTGCAGCGCTGCGGCATCGGCGATCAATGCGGCTCCTGCCATGATTCGCTTCGCGCGATGCTCCGCGCCGCGGCGGAGGAGTCCGAAGCCTGCCCCGCCTGCGCGACTCCCGCGCTGCCCATGCCCGCGATGGCGTGATAGGCTGAAAAACAGTTGGCGGTTGGCGGTTGGCAGTCGACCACCGCCCTCCACGTTCCTCTGCCAACCGGAGGGCATCATGAAGGGCGATCCCAAGATCATCGAAATCCTCAACGACGTTCTTACGGCGGAGCTGACCGCCATCAATCAGTACTTCGTCCATGGGGAGATGTGTGAGAACTGGGGTTACGAGCGGCTGCAGCACATCATCCGCAAACATTCCATCGGCGAGATGAAACACGCCGAGGAGCTCATCGAGCGCGTCCTCTTCCTCGAAGGCATACCGAACGTACAACGCCTCGGCAAGATCAACATCGGCGAGAACGTTCCCGAGATCATGAAGCTCGACTACGCCCTGGAGCTGGAAGCGCTGCCGCGGCTCAACGCCGGCATCGAGACCTGCCGCGAGCTCGGCGACAACAACAGCCGCCACCTTCTCGAAGAGATCCTCGAAGAAGAGGAAGAGCATGTCGACTGGCTCGAAGCGCAGATGGCGCTGCTCGAACAGGTCGGCGTTCAGAACTACCTCGCACAACAGATCAAAGAAGAGGAGTGAGGTGTGGCGGGCGCCGGCGTGATTCTCGCGGCCACGCTCGTCCTCACCAACGGAAAGATCTGGACCGGCGACGGACTCGCGAAGTCGGTCGTCATCGAGGGCAATCGAATCGTCGCCGTCGACGGTCCCCCGCCTGAAGGCGCGCGCGTCATCGACCTTCGCGGCCGCCTCGCGATCCCAGGCTTCATCGACAATCACGTGCACTTCGTCGACGGCGGCTTTCAGCTCTCGCGCGTGCAACTGCGTGACGCCGCGACGCCGGAGGAGTTCGCGCGACGCATCGCCGCGCACGCGAAGA
>Ga0075418_10007677_pt1 | contig 12131 bp, 13 predicted proteins | sample SoiMetdeltSBSDD2_FD_81776 | JGI IMG/M metagenome (GOLD analysis project Ga0075418, IMG submission 81776) | Bulk soil microbial communities from a Populus tree surrounding site in Tennessee, USA - Soil MetaG P. deltoides SBSDD2 | ecosystem: Environmental > Terrestrial > Soil > Tree plantation...
CGCATGAACCAGACAGGCGTCCGGTCAACCGGCTCGCGGCGGCAGGCTTTTAGGAAGCGGGATTCAGTCACGCACGGGCACGGTCAGCAGATCGCGCGCCAGCGTGACGAGCTCATCGAGCCATAACGGCTTGTAGCGCAGCTCGGCGCCGAGCGCGCGGATTTCCTCGGATTGGGCTTCGGCCAGGTAGTAGTCCCCGGTGACGATGGCCACTGGCGTTTGCGCGAGGCCAGAAATCGTGCGGATCGACCGTAAAAGCTGAAGTCCGCTGGTCAACGGCATCCGTAGATCCAGGATGATGGCGTGCGGACGGTGAACTCTGGCCAGATTCAAACCGTCGTCAGCGGTGTGCGCGGCCCAGACTTCATAGCCTTCGAGACGCAACATCCGTGAAAACAGGTTCGTGACACTCTTATCGTCGTCGACGATGAGCACGCGAGGCGCGGTTGCGCCATCTGACGGGGACACTGGCTCATTGTGGAGCCCGGCCGAAAACCCGTCAAGTGAGGTAATCGTGTTATATTCTGGCCCCCTCGGCCGTAGTTACGGCCGATTCCTGCGCCGCCCGCCTGCCGAGTCTCGCGTGGCTGGGCGTCAACGCCGTGGTATGTCGACGCGTCGGAGGTTTTGTTGAGCCCTATCCTCGTGCGGCCCGTGCGCGAGCAGCTCGAGCACGATCGGGTTATCCGCCTGCTCCAAGCGAAGTACAAGAGAAAGTTCGAAGTCGCCATCAATCCGGGGAACGAGCAGACGGCGCCCGTTGGGCCGGCCGAGTCGCCGTGGTACCCCGACCTGGTGCTGCTGGCGTCGGAACGTACGCGCAAGCTCGTGGGCGTGGTCGAGGTCGAGACCTCCGAGTCGATCAATCACCTCGAGGCGATGTCGCAGTGGAAGACATTCTCGAGTCTGAATGTTCAGTTTCATTTGTACCTACCGCTGTCGGGCGTCGATAGTGCCCGCCGGCTCTGCGCCGATCATCAGATCGTGACCACCGAAATCTGGGCGTATCACGTCATTGGCGACCAGATTCGTTTCACGCCAGTGCAGCGTGCGCCGCAAGCAGTGGACGGAAAGGGACGGTCGGCGTCCGAGACGCGCGAACCTGCGGCGCCGGCCAAACCAGTGGCCGCAAAACCCGCAGCGTCATCGCGCGGCGCGGTGTCGCGACCGCGGACGGCCCGTCCCGTTGCGAAGTCGGCGGCGAGATCCACCGCGCGTTCCAAGCCGCGAGCCGCGGCTGCGCGTACCAAGAGTTCGGCGGCATCGAGGCGCGGTGACAAGACCGCGTCCCGCAAGGCAACAGCCTCCAAGGCTGTGAAGCGCAAGTAGTCTGTGCCGTTCCTGCGAGTCATTCGCGACAAGCGCGGCTACGAAACCACTTATCTGATGCACCTGTATCGCGACGGGTTGCGTCAGCGCTCGAAGATCCTGTACATGTTCCGCACGCCAGGCGGGGCACGCGTCGGCCGCGATCCGCTCGAGCCTGACGTGCTTCGTCAGATCGAATCGCAGTATCCCGACATCCAGTTCAACTGGGCGATGGTTCGTGAGAGCCAGCAGGTAATCGAAACGTCGGCCGAGCCTCGGAGGCGGAGGCCACGACGCGAAGACGAGACGCCCGCGGTCGTGTCCCCGCCGCCCGTCGCGCCTGTGTCGCCGCCACCGGCACCGGTCGCCGCTGCACCACCCCGTCTCGCCATTCCTTCCGTGATCGAAGGCGCCACACCAGACGAACGCATTGCGTTTCTCGCGCACTGGCATCCGATCATTCGCGAACGCATACCGCACCGGACATCGGATCCCGGCAGACAGGAAGCGCTCAACGCGCTCACGGCTCGCCTGAATCCCGCCAACTGGACCGACGCGGACGAGATCACCGCTGGTCTGCTGCAGGCGGCCGAAGCGCTCGAACGGCTCTCGCACGTGTTTGCCAAGCGACGACGTCGCGGCCGGCGGAAGCCGAAAGAGCCGCGCCCGTCCGATTCAGCACCTTCCGGATCGTGATCGATTGGATTGCCTCTGTTGTCACGCACCTGTCCACGCTGGGGGCGTGGGGAGCTGTGCTGTTCGTCGGCCTGTACATCGTCGCGTCGGTGACGATGGCGCCCGCGTTCATCCTGACGTTCGCGGCCGGTGCGGTATGGGGATTATGGAGGGGATCAATCCTGGTCTACCTCGGTGCCGTGCTGGGGGCGTCGGCGGTGTATTTCGTCGCGGGCAAGCTCGTTCGTTCTCGTGTGATTCGTTGGCTCGATCGCGATCCACGCGTCGCCGCTGTGCGCCGTGCGGTGACCGAGCAGGGCGTGTGGATCATGTTTTTACTGCGGTTGTCGCCGCTGGTCCCGTTCGTTCAACTGAACTACGCCCTGGTCTTGAGCGGCGTCCGTTACCGTGACTATCTGATTGCCACGGTCGGGATGTGGCCGACGATCGTCATGTACGTGTATTACGGGAAGGTGGTCGGCGACGTCGCGGCGCTCGCCGCCGGCGTGGCGCCGGAGCGCGGACCGGAATATTACATCCTGCTGGCCCTGGGGCTCGTCGCCACGGTCGTGGCGACGACGATGGTCACCCGCGCGGCGAAGCGGGCGATGGCGGCCTAGCGAACCGTCGTTCGATATCGTTGACCTTGTCGAGCCGCCGCTGATGGCGCTCCTCGCCGGAGAACCTGGCCGCGAGAAACGCTTCCGAGATCTCGAGCGCGAGCGCGCCGCCGATGACGCGCGCGCCCAGACACAACACGTTCATATCGTCGTGTTCGACCGCCTGATGCGCGGTGTAGGTGTCGTGGCACACCGCCGCACGAATGCCGGGAAATTTGCTGGCCGCAATTGACACGCCGGCCCCGCTCCCACAAACGATGATGCCGCGCTCGGCCTGCCGGTCGCGGAGGGCGACGGCGACCGCTTCGGCAGAATCGGGATAATCGACCGGCGCGGCCGAGTGGGTCCCGAGATCGAGGATATCGTGGCCCTGTTGAGCCAGTTTTGCCGCTAATTCCTGCTTCAGCACATACCCTGCGTGGTCAGCACTGAGGGCAATTCGCATAGGTATAATCTATCGCATGCGCACTACAGCTATGCTTCTGGCCGCGGGGCTTTTCGGCCTGCTGACGGCGGTGTCTTCGTCGTCGCCTGTCGCGCATGCGCAGGCGCCCGCCGCCCAGCCGCAGGGGCAGCAGACTCAACCCACGTTCCGGGTCAGCGTCGATCTCGTCACGACCGACGTTATCGTTCGCGATCAAAAGAGCGACCAGTTCGTCGCTGACATCAAGGCCGACGAGTTCGAAGTGTTCGAGGACGGCGTCAAGCAGCAGATCGCGTCGCTCGTGCTCACGCACGGCGGACGGGTCTACAACGTGCAGAGTCCGCCGCCGCCCCCGGTGCAGGAGGGCATTATCCTGCCGCGGAACCGGCCGACCAACGACGCGGCCGGCCGCGTGTTCCTGCTCTTCATCGACGACCTCCATCTTGATTTCCGCAGCACGCCGCGCGCGCGCGATTTGATCAAGCGCATGATGCGTCTGCTGATTCACGAAGGCGACATGTTCGGCATCGTGAGCACGGGCACATCGTCTATCTCTGAGCAGCTCACCTACGATCGTCAGATTCTCGAATCGGCCATCGCACGCGTGACCGGAGGCGGGCTGCGCGCCAAGGAGATCATCGAGGGCATGCAGGGCTCGCAGGGGCCGACCGAACTGCGGCACCGCGCGCACGTCGCGTTCTCCACCGCGTACGATCTGATGCGCAACCTGGAGAAGCTGCAAAATCGCCGCAAGGCCGTCATCTACTTGAGCAGCGGCTACGATTTCAACCCGTTCGAGACCTCGCGGCTCGAGGAGCAGGCGCGGCGCATGCACCTCGGTGGCACGGATGACAGCGGCAACACGACGTCAGGCGTCGATCAGTTGCTGACCGATCCGTTCTATCGCACGCAGCAGAGCAGCCAGCTGCTGGCCGAGGCCGACCTAGTGCGCGAGCTCTCGGAGCTGACGCGCGCCGCCAATCGCGCCAATGCCACCATCTACACGATCGACCCGCGCGGCCTGATCGCCGGCCAGGATCTCGATGACGAGGTGCCCACTCAGGAGTGGAACGCGTACGTGCGCGACACGCAGGACAGTCTGCGCGTGCTGGCCGAAGAGACCGGGGGCATCGCCGTCGTCAATCAGAACGATTTCGACAAGGCGCTGAAGCGCATCGATGCCGAAACGAGCGACTACTACGTGCTTGGCTATTACTCGTCGAATCCCGATCCGCTCCGGCGCATCCGCAGGATCGAGGTCAAGACGACGCGGCAGGGGCTGAACGTCTACGGGCGCACGGAGTACGCGCTGCGTCTGCCGCCGCCGGCGTCGACTCGATAGATGTAGTGTCCGACCTTAGGCGGACTTACAAGTGGTCCGGCTAAAGCCGGACACTACGATCACGCGGGCCGCGTCGTCGCTGGAAGACGCGGCCGCACCGTCTCGAACACCGTCATCACTTCCGACACAGCTCGGGGCAGGCGGCTCATCTTCGGATAGAGCCAGCCGGTCTGACGTTCGAGTTGCACACCGCTGATTCGGCTGCAGAACAACTGCTTGCTCTTCACGTCTGCGGCCGCGGCCTGCCAGGGGATGATGCTGATGCCGAGGCCGTTGCGCACCATCGCCTTGATGATCTCGACGTTCTCCGTCTCCATGATGATTTCGGGCGCGATGCGCTCACGGGAAAAAAAGCCCTCCACCGTGCGGCGCGTGATCGATCCGGTCTCGAAGAGCACGAACGGCTGACGGTCGAGATCGGTCGGCGCTACGTGCTTCTTCTTCGCGAGGGGATGCGCCGGATAGGTGATGAGCAACAGCTCCTCGCGCAGAACCGGCACCGACACCAGGTCGGCGGCTTCGACCGGGAGCGTCAACAGGCCGAGGTCCCCCGCGCCGGCGCGTAGCATCGCAATCGACCGCTCGGCGCTGCCGACCGTGACCTTGAGGTCGAGGTGCGGATGGATGCGGCGCATTTCTGCGAGCAGCGTCGGAAACACATAAAGACACACCGTCATGCCTCCGACCAGGCGGATGGTGCCTTTGAGCGATTCGCGGGTATCGCTGATCGTGGCGACGGTATCGTGCAGGTCCTGAAACACCCGATGGCTCAACTGCAGCAGCGATTCGCCGGCCGGGGTGATGCGGATGCGGCGGCCGATGCGATGGAAAACCGGCTCGCCGAGCTCGTCCTCGAGCAAGAGGATCTGACGGCTGATGGCGGATTGCGAGACGTGCAGCTTTTCGCCCGCGGCCGTGAATGAGCCGCTGTCGGCAATCGCGCGAATGATCTCGAGCTGCCTGAGGTCCATGCGGTCAGCATACATTTGCGACGCGCATGGGTTCAACGGGAACGATGTGGATGGTCGATAGAGCGAAGGAGCGCTATCGAGCGCGGGCGCGTCCGACCCGTTCGACTCGCTTCGCTCCCTCAGGGTGAATCGCGGCCGGTGGCAGCGCGGCCCGCGTGCGGTCGATTGCCTGCTCGAGATAGTCCCCATCCATCTCGACGCCGATGAAGTTCACGCCCAGTTCCGCACACGCGACGGCCGTGGACCCGATACCGAGGAACGGGTCGGCGACGAGGCGGGCGCGCTGGAGTCCATGGAGACGCAGGCACATCTCCGGGAGCTTTGGCGGGAAGGTCGCCGGGTGTGGCCGGTCCTTCTCGCGGCTTTGAATCGTTTCGTACGGGATAAACCACGTATTACCGCGGCAGCGGACACCCGATGCGGCCGTTCGCCATCGCCCGACGTTCGACTGGTCCTGGTAGCGCACGCCGATGGCCTGTCGATCGAGCGGCGTCTCTCCCGACGCGGAGAAGTGGAACACGAACTCGTGGCAGTCGTGGACGAAGCGACGGCTGTTGATCGGCTTGTAGTGACCGACGGCGAGGTCGTCATCGAGATTGGCGCGTGCGCCAGCGAGCGCTTTCTCGATCGCGATCGACTTGATCCAGTGAAAGGTGTTCTGCAGCCGTAGGTATGGTCTGACCGCCTGCGCGATATCGATGGCCGTCCAGGGGTCGGTCGGTTTTGCGCCGACATTCAAGAACAAAGAGCCATCAGGCGCGAGGACTCTGACGACCCGCTGAATCCACTCAGCGGTCCATTTGAGGTAGTCGCCGCGTGGCATCGTGTCGTCATAGCTGCGATACCTGATACCCAGGTTGTACGGCGGCGAGGTGACGATCACGTCCACGGATCGCTCGGGCAGCTGACTCAGCACGTCGAGGCAGTCGCCCAGATAGAAACGAAAAGAGGCGCGACCGGATTTGAGTGTGGTGTGAGGACCGACGGATCGTGGCACCACGGCGATTGTACCCGCGCGTGGGCGCGCGACGCGCGAGAGCGCTGGCTTACGATGCTCTCGAGACAGCCACCGCGCCCGCGGTGACAGGCGTGAGGTGCTCGGGGATCGTGTGGTTACGCCGATGCCCGTGGAGCTCGCATTGGGTACCTTTCTCTTCCACGTAAGAGACTTCTCGACTCGTCGCCAACTCGCGATAGCGGCCGATCACGCATCCACACGAGAGAGTTCGAAACCCCAGGAGTCGTACCAGGCTCATGGCCGTATCCTCTGCGCCGATCACGAAGCAATCTGTGTACCGTGATAGTCGAGCTCGAAAAACCTCGACGCTTCACAAAGTCCAACGAAAACCTCGCGGGATCTGAACACGCGAACGTCCTGATCGAGACACGTCGTGTGTCGTCGCGGAGCACACCCCGAGTGTCAGGTGCCGGCACTTGGATCGGATTCAATGGATTGGACTCCGCGCGCGAACTTCGTCAGTGGCCGCCTCTGCCCCACGGTTTCGCACGCTGGCACACAGAGTCGTGAGCCGGGAAGCGCTGACGCGTGGTGACGACGTTCGACTACGTTTTCGCCGGCGGGTGTTCCGATCTGAGAGCGCGATAGCTTTCCAGTTCGACCGCGCGCTGGCGCGCGGCCGCTCCGCGAGCGCGAACCAGGCGAACGAGAAACGCGACGTGGAGCAGTGCCAATGCGATCAGTTGCACGCGCGTCGGTGAAGGCAGCAGCGCCGGTATCAGGTTGATGACGGTGGCGCAGATGAAGACCAACGTGAATAGCGGATCGATGCCGCCGCCAGGCAACGCGGGGCCGACCTTCATCGCGGTCGTTTCCCATCGCGGGCCATCTTCGCGCGATTCGTAATAGACCTGCACGTATCTACCGATACGCTCAACGCCCACGTGCAGCGCGTGAATCGCCTCGAAGCCGGCGACGAGGACGGCGAGCGAGAAGAGCGAGGCGAGTGGGACGTCACTGACAAAAAGTAGCTGACACGCAAGGGCAGCCCAGCCAAGAAGTGTCACAGGCAAGAGGACGATTCTGGTGGTGCCGCGGCTCGAAATCGTTTGTCTGAGTATGGTGAACTCGGATTCGGGGAGGCTCATCGAGTGTGGCACCTTTCTTGGAAAGGCCCGTGAATGGCAACGGTCGGTATCCCGGGCGTCGTCAAAACCCTTGCGAACTAAGAATTGTTTGCTAGAATGCCGATACCTCTTCTAACCACCGTCTTTCCAATGAGTTGCTGCGCGTGATGTCGATGCGACCGACCATGATCCGCCGAGTCCTGTGCCTTCTGGCTACCGTTTTCGTCATTGGCCTGCCGTCCGACACCTTGGCTGGCCAGCAGTCGTCAACCCGGTCGTCTGGCACATCCACGAAGAAACTCAGCCTAAAGAGGACCCCGGCGTCGTCACGGTCGTCTTCGACGTCCGCTCGGAAGCGCCGCGCCGCGCGCGCCGCGTCCGCCGCACGGGCGATTCGCGAGGCGCAGGAGCCCCGGTTCAAGCTCGACGCGTCCGGAGCGCTGGTGCCAGATGTGCGGGCCGAGGCCGCCATTATCTACGACTCGGCCACGGGCAAGGTGCTCTGGGAGTCGAACTCGAACAATCAGCGGTCGATCGCCAGTATCACCAAGGTCATGACCGCGGTCGTGTTTCTCGAAAATTCACCGGATCTCTCTGAATCAGTCGTCGTCGACCGGTCCGATGTCCGCGCCGCATCCACCACGTATCTCCGCGCCGGCTACACCGTGACCAAGGGCGACCTGCTGCACCTGACGCTCATCGCCTCGGACAACGCCGCCGCTCGTGCCTTGGCGCGCATCTCGCCGTATGGCTCGTCTGGATTCATCGACCGGATGAACGAGAAGGCCAAGGATCTCGGCCTCGCCAACACGCACTACGAGGATCCGTCAGGCCTGCTCGCTGCGAACGTGTCGTCGGCGTACGACATGGCCAAGCTCATCACCTTCGTCTCCGGTGACGAGCGCATCGCCGGCGTTATGCGCAAGCAGAATTACCAGGTGGCTGCCGGCCGTCGCATGATCAACATCCACTCGACGAACCAGCTGGTAATGCGTGGTGATGTTGACGTACAGGCTGGCAAGACCGGCTTCATTCACAACGCCGGCTACTGCCTGGCGACGCTGTTGAAACTGCCGCAGGGACCGCAGATCGCGGTCGTCGTGCTCGGCGCGAAGTCAAACGCCGGACGCTTCTGGGAAACCCGTCACTTGTTCAATTGGTTCTCGACGAAGGCTCAGGATCTGCTGGGCGTCACGCCGGTTGAAGCCTCGGAACTGAAGCCCGCCATCGCGAATTAGTTCCGTAGGGGCGACGACACCGCGTCGCCCTCCCCGTTACGACGTATATCCGCGCTGCATTGCCGCCGCATCGAGCGGCAATGTGGCGACGCTGTCCACGATCGGCATCACCGGCCTGGTCGCGCGGCGGCCGTCGTACGCCTTCAGATACCTCTGACACACGTCGCACGCGTAGACGCGATACTTGCCGTCGGTCGTCGCAAACGACGTGATACGCGACCGGTCGCTGTTGCGGCAGTAGGGACAGGTCAGCGACTCGAACTTCCATCGCAGCGAGCACCGCCCGCAAATCAGGTGGCGTTCGGCTGAGGGCATGATGACCGCGAGATCGGGCTCGCCTCCGCACAGCGCGCAGTGCGCGTGGGTCCAGTTCGCCAGTTCGGGACGCTGCTGAAGGACTTCCGCGCATCGCGAGAGGAACGGACGCATCGCGAGCGCGATCACCTGACCGAGCGCGGTGTCGTCGCCCAGATCGCTGGCGGGCACCGCGGCGACACCGGCGACCGCGAGCTGGCGCTCCGACGCGGCGCGATACCAGCTGCCGACGGTGGCCAGCAGTTGCATGTCGCGGCCGAGCGATTGCGCCTTGTCGTAATCCGCCTGTTCGAGTGCGCCGAAGCGACGAAGAACGTCCGCGGTCTGCCGCACCATCAAACGAAGATCGCTAAGATCGAGCGGGATGTCCTCGAATCGGAGGAGTGGGCGCGCTTCCGTCTGATGACGCCGAAGCGTATCGGGCGAGAGATCGAGCATCGGAAGCGTTACGCGACCCTGGATCCGGCGCAGCAGCGCCAGCAGTTCGAGGTGCATGTCGACGGCGCCCGTCAACTCCGGATGCTGCTCGCGAATCGACTGGAGTTCCAGCGCTTCTCGCGACTCGGACCGGGGAGGTCGGGGGGGCCGAGCGGCCGAATCAGTCACCATGCGATCATAACGCAGTGCGGATCCTGATGATTGGTTCCGAGGCGCTGCCGTTCGCGAAAACAGGCGGATTAGCTGATGTTCTTGGAGCCTTACCCAAGGCGTTGACACGTCTCGGACACACCGTCGATCTCGTAGTCCCGCGCTATCGGGGCATCAATGTCGGGCCGGCGTCGGCGTCGATTCGCGTCGCACTCGGCGGCCAGGTTGATGATGCGGAGATATCGACACTCGAGAGTGACGGCTTACGCACGATCTTCGTCGGACATAACACTTACTTCGATCGGGAGTATCTGTACGGCGCCGCAGATCGTGACTACCCAGACAACCCGGAACGCTTTGCGTTCTTCTGTCAGGCGGCGCTCAATTGGGCAGCCACGACGGGTCGTGGCTACGATGTAGTACACGCGCACGACTGGCAGACGGGACTTGTGCCTGTGCTGCTGAATCGCGCGGAGACGACACAGTCTGCACGTACGCCCACCGTGTTCACGATTCACAACCTCGCGTATCAGGGCGTCTTCGACGCGAGTTGGTTACCGCGTCTCGGTCTCGGATGGGAGTTCCTGCGCGTGGACGCGATGGAGTACTGGGGTCGGATCAGTTACCTCAAGGCCGGGATCCTCTTCAGCGATCTCGTGACCACCGTGAGCCCGACGTACGCACGCGAGATACAGACCCCCGAATTGGGGTTTGGTTTCGATGGGATTTTGCGGCACAAATCCGCGTCCTTGGTCGGAATTCTCAACGGAATCGATTACGATCAGTGGGATCCGGACGGCGATTTGAACCTTCCGGAGCCGTACAATGCGTCAAAGTTGAGGGGGAAGGGCGCCGCAAAACGGAAGCTCCTCGAAAGCTACGGTCTCCCAGCCAAGGCCAAGGACCGGAGCCGGCCGCTCATCGGGATGATCTCGCGGATGGTCGATCAGAAGGGGTTTGACCTCATCGCGGCTCTGGTGGATGAGTTGCCGAAGCTCGGCGCCGGGATTGTCGTGCTTGGCACTGGCGATCGTCGGTACGAGGATATGTGGCGCGATCTGGCTGCGAAGCACCCGACGGTGATCGCGGCCCGGATTGGGTTCGATGAGGCGCTGGCACATCTCATCGAGGGCGGTTCGGATATTTTCCTGATGCCCTCCCGATTCGAGCCATGCGGCTTGAATCAGATGTACAGCTTGCGATACGGGACAATCCCAGTCGTCAGGGCTACGGGGGGACTGAACGATACGGTGCTCGATGTCGACCCGGAGACGTGCCGGGGCACCGGGTTTCGTTTCGTGGAGTACACGCCGGCGGCGCTCCTCGGTGCGATTCGGCGGGCGCTGGCCGCGTTTGGCAACCGACCGCTCTGGCGACGCATCCAAAAGGCAGGGATGCGCCAGGATTTTTCGTGGGACGCGTCGGCACGGGACTACGTTGACGTTTACGAGCGCGCACGCCGCGTGAGGGTTTAGGGAGGCAGGGGAGATAACGATGGCATCCGAAAAGGTCAAGACGTTCACTGACAGCAACTTCGATGATGAGAAGAAGAGCGGCGTCGTGCTCGTGGACTTCTGGGCGGAGTGGTGTGGTCCGTGTCGTCGGCTGGGCCCGACCGTAGACGCGCTCGCGACGGAGTTCGACGGACGTGCGACGGTTGCGAAGTTGAACGTGGACGAGAATCCCACGATCCCCGAGCGGTATGCTGTCCGCGGTATTCCCACGTTGCTGCTTTTCAAGGAAGGCGAGCTCACCGAGACAATCGTCGGTCTGCGCGGCAAGGAAGACATCGCCAAGCTGATCGAGCGCCACCTCGGAGGCTGACATGGCAGCGCGCGCCGATCGCAGGGTCGTCATCATTGGATCGGGGCCGGCCGGTCTCACCGCGGCTCTTTACACGGCGCGCGCCAATCTCGCGCCGCTCCTCGTCGAGGGACTGGAAGCCGGCGGTCAGCTCATGCTGACGACGATGGTCGAGAACTGGCCGGGGTTCCGTGACGGCATCATGGGCCCCGATCTGATGACCGAGATGCGCGCGCAGGCCGAGCGCTTCGGCACCGAGATCATGCAGGGCAACGTCATGCGCGTCGACCTGCAGCATCGGCCCTTCACGATTGAATTCGCCGGCGGTGAGAAGGTCACGACCGACGCGCTGATCATCGCGACCGGCGCATCGGCGAGGTGGCTCGAGATCGGATCAGATCGAAAGCTCTCCGGACACGGCGTCTCCACCTGCGCCACGTGCGACGGGTACTTTTTCAGGGGCAAGCCCATCGCCGTCATCGGCGGGGGGGACTCGGCGATGGAGGAAGCGATCTACCTCACCAGATTCGCCTCCAAGGTCTCGGTCGTCCATCGGCGCGATACGCTCCGCGCGTCGAAGATCATGCAGGACAAAGCAATGGCCAATCCCAAGATCGAGTTCATCTGGGATTCGGAGGTTGCCGAGGTCAAGGACGGCTCCAACGGTGAAGTGATCAGCATCATCATCCGCAATCTGAAGACCGGTCATCTCAGCGAGTTGCCGCTCGACGGCGTATTCATTGCCATCGGCCACACACCGAA
>Ga0075418_10007680_pt1 | contig 12130 bp, 11 predicted proteins | sample SoiMetdeltSBSDD2_FD_81776 | JGI IMG/M metagenome (GOLD analysis project Ga0075418, IMG submission 81776) | Bulk soil microbial communities from a Populus tree surrounding site in Tennessee, USA - Soil MetaG P. deltoides SBSDD2 | ecosystem: Environmental > Terrestrial > Soil > Tree plantation...
AGTTGAACTCCAGCAACTGCGCGTTCTTTTCGACGCGGCGGTAGATCGGCAGTGCGATCTTCCACGGGCGCGTGAATGTCTGCGGATCTTCGATTGTCGCTTCGTATGAAAGGTGATCCGCGTCCGTCGCCGTGATGCGCTCGACGACGTGCAGCTGATCGCTGTGGAAGTTGCCGGCGCGATCGAACCAGGACAGATCGTTGAAGCCGGTCGTGTCGATGACGAGCGTCTCACCTTCCCAGCGGCCGTTCGACCATCCCATCCAACTGTCGGCCGGCGCTTCCTTGTGATTGGTCATGTAGATCGTCCGCACGGCGCGCGCGTAGGACGAGACGATCATGATGTAGGTCGGCGTCTGGATGATTTGAAACGGATACGGCATGTACATCCCGCGCGGTGTGCCGGGCAAGTAGCACTTGATTTCAGGATCGAGCTTGAGCCGGTTCGTGTAGTTCTCTTTCTTCTTCGCGAGCGCCTCGGGTTTGTAGGGAAGCGGGCCGTCCGTGATGCCGAGACCGCCGGCCGTTGCGAAGCTCGCGCCGAGCTCCTGCACCGGACTCGGCGCGGCCGAGTGCGGCTCGATGTCCCAGTACGCTTCGGTGATCGCCTGGTAGACCCCGCTCAGGTTCGGCTTGCCGTCGGTCGTGCGCGGCGCCCGATAGGCAGGGCGCGGAGCGGGCGTCTGGCCTGAGACGGTGAAAGACAGAGCGAGGGCTCCGATTACCCCGACAGCGACGATCAACGCCATCGTAGGGGCCGGCTTCAGCCGGCCCATGAGATTTCGCATGGCTGCTACCGCGCATATTGAACGCCTGGGCGAGAGCCCCGTCAAGTCTTTAGCGCTTTTGCTTTTGTGACTACGATGCGGGTTCCTCCGCCACGTCTGAACGACGCAGCTCGTCGAGCAGACGCGCCGTTATCACGAGAATAATGGGACCGATCAGCAGGCCAAGCAGTCCGAACGCGGCCGCGCCACCCAGCAATCCGAAGAAGATCACAAGCCCGCTCACTGACGTTCGTCCGCTGAGGATCAACGGGCGCAGCACGTTATCGATCAGGCTGATGCCGAAGGTGCCAATCAGCACCAACGCGATGCCCCGACCGATGGCGCCGGACAACAGCAGCCAGATGCTGGTGGGCACCCACACGAGCGCGGCACCCACGACCGGCACAAGCGACACGAAGGCGATCGCGACGCCCCAGAGCACCGGTGCCGGAATGCCCAGCAGCCAGAACGCCACGCCGCCGATGGCGCCCTGGGCCGCAGCGACGGCCAGGCTCGCGCCGATGCTGGCAATCACCAGGTCGCGCGTATCGTTCATCAGGCGCTCGCTCTGCGGCGCGGGAAACGGCAGCCGGTCCCGCACGTACCGGCTCATCGCCGGCGCATCCCGGAGAAAGAAGAACAGTGCGAACAGCGTCGCGACCATGGTTCCAAGCGTCCCGAAGAAGCCCGCCACGAGCGACCCTGCCTGCGGCGCCAGGTACGCGAGCGCGTGCTGCGCGCCGAGCGTCATGAGCTCAGTCGGATCCTCGGGCACCGCGACTGGACTCCGTTTTCGAATCTCGTCCCACAGTCGCTGGATCTGACGGGGAGCGCTTTGGGAGGCCTGCTTCAGCGACTCGATCGCCTGCGGCGCTTCCTGTGCCAGCGCCGAGATGAGTCCGCCCGCGGGCCCGACGATCAGGAAGCCGACGACCAGCGTCGTGATCAGCGCGGCGCTGTTCGGCCCGGTCCTCCGGGCCAGCGCCGTCTGCATCCCACGAAAGAGGATCGCGAGCAGCACCGCCCACGTGAGCGCGACGAAGAACGGGCTGAGCACACGATAGGAGAGGTAGACCCCCAGAAAGACAAATGCGTAGAGGACAGGTCTCCTCATCTCAGGCTCCTTTTGTGTGTCGCTGGATCGCGCGGCTGATGATACTGGCTCTTCTCACCGACACGGCCGCTCCGTCTTCGTCGTGAAAGTGTGAACGCTCAGTTTGACAGCCGATCGTCCCAGGCATAGCGTCGGTTCGAGGCAAGCAGTGGGACTGTCCTGGCAGCAAGGTCCTCTTTCAGAGGGAGCAATCGGTCGGTTCCTGGTGCCCGAATCGTTGCCGAAGAGACTCCTGTACGCGGAGCCATTGCGACGGCGCATGCGAGTTCGCTTCGGCGGCATCTGGATCGCCGACAGCGAGAACGTCCTTCTGCTCTTCGAGCCCGGCCGCTATCCGGTCGCGTACTTCCCGACAGCCGACGTTTCTGCAGGCACTTTGCAGCAGACAGAACACAACACTCGACACCAAGACCTCGGGCCAACGTCTTGGTACACCGTGCGAGCGGGCGAAAAGAGCGCGCCACGCGGAGCATGGCAGCACATCAACCTGCCCGGCTACGCGAGCGAGTTGCAAGCGCGGATCGCGTTCGCTTGGCGGGCCATGGACGCCTTTTATGAAGAGGAAGAACGGATCCTCGGCCATGCCGCGGACAGCTATCACCGCATCGACATCCGCCAGACCTCCCGTCACCTCGTGGTCCACCATGGTGACCGCAGCGTCGCGGACACCAAGCGACCGCTGGCGCTTTATGAATCCGGCTTCGCGCCTCGATGGTACGTGCCGCGCGCCGACATCGACGAGTCTGCGCTCACTGCCGTGGACCACCAGACCTTCTGTCCGTACAAAGGGCTGTGCAGCTACTACAACATTGGCGACGCACGTCAGGCGGCCTGGTCGTATCGTCAGGCGTATACCGAGGTCGGCCGCATCTCCGACTTCGTGTCATTCGAGCCGGATATCGTCTGCGTGCAGATCGATGGCACACAGATCCACCTCGAGCCAGGCCAGACGGTGATTCCGCACGGTCCCGATCGCGAGCTCACCGTCGCCGAAGCACTCCCGCGCAAAGAGCCATGAGATGGCTCGACTCCTCTCGGTGAACGTCGGACTTCCACGCGACATCGCGTGGAACGGTCGAACCGTCCACACCGCGATCTGGAAGGCTCCGGTACCCGGCCGCTGTCGGGTCGGCCGGCTGAACCTCGACGGAGACGGTCAAGGCGACCTTGCTGGCCACGGGGGTGAGCAGCGCGCGGTCTTCGTCTACCAGATCGAATCGTACCGCTACTGGCAGGAGCAGCTGAAGCGGACCGACTTCGTCTACGGACAGTTCAGCGAGAACTTCACCATTGAAGGATTGGCCGACGAAGCGGTGTGCATCGGCGACCGCTATCGGATCGGCAGCGCATTGTTCGAGGTCACACAGCCGCGCGTGACCTGCTATCGCGTCGGGATTCGCATGAACGAGCCGCGTATGCCGGCATTGCTGACATCCAGCGGACGGCCGGGGTTCTACGTTCGCGTCCTGCAGGAGGGTGAGGTTGGTGCCGGCGACGACCTCGTGAAGGAGGGAGAGGGCACCGAGCAGATGACCGTCGCCGAAATCAACGCGCTGCTCTACTCGCCCGATCATCCTCGCGATCGACTCCAACGCACCTTGCGGATCGATGCGCTGTCACCCGGATGGCGTTCGTCGTTCGAGGCGTTGCTGCAAAGCCGGACGATTGGTCAGGGCAGTGGTAACGCGGGGCTCGCGCCCGCCGCCGCTGCGCATCCGGTGGCGCCTGGATTTCGGCCGCTCGCGGTGACCGCGATCGATTGCGAGTCCGCGGATGTCCTGTCGCTGACGCTGCAGAGCGGGGACGGTCAGCCGCTGCCGACGGCGTTGCCGGGCCAGTACGTCGTCTTGCGACTTCAACCGACGAGCGGCCCGCCCGCCTCCGCTGAAGCATCGGCGCCCAAGCCGATCTTTCGCAGCTACTCGCTCTCGGGCTACCAAACGACCGAGCGCTACCGCATCAGCGTGAAGATCGAGCCGAATGGAATGGCTGGAACCTACCTGCGGGAGCATGTACGCGTGGGCGATGCGCTCGACGTCAGTGCACCGCGCGGAAGCTTCATCCTGCAGTCCGGCGAGCGCCCGGTTGTGCTGCTCAGCGCGGGCATAGGTTCGACCCCTGTTTTGGCGATGCTGCACGCGCTTGCGGCGGCCCACTCGACACGATTGGTGTTGTGGCTGCACGGGGCTCGCGATCGGGAGCACGATGCATTCGGCGCTGAAGTGCGGCATCTCATGCTCGCGGTCCCAAACGGGCGCCGCTATGTCTGTTACAGCAGGCCGGGCTCGGACGATCAGAAGGGCGAGGATTTCGACGCCACAGGCCATCTGTCGCGCTCGACCTTCGACGAAGTGGGCCTTCCACGAGAGGCCGATGTCTACCTCTGCGGGCCGACACCCTTCATGGCGGAGATGAAAGAAGTGCTCGCGAGCCTTGGTGTGCAGCCGGATCGGATTTACGTCGAGCTCTTCAGAGGTAGCGAGTCGATGACTCCCGGCGTCGTCGGCGGATCAACGCGCGCTCCGCATCGGCCGAACGACGACGCGGACACGGGACCCCTGGTGTCGTTCGCGCGCAGTGGCATCGCCGCACATTGGAAGGCGTCGTCTTACCAGAGCATCCTGGAGTTGGCCGAAGCGTGCGACGTTCCGGTCCGCTGGTCGTGCCGCACCGGTGTGTGTCACAGCTGTGAGAGCGGGTTGGTGTCGGGAGCGGTCGTGTACGGACCGGAGCCGCTCGACCAGCCCGCCGACGGCAATGTCCTCGTGTGCTGCTCACAACCGATTCGCGACGTCGTCATCGATTTGTGAACGATGGAGCCTCTGGCCGGATGTGGAGGATCAGCGCCGCGCAGACCAGACCGAAGGCAAGGCGCGGCGTCGCGAACGCCACGAGAATTGCCGTCCTGAAGATTGCGAGGACTGCGAGCGATCGTCGCCGCGCCATGCGCCGCGTGCGAACGGACACCTGCGACGGCTCGGCGCGGAAGACTTCACGCTCGAAGACGTTGTAGGCAATGTCGATGCACGCGAACAGTCCGGCATAAAGAGCGACGGCGGGCGACGCGAGCCGTGTGCGCGCCACCCATGCGGTGGCGAACGGCACGAACGACACCATGAAGAGATGAACGAAGTTGATCCAGATCAGTCCCAGCGTCGGAGCGCCGACGAGCCGGATCAGGTAATGGTGGTTGATCCAGATGATGGCGATGAACAGGTAACTCACGGCGTAGCTGATTGCCGTCGGCCACAGAGGCCAGAGCGCCGAGAATGCGGGCTCATCCGGTGCCTTCAGCTCCAGAACCATGATGGTCACAATCACGGCGAAAACCGCGTCTGAATACGTCGCCAGCCGATGTGCAGTTTCTTTTTCTCCACGCATTGGAGCTCCTCGAAGGGAGGTATGAGATGAGCGACATAAAGTACAACCGGGTCGATGTCGAGGGGTTCGGCGTCGCCTATCGCGAGGCGGGCCGGTGAACGGACCAGCGCTCCTGCTACTGCACGGTTTCCCGACCTCGAGTCACATGTTTCGGATTTTGATTCCGAAGCTGGCCGACCGGTACAGAGTCGTCGCGCCGGACCTGCCGGGTTTTGGTCAGTCGGATTTGCCGTCGCGTGAGCGGTTCAATTACAAATTCTCGAATTTGGCGAAGGTGATGGCGCGTTTCACCGAACTGCTCAAGCTCAATCGTTTCGCGATGGATGACCCGACCCGGCGCGCACGAGGTACAGCTGGACCTGTTCCTCGACTATGCGAGCAATGTCGATATGTATCCGAAGTTCCAAGAATACTTTCGTCAGCACCAGCCGCCGTTGCTGGCCGTCTGGGGCCGAGGAGATCCGTTCTTCCTGCCGGCAGGCGCGGACGCTTTCAAGCGCGACATCAAGAACGCGAAGGTCACGTTCTTTGACACAGGACACTTCGCTCTGGAGACACACTGCGACGAGATCGCCGCCGCCATTCGGGAGTTTCTGTCGGCGACCAATGCGAAGACTCCACGCCGCGACGAAGCACTCAGGGAGGCCTGATGCTTGGGTGGAGGAACGGCGTTGATGTTGGTATTGACGCCGTCCTCCCGCCCCGCTACCGTCGACTCATGACCTTGCTGCGCGCATCACAACTGCAGCCGGGCGGTGGCGATCGCGTTTTCCGCTACTCGCAGTGGCGCGCGGCTCTTCTGGCCCTGGTCATATTGAGCTTCGGCGTCGGCTGTCTCTACTTCGGCATCCGTCAGCCGGCCGGCGTGAGTCGTTACGTCAGCTATTACGTCGGAGCGATCATCCTTCTCGGTCTTCTGACGTTGCAGCGGTACGTCACCGCTCGTTTTCGTCACAGTAATTGGCTGGCGCGACTGGATGCGTCAGGACTGTACGTCCAATTTCGTTCGTATTTGAACTACACCGTGTCCAACGTTGATGAAACTGTCGTTTTCATTGGCTACGAGGAAATCCGTTCGGCACGACTGGTGATCGAACACACCAAATTTACCGATGCGGAGGGACATCGCGCGACGAAAACCACACGCTACGTGGAACTCGATGTGACTGCCGACGTGACGTCACTCGCGAAGGCGCTGAGCGTCGAACGCGCGAGACCTGCACCGAGCGAGAAGCACTGGTACGGCACGAGCCGCACGCTCTACAACGATTATCCCGTTCAAGTCGAGCGTCCATCGTTTGTTCGAGTGCGATGGTCGGCGACGCCACGTGCATCGAAGTTCCTCGAAGCGCTGAAGCCAGCAGTGGAAATTGCGCCACCGCTCTCGCTGTCCGAAGATCTCACGACGTTCGCCGCACTGACCCCAGAAGATCAAGTACAGCAACTGCTCAAACTCGACGCTGGAGGTCAGACGATAGAGGCTATCTATCTGGCACGGCGCTTGTACGGCTTCGACCTGACCACGGCAAAGACGTTTGTCGACCGATTGCGTCAAAGCGGCGTTGCTTGATGTCTCGTCTCTTACGGCGCGGCGCCTATCATGCCGGCCGCGATCCTCTGTGCATCGGCCCGCGTGAAATCGCCGCTGATCACAGCCGCCGCGCCGATCGGTGATTTCAACGTTGGTACTGCGACGACGTCACCGTCGATGAGAATCGCAACAGGTTTTCCGAGGTGATTGGCCGTCGCCTGGCGCATCTTCTCGGCTCCGGCAGCATTCAGCCGCACGTCGATCCAGAAGCGTGCAGGGGCATTTCCGGCGATCACGCCGCTACGTTCGATGTCGTCGTTGGTCACGACGATCTCGGGATGAACGTAAACGGTTCGGTCTGAGCTCCCCACGCGTACGGCGCGCAAACCGGGCGCCGGCTGATCCTCCGCGAGCCGCACTTCAAAACGGACGGCCGCCTGTGCCAGCGAGCTGCGCGGCCACATCGAAGACGTGGCGACGATCATGGCAATCACTGCCGACGTGACGAGCATTGGCACGAGGATTGGTCGCCGTGTGCGTCCTGGCCGCGAGTCGAGGTGCGCCGCGGCGGCGACGACCCTCTGACGCAGGCGATCGCGCTCGGCTTCCGTCGGCCTGAGTTCGTGCCGAAGGGGATCCGCGGCGGATAGAACGTGTCTAATCTCGGTCATCGGTGACTCCAACGTACGGCTCGAGGATGCGTGCGAGATCGCGGCGGCCTCTGGAGAGATGCCAGCGTACGGTAATCGCAGTAATGCCGAGAACCGATGCGACGTCGTTCACCGTCAGGCCTTCGAGTTCGTGCATGACGATGATGGCCCGGCGGCGGGGAGGTAACCGGTCGAGTGCGGTCCACACCGCTGCACGTGCTACCAATGCGGCTTCAGTGTCGGATGCCGGGCCAGAAGAAGCGGGCGTCTCGGTGTCGTGCCGCCGGCGAACCAGCGACTTGCGCCATCTATCCCGCTGAATGTTGACGAGCACGCGGACAAGCCATGCTTCCTCGTCCGCGAAGCCGGATGGAATCGAGCCCGGCGCGCGGGCAGCCTTCAGAAAAGTTTCTTGAACGAGATCGAGGGCGTCATCGGCGGTCGGAACCAGCCGCCGGGCGAGACGATACAGGCGCTCGTGGTGAGCGTCGAACAGCGTAGCCAATCGTGCCGCCGCCGACTGTGGCAACGTCGCCGGAAGCGCGGTGGCGATGGGGAGCCCGTTCACACCTTATTAAACGCGCTAGTAGGCGAATGTGTTGGGCCTTTCCGTGCCCTCGGCTCTTCACCGACACAGCCGCTCCGCATCAAGGCAGATAAAGGTGTTTGCGGTCGGGTTGCATGCGCTCCGCGTCCCGTATCCGCGTGCCGAACGCGCTGCGCGGGCCGCCGGAGGCTGCGGGACGGCAGGGTCGCCGCTTCGTACGTTGTTGCAACGAGCTGGTCGTGAGGCGGCTCAACCTGCCTCGCACCCCCTCAGCCTGCTCGCGCGTTGAGACTTCGGTGTCGGCAGCGCTCCTACGGTCCGCGTCGCGCACGCACCCGACCGCAACACGCGAATCTCCAGGTTCTCAAAGACAAGCGATCTTCGTGATCTTTGTGCCGGGCGCGCGAAGCGCGCCCTCGTGGTTCAGGCGCCCAGCTTCGTCGCGAGATCGTTGAAGTCGCGAGCCGCGATGTCGACAGATGCGTTCGGCTGCAGATCCGGCTTGCCATCGGGTCCGAATTCCATCGGCCGCGTCACGAACGCGGTTCGCAGGCCGACGCCTTTGGCCGCGCCCAGATCGCCGAGATGCGCGGCCACCATCATCACTTCGTCGAGCTTCAGGTCCAGAAAATCGGCGGCTGATTGGTAGACCTCGCGATCGGGCTTGTAGTGACGCGCCAGCTCCGCGCCAAGAATGCAGTCCCACGGCAGTCCGCCGAACTTGGCGAGGTCCGTCATCAACGAGATGTTCCCGTTCGACAGCGGCGCGATGATGAACTTCTTCTTCAGCCGCGTCAGACCGCTGACCGAATCCGGCCACGGTCGAAGCCGATGCCAGGCGCGATTGAGCGCATCAACTTCTGATTCAGACAAGCGGCCGGCAATGCCGAAGTCGACGAGCAGCTTGTCGAGAATCATTCGATGCAGCCGGTCGAGTTTGGTCCACGGCAGTTCGCCGGTCCGGACTCGATTCATCGCGGGCTGATAGCCGCCGCGCCAGGTGTCAGCGAATTTGACGGCATCGATCTTCAGTCCCTTGCGCGTCGCCAGTTCCTGTACCTGCTGGGTGACAGACGTTCGCCAGTCGACGACGGTCCCGAACGTATCGAAGACGAGCGCCTTGACACGGCTGAAATCAGGATGCGCCTGGGATGTCTGCTGTGACTCGGCGAGCGCGGCCATGGAACCTCCAACCAAACCGACAGCGTAACTGACGAACACGCGTCGCGAGATCTCGCTATTCATGGATGTGGATGATACGTCCGCGACGCGCACGATGGCGGATCGAATGCGCAGGCTGGAAATGGAAACGGCGTCGCCATTGCAGGGCGACACAGCGGGGAGACTGAAATGCGGAGAAATAAGGGGATGTTGATCGGCGGTGTGGCGCTGGTGGCGGAAGGTGCGGCGCTCGCGATGTACGGAACGCGCTACCTGGACTTCATGGACCGGCACGGCCTGATGGACTTCGGCAAACGGCTGCTGCGCAGGACGGGCATCCGGTCGCGCAAAAGCCTCGCTGCAATCGGAATTGCTCAGGCGGTCGTGGGGTTAGCGCTGATCGATCGGATGCGTCGCCAGCGGCCGGCCGCCGCGTAGCGTTCCCGCGTGGCGGCCGGCCGTCTTCGTTACTGGAATTGCTGGCGGAATCGCTGCGCCGCGCCCGATTTGATGGGGCCTCCGTGTCCGAACACCGCCGCATCGAAGTCGAGCGCCGCAAGTTTGCGGAGGCTTCGCTTTCCTTCCTCGAGATCCTCGTAGCAGAGCGCGTAGCCGAAGTTCGGCATATTCGCGCACGCATCCGCGGCAAACAGGACGCGTCGCCGCTGCCACAGCAGCGCGACCTGTCCGGCGCACTGTCCCGGGATGTGAACAGCCTTCAAACCGCCGGCAATCGGCAGCTCGGTTCCGTCGCTGATCTCCTGATCGATCGCGCACGGCTCGATGGGCGTCGGCTGCTTTGGAATGAACATGCGGTACATGAGTCCGCGCAGCAGCCCTGGCGCGGGCGACATCGGGCGCGTGGTTTCACCCTTCCTGACCATCGCCGCATCGACTGGATGCATGTAGACGCGTGCGCCGCTTCTGCGCTTGAGCGCCGCGACGCTTCCCGCATGATCCGGATGGCAGTGCGTGACGATGATGTGCTTGAGGTCAGTAACGTTTTTGCCGGTGAACTCGATCGCCGCGACGATCTTGTCATCGCTCTTGGGCAATCCCGTATCAATCAACGTGAGCTCGCCCTCGTCTATGAGGAACGCGTTAACCGCGCCAAGACTGATCTGCCAAAGGCCTTCTAACACTCGAGTCGGTGCTGCCATGGGCGCTGAGCTTACCGGCTTTGACCACTAAATGGTTGAAACTCGTGAGCTTCGCGTCCTTCGCGCTGTGCGTGGTTTTAGACCTGGCTGCTACAATTAGATACGTATTGTGTTTGCCCCAACGCAATATCTTGTGGTTTGCGCTTGACAACCCCGATCAGTGGGCGCACCATCACACCCGCGCTCAACGAGGTCGAAACGGCCGGAAGCCGCCCAGCATCCAGCCGCCGCCAGGGTCTTCAGGACATCTCGAGCGCAAACCACAACAAACGATTCGGATGCTCTCTCGGGGGAAAGAGCGTCCCATGGTGGCGCGGACGACCCGCGCGGCGCGGGCCTTTGAGGCTCGAGGAAGGATGGAGGGCGAGCATGGAACGAGGGCCTGCACAGACTCAAGGCGCAGTTGAAGCGCGCGCGAAAAAGACCGCGGAGTCCAGAAGTGCATCTGTTCCAGGCCTTGAATTTCCACGCTATTTCACCCTGCCCGGCGTCGACCCGTTCGACGAAATCGAATGGGAGACCCGCTCGGCCGTCATCGGCAACGAGAAGGGAAAGGTCGTCTTCGAGCAGCGCAACGTCGAGATCCCGTCCTTCTGGTCTCAGCAGGCCACTAACATTGTCGTCTCGAAATATTTCCGCGGGCAGATGGATTCGCCCGAGCGCGAACACAGCGTCAAGCAGCTGGTTGGCCGCGTCGTCGACACCATCACGCGCTGGGCGCGCGACCAGCGTTACTTTGCCAGCGAGGACGCGCTCGCCTCCTTCAGCGCGGAGCTGAAACACCTGCTCGTGTATCAGAAGGCCGCGTTCAACAGTCCGGTGTGGTTCAACTGCGGTTTCGAGACAGCTCCCCAGTGCTCGGCCTGCTTTATTAATTCTGTCAAGGACACGATGGACTCGATCCTCACGCTCGCGAGGACCGAGGGGATGCTCTTCAAATTCGGTTCGGGGACCGGCAGCAACCTGTCGACGATCAGATCGTCGCGTGAGCTGCTCGCGGGCGGTGGTACTGCGAGCGGCCCAGTCTCGTTCATGAAGGGCTACGACGCGTTTGCGGGTGTCATCAAGAGCGGCGGCAAGACGCGCCGCGCCGCGAAGATGGTCATCCTCAACGCGGACCATCCGGACGTCGAGGAGTTCATCAACTGCAAGGTCGAGGAAGAGAAGAAGGCGTGGGCGCTCATCGACGCCGGGTATGACGGCTCGTTCACTGGCGTCGCGTACGGATCCATCTTCTTCCAGAATTCGAACAACAGCGTGCGTGTGACCGACGACTTCATGCGCGCAGTGCTCGACGATGACGAGTGGCAGACGAAGGCGGTGACGACGGGCGAGGTGATGGATACCTACAAGGCGCGGGATCTGATGCGCCAGATTGCCGAGGGCACGTGGATTTGCGGCGACCCCGGAATGCAGTTCGACACCACCGTCAACGAGTGGCACCCCTGTCCGGTGACCGATCGCATCAACGCCAGCAATCCGTGTTCGGAATACATGTTCCTGGACGATTCGGCGTGCAACCTGTCCAGCTTGAACCTGATGAAGTTCAAGACGCCGGGCGGAGACTTCGATGTAGAAGCGTTCCGGCATGCCGTCGACACGATGATCATGGCGCAGGAGATCATCGTGGACAATGCGAGCTATCCGACCGAACGCATTGCGCAGAACTCGCACGATTTCCGGCCTCTAGGTTTGGGTTACGCCAACCTCGGCGCGCTGTTGATGTCGATGGGTCGCGCCTATGACTCTGACGAGGGTCGCGACATGGCGGCTGCGATCACGGCGGTGATGTGCGGGCAGGCATATCTGACCAGCGCTCG
>Ga0075418_10007681_pt1 | contig 12130 bp, 9 predicted proteins | sample SoiMetdeltSBSDD2_FD_81776 | JGI IMG/M metagenome (GOLD analysis project Ga0075418, IMG submission 81776) | Bulk soil microbial communities from a Populus tree surrounding site in Tennessee, USA - Soil MetaG P. deltoides SBSDD2 | ecosystem: Environmental > Terrestrial > Soil > Tree plantation...
CGGGTCAACACGTCCTTCGCTCGAGGTGACTTCGCCGTGACCAGCACCTTGTAACAGGCCCAGAGCAGGCCCGGCGCGCCGTTCGGCTCGATTCCTTCACCGACCGCCGCTTCGATTCGAGCCACGTACGCCAGGGCTTCCTCGCAATTGCCCAGGCCCGCGCTCACCTGGGCGAGCCCGCCGAAGGCGTAGAGCTGCTCCTTGGTCCGTCCGAGCTCCCGATGGATTCGGAGTGCGTGGTGGTACGACGTCGCCGCATCGGTCAGCTGACCGAGGGCCAGATGGGCGTCACCTTGAACGACGTTCATCCATGCTTCCAGATCGCCGTTGGATATCTCGCGGGCAACCGGTAGCCCCTCGGCCAAGAAGGCAAGCGCGGTCGCCGCGTCGTCGCGCGCGACGGCGATCTCCCCGAGCTCACCCAGGAAGTGAGCCCGGAAGATCGTGGCACCGGCGTCACGGCATAGCCGGAGACCGGTCTCGAGCATGTCCTTCGCCGCCGTGTAGTTCCCGAGCGCTCGCTCGACCTCACCGAGGTTGGCCAGCTGCACGCTCTCGAACACCTTGTCCCGGATCGCGCGGGCCAGCTCCAGCGCCTGGGCGTAGCGCTCGCGCGCCGCGCTGTATCGGCCTTCGTTTGTAGCCAGGCCGCCATGCAAGTGCAGTGCATCGATCAAGCGGCGCTGATCGCCGGCCGCGCGCGCCATTCGAAGCAGCTCGTCGGCGAGGACTCGAGTGCGGGCATGGTCGCCTGCGTACCTCGCGGCGCTGGCCCACACGCTCCGCGCGTGAAGGGCGACAGGGGTGAACCCGGTCTTGTCGGCGAGCGCCGCCGCTCGTGCCGCCGCCGCTGCCGCGGCCCGAAAATCCCCGCTGGCGAGGAAAAGCAGAGCGCGGAGGGAGACCGCGCCCGCGCGCTTCGCGTCATCGTCCAAGGTCTCGGCGAGCCGTTCCAGCTCCGAGATCTGGCTCTCTTCCTCGCGCCGGCGGCCCATCAGGTTCAGTAACTGGATGCGCTTCCTGATCAGCTCGTATCGGAGCGCAGGCTCGTCCGCCGATGTGAGGTCGAGGGCTTTCTCGAGGTAGCTCAGCGCCGCGTCGGTCGCATGGCCGCCGGCCGCCACGTCTGCCGCCCTGTGCCAGTAAGCGGCCGCGCTCGCGGAGTCCGCCGCGCGCTCGTAGTGATCCGCGATGACGCCGTAGAGCTGACCGGAGCGCTCGCCGCTCCTGGCCACGAGCCACTCCGCGGTCAGGCGATGCTGGTGGCGCTTGTCGCCCCTGAGCACCCCGTCGTACGTCACCTGATGCAACAGATGGTGCTTGAACGCGTACTCACGCACTCCCTCGAAGGAGCTGGGTTCCTGCGCGCGGATCAGATCGCGACGTCGCAGGCCCTCGAGCGCTTCGGTCATCTCCGGACGTGCATCGCGCAGCGGCTCGTCCCAGAACACGTGTCCGATCACGCTCGCCAGCTGGAGCGCTCGTTTCTCCGCAGGCGGCAGCCCGTCGAGGCGAGCTTGCAGCACGCCGGCGAGCGTCGACGGGATCGGCACGTCGACGAGCCGATCGGCGGCCATCCGCCAGCGGTCGCCACTGGTGACGATGACGCCGTCGTCGATCAGCATCGCGACGAGCTCTTCGATGAAATACGGATTGCCTTCGGCGCCGCTCGTGACGACGTCATACAGCCTCGCCGGCACCGGCCCCAGGCGGCTCAGCAGCGATTCGAGCAGTTGATGACTGCTTCGCTTGGAGAGCGGGCCGAGGTCGATGCGCTGGTGGTTGCGCAAGCCGCTGCCCCGCTGCGCCCGGCGCTCGTCGAGCGCCGGGCGGGCCAGGCACAGCACCATCATGGGCAGGTCGCGACATGTCTGCGCCAGATAGTCGATGAAGTCGAGCGAGCCGTCGTCGGCCCAGTGGAGGTCGTCCAGCAGCACGACCACACGTGCGTTCCGCTCCCGGACCAGCAGCCGGAAATACTGTGTCAGAGCGTGAAACGCGCGGTCGCGGAGCTGCTTGCCATCCCCGGCGATGCCGGCGATGTGCGGGCTGGTGCTCTCGTCCAGTCCGATCAGCTGGCCGATGAGCGCGATTTGCTCCTCGCTGCGCTCGCCGAAGAGCGCACCGAAGCTACCGGCCAGCTTGGCGTGGGCGACCGCCTGGGTGTCGTCGTCGAGGAGCGCGAACCGCTCGCCGAGGAGCGCGCGCAGCAGGCCGTACGGCACGCTGGCGCTGGACGGCTGAGCACGGCCGTGGAAGAGCTGCACGGTCTCCGGGCGTCCTTGGATCCAGCGCTGGAGCTCGGACATCAATCGGGTCTTGCCGATCCCGGCGTCGCCGACCACCGTCACCAGTGACAGGGACTTCTGTTCGACGACGGCCTCCCACGCGGCGATCAGCCGGGCGAGCTCCTCGTCGCGGCCGATGAGGGGCGTCTCGATACCGTCCACGCCGCGGCTCGGCGCGCCGAACGCCGTGGCCCTGGCGCCCAGCACCACGTAGCTGCGAAGGGGATGCGAAAGGCCCTTGAGGAGGATCGGTGGCTCCTCGGCGACGTCGAACATGCCGCGGACGTGGCGGTACGTCGTGTGGCTGATGCGAAGGCCTCCGGCCGGCGCGCTCTGCTCCATGCGAGCGGCGATGTTGACGGCAACGCCACGGACACTGCCCTCGGCATCGACACCGCCACCCAGCAAGACGGGACCGGTATGGATGCCGACGCGCACGTTGAAGACATCGCTTCCGTGGCGAGCCTGCACCTCGGCCGCAAACCGTCCGGTCTCGTCCAGGATCCCGAGCCCGGCCCGCACGGCCCGCTCGGGATCGTCCTCGCGCGATTCGACGGCGCCGAAGACCGCCAGCAGGCCGTCCCCGGCGTACTGGAAGACCCGGCCGTGCTGCGACTCGACGATCGACGTGAAGCGCCGGAGCGCGCCGTCCATGACGGCCTGAACGTCCTCGGGCTCGAGCCGACGGCTCAGCCGCGTGGATTCCACGACGTCCGCGAACAGAATCGTCACCGGCTTGAGCTGTTGCTCGGGTACGTCGAGGCGAGCGAGCCGGGCGCGCAGCGCGGCGAGCGCCGTGTCGACGACCGCGTCACCCAGGACGGCGCGCTGGGCCTCCAGGGCGGCGATGCCGCCTTCGAGCTCTTCCCGCTCCGTCATGCGCCGGTCCTCCGAAGCGCCGCGTCAATCGGACATTAAGAAGATGAGAGGGCGCACGTCCTCTTCGGGCGTTGACTCCCAGTAGCGTAGCAGGATCGTATACACCATCAGGCCGGTCTCGCCCTCGCCGAAGAGGAGATAGCGAGCCGCCTGAGCCATCAGGTCGCGCCGGGTGAGACCGATGAAAATCGAGATCGGGTCGATGACCTCGCTGACGAAGGCGATGGTATTGGCGATCGCAATCGCGCCGTACACCTCGGCCACGTAGTCGTCGCCCTCCTTGCGAATGCTGATCTCGAGGGGCGCGGAGAACTCGCTGCGGTTGTCGAGCAGGTTCACGTGAAGGAACGCGAACGGCCCGCGCACGTTGTAGTGCCGGACGATCTCGGCCTTCTTTCGGCGGCGGGCTTCCGGGGTCGACCTCGGCGTGGGCACCAGGTGCACCTTCTTGCCCCGCGTCTCCGGCCCGAGCCGCTCGCTCTCGGCGTCGACGAAGTAGCCGTGGGGGATGCGGAGCTCCACCGAGCGGATGGATCGGCTGACCGCGCACACCAGCATCAGGATCACCGTGAAGATGGTGCCGATGATCAATCCGTCGGGGCGCTCCACGCAGTTGTCCAGCAGCGTGTACGCGAACACCAGGCAGAGGATTGCCGTGTAGAAGGCCAGCGCCCAGCGGCGCTCGCGCCAGAGCGTGAGCGTGGCTGCGAAGGCGGCGGAGAGGATCAGCACGAGGACGCCCGTGGCATAGGCGCCGCTCTGCGCCTCGACGTCCGCGCGGAAGATCAGCGTGATGAGGAGATCGACGGCAAACAGCGCCAGCACGAGCGGCCGGGAGAGCGCGGCCCACTGAGGCGCCATCCCGAAGCGCGGCAGGTAGCGGGGGATCAAGTGGAGGAGACCGGCCATCGCCGAGGCGCCGGCGAGGCCGAGGATGAGGATGGTCGAGACGTCGTACACCGTGCCGAAGCCGGGACCGAGGTAGCGATGAGCCAGGAACGCGATGGCGCGCCCGCTCGCCTTGCCGTCCGCGGCGTAGTCCGCCGGCTCGATGAGCAGCGTGGTGACGAAGCTCGAGAGGATCAGCATGAAGCTCATGATGATCGCCGCGGTCACCAGGAGCTTGCGGGTGTTGGCCACGCGCCCGACCGGGCGGGCGCCCGTTCGCGGGCTGTGCTCCCGATCGGCCGCGCCGCCGTCGATCAGCGGCATGACGGTCACACCCGTCTCGAAGCCGCTCAGGCCCAGCGCGAGCTTCGGAAAGACCAGCATGGCGCCCGCGATCAGCAGGGGGAAGCTGCCCTTGGCGTCGAGCACCGAGCGCCAGTCGGTGAGCAGCGTCGGGTGCGCGAACACCTCGAACGCGCCGCGCCCGAGGACGATGAGATTGAGAGCCAGATACGGCACGGCCGCGAGGGTTGCCAGGCCGATCGCCTCGTGGAATCCCTTGAGGAAGACCGCGGCGAGCACTGTGAGAATCGCGAGCGTGACGAGGACCTGGTGATCGCCCAGCACGGGGTGGAGGAACGGATTCTCGATGGCGTGCTTGGCGGCATCGGCGGCCGACAGCGTCATGGTGATCACGAAGTCGGTCGCCGCGAAGCCGAGCAGGACCAGGACGAGCCCCTTGCCCTTCCAGCCGCTGAGGAGGTTCTCGAGCATGGCGATCGAGCCCTGCCCGGCGAAGCTGCGCCCGGCCACCTGCGCGTAGACCGGCAGCGCGCCGAACAGCGTGACGATCACGAGGATGACGGTGGCGATCGGGGCCACTGCGCCCGCCGCGAGCAGCGCGATTCCCGGCTGATAACCGAGCGTCGAGAAGTAGTCGACGCCCGTCAGCCAAATGACCTTCCACCAGGGGTGGGTCGCGACCTCATGGCCGCCGTGGCCGTCCAGCGATTCGCCGCGCGCCAGCCACTTGCCGACCGCGGTTCGATATTCGAACGCGGGCCGAGGTGCCGAATGCCGAAACGAGAGGCGCTCGGTCTGACCCTTCGGTGTCGCGGACGTCAACGCCGGGCGACGAGCACGCTGATGGGGTAGAGACAGTAGTAGGCGGGGTCGTCCAGGGCGAACGTCGGCGACGCCGCCTCGCAGAGGGCCGAGCGTCGCGTCCAGTCGTCGACAGACAAGCGGTCGCGCAGGCGCGGCCCCCAGTTGCGCTCGAAGACGACGTGCTGGATGTAATCACGCGCGGCGTGGGGAAGCGGCGCCCGGCGCTCCAGCAGGTACGTGCGGAAGGTCTCCACGGACAGGCCGGCCGCGCCCAGCGACGCGAGGGTGCGCTGTCGGCGCTCCTCGAATGAGAACTCGCCGCCCTCGTGGCGGCTCCACTCCATCTCCGCCTGGCGCAGGCGACGCTCGAGGGCGGGATGGCCCGGCAGGAAGGCTCCGTGCAGGAGCTGGGATTCCTTCACGACGATCTGGCCGCCGGGGCGAACGACGCGGGCGAACTCGCCCAGTGCCTTGCCCGTCTCCTGGATGTGATGGAGCACGTCGCCGCACCAGACCCAGTCGAAGCTCGCGTCGGGCGCATCGAGCTTCGTGGCATCTCCCGCCCTGAACTCGAGCCGCGAGCCGACGAGCCCGCGACCAACCAGCTCGCGCGCCGCGTCGGCGCGCTCGGTCGACGGCTCGATGCCCACCACGCGCCCGCGCGCGCCGATCGCCTCGGCCAGCCACACGGCGTAGAGCCCGGCGCCGCAGCCGACGTCGAGGCCACGCGAGCCCTCGGGCAGGTGCAGGTCGGCGATCAGCGTGCGCGCCTCCGGCTCCTGGAAGAGGTTCATGCGCTCCAGCGACTTCCAGAAGGGCTCGGGCGCGGGCTCGGTCATGACGTCTTGGCCGCCGCCTCGGCGAGCAGCGCGTACTTGCCCAGCGTGCGCTGGGCAAGGGCGGCGGGCCAGCGGCCCTCGTCCACGATTCGCAAGACCCCGTCGAGGACCCGGGCGAAGTGTGTCTCGTGGCCGCCGTCGAGCAAGGCGGGCACGACCACCTCGTACGCGTTCGGCCCGGCCGGCGCGACCGCGAGGCCGGGCAGCTCCCCCTGCCACCCCGCGACGGTGTCGCGGAGCGCCTGGGTGACGTCGGCGTCGGCGACTCGCGATTCGACGAACACCTTGCGGCGGTAGCCCGTGCGCTCGCTCTGCTCCATCCGGACCTCGGCACGGGTGCCGTGAGCGACCATGCGGGAAGAGTCCGCTGCGCCCGGCGACGGAGCGAGATTCCAGCGCGTCGAGGCGCTGGCGGTGAGCCGACCGATCGTGTACACGAGCTCGGAATTACATCGATAGCTCAGCGTGTCGCTGGCGACGAACGGTGCGAGCTCTTGCGAGAACTCCGCCTCACCGGTGATCCGCCGGAACGCCTCGGCGGGGACCGGCGTCGACCACGCGCGGGCCGACAGGAGCGCCGGTGACGCCTCGTCGTCGCCCACGAGCCACTGAGCCTGGTCCACGACGTGGGTGGTGATGTCGACCGGGCCGCTCCCCTGCACGCGCACGTCGAAGTACCACCAGGGACGTCTGAGGGGAGCGCCGTCGACGAGCTTCTCCAGGTGGTGCACGCTCTCCTGCTCGATGGCCAGCCCGTCCTCGCGGAAGGCGCCGAAGAGCGCCGGCGTACCGACGAGCTTCCTGACCAGTCCGGCCGCCACGTCGTGACGGCCCGTCATGATCTCGGCGGCCAGCGGCCAGCCGTCGAGGCTCGCCCGGATGTCGGCGAGGTCGGCCGGCTCGACGAGCCACGGCTTGTCGGCGAGCACATGGAAACCCGCGTCGTGCAGCCGTCGCATCGTGCGGGCCTTGCCCCCGTTCTTGCCCGCGAGCACCACCACGTCGCCGCGCCGCTCGTCGATGAGCCGTCCGAGCGGGTCGTCGGACGTCGTCACGACGAGCCGCCAGCGCGTGGCGTCCGGCGTGCGCCGGTTGAAGCGGTCGACGAGGGCGAGGAAATCACGGAGCTCGGCGCCCTCGCGCGCATAGACGAAGATCTCGTCGGCGGCGCGCGCCTGTTGCACGCGCAGCGTCAGCGCGGCGTGGAAGTGCCCGGGGTCGAGGAAAAGCAGCGTGTGCATGGCTAGCGTCCGCGTTCAGGCCGGCAGGATGACGGCCTTGCCCGTCGTCTGCGTGTCGAAGAGCTTGTAGGCCTCCTCGGCCTGGTCGAGCCTCCAGCGGTGCGTGAAGAGCTTCTCCACGTCGATGCGCCGGTCGGCCACGAACTCGGCGCACTCGGCCTGACCCTGCTTCGAGAACGTCCACGAGCCCACCAGCGTCACCTGCCGGCGCAGGAGATCCGGGCTCACGTCGAGCGTGACCTGACCGCGCTCGCCGACGAAGCAGGCCGTGCCCCACGAGCGCACCGCGCGCACCGCCGCGGCGCGGGCGTCGGGCGCCGAGGAGGCGTCGAGCGTCTTGTGGGCGCCCTCGCCGTGCGTCAGATCACGGATCGCCGCCACCACATCGCCCGCCTTCGGATCGATCACCTCGTGCGCGCCGAACGCCTGGGCGAGCTTGCGACGCTCGGGCTCCACATCGATGGCGATCACACGCGCGCCCATGACAACGGCGAACTGCGTGGCCGACAGACCGACCGGGCCCTGGCCGAAGATGGCGATCGTCTCGCCGCCCTGCAGATTGATTCGCTTCAAGGCACCCCAGGCCGTCCCGGTGCCGCACGAGATCGCCGCGCCGGTGACGAACGAGAGCGAGTCGGGCAGCGTCACCAGCGTCGAGACCGGTACCTTCATGTACCTCGCGTGACCGCCGTGGCCGCCGGAGCCGAAGACAACGGTGCCCTCGAGACACATCTGCGTCCATCCCGCCCGGCAGTGCTTGCAGGTGCCGCAGCCGTCGTAGTGATGGTCCATGACGCGCTGGCCGACGCGCGCTTCTTTCTCGGTGACGCCGGAGCCGACGGCGGCCACGACGCCGCAGGGCTCGTGGCCGGCGATCATGCCGGACGCCCGTCGAATGCCGCCGGTCACGGCCCCGCCCGGGTTGGCCGGGGCGCGATAGTTATGCAGGTCGCTGCCGCACATGCCCGAGGCCTTGATCTCGAGGATCACGTCCCGCGGGCCGGGTGTCGGATCGGCGAAGTCCCTGAGCTCGAGCTTGCGATCACCGAGAAACACGACGCCTTTCATGGCTCTCCTCCGTCTAACTGTCCTCGCGCGTACCCGATTCTGCCAGATTCTTGACCGCCGTGGGGCGTCGCACTACGCTCCCGGAGCAATGCAACGATGACCCGGGAGGACGGCCATGACGGTTTATGAGATGCGGACCTACACGCTCCACGTCGGCAAGATGGGCGAGGCAGTCAAGCTCTACACCGAATTCGGCTACCCGGCGCTCCAGAAGGGCGGCCAGGACAAGAAGCTGATCGGCTACTTCCAGGCCGACACCGGCACGATCAACCAGCTCGTGCACCTGTGGAAGTTCAACGACGACGCCGATCGCCGCGCGCACTGGGCGTCGGTGTTCGCGAACAAGGACTTCGTCGAGGGCTTCGCCGCAAAGTTTCGCCCGCTGATCGCGACGCAAGAGGTCAAGCTCTTGACCGCGGCCCCGTGGGGACCGCATCCCTGAGCTTCGCGGTAGAAGCCAGCTTCAGCGGTAGAAATCAGGCTTCGCCGGATCGGGCGCCGGTCTCACGCGGAAGGCCAGACTGATCCGCGGGCCGACCGGTTCCGCGGTCTTGGGGATCCCGTGCGTGTAGTGCAGCTGGGTCTCGTAGCTCATGACCAGGAGGCTGCCCGCCGCCAGGTCGACATGGAGCACGCGCTTCGGCGACGCCTTCGCGCGGATCGTCATGCGGCGAGTGGCGCCGAGCGACAAGAGCGCGATCGGAAAGCCACTGACGATCTCGTCCAGATGGTCGTTGTGCGGAGCGACGCTGTCGCGACCGCCGCGGTAGAAGTTCAGGCCCACGCTGGTGAACGGTACGCCGGTGGCGGCGACCACCGCCCGGAACGCCGCAAGGGTCGCCTCGGGAGCGGGGTCTTCCACGGGCACGAGCCGGAAATGGGCCTGAAGCCGCGGCACGTCGACGTCGCGGTCGTACATCCGGCGCCGCTGCGCCTTCCAGTCCACTGACTCGCGGAGCTCGTCGAACCAGACGCGCGCGACCTCGGGGGACACCAGGTCGGCGGTGTGGACGACGCGGCCCCGCTGGTCGTCCACCACCACGGTCTCCCTGGCCCCCGCGAAGAGCGACATCTGTGACATCGGCGTGGTTTCTAGGATAACGCGCGGCGCACGAGCCGGCTGGCGCGCCGGAGCCGCGAGCCGCGGATGTGCGCGCTGCAGGCCGTCGCGGGGCTGGGCCCCGCCGACCCAGGCGCGCCTAAGGATTATTGAGGAAAGGCCGCGACGCGACTACCCTGTGGCCATGGCACATTGGCTGCTGAAATCCGAGCCCGAAGAGTGGTCGTGGGACCAGCAGGTCGCGGAAGGGCGCGACGGCGCGGAGTGGACCGGCATCCGCAACTTCTCGGCCCGGAACAACCTGCGCGCCATGAAGAAGGGGGAGCAGGCGTTCTTCTACCACACCGGCGAGGAGCGCGCGATCGTCGGCATCGTCAAGGTGGTCGCCGAGGCGCATCCTGACTCGACCGATTCCGCCTGGCAGGCCGTCAACGTGGCCGCGGTGAAGAAGCTGCCGAAGCCGGTCACCCTCGAGCAGATCAAGGCGGACAAGCGGCTCAAGGGTATGACGCTGGTCAGGATCTCGCGCCTGTCGGTCCAGCCGGTGTCCGACGAGGAGTGGAAGATCATCAGCAAGCTGGGCGGACTCGGCTGAGCCTCGTCCGGGTAAAGAGAACGGGGGGCCGAAGGCCCCCCGTCGCAACGCTCAGGGTGTGACGCCGGCCGCCTTGTAGAGCTCCGCGACCGGAACGATGCGGCCGTGCAGCGGAAGAATCTGGTCGACCGCGAGGCCCTGGCTCTTGACGTTCTCCGCGAGGCTGACGTTGAAGGGGCTGGGCGGATTCAGCGGGGCCGCGTTCGGCGCCGGCGGCGTGTAGGCGTCCGCTTCGATCAGGAGCTTCTCCTTCGGCAGATAGACCATCAGCATGTCGTCGGCGTGCTGGATGCCGGCGATCTGACGGATCTCGACGCTCCGCGTTCCGTCGGACAGCACCCGGCGGTCACGAACGCCCTCCACCGCGGCCTTCTTGCCGGACTTCGCGAGATGATCCGGGCTGACGGTCGCCGGCGCTGCCACGATCTTCTCGAAATACGGCCGGCTGGCGTCGTGGGTGATCAGCGTGACGCCCTCGCCCGCGAACGCGCGCACGCCGCCGGAGTGGTCGAAGTGGTGATGGCTCACGACGAGGTACTTGATCGGCTTGTTCGGCACCAACGTGCGCGCTTCCTTGATGACGGCCAGCGCGCGGTCGTCGTTCAGCGGCCCCTCGACGACGATCAGGTGATCCTTCATCTCGATCACCACGCTGTGATGCGAGCCGCCGGTCAGGTACCACACGCCGTCGGCGGCTTTCTGGGAGGTCACCTTCACGTACGGGTTCCCCGCCTGCTTGACGCTGTCCGGTACCGGGAAGTCGGCGGCGGCGTTGGCCTTGACCTCCGTGACCGTCAGCTCGAGCGCCGGGAAGCCGCCCACGGTTTGCCGGATCTTCGTCGGGAACTTCACCCCGCCGAAGTCGCGATAGTCGGCGTAGCTCACGGTGACGGCCACGTCGCCGAGGACGGGGTTGGCTACGGTCCCGTCCACGCGCTCGACCAGGTTGGCGGCGTCGAGGGTCGCTATGGCCTTGAAGCTTCCCGGGACTCCGAAGGTGATCGCGCGGCCCTGGATCGAGCCCTTGCCCGCCATGGCGGCGTGGATGACGCCGTGCGGGGTCGACCAGAGCTGGAACTGGCGCTCCGCGAGCGCGAGCGGCGCCGACGTGACGGTTTCGCCCGCCACGTTCCACGCCTGGTCACCGCTGACGAGGGCCACCGCCGTGTGCTCGCCGCGCACGTACGGGCCGCCGCCCTTGGGCGGCTCCAGCGTCCGCGTGCGCACCATGACTTCGCGGAGCGAGGCCGTGTCGTAATTGATCGTACGCGTGAGGCTCCGGACGTTGAACTGCGGCCAGGCGGTACCGGCGTTGTAGCTCTGCCCGGCCATGAAGAACGAGCCGCCGCCCTGGATCTCGATCGACTTGAGTCCGGGGGCGCCAAGGGCCTTCGCGACGGTCTCGAGCGCCGCGCGGTTGTCCTGCGCGTCGGCGCCGAACGGCCAGAACAGCAGGACCGCGGTCAACAGGGATACCAGCGTTCGCATTTCTGACCTCCTTGAATTCAAGGGGTTGGCTCGCTACTGCGGAGGATCGCCGGCCCAGATACTGCACCCTGAGCCGGCACGTTGTCGATAGGGCCATTGCCGGTAGAAGAATGTGCCGCGAGCGCTTTGTCAGGACGTCGGGCCGAGAATGGCGGGCATCCGGTCATCGCCTCACCGCATCTCACCGATCGGGTGGCTCGCATGAACCCCAATACGACAGGAACATGGAGGACCGAGAAATGGTTTCGACGAAGGACGTTCTGGACAATCACCTGAAGAGCTTCAGCAAGGGCGACCTGGAGGGCATCCTGTCCGACTATGCGCCCGAAGCCGTCATGTTCACGCCGGACGGGCCGCTCAGGGGCCCCGGCGAAATGCGTCCGTTGTTCCAGGCACTGATCGCGGAGTTCGGAAAACCGGGCGCCGTGTTCACCATGAAACGGCAGTCCGTCGACGGAGAGTACGGCTACATCCTGTGGACCGCGGAGACCGCCGACAACGTGTACGAGATCGCCACGGACACGTTCGTCGTGCGAGACGGCAAGATCACGGCTCAATCTTTCACGGGCAAGATCACACCCAAAGGCTGAGACATCGTCGGGGATTGACGACCACGTGACCGGCGGGCTACTGTCGCTGCAATCCGCTGAGGGAGGAGAATTCCCATGCCGTTCTAC
>Ga0075418_10007683_pt1 | contig 12129 bp, 13 predicted proteins | sample SoiMetdeltSBSDD2_FD_81776 | JGI IMG/M metagenome (GOLD analysis project Ga0075418, IMG submission 81776) | Bulk soil microbial communities from a Populus tree surrounding site in Tennessee, USA - Soil MetaG P. deltoides SBSDD2 | ecosystem: Environmental > Terrestrial > Soil > Tree plantation...
ACAGTGCAGGCGTTGCTCGATGATGACTCGGTAGACAGCCCTCTGAAGCGAATCGTGCAGAGCGCGGCGGCGTACGGGCGAACAGTGGGTGGCTTCGCCGGAACCCCAGACCTTGCTGATCGTTTCCGAGAGCGCGGCATCACCTGCGTCGCCGTGGCCACCGACCTATGGATCACGGCTGCGGGCGGACGCGCTGCCCTCAGCTCAGGCTGACGTCTCGAGCTAATCCAATTGGTGGCGTTCAAGGGCGCGGGCGGCCCATGACAGCTGAGCTGATCACCGCAGCTGATACGTCGCGATCATCACGCCTTTGGTAGTCGTCACGCTGTCAACCAGTTCGAAGTCGACGCTTGGCCCCTGTTCGTCGAAGAGGCGGCGACCTTCGCCTAGCACCAGCGGATGGATCAGCAGCACATATCGGTCGATCAGGTTTGCCGCAAGTAGCGACCTCACCAGCTGCGCGCTGCCAACGATTGCCAGGTCGGGTCCAGGCTCGGTCTTGAGGTCGGCGATGCTGACCGCCGGATCGCCCGGAAGCAGGATCGAGTTCTGCCAGGGGAGCGGCTCGGAGAGCGTTGTGGAGACGACATACTTCCTCGCTTGGTTCAGGTACGGGGTGAACGGGTTGTCGGTCTGCCGTGGCCAGTAGCCGTAGAAATCCTCATACGTCCGCCGCCCGAAGAGCATCGCGCCTGATGCGGCCATGCCCTGACCCATCCGCTGTGCCATGACCTCGTCGTTGTAGGGCACGGCCCATCCGCCACGATCGAAGCCGCCTCGGGTGTCCTCGTCCGGTCTACCCGGAGCCTGAATCACACCGTCCAGCGAGATGTTCAGAGTGGTGGTAATACTGCGCACAACGTCCTCCTCGATCAATGAACGTATCTATGCCACGGCGGCGGCAAGCGGTTTGACCCGGTTGGGAGCCGCCGCGTAACCTTGACCCTCGGTGCGCACGCTTCGGCGCGCTTTGTGTGCCCTCAAACCCTTGTGTTGCACACCACCCAATCAGACGACGAGAGAGAGCAGGTCAGGCGTGTACGCGATCGTGCGGAGTGGCGGCCGCCAGCACAAGGTCGCTGTCGGCGATGTCCTCGAGATTGACCGCCTCGAGAGTGCGGCCGGTTCCAGTGTCAGCCTGAAACCCCTGCTGCTCGTCGATGGCGAGGCTGTTACATCCGATGCGTCCGCGCTCGGATCAGCATCGGTGACTGCCGAGGTGCTTGCTGAGACCAAGGGTCCGAAAATCCGCATCTTGAAGTTCAAGAACAAGACCGGCTACCGCAAGCGCCAGGGGCATCGCCAGCGGTACACCAAGATCAAGATCACCGATATCAAGAGCTGAGGCGACGATATGGCACACAAAAAGGGTGCGTCTTCGACGCGAAACGGCCGGGACTCCAATGCTCAACGGCTCGGTGTCAAGCGATTCGGTGGCGAGCTGGTGAATGCCGGCGAAATCATCGTGAGGCAGCGCGGCACCCATTTTCACCCCGGCGACGGTGTTGGCCGTGGTCGTGATGACACTTTGTTCGCCCTGGTCGCGGGCCATGTTGAGTTTGGAACGCGGCGCGGCCGCCGCGTTGTCAATGTGACGCAGAGCGCGTCGGATTCTGCGTCCAATTTTTCAGGGCCGGCCGAGGCCACCTCGGCGCAGTAATCAAGCACAACAGAGCCGAAAGGGTGGTCCAACGTCTGGGCCGCCCTTTGTTCGTTTCTGACCACGTGAGAGGAGGCTTCCGTTATGGCGATTCCGACCTTCGTGGACGAGGTCACGCTGCACGTCTACGGCGGGCACGGCGGTAATGGCTGCGCCTCCATTCATCGTGAGAAGTTCAAGCCACTCGGCGGCCCCGATGGCGGCAACGGTGGCGACGGCGGCTCGGTGATTCTTCGTGTCGATCACGGCCTGACCACCCTGGTTGGCTACCATCGGCAAGCTCATTGGCGAGCAACGAGTGGCCAGCAGGGTCGGGGCGACCATCAAAACGGCGCCCGTGGCGAGGACGTCATCATGTCGGTGCCAAACGGCACGGTGGTCATCGATGCTGCAAATGGTGAGCAGATTGCAGACCTGACAGGCGAAGGCGCCGATATCGTCGTCGCGCAAGGTGGTCGTGGCGGTCTTGGCAACGCAGCACTGGCTTCGCCTGCGCGGAAAGCCCCTGGCTTCGCTCTGCTGGGTGAGGAGGGTGAGAGTCGGATGATCACCCTTGAGTTGAAGGTTGTCGCCGACGTCGGACTCGTGGGTTTCCCCAGCGCCGGAAAATCCTCGCTGGTAGCCGCCATCTCCCGCGCTCGGCCGAAGATCGCCGACTATCCGTTCACAACGCTGGTGCCCAACCTTGGCGTCGTCGTTGCCGGTGATGTCAGCTTCACGGTCGCTGACGTGCCGGGCCTGATTGCAGGCGCGAGCGAGGGGCGTGGGCTCGGGTTCGACTTCTTGCGGCACATCGAGCGTTGTGCCGCAATCGTTCATGTGATCGACTGCGCCACCTACCACCCCGGCCGAGACCCGATAACCGATCTTGATGTCATCGAGGCCGAACTCGAAGCGCACGGGGGACTGGAGGATCGGCCGCGGCTCGTCGCGCTGAACAAGATCGACATTCCAGATGCTCAGCAAGTTGCGGAGCTCGCCATCGGGGAGCTGCGAGACCGTGGATTGCAGGTCTTCCCGATCTCAACCAGGAGCGGGCAAGGCCTCCACGAGTTGATCTACGCAATGGCTCGACTGATCACGGCCCGACGTGCTGCCGAACCACCACCACCGCCGACCCGAATCATCATCCGGCCCAAGCCGATCGATGATCAGACTGAGTTCACCGTGGAGCGCGAGGGTGAGCTGTGGCGGGTACGCGGGAACAAGCCAGAACGATGGGTCCGGCAGACCGACTTCTCCAACGCCGAGGCTGTCGGGTATCTCGCAGACCGGCTGAACCGTATCGGCATCGAAGATCAGCTGCTGGAGCTTGGCGCTCAGCCCGGAGACGGCGTCGCCATCGGAGCTGCGAACGCGGTGATCTTCGACTTCGCGCCGCAGGTCGACATCGGTGCAGAGATCCTCAGCCCGCGCGGCCAAGATCAGCGGTTGGCGGCGGAACGACCTGCTGCGCAGCGGCGCCGGGAAAAGGATCGGGCATATCACACGTCCGAGGAGCAAGACGAGGCCTCCGCTGAGGCTCCTTCGACCAGCTCAGGACGCAACGAGCAGGACCCGGGGCACGACGATGCGTGACGAAATCGCCGGCGCCCGGCGGGTAGTCGTCAAGGTTGGATCGTCGTCACTGACGACCACCGAGGGCGGCATCGACCCGCAACGGATCAAGCAGCTGGTCCGCGTTCTGGCACACGCGCGACTGGCCAGCCGCGAGATCGTCCTCGTCTCATCCGGTGCTATCGCCGCCGGACTCTCGCCCCTCGGACACAAGATCCGGCCGCGCGACCTCGCCAATCAGCAGGCGGCGGCCTCGGTCGGTCAAGGCCTGCTGATGGGTCATTACACGCGGCTGTTCGATGCGTACGGGCTCAGAGTCGGTCAGGTGCTGCTCACCGCCGACGACGTCACCCGCCATTCTCACTACCGCAACGCCTACCGAACCTTCGGCCGCTTGCTGGAACTCGGGGTAGTTCCGATCGTCAATGAGAACGACACGGTTGCCACGCATGAGATCAGGTTTGGCGATAATGATCGGCTTGCTGCGCTGGTGGCTCACTTGGTCCATGCCGACGCTCTGGTGCTGCTCAGCGACGTGGCGGCGCTCTACAGCATGAATCCGGCCAAGCCGGAGGCGCGCAAGATCAGCGATGTGTGGGGTGAGGCTGATCTCATCGGTATCGATATCGACGCGCGCAGTACTGCCGTCGGCACCGGCGGCATGGTGACCAAGATCGATGCGGCGCGGATTGCTACCTCTGCCGGGATTCCGGTGGTCCTCACTACCGCGGAGCAGGCTGATGCGGCGCTGGCAGGTGAGGACGTCGGCACACTGTTCCATCCCACGGGCCGACGGCGGCCGACCCGATTGTTGTGGCTGCGCCATGCCAGCGACGCTCGCGGCACCCTCGTACTCGATGCGGGGGCTGTCCGGGCGTTGACCCAGCGCAACGCGTCGCTGCTCCCGGCCGGCATTACTGCCGTGCGCGGGCAGTTCTCCTCAGGCGAGCCGGTTGAACTCGTCGGGCCGGATGGGCTCGTTGTCGCTCGTGGGCTCGTCAACTACGACTCCGACGAGCTGCCTGCCCTCCTCGGCCGCAGTACCCGCGATCTCGCTGCTGAACTCGGTGCCGGCTATGACCGTACGGTGGTGCATCGTGACGCCCTCGTCGTCATCGAGAATGCCGTGACCAGCGCCTAAAGCGGAAGCGCCTCTCGCGAGCGTCGGGAATCGCGGCGGATTCAACGCGCGATGCGCGAGCAGCTCCCAAAACCGTCACTGGCGTGCGGCACGATGGTCTCCATCATGAGCGCACTCTTCTTTGACCAATTCGACAGCCAGGTTGGCGTGATAGGTATCCTCGCCGGGCCCGCAGGCGTACGCGAGATTGGGTGGCGGCTGCGGCCAGGAAGCGCATCGACCGAACCGGACGAGATGGTGCAAAGAGCACTCGGACAGCTCCGGGAGTACTTCGCCGGCCAGCGCCGAGAGTTCTCGCTTCCACTCGACCTACCTCCGATGGAGCCTGTGACCGAGGCAGTCCTGCGAGCGCTCAGGACGGTCGGTTACGGCAAGACGATCACGTACGGCGAACTGGCCGAGCTGAGCGGGACCGGAGTACCGGCGCGTGCGATCGGGGAGATCATGGCCGCTAATCCGTTGCCCATCATCATCCCTTGTCATCGCGTGGTAGCTAGCGATGGACTCGGCGGGTACTCCGGCGGCAACCCCGGCCACCACCTCGAGACCAAGCGCTGGCTGTTGGAGAACGAGGGCGCGCTGCCACCGGCGCTGGTCTAGCTTCTTGCCACGGATAAATTCGTGACATGGCGACTACGGCGTCCAAGACCGGCTGTTGTGTCGTCGGGGGCGGCCCAGCCGGCTTGATACTTGGCCTCATCTTGGCTCGCGCAGGCGTACGAACTACCGTCCTCGAAAAGCATGCCGACTTTCTCCGAGACTTTCGGGGCGACACCGTGCACGCCTCCACGCTGACGCTGCTGGACGAGCTCGGCCTCGGGGAGCAGTTCGCCGCGCTGCCTCCGCGATGGCTGGAGAAGCTCAGCGTCCAGATGGACTCCGGCATCTACGCTGTTGCCGACCTGACCCGGCTGCCGGGCCACCATCAACACATTGCCTTCGTACCGCAATGGGATTTTCTCAATGTGGTGGCCGACGCCAGCCGCCAAGAGCCGAGCTACGAGTTGATCATGGAGGCTGAGGTCACTGATTTGCTGTGGGACGGGCAGCTGGTAACCGGCGTGAGGTATCGCCGGGATGGCGAAGACCACCTGCTGGAAGCTGATCTTGTCGTCGGGTGCGACGGACGCTTCTCCGTCTCAGCCGAGCGAGCCGGCCTGCGGTTGCGCACGTTCGGCGTACCGATGGATGTGCTGTGGTTCCGGCTGCCCAGGTTTGACACCGACCCCGAGGGTGCCCTCGGCCGCATCTCCCGATCGAATTTTTTGATCATGATCGATCGCGGCGACTACTTCCAGATCGGCTTCGTGATCAGGAAGGGCTCGATCACGACCCTGCGTGATCATGGAATTGCGGCTTTCAGACAGCGGCTGCGAGACGTCGTTCCGTGGCTGGGAGATCGGGTGGATCTGCTCCAATCTTTCGACGACATAAGGTTGCTCAACGTTATTCTCAGCCGGCTGCCACGTTGGTATCGCCCTGGGCTGCTCTGCATCGGAGATGCCGCTCACGCCATGTCGCCGGTCGGTGGGGTGGGAATCAACCTTGCCGTTCAAGATGCTGTGGCTGCTGGCCGGATTCTCGCGCAATCGTTGCCGCTGGGTCGGGTGCCAACCACAGTCCTGCGTAGGGTTCAGCGGCGACGTTGGCTTCCGACTGTCATTACTCAGACATTTCAGCGGCTCGCGCATCGGGTCGTTGTGGCGGCGAGCATTGCGGAGGATGAAGCAGGGCCGCGGCCGACGATAGCTCCCGTGCCGCTCATCATGATGCAACGCTTTCCGCTCCTGCAAGCGATTCCTGGTTACTTCATCGGGATTGGCTTGCTGCCCGAGCATGCACCGGACTTCGCTCGAGGTCGAGTGGCGGCGCACCCGTAGATCTGTCAGCTCGAAACCGTCAGACCACGCACGTGTGTGGTGATCGTCTCGCGCCAGATGTGATCGCACTCCTCAGACGACCCGAGCACTCCGCGAAGCTCCAATGAGGTGAGGCCGTGAACGATGGCCCAAAGTCCTTGAAACACTTCATGATCATCGACCGCGTGCAACTGGCCGGCAAGGATTGCCCGCCGGAGGGTGTCTTGTACGCGACCGATCGTGCGCTGGACCTGCTGGGGATAGTCGACGTCCGCCGAAGTGGGAGCCGAAGTGGGAGCCGCAGTCGGCGTGTAGAGCATTTCGTACAGGTCCGCCTGCTCCCGTGCCGCAGATCGATATGCCAGCGCCAGGGGCAACAGCTCGCCGATCGGGTCGTCGGTCACCGGAACTGCCTCGTGGTGCCGGACCATCGCATCGGCACTGCGCGCGCAGAGGACGGCAATCAGCTCCGGCAGTCCGCTGAACAGACTGTAGATCGCCCGGGTAGTCACTCCCGCCTCAGCCGCAAGTCCGCGGACCGTCAGCGCGCTGACTCCTCCTCGTCGGATGATCCCACCCGCAACGCGGAGCAGATGCTCACGGGTTTCGTCATTGTGCTGCCGTGGTCGCCCCATGCTAGACACAATAACGCAACGATGTTACGTTACATTGATACGAAAGGCTGGCTGCGGGCGCCGGAATCGCGGACTCTGAATCGCGATGCGGGGACAGTCCCGGAAACCGAATGCTGGAGCAAGATCATGACCTTCGACGTCATCGTTGTGGGAGCGCGAGTCGCCGGTGCTGCCACGGGCATGTTGCTAGCGCGTGCCGGACTACGCGTTCTGGTCGTGGATCAGGCTCATTTCCCCAGCGACACGCTCTCCACCCACCAGATTCAGCTGCCCGGCGTTGCGCGGCTCGCCCGGTTCGGACTGCTTCAGCCGTTGCTCGACGCGGGAACACCGCCGACTCCTCATGTCCGCTTCCAAGCCGGTGGTGCCGTCATCGAAGCCGGGTTTCCGGTGTTCGGCGGCGTCGACATGATGATCAGTCCACGACGGACGATCTTGGATGCGTTGCTCATCGATGCAGCGCGTTCTGCAGGCGTCGAGGTACGCGAGGGATGTTCGCTGGTGAAGCTCACCAGCGAACATGATCGTGTCAACGGCGTGCGGCTGCAGCACAGGCGCGGCGGTGGCTCGATGATCGAATCAGCGGCACTGGTCGTCGGAGCTGACGGCAAACATTCCACAGTCGCCAGACTGGTCGGTGCCACCGAGCGGCGCGCGGTTGCCACGGCAACGTTTGCCTTCTACACCTACTGGGACGGTTTGCCGGTCAAGGGTGGGGAGATCTATTCGGGCACCGGGTTCGCGGCTAGCGCCTGGCCGACCAATGACGGGCTCACTATGACCTACGTCGCTGGTCGGATTTCGGACTTCGATGCGGTCCGGCGGGATCCGACAACTCATCTCATCACCATCCTCGACAAGGTTGGCAGCCTTGGTGAACGGGCTCGCGGCGCTGTGCAGGTCGGCCCAACGAGGGGGACCAGCGACTTGCCCAACGTCGTACGCGCGGCGCATGGGCTGGGGTGGGCGCTTGCCGGGGACGCTGGCCTGGTCATGGATCCGATCACAGGCTTGGGCATCGGTCATGCTTTGCGTGATGCCGAACTGCTCTCGACCGCCATCGTGAACGGGCTCGATGGCTCAAGCGACCTCAACGGCGCCCTGAACCGCTACGAAAAGCAACGCAATCGCGAGACGACGCCAGCCTTCAACTGGACCATGAACCTGGCACGGTTGCGCGGAGTCAACGACATCGAGGAACGGCTGTTCACGGCCATCGGCGGCGACGAAGCGGACGCATCCAGGTTCTTCGGCGTGCTCACTGGGGTGGTCCCGATGCGGTCGTTCTTCAGCCCAGCACACCTGATTCGACTGATCGGAGCCAAGGACTTTCTCCGACTTGCTCGCGCTCGCTCGCGGTAAGCAGCGGGGTGAGCCCGCGGGTTAGATTTGTCCGGTGACCGTTCAGGAACAAGCTCAGCTGGCGCGAGCCGCCGCGTTGACGTTGGCGAGCGCTACAAGAGCAGCCAAGGATGCGGCCCTGCTTGCGATGGCCGACACGTTAGCCAAGGCCGAGACCGCGATCTTGGAAGCGAACGAGCGCGATGTCGGCCGCGCAGAAGCTAACGGGACAAGCGCGGCCTTGATCGACCGCTTGCGACTCAACCCCGATCGGATCGCGGGCATGGTTGAGGGCCTACGTGAGCTCGCTGCGCTGCCCGATCCTGTCGGCGTTGTCGTGCGCGGCTGGACCAACGCCAACGGCGTGCAGGTCCGCCAGGTCCGAGTGCCGTTCGGTGTCGTCGGAATCATCTATGAGGCACGCCCGAACGTCACCGCCGACGCCGGTGGAATCTGTCTGAAGTCCGGCAACGCCGCCCTGCTCAGAGGCTCTTCCTCAGCTGCCGAGTCGAATGCCGCCGTGGTCGAGGCGCTGCAGGCCGGACTCGTCGAAGCCGGCTTGCCCGCTGAAGCCATTCAGCTCGTGCCAGGTCCTCGGGAGGTGACGAACGAGCTGATGGCCGCCCGAGGGTTGGTCGATGTCTTGATTCCGCGGGGCGGTGCCGGCCTGATCGACAACGTGGTGCGCAACAGCCAGGTGCCGGTCATCGAGACCGGAGTGGGTAATTGTCACATCTTCGTTGACGCCGGAGCGGACGAGCAGATGGCGCTCGACATCGTGATCAACGCCAAGACCCAGCGGCCCTCGGTATGTAATGCCGCCGAGACGCTGCTGGTGCATGCCGAGATAGCCGACTCGTTCCTGCCGAAGGCTCTCCATGCGTTCGCCGCGAACGGAGTCACCGCGCACGGCGATTCCCGCGTAGCGGCGTACGGTGACGTCGTCCCGGCCGAGGAGACCGACTTTGCGAAGGAGTATCTGTCGCTGGATATCGCTGTCGCCATCGTGGACTCCCTGGACTCGGCGCTGCAGCATATCCGGCGCTACAGCACCGGTCACTCGGAGACGATCATCACCGAGTCGCAGACCTCGGCGGCCCGATTCACCTCCGAGGTCGACGCGGCCGCGGTCCTGGTCAACGCATCAAGCCGGTTCGTCGACGGCGGCGAGTTCGGATTTGGGGCGGAGATCGGTATCTCGACTCAGAAGCTGCATGCTCGCGGTCCAATGGGTCTGCCCGAGATGACCTCGACAAAGTACGTCGTCACTGGTTCGGGCCAGATTCGGCAGTAGACGCGACGGCCCAGTCCTCTGGACGGTTTCCGCCTTCGGCGTTCCGTCCTTTCTCGATGATCACGAGATTTTGGTAGCAATGCACCGCGACCACGTGGGAGTCGGCATAACAGCGCGCCCGCAGATCACCGAACTCCTGATGGTTCAGGCCGTCGAGAAGATCTTTGATCATGCCCATGGTGGTGGCAGGATCCTTGAGGTCGACGCTGCCGCCGAAGCGGGGCCAGTAGGAGGTCTGGGTGTCCTCGATGGCGTAGCAGCCGCCATCTGCCAGCAGCGGGAACAAGATCGCGAAGGTGGCCCGGACGTGCTCGGGGCGGTGGCTACCATCGTCGATGATGATCTTCAGCTGACGATGTTTCCGGGCGATGCTGCGCAGTAGGTCCGCATCAATTTGGCTGCCCTGGTAGGTGATGATGCGCTTCTCATTGACAAGTGACGTGTCGTAGAGATCAAGTCCGACGATCTGAGCCTTGGGGAAGAACTGCTTCCACATGCGCAGCGAGGCGCCACCGGTGCTCCCTCGGTCCCCACCGACGCCGATCTCCAACAATGTGAAGCTGGTACGTCGTAGCTGCCTGAAATGCCGTTCATAATGTGGTGCGTAGCGGCGCTTGCACCATTGGTGGGTTCGGTATTCGCTCGCCAGGTTCTCCAGGCTGGGCCTGAAATGAGTGCCGTTCCGAGCGCGCTGCTGCTTGCTGCACGTTGTTCGGTGCTATTCAGCGGCTGGACCGCGAGACCGCGCTGTCTCCGCGCGTGCTGAGGGTCGATTGCTCGCAGTCTGGCCCATGTTTCCGCGCTGACCCGAGGCTTCACCACGCGTACGGCTGCTCGCCGCAGTGGCTTCAGCATGACAGAAACTCCTTCGTGGGCTGGCCTGCGGCAAATCTAGTGTTCGCGTCGAGGCAGACGACGGAGGGGGAGTGGGCACACAGCCCGCCGAGGCACCCATCAGCTTCTCTGAGCCGCTACGCTGCGGATATGACCCTGGGACTGACGCTTCTCCAGACCGAGGTGACCCGCGAACTGCCGATTCCTGCCTGGGCCTTTGGAGTTCTCGCGTTCGGCATCCTCCTCATCTTGTTGCTGATCACCTGGTCGATCGGCAAGGGTCGCCCGCACAGCTAGGGCATGGTCACGCTGCCACATCGCGCGACAGGCCTGGCCCGGCAGCGCGGCACCGAGCCGCATGAACGGCACCGGCTCGGTGTCATGGGTGGCACATTCGATCCGATCCACCACGGCCACCTCGTCGCCGCCAGCGAGGTAGCAAGTCGGTTCAGCCTCGACGAGGTTGTTTTCGTACCCACCGGACAGCCCTGGCAGAAGACCGATCGCGAGGTGTCCTCGGGTGAGGACCGCTATTTGATGACAGTCATTGCAACGGCGTCCAATCCGCGGTTCACCGTGAGTCGCGTCGACATCGATCGTCCTGGACTCACCTATACCGCGGATACGCTGCGCGACCTGCGAGTCGAGCGCGGCGACGACGTCGACATGTACTTCATCACCGGCGCCGATGCACTGGCCCAGATTCTTACCTGGCGCGAAGTGGATTCGATATTCGATCTTGCTCACTTCGTGGGCTGTACGCGTCCCGGAGTTGATCTTGATTCACCGGTGATCGCTCAGCTGCCGCAGGACAAGGTCACCTTGATCGAGGTGCCGGCACTGGCCATCTCCTCGACGACCTGCCGGCGGCGAGTGCAAGCGCATGAGCCGATCTGGTATCTGGTGCCGGACGGCATCGTGCAGTACATCGCAAAGCGTGGTCTTTATCAGGGCTGACCGACGCGATGTTGGCCATGAAACGGCTCCCCTCAGACAGCTTCCGGCAGGCGTTGACCTTAGACTGACTGGCACATCTGGTGCTAGGCAATGTCGCGACTCGCCCACGAAGGGTCCCGTATGAGGCGCCATACCGTCGATCTTTGGTCCCCGGCGATTGGGGCGGCCGGCTCTGTTGTGGCGTACGGCCACTGGGGTCGCCCCGTTTTGGTCTTCCCACACGAGATGGGGGGCGCGCAGGACTTCGAGTCCTGGGGAATGATTGACGTCGTCGCCGATCTCATCGAGGGCGGCCGCGTGAAGCTCTACTGCGTTGACAGCTACGACGCGCAGTCGTGGTCCGACAAGCACGTACCGCTGGAGGAGCGCGCTCGTCGACACGAGCAGTACGAGTCGTGGATCGTCGATCAGGTCGTGCCATGGGTGTTCGAAGATTGTGGGGGACCGGCCGACATCCTCACCACCGGCACGAGTATGGGTGCGTATCACGCCGCTAACTTCGCGCTCAAGCGTGCCGATCTGTTCCCGCAAGCGTTGTGCATGTCCGGCAACTATGACCCCAGCTCTCTTTATGGCTGGGGGGAGCGCGGCGACGCGATGTATTTCAATACACCGCTCGCCTATCTGGCGAACATGCAAGGCGACCACCTTGAGTGGCTGCGATCTCGGGTTTTCCTGCTGCTGGTCTGCGGACAGGGGATGTGGGAAGACACCACCGGAGCCCTTGTCAGCACCAAGACGCTTGGTGGCCTACTCGCTGAGAAGGGCATCCCACACGAGGTAGATCTGTGGGGTCATGACGTAGCACACGATTGGCCATGGTGGCGGCGGGAGTTCGCGCACCACTTGCC
>Ga0075418_10007689_pt1 | contig 12125 bp, 9 predicted proteins | sample SoiMetdeltSBSDD2_FD_81776 | JGI IMG/M metagenome (GOLD analysis project Ga0075418, IMG submission 81776) | Bulk soil microbial communities from a Populus tree surrounding site in Tennessee, USA - Soil MetaG P. deltoides SBSDD2 | ecosystem: Environmental > Terrestrial > Soil > Tree plantation...
CTGACCAGAGCGTGTCGAGCAGCTCGTCTTTGGCGACTACGCGGTCGCGGTTGTGGATCAGGAAGACCAGGAGATCGAACACACGCGGCTGCAGCGGCACCTCGCGGTCTGCCAACCGTAGGGCGCGTCCGGGTTCGTCCAGGCGAAAGGGGCCGAACTCAAAGGCCATCGGGACACCCCGCTGCAGCCAACCAAATCAAGATCAGGAATTGCTCAGGCCGCCGTAAGGACCCGGGCTCCAGCCGCCCCTATACCACGCACATTGCAGTAGAAAGCGCTGCAAATCCAGGAAAGGAGCCATGCCATGAAGACCTACGTCATCCGCCGCCCGAGCGCCTGGGCCGACCTTCGCGAGCTTGAAGCCGCCGGCGCCAAGTCGGCCCGCATCGGCAACGACGAGATGCCGGACCGGGTCCGCTGGATCCGCAGCTACGTGGTGCACGAGTTGGACGGCCGCATCGGCACGTTCTGCGTCTACCAGGCCCGCGATGGCGAATCGATCCGCGAGCACGCACGGCGGGTCGGCATGCCGGGCGAGGAATTCTATGAGGTCGCCACCACCGTCGTGGTCAGGGATGACCCCGTAGAGGCAAAGAACGCGGCCGAATAAGGGCACCAGGCGGCCGGCTGCAATCCTTGCCGGCCCGCCGGCAAGGAACGGGAAAAACGACCATGCGCAGACGACCGGCCATCTCGGTTCTGGCAGCAGCCGGCAGCGCCTTGGCCCTCATGCTGCTCCTCGTCTCGGTGCCCCAGCCCAATGGTGCCGCTGCACGAGGAGCCGCCGCCTCCAGCACTTGGCTCCATGCGCATGCTGCAAGCCGTCAAACGCAACTTGCCTCGTCCGATCGCTAGCACAAGAAACCAAGATCGCCTGAGGCAGCGGCGCAATCAGCCGGTGCCGACCTCGCAGGAGACGCACACAGCCCGCGTGTTGCAAGGCCAGCAGTCATCCCAGGCACCACGTGCCGCCATGTCATCGTGCAGCAGCGCGCCGGCGCGTTCACACCGCAATCCCGCTCGCCTCGCGGCACACGTGCGCGAGCGTATAGTGCACCGCCTCCTCGGCACTCGCCGCCCGATAGGTCGCCACCGCGTAGCCACCCGGCGTGAATGAGTATTGCCCGTCGCTCCAGCGCCAGATGCCGCGGAAGTGCTCCTTGCTCAGGATCAGCACGCCCGCAGGCCAGTCGGACTTGGCCGTGAAGCCGAGCATGTCCGCCTCTAACGCCGCCCGCAGCTCGACGAGAAGCAACTCCTCCTGTCTCTGCCGCGACATGGTTGCTACTACCTCCAATGGACGCTTGGCGCTGGGAGGGGCGCGCGGTCTGCCGAGCAACAAGTGCGGGCACTCTCTCCCAAATCCTGCGCAGTGCTCGCGTCGCCGACCATGCCAGCCTCAGCATCGCCTCGCATTGCCCAATGTGTGTATGCGTAACAATTGCGCTGATAATTTCCCGCTGATTTTAATGATCCTGGAAACCATTTGTTAATCAAACCGAGCGTTGCCTGCTCCCGGCTCGGCCCCTAGATTGCCTCCGGCCGGCAGCACCCGGCTTGGACTGTCAGGGCCACCACCCATGAACCGACCGATGCGACCCTACGACCTCGAGCTTCCCCTGGTCGGAGGCGGGGATCCGGGGGCCCTGGAAGCGTGCTTTGCGCATGTGCTGAGCGAGGCGCCGGCCCCGCTCGCCGCCGACGCCGCCCCGGACCCCAGCCACGCCTCGCTCATCGAGGCCTACCGTACGCGCGGCTACCTCAAGGCCCGGCTCGATCCGCTCGGCCTCGGGCCGCCGATCGAAGTGCCCGAGCTCGACCCGCGCCGGCATGGCCTCGACCCTGCAGCGGTGCGCGCCCGCCTCGCCGCCCTGCAAGCAGCCTACTGCGGTAGCATCGGCTGGGACATCGGCCACATCCACGATAGCGCGCAGCGCGCCTGGTTACAGGCGCAGGCCGAGAGCCCGCCACCGCAGCACGCCGCCTCGGATGCCGAGCGCATCGCCATCCTGACGCTGCTTGGCCGCGCCCACGCCTTCGAGGAGAGCCTGCGAACCCGCATCCCCGCCGGCAAGCTGTTCGGCCTCGGCGGCGCCGAGGCGTTCATCGTCCTGCTGGAAACGCTGCTCAGGGAGGCGGCGCGCGCAAGCGTCGACGAGGTGGTGGTCGGCGGCATGCATCGCGGCCGCTTCAACATGCTGGCCACCAGCATGGGCAAGCCCCTGACCGCGCTGATCGCCGAGATCGAAGGCAAGCCCGCCGTGCCGGCCGGCCTCGGCGCGTCCTCCGACGTCTCCTATCACCTCGGCTATTCGGGCGAGCGCAGCATCGACGGACGCCGGATCAAGCTTTCCGTCAGTGCCCATCCTTCCCATCTGCAGCTCATCCCCGTCATCTCGCAGGGGCGCGCACGCGGCAAGCAAGGGCTGGTCGGCGCCCACGGCCGTCATGCCGTGCTGCCGCTGCTGCTGCACACCGATGCCAGCTTTGCCGGACAGGGTTTGGTCGCCGAGATGCTGCAGCTTTCCAAGCTGGCGCCGTACGACATCGGCGGCACCATCCACATCGTCATCAACAACCAGATCGGCTTCACCACCACGCCGGGCGAGGGCCGCTCGGCCCGCCATGCGACCGATATTGCCAAGCTGATCGAGGCGCCGGTGCTGCACGTCAACGGCGATGATCCCGAAGCCGTCGACCGGGTGGCGCGGGTGGCGGCCGCCTACCGCGCCCAGTTCGGCAGCGATATCCTGATCGACCTCGTCTGCTACCGCCGGCCCGGCCACAACGAGATCGACGAGCCGCGCTTCACGCATCCGGGCATGTATCAGGCCATCTACGCCCACCCGCCGGTGCACCGGCTCTACGCCGACGCGCTGGCCAAGCGCGGCCTCGACGCCGGCGCCGCCGCCGTTGCCGCCGCGCACGTTGCAGAGGAGATGCGCGCCGCTTTCGCCGCTGCCAAGTCCTACCAGGTCAATCACGCGGACTGGTTCGAGGGCCGCTGGTCAGGCCTGCGGTCCGGCAGCGAGGCCGACATGTTGGCCTGCATCGCCACCGGCCTGCCTGCCGATACGCTGCGAGAGCTTGGCCGCACGCTTACCGCTGTCCCGGACGGCATGACCGTCGATCCCCGAGTGGCGCGCTTCCTCAACGAGCGTCGCACTTCGATTGAATCGGGCCAAGGCATCACCTGGGCAACTGCCGAGACTTTGGCGCTGGCCTCGCTTCTTGCCCAAGGCACCCCTATCCGATTTGGCGGCCAGGACAGCGTGCGCGGCACCTTCACGCAGCGTCATCTGCAGCTGCACGACCAGGTGACCGGCGCCCGCCATCTTGTGCTCACCGGCGCGGCGGCGACGGCCGGCGTGGCGGTCGAGGTCCACAACACCCCGCTCATCGAGAACGCGGTGCTGTGCTTCGAGTACGGCATCAGCCTCACCGATCCGCACCGCCTCGTGGTATGGGAGGCGCAGTTCGGCGAATTCCTCAACGTGGCGCAGGCCGTGTTCGACCAGTGCATCGCCTGCGGCGAGGACCGCTGGCTGCGCGCGTCGGGGCTCGTAATCCTGCTGCCGCACGGCCTCGACGGCGGCGGGCCTGATCATTCCACCGGCAGGCCCGAGCGCCTGCTCGCCGCCTGCGCCGGCGCCAACCTGCAGGTCGTCAACGCATCGACGCCAGCCAACTTCTTCCATGTGCTGCGCCGGCAGATGCACCGGCCGTTTCGCAAGCCGCTCGTCGTGCTGACACCCAAATACCTGCTCCGCCACAAAGCCTGCCTCTCACCGCTCGCCGACTTTGAGACGCGCACAGGCTTCCGCCTGGTGATCCCCGACCGCAGCGTGCGCGAGGCACGCCGCGTGGTGCTGTGCACCGGCAAGGTTTTCTACGAGCTGCAGGCCGCCCGCGTCGCCCGCCACCTTGAATCCGACATCGCCCTGGTGCGCATTGAGCAGCTGCATCCGTTTCCGGCCGACGCCGTCACGGAAGCGCTCGCGGCCCACCCTGGCGCGGACCTCGTCTGGTGCGAGGAGGAGCCCGAGAACATGGGCTACTTCCTGCATTTGCGCCGCAAGCTGGAGGCTGCCGCCGGCCGATCCGTACGCCGCGCCGGTCGCCCTGCCGTCGCCACTCCGGCCGTGGGCGTCAAGTACTGGCACGAGGCGGAGGTCGCCGCCTACCTGGCGCAGGCGCTGGGCGCCGCCGCTCAGACCCCGTCCTGAGCCTGCCCGCGCTCGGGCCGGTCTACAGGGGCGGCGCACCCGCGCCCGCGCTCGATGTCGGGAGCGCATAGCACCCGTGCAATGCCGCAGCCCGCCTTGGCGATGGACGCGTTGGCCGTCCATCAATAACGTGACGCCGCCCTGCGCAGGAGCCCATCCATGACCGTGCCCGATGACATCCTGAAAGCCTTCGCACTGCTGGCCACGCCCACCATCGCCAACGCCCTCGACGACGTCTCTTTCGAAGGCGTCATGCAGGGCCTGGGCCAGATCGTGCCCGGCACGCGCTGCGTCGGCCGCGCCGTCACCGTGCGCGAGACCACCGGCAAGCGTGGCGACTTCACCTCCGCCGAGTTCAAGGTGGGCGACATGATCGAGGCCGCCAAGCCAGGCGACATCATCGTCATCGACAACAGCGGGCATTGCGTGTCGACCTGGGGCGGCCTTGCCACGCTGGCTGCCAAGCTGAAAGGCGTCGGCGGGCTGGTGGCCGACGGCGGCGTGCGCGACCGCGAGGAGATGCTGGAGCACAAGCTGCCCGTCTTCGCCCGTCACATGACGCCGCTCACCGGCCGCACGCGGCTCGCCATCACCGCCATCAACGTGCCGGTAGCGTGCGGCGGCGTGCTGGTGCGTCCGGGCGACGTGATCGTCGGCGACGGATCAGGCGTGTGCTGCATCCCGGCCGAGCATGCCGCCAAGGTCGCCGAGCTGGCGCAGACCTACAGCCGCGATGATGAGCTGGCAGCCGCCGAGCTCGGCAAGGGCCTAACGTTCCGCGAGGCGATGGCCAAGTTCCGGCGGATCTGACGGTGGCGCCGGCCGGCCAGCAGGAGCGCGCCGCTCTTCCATGTGAGCGGGGGGCATGTGAGCGGGGGGCACGTGAGCGGGGGGCCGGCGATGAGGCCCTTGGCGAGCCCACAGCCGGCCGGTCGTTTTTGGTTACCCTGGTGGTCCTCACCTTCGTCATGAACATGCTGGCGCGCGGCGTCACCGAGACGTTCGCGGTGTTTCTGCTGCCTGTGCAAAACGGCCTCGGCATCTCGCGCGCCGACATCACCCTCACCTATTCCGTCTACATGCTGGCCTACGGCCTGTCGGCACCCTTCGCCGGCCAGCTGATCGATCGCCTGGGCGCGCGCATCACGTACGCATTCGGTCTGATCACGCTGGGCCTGGGCTACCTGCTGGCCGGATCGGCCGCCGGGCTGTGGCAGTATCTCCTCTGCGTCGGTCTTCTGGGCGGGCTCGGCTCGGCGTCGCTCGGCATGATCGTCGCCTCCGGCCTGCTCAGTCGCTGGTTCACCACCCGCATCGGCGCCGTCATGGCCCTGCCTTATGCGGCCATCGGTGCCGGCATGCTGATCCTGCCACCGCTGACGCAGCTGCTACTGTCCACCTACGACTGGCGGGTGACGCATCGCCTGCTCGGTGCCGCCGTGCTGCTCGCCCTTCCCCTCGTCATGCTGCTGCCGCTCGGCCGCATGACGGCAGGCTCGGCCGAGTGGCGCGCGCTTCGCCTGCGAGCCGCGACGGGCGCGCGCGGGCACTGGACCGTTGCGACCGCCGTACGCACCAGCGCCTTCTGGGGGCTGTTCGCCGCCTACCTGTTCACCTCCGTTGCCGCCTACAGCGTGCTGCCGCACTCGGTCGCCTATCTCGTCGAGCAGGGCTTCAATCCGCTGATGGCTGCCAGCGCGTTCGGCACGACCGGCATGCTGTCTGCCCTCGGCATCCTCGGCGTCGGCTGGCTGTCTGACCGCTTCGGTCGGCTCAGCACCGTCACGGTCACCTACTTCTCCACCATGCTTGGCATTACCCTGCTCATCCTCGTGATGCGCTGGCATTCGTTGCTGCTGGTGTATGGCTTCGTGCTGTTCTTCGGCCTGATGCAGGGCGCGCGCGGCCCCATCATCGTCGCCCTGGTGGCAGTCCTGTTTTCCGGCGGCGGGGTCGGCGCTATCTATGGCACGCTGTCCCTGGCGATGGGCTTGGGCGCCGCGCTCGGCTCCTGGTCATCCGGGCTGCTTTACGAGCTGACCGGCAGCTATGTCGCCTCGTTCCTGCTCGCCATCGGTGGCTGTCTGGCCGGGCTTTCAACCTTCTGGCTGGTGCCTAGCCTGCGCGACGAAGCGATGGGCGAACCGCGCACGGCTCGCCCCCAGTAGCCCCTGGCAGACTGGCATCAGGCTTTTCCCGCGTCATACCTCGGGCATTGCGTGATTCATCTCCCGCGGCGCACCTCTAATCTGGGCAGCTGGCCGGCCGCCGCCACCGCCGCCGGTTCCTCGCGCGACAAGCAACAACGGGTCGGTCTCATGAGTCTTCTGCCAGGACGAGCGCTCGCAGCGTTGGCTATTTCCGGCGTGACGGCGTCGGCCGCGCTCGCGCAACAAGCACACCCCCTCGCCGAGCAGGAAATCCGCGACATTGCCCGCGACGCCTACATCTATGCCTATCCCATGCTGGTCATGGAGATGACGCGCCGCGTCGGCACCAACGTCGAGAAGCCGGAAGGCGCGCACGCCCCCATGAACCAGATCGCCAACATGCGCGCGTTCCCCACCCCGGCCTTCACCGACGTGGTGCGCCCCAACGCCGACACGCTCTACTCGGTCATGTTCTTCGATGTGTCGAAGGACCCGATGCTGTTCAGCGTGCCCGATGCCGGCGGGCGCTATTATCTGCTGCCCATGCTCGACATGTGGACCGACGTGTTCGCCGTGCCTGGCAAGCGCACCACGGGCACCGGCGCGCAGACGTTCGCCGTGGTCGGCCCGCACTGGCAGGGCCAGCTGCCCAAAGGCGTCGATCTCGTCAGGAGCCCGACGTCGACGGTGTGGATGCTCGGGCGCACGCAGACCAACGGCAAGGCCGACTACGCCGCCGTGCACACCTTCCAGGACGGCCTCAAGGCGGTGCCGCTCAGCCACTACGGCAAGCCCTACACGCCGCCCAAGGCAACGGTGAACGCCGCGCTCGATATGAGCTCGCCATCCGGTCAGGTGCACAAGATGGACGCCGCAACGTTCTTCTCCACCTTCGCCGAGCTCTTGAAGACCAACCCGCCGCACGCCAACGACTACCCGATCCTTGCGCGTCTGCAACGCATCGGCATCGAACCCGGCAAGAGCTTCTCGCTCGCTGCCGCCAAACCCGAGCTGCAGCGCGCGCTTCAAGCCGTCATCCCGGATGTCCAGCGAGATATCGAGGCAGCCATGCACAGGTCAGGAGTATTGGCCAACGGCTGGCGCACGAACCTGACCGCCATCGGCACCTACGGCACCGACTACCTGCATCGCGCCGCCGTTGCCTTCGCCGGACTGGGTGCCAACCCGATCCAGGACGCGGTCTATCCGAGCCTGTTTGCGGATGCCAACGGCGACCCGCTGCGCGCGGATCGCCGCTATCAGATGCATTTCGACAAGGACCAGATCCCGCCCGTGCGCGCCTTCTGGTCGCTCACCATGTACGACGAACGTCAGCTGTTCACCGCCAACCCGATCGACCGCTATGCGATTGGTGACCGCGACAAGCTCGCGTTCAATCCGGACGGCTCGCTCGACCTCTACGTGCAGCGCATTAGCCCGGTCCGGACAAGGAATCGAACTGGCTGCCCACGCCGGCCACCGGCACCTTCACGATGAACCTGCGCCTCTACTGGCCCAAGTGGGAAGTTCTCGACGGCACCTGGGTGCCGCCGCCTGTGCTGCCCACCGATGGCGTCGGCGGCCGCGCCCTGCAATAGGCCGACCGGAGAGCCCAGGGACATCCCTGACGTCGCGTCACGTTCGAAGCATGTCTCAAGCATGCCTCCAGCATGACGACGAGGCGGACCCCCGGACGGGAGCGGCGGTGCCGCCGCTCCCGCATACGCGTCAGGTCGCCAGCTGGTCGCCGATGGGCAATTGGCGGATGCGCTTGCCCGTCGCGGCGAAGATGGCGTTGCACAGCGCCGGAGCAAAGGGCGGCACGCCCGGCTCCCCTACACCGCTGGCTGGCACGTCGATGCCGTGCTCGACAATGTACACGTTGGTCTGCGTCGGCGACTCGTCGATACGGACCAGCGGGTAGTCGTTGAAATTACTCTGCTGGACCGCACCATTCTTGAAGGTGATGTCGCCGTACTTGGCGAGCGTCAGCCCCATGACGGCCGCACCTTCCATCTGCGAGCGCACGCGCTCTGGATGCACGCAGAAGCCGCAGTCGATGGCCGTATCGACGCGCGGAATGGTGATCTTCCCCTGGTCGCCGATCTCGACGTGCACGACCGTGGCGATGTAGCTGACGAAGCTGCGGTGCGCGGCGATGCCGAGCCCTTGCCCCTTCGGCAGCGCCTTGCCCCAGCCGGCCTTTTCGGCCGCCAGCTCCGTCACCTTCCTCAGCCGGCCCGTGTCGACGGGATAGACCTGCTGCGGCTCGCCATAGTCCCACCACGGGGTGGTAACCGACTTGGCAACGTCGACGATGCGTGCCGGCCCGATCATCTCTAGCAGAAAGTCCTTCGGGTCCTTGCCGAGTTGGCTCGCCAGCTCGGCTATGAAGGACTGGATCGACCATGCGTGCGCTACGTTGTTGACGGATCGGAACCAGCCGACCCGCAGGTGACTTTGCGCCTCGCCGCTCTCCATGCGCATGTTGGGCACGTTGAATGGCGTGTCGACCCACCCCATGCCGAGCTCGATGTCGCCGGGATGCTTCGGATCGGGCACGAAGTTGGCCATGAAGCTCGGCGCCGCGCTGCGATGCCGCCAGGCGATGACCTTGTTGGACGCATCGAGGCCGGCCTCGAAGCGCTCCGCGGTCACCGTATGGTAGAAGCCGTGCTGGATATCGTCCTCGCGCGTCCACACCACCTTGACCGGCGCGCCACCCATGTCCTTGGACAGCAGTGCCGCCTCGATGGCGAAGTCGCACTTGGACTTGCGGCCGAAGCCGCCGCCCAGAAGCGTGGTGTGGACCACCATCTCTTCCGGCTTGATGCCGAGCGCGGCGGCAATGTCGTCGCGCGCGCCACCAGGACTCTGCACGGGAGCCCATACCTCCCACTTGCCGCCGGTCATGCGCGCCGTCGCTGCGGGCGGCTCCATCGTGGCGTGGGCGATGTGTGGCGCGTAGTACTCTGCCGTGATGACCTTGGTCGCCGAAGCCAGCGCCTTGTCGACGTCGCCTTCGTTGCGCTCGACCTTGCCGGGTTTCTTCACGGCCGCCTCGAGCTGCGCCCGATAGGCCTTGGAGTCGTAGACCTTGTTGGGTCCATCGTCCCAGGTGATCTTGAGCGCGTCGCGTCCCTGCAATGCCGCCCAGGTGTTTTTGGCGATCACGGCGACGCCGCCCAATGGCGCAAACTTGGCCGGCGCGGGCGTCGGCGCCAGCGTGACGATCTTCTCCACGCCCGCCACCTTCATGGCCGCGCTCGAGTCGAGCGTGGCAACCTTGCCGCCGACCACCGGGGGCCGGGCGATCACCGCAAACCTCATACCCGGCAGCACGATGTCCTGTCCGTACATCGCCTTGCCGGTCGTGATGTCGACGATATCGCTGATGCGGACGTTGCCCTTGCCCATGTAGCGGAAGGCACTCGCTTCCTTGAGCTTGATCTTATCTTCGGCCGGCACCGCCAAAGCCGCAGCGTCTGCCGCCAGCGCGCCGTACCCCAGCTTGCGACCCGAAGGCTTGTGCACGACCTCATGCAGCTTTGCCTCGACCTCGCCGACAGGCACCTTCCACGTGTTGGCGGCCGCCGTTTCCAGCATCTGCCGCGCGGCGGCGCCGCACGCCCGCATCGGCTGGATGAAGTGACGCACGCTGCGCGAGCCGTCCGTATCCTGGTTGCCGTAGGTCTTCTCGTCGCCCGGCGACTGGACCACGCGCACGCGATCCCAGTCCGCCTCCATCTCGTCGGCGACGATCATGGGCAGCGCCGTACGCGCCGCGCCGTTGCCCATCTCGGCACGTGCGGCGACGATACTGACGATACCGTCACTGCCGATGCTGACGAAGATCTTGGGATTGCTGACCACGCCGTTCGGCATGCTGGCGGCCCCGGTCGGATAGGCAGCAAGCGCGCCCCGAACTGCGGGAAGCTGGGCGGCGAGCACCAGACCTCCGGTGGCGGCGATGCCCTTGAGCAGGCCGCGGCGGCTGACGTTGCTGATAACGAGCTTGTCGTGGGTGCTGAGAGCGTTCATATCAGGCTCCCTTGGCAGCGGCGCGGACGGCCGCGTGGATACGCTGATAGCAGCCGCAGCGACAGAGATTACCCGCCATGGCGCTGGTGATCTGTGCGTCTGTCGGGGCAGGCGTTTTTGCCAGCAGCGCCGCGGCATTCATGATCTGCCCGGTCTGACAGTAGCCGCATTGCGGCACGCCGACGTCCCGCCACGCCACCTGCACGGGATGCTCATGTTTGGCGTGCAAGCCCTCGATGGTCGTTACCGCCTTTCCCGCCGCCTCCGACATCTGCACCTGGCAGGCGCGCACCGCCTCTCCGTTGATGTGCACGGTGCACGCGCCGCACAGCCCGACACCGCAACCGTATTTCGTGCCGGTCATCTGCAGTTCATCGCGCAAATACCACAGCAGCGGCATGGCGGGGTCGCCACTGTACGCCCGCTGCTGGCCATTCACTCTAAGATCGGTCATCGCTTCCTCCGTTGCTGCATGGCGGGCGGTGCTCATGAAACCCGACAGCCATGGCGCGATTGTCCAATTTCGCTCCGGTGTTGCCCGAGCGGCAGCGATCCTCTTGTTGGCGGCGGTCGGAGCGGCAGGGTTCCGACAGTCGCGAGATACTGCGCACCAGCGGCGCGGCGGCGCAGTACGGCGCAGCCGGCTTCAGGCAAACTCAGCTCGGGATCGTCCGGGGACTGTAATTCCAATCACGGCCGGCAAAACGGCAGCGCTGTTCACAAGCGTGTGACGCGCCTCAGGTGGGAATTGCCCCAACGACTGGGGTACTGCAGGCAGCCTGTGGCCTGAGTGATCGTCGCGCACGCCGCAACGCGATCAACCGTCACTGGCATCCTGTCGTCCCGGACGTCGCGCAGCGACGATCCGGGACCCACATGGTTGCAGCCGTGCCAAGGTCTAATGTGCCAGCAGCACCGGCAGCCCGGCAGAAGCCAGGATGTGGCTGGTGGCGCCGCCGAAGATCATCTGCCTGAGCCGGCTCTGCGTGTAGGCGCCTTTGATCAGCAGGTCGGCGCCGATCGCTGCCGCCTCGGCCAGGATAGCTTCGCCCGGCTTGGTGTTGGGCACCGTCTTGTCGGTGGCAGCAATACCGTTGGCCTCCAGATGCGCAACCGCATCCTTGATGCTGGGGCCGGGTGAGATGTGCCCCTCGATGGCGATAAAGGCCACGCGCTTTGCCTTGCGCAGGATCGGCATGGCATCGAGTATGACGCGTGCCGTCTCCGTACTGGCGTTCCAGTGGATGAGCACCGTCTGGCCGATTGGCCCTTTCGGCGGGGTCGGCGGCGCCATCAGCATGGGCCGGCCGCTGTCGAACAGCACCGCCTCCAGCGCCGTCATGCGCGAGCCGCGCGCACCCGGCCGGCTCAGCACCGTGATGTCGTACACCCGGGCGAGGCTGCCCAAGGCGCTGTCTTCGACCGCCGAGCCACCTCGCCATCGGAAGCGCCCGCCACCCTGCGCATGGGCCGCCGCGAACGCATCGAAGCGCTGGCGCACGTTGCGGGTGAAGTCGACCTCGTTCCAGTCGGCGGGCGGTATCGTGACAGCGACGATCGGGTCCGGCGCCACGATCTCGGCGAACGCAGGCCGCAGCGCCACTCCCTCGACGGTACCCTCAAACAGATTTGCCAGATGCCAGGCGCATTCCAGGGCCGACGGCATCTGCTCGCTTTGATCTACGGGGAGAAGAATGCTCTTCATGGC
>Ga0075418_10007690_pt1 | contig 12125 bp, 14 predicted proteins | sample SoiMetdeltSBSDD2_FD_81776 | JGI IMG/M metagenome (GOLD analysis project Ga0075418, IMG submission 81776) | Bulk soil microbial communities from a Populus tree surrounding site in Tennessee, USA - Soil MetaG P. deltoides SBSDD2 | ecosystem: Environmental > Terrestrial > Soil > Tree plantation...
CCTGGTGCAGGGCGTCGCTGACCTCATCAATCTCGATCCAAAGGCCGAGTGGGATCCAGCGACGAAGACGGTGATCAACAGCTGCGCGCCGTCGCCCGAGTGCGGGGCGGTCAGCCCACGCATCGTGACCATCGTCGCATTCGACCCGATGTGGTACGAGCGCAGCTGGTGGCCCGTGGGTAAGCCAATACTCAGGCTGACGAACATCGTGAGCATCTTCGTCGACGGTATCGTCGGCGGCAAGGTCACCGGCTATCTCACCAACCACCCGTGGACGAGCGCCCAGCAACCGTGACGGTATGGCGCTGGATCAACGCCTGCAGATTCCGTGGGCACTCACGTCGCCGCGGAGTGACGGTGAGTGCGAGAAAGGGATCGCGGTGAAGACTCTCTTGCGAATCGCTTGTCTGTGCGTCCTCGTGTTCGCGCCCCTGTGGTTCGCAGGCTGTGTCGCGGAGACAGCGGGCCAGGATCGCCAGACGTCGGCGCGTACCGGCGGGTGCGACGGACGGGCACCAGATGAACAAGAGCCGTTCAAGGCGAACGTGCGGGCGATGCTCGAACGCCGGCAGTTCGGCGCGCTCGACGATCTTGCCGATGAACTGCATCGGACCAAGGCACGATTCGCTGGCGGCGACTGGAAATCGTTCCGCTTTCAGGAAGCGCTCGGCGCACCCGCCGGCGGCTGCGACGATACCGACGCACACTGGACCGAACTGCTCGCCGTGCTGAGGCAGTGGCATGAGCAACGTCGGGGTTCAATGCCTGCGGCGATCGCCCTGGCCGATGCCTCAGTCGGATACGGCTGGAAGGCGCGGGGAACCGGCTTCTCCGACACCGTCACACCAGAGGGCTGGCAACTGCTCCACCAACGGATGGCGCCGGCGGAGGAGATCCTGATGAAGGCGGCTGGTACCGCGGCGAAAACACCCGACTGGTACCGCGCCATGATCCGTCTCGGACGCGTGCAGGGCTGGGATCGCCGGCGGGTGGAGGCACTCTTCGAACAGGCAGTGACCCTGGAGCCGCAGTACCTCCACTCGTACAGCGAATTGGCCAGATACTTGACGCCCCGCTGGCACGGTGCCCCCGGCACTGGGAGAACATGGCCGACCGAAGCGCGGAACGTCTCGGCGGCCGCGAAGGATCCGTCATCTATAGTCACATCGCCTGGCAGATCAGCAAACTGCATCGCGGTCATGAATTCTTCGATGAGAACCGTGTCTCGTGGTCCCGCATCAAGGAGGGGTTCATCGATCGCGAAGCGCTGTACGGTGCGAGCGGGCGAAATCTGAACGCGTTCTGCAAGCTGGCCGCCGACGCGGCGGATCGCCGGACGGCACGCGAACTGTTCGACAGGATCGGTGAAGCGTGGGATCCGGGTGTCTGGCGCGAGCGGAAGTACTTTGACGACTACCGCAAGTGGGCGGGGGGCAATCCGCGATGACTCGTCGATATCCGGTCGTGCTCCTCTGCGGGCTGTTCCTCGGCTCGAGTGCCCCTGCATTCGCGCAGTCAGTGCTCGATCGGGTGATTGGTCAGGCACCCTGGAATCAGCCGCTGACACTCACGCAATTGAATGGCCAGAACGTCGGCCTCCTGGCGCTCGTCGCGCGAGTACCGATCGGCATCGAGTCACACCGGCTGCCGTTCAAGGCGAACTGGTCCATTCCGGCAACCGGTAGAACGCTGCGGGAGGGGGTGACGACCGGGAACCCTCCGATGATCCGCGAGACGATCCTCACCGGAATGCGGCTGGCGGATGCGCTGGCCATCCTGGCGGCGATCGACAGCCGCTACGAGTGGCGGGAGATGGATGGCGTCATCGTATTCCGTCCGGTGCCGGCGTGGCGCGACGCGTTGAATCCGCTCTTCCTCCCGGTCCCAGAGGTGCAGCTGCGGCGTGTCACGCTGTCGACCGTGATGGGTGTAATTGCGTCGGCATTGAAGGGGCCCGAACATGCCTCGAACACCATCGTCGATACGAGGCGCATGTCGATCGACATACCGGCCGGGTCCGTGCTCGATCTCCTGAATGCCGCGGCGAAGGCCCACGGGCAGCTGACGTGGCAGTTCGACGAGATGTCCGCAGCCGATCGGCGGCTGGCGGGGGCACGCCGGCACCTGATCAGGGTCTGGATCTCCGGCAGCGGCGCATTCGGACTCATGGTGCCCTGAACGCACGAACTGACTGAAGGCGCGTTCCCGCCCATAGTGTTCGTGAGCCTCGCGGGTGCAACGCTCTTCTTTTGTCTGGCGACGTTCAACGAGACTCGGTCCACGGCGATGGCGTCTGCCGCAAGAACGCAGTGGGCATCCGCCTCTCGTCACAATCGAAAGGTCTGAATAATGTTTATGCACCTTCTCATAGTTGTGCCGTTGCTCTGGAACTCGCCTGCCCTCGTCGAGCCAGCAATCTTCGCTGGCAAGTGGGAAGTAACCAGGGTCACTGAGGCTAAGAAGGATGCGTACTCATGGAGTCTTGAGGTGAAGTACCCCAAGCGAATGACATTGGAATTACGCGACGGTCGGCTCGAAGGTCGCTACACCGACCAGTGGGACTACTCCGGCAAGTTTGAAGTGGTGGCTGTCATCAACGAAGGGCACGACCTGCTGCTGGTGCACGAGGGCGGAACCAAGGACCCTGAGTCGCTGTCCCCGATTCATCATGTCAAGTTGATCCACGGCAAGCTGCACGCGGTTGTCACGACCCGCGAGAAACTGTTCGAGTGGATGGCGGAACGCCGATGAGGCATCCGCCCCCCCGGGATGCAATGCTGCTTGTTTCGACGGCGGCGACTGAAGCTCGACACACACAATGTCCAACGCCTTTGGAGCTTGATCCAGATCGTTCATTCGTGTCACCCTCTGCAATTCAATCGCTCAGCGTTCCCGTCGATCTGTGTCCATCCCCTCCCTCTTCGCGCGGCTGATCGTCGTCGGCGTACTGTTGGCCGCCGTAACCGCTGCCGTGGCTCGGGGTTACCAGCAGGTGTCCACGACTGCTGACGTCTACGTGTGGCTCAATGACTACGGGCTGGCGGATCGGGGTCAGAGCTATGGCCGCGTAGCCAATGCGAGTCTGAACTTCCAGGATGCGAACGGAAGGACGCTGGCAGAGGCGCGCTCCTCCGACGGCGTTGTCCTGTTCTGGCATCCGGTGGTTGGCGACTGTGCGCAAACCCGCGATCAAGGACCACCCGCATGGCGCCGATGTTATGAGGAGCATTCACGGTGGTACATGTCGTGGGCACGAGCCGTGACACAGGCGAAGGTCGATCTGGGCAACTGTACTATCGAGCGCGTGCCGGTCACACGCGAGGAGTACAGGGGGCGCTGGTGGCTGTGGTGGGTTCCCTTGCCGCACATGGACAATTCGGCGCGTACGCTTTTCAGTCTCCATCTTTCGATCAACAGCCGCAGCGGTTGCACGCCGCCGGCCTGATCGAGGAGCGACCCAGAAGAGAACCCACACCCGCAGCAGGATCAGCTCTCGAATCTGCTGGTCGATTCCATACCCGTCGGCCGCCGCTCCCGCCCGACCGCAGCCCCGAGGGGTCGCTCCAAGGGCCCTGGCCCGCGCGGCCAGAAGAGGCGCCAGATCGCCGAAGACGAACGGTGACTCGCACCCTCCGGGAACAAGGATGACAGGAGCGCCCTTGCCGCCCAATCCGGGTAGTGGACCCGCACCTCGCCGACGACCACGAACGAGGAACCCGGCGGGTCCGACGTCGCGGTCTGGGAGACAGTGGATGCAAAGGAGGGAGAGTTGGCCGGAACGAAGAAGGTCCCGCAGCCAGTGGCGAGGTAACAACGATCATGGACGCCGTTCAGGTCGTCGAGTGTGCGACGTTTCGTGACGCCGCGTAGACGTCAGATCCGTGCGGCCAGAAGCGCCAGACGGCGGCCAACTGAACGCCATCCTCCGCGATGCCGACGCGGACTGCCTTGTCCCGTGCCATTTGACCGTTCCCCGCGAAGGTCAAATCGTGACGCTCTGGACTCTCAAGCAAGCCGACGGTTATCACGGTGCAGGGACGTGGCGGTTGATCGAGGAGCGCATGATGGAAGTGACGCGGAGCAACGGCCTTGAGGGGGTGCGTCTGAGGCTGCAACGTGGCGTTGACGAAGTGTGGCGCGGATGGACGGAACCCTACTCTGATGGCGGTGCCGGGTGCTCGGATTTCCGTGGACCGGGTAAATGACGCCACGTGCCGGTTCAGTTCGCAGTGACGCGCTGCGGCGCAGGGGATTGTGATGAGGGTGGCGTAACCGTGGCCGGTGTCTAGCGACACATGGCCCTCGCACGCATTCTGGTCGCTCTCGCCGTGCTGTTCTCGGTGCGGTGCAGTCAGGTCGAAGCGCCGCCCGCGCCTCCACCTCCGCCGCCTGATCTGATTCTCACCGACAGCGAAGTCGCGGGCTGTTACGAGCGCACTGAGGCGGGAACGGGTGAGCCACGCGCTCCCTGGGAGCCGCCCGCGCGATTCTTACTTAGCAACGAAAGGGACGTTCGACCTGAGGGCAATCCACCCGGAGGCTGGAAGGTCACTCAAGCGGCTGGCTACCGAGCCTGGGGACGTTGGGAGCGGACAGAGAACACCGCGATTCGAGTGACATGGACAACCGGCTATCAAGGGATTCGGGTGACGCTTCGACGCAGCTCGGCTGATGGATTGTGGCGGGGTCGGACGGAACCGTTCTCGGATGACGGGCTCGCGCGTCCCGGCACCGAAATCTCCGTGCGGCAGGTCAGCGATGCGGTGTGTGATCCGAAGCCGTAGTGAATGTGAGGGTTCAGGCGAAGGGCGGCACAGCGCCGGCCCCTACCTGCTCTGGCGCGACCTGGTGACCCAGATCACCTGCGCGAGATTGACCCATTCTTCCGGGCGCTCACGCTGGCCGATGCTGAAGGGTTCGCGCTCAACCGGCCCACACCGCACAAAGGTGCCCTTTATATCCTCGACGGTGCATCGATGCGTTCTGTCTCCGGTCACCGTGAGCGTGACGACGACCTTGCCGCGAGAGAGCGGCCACGGCTCTGACTGCGCCTGCACCGACGGGATGCGGCCGCGTATGCCACGAAGGCTGGAGGACGACCAGGAGAGCAACGGTCCAGGAGTGTCGCATGGGAACCTCCGAAGGATGTAGACGATGAGTCGGGGCGAGCGGCCGGTAGCTACTCACCTTTCCGTGATACAAGGACCAGCCGGTCATCGATGTGGCTCAGGTCCAGGAACAGACTGCCGAAGACCGAGGGCTCAGCCAGCATGACGCCGCCGCCGAACTCCTGCACAGACCAATCCTGTTCGCCCAGCACGTCTGGGTCCGCGACGAACTCGATTTGGGCTGGAAGGTCTTCATAGAGGACGTGATCGCCCTCGAAGATTTTCTCACCGGCGGCGCTGCTGCTGAACCGTCGACTTGACGAGATCGAACGCGGTCTTCCGCGTTGACCGCGCTTTACCTGCTCAGTGTCGTTTACGATGTAGTCCGTTTGTATGGTGAGCCGTGATCGTTGAGCATCGGCGCCATCGAAGGCAGACGGTCGTGCAATCGATCTCGATCCGTAAGGCTACCCCTGACGATGCGCCGGGAATTCTCGAGTGCCTTCGGCTCGCGTTCGAGCCGTATCGGGAGAGCTATACACCGTCGGCGTTCGACGATACCGTGATGTCGCCGTCCACGATACGGCACCGTCTGACCGCCATGTCGGTGTTCGTGGCCGTGACCGAGGGTGGTGAGATTGCTGGCACGATCGGCTGCACAGCGGCCGGAGATGGTGAGGGACATATTCGCGGGATGGCCGTTCATCCAGCGTGCACTGGAACTGGTCTGGCGCGCTCGCTGCTCGAAGCCGTCGAAGCGGACCTCGGTCAGCGCGGCTGCACCCGGGTGACGCTCGATACGACACGGCCGCTCGAGCGCGCCATCCGGTTCTACGTCCGGAACGGGTTTCAATCGACGGGTGTCGTTCGTGACTTCTTTGGAATGCCGCTATTCGAGTATGCAAAGGACCTGCGCCCGAGCAGTCGCTGACTGCCGCGCCCACTGCCGTGTCGAGTTCTCGTGAGCCGTTTGCCGTGCGGGCCGCCAGCGCGGACGATATTCCGTTTCTGGCACACCATCGCGCCGCGATGTTCCGCGACATGGGCAAGCTTGCACCGCACCAGGAAGATGCGCTGCGGGGTGCAACCGCGTCATACCTGCGGGACGCTCTCGAAACCGGTGAGTACCTTGGCTGGGTGGCGCTGGTGACGGGGACGACCTCGATCATCGGCGGTGCCGGTGCGCAGATCAGATCGATCCTTCCGCGCCCGCGCCCCGGTGCCGATGATCTCGAGCTCGGTCCTGAAGCGATCGTTCTCAACGTCTACGTGGAACCGGCCTGGCGGCGGCGTGGCGTCGCCGATGCGTTGATGCGAGCCGTCCTCGAGGGCCTCGCCAACCGAGGCATCCGGCGCATCGTCCTTCACGCCTCGGACGAGGGACGTCGCCTCTACGAGCGCCTGGGTTTCGTCGCGACGAACGAGATGCGCCTGGGGCCGTCGCGACCGCGAGGATGACCCCGGCTTTCAGGTTCGGGCGACGACTCTGATTCGCGCGAGAATGTCAGATCGCGGATCTCGATACCCGTCGTGCGGGTCGATCCCATCACCTCGAGGAGTGCTCAATGATCAAAGGACTCGCGACCGTCATCTATCACGTCAGGGACATCGACCGCGCAAAGGCGTGGTATGCGGTGGCGTTTCAGCAGGCACCATATTTCGACCAGCCGTTCTACGTCGGCTTCAACATCGGCGGTTACGAGCTAGGCCTGGACCCGAACCCGGGCGGCCCGGCGCCTGGCCCCGGCGGAACAGTGGCGTACTGGCGCGTGAGCTCTATCGATGACGCGATCCGGCACTTCGTGAACGCCGGAGCGACGCTCCAGCAGGCGGCGCACGATGTCGGCGAGGGGATCAAGGTCGGGTCCGTCACAGACCCGTTCGGCAACGTCATCGGCTTGATCGAGAATCCCCATTTCAGTCTCTAATCGCTCATCCAAAGTCCAGAATCCTTGGTGCCGGGCCCGGACCCCGGACCCCGGATCCCGGATCCCGGATTGCACTCATGCAGCTTGTCTGGCCCGCGCGCGACTATCTGGCCGGCTACATCGTCGCCCTCGAGAGCGGCTGGTCGCCGGACGACCTGCGTCCGGAGGCCGCCCGGGAGGAGCTTGCGCGGATCGCCGAGGATGCGGATGCCTTTCTCGCGAGCCTGGTCGATCGAGAGGCGGTCGGCGAGCCCATCGTGTTTTCGGACGGCAGCTCCGTCCGGCGCCTGCCTGGATACCGAATGTGGATGTGGGACGGCGAGTTCTGCGGGAGTGCCAGTTTCCGCTGGCAACCCGGGACGGAAGCGCTTCCCCCTTACTGTCTCGGCCACATTGGCTACTCTGTCGTGCCCTGGAAACGGGGCCGTGGCTATGCCACGCAGGCGCTCGGCGAGCTGCTCGCGCATGCGAAAGTCGAGGGGCTTCGCTACGTCGAGATCACGACGCGCACAGACAACGTGCCATCGCAGCGCGTCATCCTCGCCAACGGGGGCGTTCTCGCCGAAGAGTTCACCGCGCCGTCCGCGCTCGGCGGCCATCGTCATCTTCGGTATCGGGTGCAGCTGGACGATCGGTAACGTGACTGTGAGTTGAGCTTGCTTACCTCCTCACGAAGGAAGCGCGCACTCCGTGGCGTAAGATCCGAAGCAAACCGGAGCGGTCCCATGTCAGAGCCGACCGTTAACGTTACAGACAAGACGCAGGCCACTCTCGGCGGCGTGTTCCCGATCCTTCGTGTCGCGGATCTCGACGCGAGCCTGAAGTACTACGAGACGCAGCTCGGATTCGAGGTGCAGTGGCGCAGCGGCACAGTCGCGTCGGTCCAGCGGGATCGGGCAGCGATCATGCTCTGCCAGGGGGATCAGGGGCACGCCGGCACCTGGCTGTGGATCGCGGTCAGCGATGCGGATGCGATCTACACCGAACTGCAGGCTCGCGGCGCCCGGCTGCGGCACGCGCCGGCGAACTATCCATGGGGCTCGCGCGAGTGTCAGATCATGGATCTCGATGCCCATGTCCTGCGGTTCGGGTCGGACCTCCGCGCGGGCGAGCCGATGGGCGATTGGCTCGATGCCTCGGGGCAACGATGGTTGCCGGACGCAGCTGGAGGCTGGCGGCAAACCGAGAGCCTTTAGTGTCGCGTCTCCGACGTCCGGTTACATTCGGCCGGCGCTGCATCCCGGGGCGCGGCGTTGCTCGTCGGTTGCATACTCCCGGTATGCGCCCTCCTCGCGCCTTGCGCGCCGGGCGCATCGCCGCCCTCGGTGTTAACCGGACGTCGGAGACGCGACACTGGCGATGATTCGCAAACTCGAGGACGGGCGGTATCGGCTGTACTCCCGGAAGAAAGATCCGAAGACGGGCAAGCGCCGGAACCTGGGCACGTTCGCGACGCGGGCAGCAGCGATGAAGCACGAACGTGCCGTGCAATTCTTCAAGCGCGGCGGGTGATGTGTCGAAGAAAGGCCTCCTCCTGAAAGCTGTCGGCTTCACCGCGATCGCCCTCGGGCTGGTGGCAGCGGCCGGTCCCATTGTCGGCATGGCGAACGCGGTCACAGGGTTGTCGTCGGCGCCAGCCGGCGTGTACGGCGCAGTCGTCTCGGTACTGCTCCTCGCGGCGACTGGCCTCGCGCTCCGTCTGGAGGGACTCGATCTGGGGAGCCTCGGACTGGTTCCGACACGGGATCGGATCCGGGAGCTCGTAATCGGGTTTGCAGCTGGCGTGCTGCTGTTCGTGATCCTGGCGCTCGTGCGTGGCGCATTCGCCGGTGTGACCTGGACGTTCGGCGGTTTGCAGGCAACGCTCCCTGTGCTGGCCAGCCTGCTCGTCGCGCTCCTGCTTCTCCTGCCCGAAGAATTGCTGTTCCGAGGGTATGCGTTTCAGCGGTTGATTCAGACAGCCGGAGCCTGGCCCGCAATCCTCATCTCGGCGGCGTTGTTCGGCCTGTATCACCTCGCGGGTTCCGGGATGTGGGGCATCGGCGCCTTCTTTCGTGCCGCCATGCCCGCGCTCGGGGGAGTCGTGTTCGGGTGGCTGGCTGTCCGGACCCGGGGGCTCGCGCTGCCCATCGGTCTTCATCTTGGCGGCAACTGGGTCCAGGCGGCCGTGTTTTCGTTCCGCGCCGGACCTAATACCGGACCCGCCGCCGCATGGACGGCTTACGTGACCGAGAGTCAGCAATGGGCGCTCGACGGACCCGACCTGGCCAGCCACTTGCCGTTCATCGTGGCGATGTTCCTGGCAGTCGTCATCTTGCGTCTCACACCGGTGCCACGACAGCGGAGCGTCTGACGGCTTGTTCCGAGGACGGGTCACGGCGACATCCACGGCAATCTCGCGGCCCTTACCGATCTTCTCGACCGCATTCGAGGGGAGGTCCGCTCCGCCGATACGATCGTCTTCCTCGGCGACTACATGGACCGCGGGCCGGACACGAGAGGCTGAGTGTAGACGCGATCCTGAAGCTGCAGCGCGAAACCGACGCCGAGGTGGTGTGCCTGCTCGGGAACCACGAAGAGTGGTTTCTCCGGACCCCCGAGCCCGGCGAGCCGCGAACTCGCGAACCCGCGACCCGTGCAGAACTGAGCAGTTGTGACCGATAAGAGAATCTGGGGGAGTGCTCCGTCGATTCGACTGCATGAAAATTCTCCTATTTGCACAGGAACGCCCGGCCGCGGAGCTCGTTTCGCGTGCTTTGCGGCGGATCGCACCAGACGCAGCCCTGGCGTGGGCCCGCAGTCCCGATGCGGCCCTGACCTGGCTGGGCACCAACCGCGATGCCGGACTGGTGATCGTCGACGCCAGCATCCCGGCTCCCCGGTACCAGGCCCTCCTGGACCAGGTCCGCGCCATCGGCCCGGACCTCTCGACCGCGGTGCTCGTCCCGCAGCACCTCGAGGCCTTGTCGCTGACGCTCAAGGCGAACCTCGATGCTGCCGCCGGTGAGGAGCGGACCCGGAACGATCTCCTCGAAACGCAGCTGCGGGAACTCCAGGAATGGCGGACACAGGCCCAGCTGCGTCTCACCCAGGTTCAGGCCGACCACGATGGTGCGCTTTCCCGCACCGCCCGGATCTGCACGACGCTGCAGGAACGCCTGCTGGAGGTCGAGGGTGCGCTGCAGCGCGCCGACCGGCAACGTGCGGAGCAGGCAGCTACGGCCGAACAGCTCGCCCGGCGCGAAGCGGAGCTCTCGACCGCGCTGGTCGAGGCTGCGGCGATCCGGACCACGATCGAACGCCGGCTGACTGAAACCGAGGCCGCGTTTCAGGACGCCAGGCTGGACGCCGAGCGGGCGCTGGCAGCCGCCGCCGGACGGCACGCCACCCTGGAAGATCGGCTCACTCGCGAGGCCAATCTTCGGGCGTCGCTCGAAGAGCGGCTGGCGACGACCGCGCATGCGAAGGAGGACGCGGACCAGCAGCACGCGGCAGAGATAGCAGCGCTCGCCGCACGCCTCACTGATGGAGAGGCCCGGCATCAGGTCCATCAGGTGTCCCTGGCGCGGACCAGCAGGATCTGCACCGCGCTGCAGGAACGGCTGCTCGATCTCGAATCGGCAATCCAGGCTGCCGACGGGCGCCGCGCAGCAGATGCGGCGGAAATCGATCGCCTGACAACGCGCGAACGGGAACTGGGCACGGCGCTGGCTGATGCCGGTGCGATCCGTACGGCACTCGAGCACAGCCTCACTCAGGCCGGCGCCGAACAGCGGCAAACCGCCGGAGAACGGACGACGGCACTGCAGAGAGCTGCGGCGCTCGAGACCGAGCTCGGGGAAGTGACCGCCGCCCGTTCGAGGCTCGAACGCCAACTGAGTGAGAGCGGTGCCGCCCTCGAGGACGTTCGCCGCAGCTGGACGAGGGAGGTCGCAGCACTCAGTGAGCAGTTGACGCGACGTGAGGCCGAGGCAGCGGCGGCACTGGCGGACGCGATTGCGAACCGCACGGCTGTCGAGGAACGACTCGCCGCCGCGGACAGCGCTCACGAACGAGCCGTGCAGAGTACGGCCGCGGATCTGGCTGCAGCTGCCGGACGATACGCTGCGCTCGAGGAGCATCTTCGCCAGGAAACCGGCGTCCGCTCGACGCTCGAAGAGCGGCTTGCCGCGGCCGAGGTCTCCAGCCGGCACGCCCAGGCGCATCACGCCAGCGAACTCGAGGCCTCATCCGCGCGTCTCGCCGCGCTTCAGGCGCAACACGTCGCGCTGACCGAACAGCTGCGCCAGCGGGAAGTGGAATTCGGCGCTTCGCTCGCCGAGGCGTTCGCGGCTCGCGAGGCGGTCGAGACCCGGCTGAAGCAAGCCGAAGCCGCACATCACGAGGCGCAGGAGCGGCTCGGAACGGACCTCGCACGAGCGGCCGAGAGACACTCGGCGACCCGAGCAGATCTCACGCAGGCGCTCGCGGCGCGCACTGCCCTCGAAGGCTCGCTCACCGCGGCAGTTGCCGGGCGTCGGGAAGCGGATCAACAGCATGCCATCGAGCTGGCTTCGCTCACCGCGGGCCTTGCCGATCTTCGTGCTGAGTACGAGGCGGCCAGCGGACAGCTGGCATCGCTCGACCGCACGCTCGCTGACACCACCACCGAGCTCGAGGAGACCCGGCGCGAGTGGAAGGCGGAGGTCACGGCGGCCGCAGAGCAGCGGGCTCAGCGCGAGATCGAACTGGGTACATCTCTGGCCGAGGCGCTCGCGGCCCGCGCGGCGGTCGAGAACAGGTTGACGGAGGCTCAGGCCGCACACCACGAAGCGCAGGCGCGCTTTGCCACCGAGCTGGCTCAGGCGGCCGGGAGACATTCGGCGATTGAGGGCGACCTTACGGTCGCACTCGCGGCGCGCACTGCCCTCGAAGATTCGCTGACCGCCGCGAAGGCCGCCCGTCAGGACGCCGATCAACAGCACGCCACCGAGCTGGCTTCGCTGACGGCGCGTCTGACCGATCTTCAGGTCGAGCACGACGCCGCCACCCGACAGCTGGAGTCCGTCGAACGCAAACTGGCTGACACGTCCGCCGAGCTCGATCAGAC
>Ga0075418_10007698_pt1 | contig 12114 bp, 8 predicted proteins | sample SoiMetdeltSBSDD2_FD_81776 | JGI IMG/M metagenome (GOLD analysis project Ga0075418, IMG submission 81776) | Bulk soil microbial communities from a Populus tree surrounding site in Tennessee, USA - Soil MetaG P. deltoides SBSDD2 | ecosystem: Environmental > Terrestrial > Soil > Tree plantation...
CGACGAGTTCCTGAAGATCACCGACGATCCCGCGAATCGCCCGATGTTCATTCATTGCACCGCGGCGATCCGAGTTGGAGCGTTCTGGATGATCCGGCGTGCGCTGCGCGACGGGATGTCAGTCGACGCCGCGCTCGAGGATGCGCGCAAAGTCGGTCTCAACAACGCGCCCCACCTCGAGGAGTTTGCGCGAAAATACATTGACGCGCACAAACGGATGTAGGGCGCGGTCTTTAGACCGCGTCTTCACCAGATTCTTTCTACAAACCAATACGCGCCGGCCAGTGTCACCACCACTGACGCTGCGGTCACGACCTGTCGCGCGCGCATGGGACTTCGCGATCGCAGGAGTGACAGGAGCGACGCGACGATCACCACCAGCACCGCCTGACCAATCTCCACGCCCAGATTGAAAGCGAAGAGCGATATACCCAGCGCGCGAGGGGGAAGACCGATTTCGCGCAGCACGCTGGCGAAGCCGAAGCCATGCACCAGGCCAAAGAACAAGGCAATCCACGCCCTGATATCGCGTGCGCCTTTCGCCGACAAGAGATTGTCGGCGCCGACGTAGACAATGCTGAGAGCGATCGCTGGTTCGACGATTCGTGCCGGCGGCGCAACGATGTTGAGCGCGGCCAGGGACAGCGTGATGCTGTGGCCGACGGTAAATGCCGAGACAATCGCCAACAGCCGGAGAACCGATCCGCCGAGGAGCAGCAGTCCGACGATGAAGAGGATGTGATCGGGGCCGATGGCGATGTGATGGATGCCAGCCGCCGTGAACTCCTTGAAGACCGCGAATGCCCCCTGGCGTCCACCGGTGTAGAAGTCCATCGACGGACGCGCGGCGCTCAAGACCTGTTGTCGTGTGAGGATGTCTCCCTCGTAGACGTTCACGAAGGTCTGGTGGTTCGGATCGTACGGAAATAGCGTCGCGTCGATGGTGAGGCGGCCAATTGTCGCGTCGAGCGGAACCCGGTACGCGATTTCGATCGCGGTTCGATCGGGAACCGCACGAACGTTCGTGATTTCCCATTTGACCGTTTGTCCATCCGCCTTCATCCGCAGGCGTTCGATCACCAGTTGCTTGATTGCCGGCGCGTACGTGGCGAGTGTTGCGGGATCGAGCAGCGGCTCGGGTGCGGCCAACTTGAGCTCATGTGCGACGTCGAAGTCATGGAGCACGAGTGTTCCCTGCAGCGCCGTTCCCGGCAGGCGGACGTCGAGATAGCTGAATGGCGCCGGGTGCGCGCCTGACGGCGCCGCGGCAGCCATGGCAATCACAAAAACAATCAGCTTTTGAACCAGCCTCCGCCCGGTCATTCCGCCGATCCTCCATGCGCGCGGGCGGTTTCGAGGATGCCGCGGACGTGGTCGAGCGTGTCGGCGTCCGCGGCTTTTTTGTCCGTGCGCCAGCGCAGCATACGCGGGAAACGCAGGGCAATCCCCGACCGGTGCCGCGGAGATGCGGCGATACCCTCGAATCCCAGCTCGAAGACGTGCACGGGTTCCACGTGGCGCACCGGGCCGAAGCGTTCTTGCGTATGGCGGCGAATCCACTTGTCCATCTCGGCAATCTCATCATTCGACAGCCCGGAATACGCCTTTGCAATTGGCACGAGCGCTCCTTCGTCCCAGACGCCGAACGTGTAATCGGTCAACAAGCTTGCGCGGCGCCCACTACCTGGTTGGGCGTATATCAATACCGCATCGATGGTGTATGGATCGATCTTCCACTTCCACCAATCCCCCCGTCGTCTTCCGACGCCGTACGCCGAACTCTTCCGCTTGAGCATCAAACCTTCGACGCCGAGCACACGTGAATTGCCGCGCAACGCGGCCAATTCCGGCCAACTCCCCGCGGTCACAATTGCCGACGTGCGCAGCACCGATGCCGACGGGAGATACGTTTCAAGGATCGAGCGACGCTCCTCGAGTGGGCGACTGCGAATGTCAACGCCACGATCTTCGAGGATGTCGTACGCCATGAACACAACCGGAACGGCGCGGACCATTTGAGCGACCTGTTTCTGCCGCCCTATCCGCTGTTGCAACGCCGAGAACAGAAGCGGACGATTATCGCGAAACGCCAGCACTTCACCGTCAAGCACCGTCCCCTCGGGGAGCCTGGTTGCGGCGGCGGCGATTTCCGGAAAGCGGTGCGTAATCAACTCCTCGCCGCGCGACCACAGGTGCACACCGCCGGCCCGGCAGACCAGCTGCGCCCGAATCCCGTCCCATTTCCATTCCACGAGCCATTCATCGCGCGGTCCGAGCGATTCGACCGGATCCTCGAGCGGCGAAGCCAGAAAAAACGGGTAGGGACGCGATAGATCTTCATTCGTCTGTTCATGAGACAAAAGACTCGCGAACCACTCTGCGGTTGGAGTCCAGTCGCCCATCATCCGCGCGGCAATTGTGGTCGCCGGTAGATCGGCCGCCTGGGCCAGCGCGCGCACGACCAGCGTGTGCGACACACCGACCCGAAGTTCGCCGGTCAGGATCTTCAGGAGCATGAACCGCTGCAGCCGATCGAGGCCGCTCCACCACGAGGTGACTCGCCGCTCTTGCGTGTCCTCGTCGAGCTCACGAAGCGGAAGGATCCGTCCTTCGACCCACTCGGACAGCGGCACGTCTTCCGATGAAACTACCGCCACCTGATCGAGCACGAGCGCTGCTGTCTCAGCCCCGTCGCCGACGACTGAGTAACTTTCCTCGAGCAGCCACGATTCGAGTCCCGTCGCCGCAAGGGTCCAGGCGTGGATCGCCGGGTACGATATGAGCCGCTTCAATCGACGACCCGTGAGAAAGAATACGGCCCACGCCGCATCAGCCGGCGGCGCGTCTTTGAGGTACGCCACCATCGCCGCGACCTTTGCATTGGTCGACGTCGAACTGTCGATGGCGTCGTAGAGGGCGGCAAAACGTTTCATTTCACTTGTGACGATGTCTGCTTTTATCAGTGTGCGTGTGGCCCCACCCCCACGCGCTCTCGCTCGGCGGCGCGCTGCGCGCGCTTCCCTCCGGCGCCTCGCTCGGGCCGCAGGCGCTTTCCCTTTTCCCTTTTCCCTTTACCTTTTCCCTTTTCCCTTTTGCCTTTTGCCTTTTGCCTTTTACCTTTAATCACCACTCGGTTCCCCCTCCCACGCCGTCTTTATCACGCCACTTTCGAGACCCTGTTCGTTCAGATAGCGGGCAAGTGGCTCGGCGTAGCCGTGGGTGGCAAGCACTCGGGTTGCGCCGGTCTCGGCGATCGTCTGAAGGAGCGCCGGCCAGTCCGCATGATCTGAAAGCACGAACCCTCGATCGTAGCCGCGTTGACGACGGACACCTCTCACGCGCATCAGGCCCGATGCGAACCCATCTGAAATATCACCGAGGCGGCGCATCCATGGAGTCCCACGGGCCGACAATGGTGCGAGCACCAGCTCACCGGCAAACGAGGCGCCCTTCGAGCGGCCGCGGCTCGCCTGTTCGATGACCGGGCCGACCGGCAACATATCCATGCCCGATTGGCGATACGCCTCGATCATGCCCAGCATCATTCCGTGCACGTAGACCGTGCGATCGGTGACTCGCATCAGCTCGGCCAGAAGTCGCTGTGCCTTGCCGATCGTGTAACAGAAGAGGACCGAGGTCCGGCCAGCCTCAGTGTTTGTGTTCCACCAGGTGGCGATGTCGTCGATCACGGCCGCCGTCGGATCCCATCGATAAATCGGCAACCCGAAGGTTGACTCGGTCACGAAGACATCACAGGGCACGGGTTCGAAAGGCGCGCACGTTGGATCGGGTGCGCGTTTGTAGTCACCGGCCACAACCCACACCCCGTCGGAGCCTTCAATGCGGATCTGAGCCGATCCGAGCACGTGTCCTGCCGGATGGAAACTGACGCGGACGTCGCCGAGCGTGAGCTGCTCTCCGTACGGGGTCGACTCAATCCTGACGTCGCTGCCGAAGCGACGACGGAGCAATGGTTCGCAAGCCGAGGCGCACAGATAGGCAGCGTTACCAGGACGTGCGTGATCGCCGTGCGCATGGGTGATGACCGCACGCTCCACTGGTTCCCAGGGATCGATATGAAAGCGGCCGGCGGCGCACCACAGGCCCGATGTGGTTTCGGTGAGCAAAGGCAAGATCTTTCCGTTACCATGGACGCATCCATGGATTCGGTCGTGTCGCACGATGCCGCGCTCGCGGACGCGTTGGAGCGCTATTGGGGTTATACCTCGTTCCGGCCGCTGCAGCGTGAAGCGATGGCCGCGATCCTGTCCGGTCGCGACTCGACCGTCGTCCTCCCGACTGGAGGAGGCAAGTCGCTCTGCTTTCAGGCGCCGGCACTGCTCCTGGATGGCCTCGCAGTGGTCGTGTCACCGCTGATATCCCTCATGAAGGATCAGGTCGACACGCTGGTTGGCAACGGCGTGCCGGCTGCGTGTTACAACAGTTCACTACCGTCGGATCAGAAGTCATCGGTGCTGTCGGGGCTGAGAGCTGGACGATATCGGTTGCTGTATGTCTCGCCTGAGCGCCTCGTCGGCGATGGCGGTCAGGCGTTCATGAACCTTCTGGCGGGATGCCCTGTGCGCTTCGTCGCGGTCGACGAAGCGCATTGCATCAGTCAGTGGGGACACGACTTCCGCCCGGAGTATCGGCAACTCGGTCGTTTGCGCTCGTTGCTGCCCGGCATCAGCCTGCACGCGTTTACCGCCACCGCGACCGCGCGCGTCAGGCGCGACATCGCCTCGCAACTCGAGCTGATCGATCCGGTTGAACTGGTCGGCTCGTTCGACCGCCCCAATCTCATCTACCGCGTACTTGCCCGTTCGACTCTCAAGCGGCAACTGCTCGATGTCTTGAGTCGACACCGTGGGCAAGCCGGGATCATCTACTGCACATCGCGTCGCGAGGTCGATGCGCTGGCAGAGTGGCTGCGCGATCAGGGTGTTCGCGCGCTCCCATATCACGCCGGCATGTCCGACGAGAATCGCAGCCGCAACCAGGATGCATTTCTCGAGGAGGAGGCGGACGTGATCGTCGCGACGGTCGCGTTCGGAATGGGGATCGATCGCTCGGACGTGCGATTCGTGGTGCATGCCGGAGCGCCGCAATCACTTGAGCACTACCAGCAGGAGTCCGGTCGTGCCGGACGCGATGGGCTGGAAGCCGAGTGCCTGCTCATCTATTCGACGGCAGATTTCATGAAGTGGCGCGTGATGTTCGAACGCAACGGCGAGCTGACCGACGCGTCACGCCGGCTGTTGCGCGACATCGAGCGATATGCGGCGAGCGTGACCTGCCGGCACCGGTCGCTCGTCGGCTACTTTGGTGAGAAATACGCGAAGGACGACTGCGGCGCCTGTGACTATTGCCTCGAGGAACTCGAGTCCGCGGGTGACTCCATTGTCGTTGCGCGCAAGATTCTCTCCTGCGTCGCGCGCGTCGGTCAGCGGTTTGGTGTCGCCCACGTCGCCAACGTCTTGTGCGGCAGCGAGACCGAGCAGATCACCGCCAGACATCACCATCAGCTGACGACCTTTGGACTGTTGCATGATTCGACCACGCCGGAGGTGCGTGGCTATATCGAGCAACTAATTGCGCATGGCTATCTCAGGCAAACCGACGATGCCTTTCCGGTCGTGATGTTGACCGAACGCGGAGTCGAGCTGATGAAGGACCCGACGAGTCATCCCGATCTGGTGCTGGCACGTCAGCGGCGACCGGTCAAAGGGCGGGTCGAGAAACGCGCCCGGATCGAGTCGGATTCGTGGAAGGACGTCGATCGCGATCTGTTCGACCGTCTTCGCGGTGTGCGCCTGCAGATCGCGCGGGCACGCGGAGTGCCTCCTTACGTCATCTTTCACGACACGACGCTGCGCGAGATGGCGCGGATCCGACCAACAACCATGGACGCGTTACACGGCATTCGCGGGATCGGGGCGCGGAAGGCGCAGGATTTGGGGGAGACGTTCTTGGCCGCCATACGGGACTCTTAAAGCGGATCACACGCCGAACTGCCTCAGGTGATGATCCATGTGCCGGTAGATCAGCACACCCCACTGCTTCGCCGATAACTTTCCGAACGCGGGATGGCTGGGCGCGAGCGCTTCGGCTCCGCGCTCGACGATTCCGTTCAATTCCTCGCGCAACCCCGCAATCTCCGTACTCCAATCTCCGGGCTTGCGGCCGAGCAACTCGGGCGAGCTGGGCACACCCTTCGGGATCGGGAGCAAATAGAGCACGAGTTGTTTGAGCGGCGAAAAGCGTAGCGGCACTTTCTTGGGGGCCGCCTCGAGTTCCCCCGACGCCATCCTGAGCGAGTCACTCAGATGCGCCACCATCTCAAGCGGCGTCATCTTGCCCCAGTGCGGCGTCTGCGTCGTCGTCAGCCGCTGCACGCGCTCGTGAAGCTCGAGGTGATCGCGCGGGTTGAAGATCGTTTTCATTTTTCCGCGCTGCGCTCGCTCGCGTCTTCCTTCGTGCCGGGCATCATTTTCAACCGCTCTTTCTTGCGCTCCATGTCTTCGATCGTCTTCGGCCAGTCCTGTTTCAGCAATCGTGAGAGCGCGCGATCGGAGAGGAGCCGTCCGCCGGTCTGACACGTGGCGCAGTAGTTGGCTTCGTTCCTTGCGTAGACGATTCGCTGGATCGGCGCGCCGCAGACGGGGCATGGCTTGCCGTAGCGGCCGTGAGCCGCCATGCCGTCGCGAAATGCGGTCACCTTCTCAGGAAAACCTTCGCCGGTCTCGGCGCGAAGCCGGGCGATCCAGTGTTCGAGCGTGCGAATCGTCGCGTCGTGCAGCCGCGCGATCTCGCTGTCGCTGAGCGTTGATGTCAACGCCATCGGAGACATCTTCGCGGCAAGAAGAATCTCGTCCGAGTACGCGTTGCCGATGCCGCTGAAGATATGCGGATCGGTCAGCGCGCGCTTCAACGTGTGGTTCTCGCGCGTCAGCCGCTCGGCGAATTCCGGCAGCGCCGAGCCAAGCACTTCGAGACCACCAGGGTCGAGAGCCGCCAGTTCTGCCGCGCTTGAAATCAAGTGGATCGACGCCTGTCGTTTCGCGCCTTGTTCGGTGAGAACCGCGGTGCCGGTGGGAAAGTCGAACGCGGCAAGCCCAACCTTCCCGGGGATCGCGGCGCCGCGATCACGCCATCGAAGGCGGCCCGCGATCATCAGATGCAGCACGACAAAGAAGTCGCCTTCCATCACCAAGACGATGCGCTTGCCCAGCCGTCGCAGCCCGATGACCCGCCTGCCTTCGATCGCGCTCACCGGCGGTTCAATTGTGCGGACGATGAACGGGTTGCCGATGCGGAGCCGCTCCAGCGGCTGTTCCCTGACACGTGCGGCGAGGGCGTCAAGGTACACAGTGATGTCGGGGAGTTCAGGCATTTGAATCGCTAATCACTGATCACTCATCGTGAATCGTTGAATCCCGAATCCTCGAATCCCGAATCCTCGAATCGCGGCCGAAACTCTCCAGCTCGACCGTTCTAGCTGAACGTGATCAGTGTAACTGACTGCCGGGCTTCGAACGTTGAAGGAATACGTTTTGCTGAACCGTATTGGTGTTCGCGCGATATCGCGAACGATTCGACGATTCGACGATTCGCGGATTCGGGATTCGAGGATCCGCGATGAGTGACTAGTGATGAGGGATTCACAGCGTGATCGACGACCTTTGGTACAAGAACGCGGTCATCTATTGCCTCGACGTTGAGAAATATGTCGACGGCAACAACGACGGCATTGGCGACTTCGTCGGTCTCACCCGGCGGCTGGATTACCTTGCAGGACTCGGGGTTACCTGTATCTGGCTGCAGCCGTTCTACGAATCGCCAAATCGCGATAATGGCTACGATGTCTCGAACTACTACTCCGTTCATCCGAAGCTCGGCACGTTCGGCGAGTTCGTCGACTTCATGAATCACGCCGAACAGATCGGCATCCGGGTGATTGCCGATCTGGTCGTGAATCACACCTCCGATCGTCATCCATGGTTTCAATCGGCGCGAAAGGATCCGAAGTCGCCGTACCGCAACTGGTATCTGTGGTCGAAGACGCGGCCGCCTGACTACAACAAAGGGATGGTCTTTCCCGGTGTGCAGAAAGCCACGTGGACTCGCGACGAAGTCGCGGGCGAGTACTACTTCCATCGGTTTTACGACTTTCAACCGGACCTCGACACGATGAACGAGGCGGTGCGAACCGAGATCCTTCGCATCATGGGTTTCTGGCTGCAGCTCGGCGTCTGTGGTTTCCGCATGGATGCAGTGCCGTTTCTTATCAGCCGCAAAGGCGCGCGCGTCCGGCCGCGCAAGGACTACGAGTTCCTGCACGAGATGCGCGACTTCCTGCAGTGGCGGCGGCGCGATGCCGTCCTGCTGGCCGAGGCGAATGTGCCGCCGGACGAGAGTCTCGAATACTTCGGCGATCTCGGCGACCGACTGCAGATGATGCTGAACTTTCCGGTAAATCAGCGCATCTACTACGCGCTGGCGACCGGCGATCTCAAGCCGCTGACCATGGCGCTCGAAGCGACCAAAGAGCGGCCGCAAGCCGCCCAGTGGGTGCACTTTCTCCGCAGCCACGACGAGCTCGATCTGGGGCGGCTGACGAAGACGCAGCGCGAGAAAGTCTTCGCCGCGTTCGGGCCAACCAAGGACATGCAACTGTACGATCGCGGCATTCGTCGCCGCTTCGTCCCGATGGTCGACAACGATCGTCGTCGAATCGAGCTTGCCTACAGCCTGCTCTTCACGCTGCCGGGCACGCCGATGATCCAGTACGGCGACGAGATCGGGATGGGCGACAATCTGTCACTTCCCGAGCGCGAGTCCGCGCGCACGCCGATGCAGTGGTCGGCCGACAAGAACGGCGGGTTCTCGACCGCGCGCCGGACGATCCGTCCGGTCATTTCCGATCCCATTTACGGCTACAAGCGCGTCAACGTCGAGGGTCAGCGTCGCGATCCGCATTCGCTGCTCAACTGGGTCGAGCGCAAGATTCGGATGCGCAGGGAGTGCCCGGAGATCAGCTGGGGCGACTGGAAGATTCTCAAGACGAATGCCGACGATGTGCTGGTGATGGAGTACACGTGGCGCGATCATTCGCTGATCGTGCTGCACAACTTCGTCGACAAGCCGCGGGCCATACGCATTCCGGTCAGCATCGCCGGCACGCAAGTGCTCATCGATCTGTTGTCGACCAACGACAGCCGCGCCGGCGAGCACGAACACCACGAGATCGAGCTGGAGCCATACGGATACCGCTGGTTCAGAGCCCGAGGGTCGGATAGGAACGTACCGCGCAGTTAGTGACTTGGTCCGATTGCGGATTGCGGATTGATGACTGCTGATTTTCTGAATGAGGATTGACGATTGAGATTGGTGATTGACGATTGAGATTGGTGATTTGCGATTGCCATCCATGCATGCAATCGCCGCTCGGCAATCGTCACTCTCAATCGCCAATCCGCACTCTCAATCGCCAATCCGCAATCACAATCGTCAATCCGCAATCACAATCGTCAATCCGCAATCACAATCGTCAATCCGCAATCACAATCGTCAATCCGCAATCACAAAATCGACAATCATCAATCGACACTCCGCAATCGAGTGGGTCGCGTAGAATGCGCGGATGATCACGTCTTCTGGGTGTTGGTGGGGGCGTCGTCTCGCCCAATTCTCGACGCTCCTCGTCTTCATTACCCTCGCCGCCACGCTGACGGCGCAAACGAAACCGTCGGCGCCTCCGTCAGACCTCGATGCCTATGTCGCGCGGGCGATGAAAACGTTTCAGGTGCCTGGTCTGGCACTCGCTGTCGTCAAAGACGGACAGGTTGTGGTTGCGAAGGGTTTCGGAGTGAAGAAGCTTGGAGAATCGGGACCCGTCGACGCGCGGACGTTGTTCGGGATTGCATCGAACACAAAGCTTTTCACGGCAACGGCACTTGGACTGCTCGTCGATGACGGCAAGATCGCATGGGACGCGCCGGTTGTGCGGTACCTGCCCGCATTCCAGATGTGGGATCCCTACGTCACGCGCGAACTGACGATTCGTGATCTGCTGGTCCATCGAAGCGGCCTTGGCCTCGGCGCCGGGGATCTCCTCTGGTGGCCGGCATCGACGTACGATCGAAAAGAGGTCGCTCGGCGGCTCCGATTCATCCAGCCGGCGACGGGTTTCCGAACCGCTTACGCCTACGACAACGTGCTGTATCTCGTGGCCGGTGAGGTCATCGAAGCGATCAGCGGGCAGTCGTGGGAAGACTTCGTCAGCTCACGCATCCTCGCCAAACTGGGAATGAAGGGCAGCAACGTTCGTCACTCGGCGGCGACGGGTAGCGGAAATATCGCTGCAACACACGCCGAAGTCGACGGCGCGGTGCGCGTCATTAAACCCTTTGAGAGCGACAACACGAATCCCGCCGGCGGCATCAACTCGAGCGCCGAGGACATGGCGAAGTGGCTGCTTGTGCAGTTGGCGCATGGCAAACTCGCCGACGGCTCGCGGCTATTCTCGGAAGCGACCTGGCGCGAACTGACGGCGATCGTGACGCCGATGCAAATCGCGGATGTGCCCGCAGAACTGGCATCACTTCGCCCGAATTTTCGCGGCTACGCCCTTGGCCTCGATATTCGTGACTATCGCGGCCGCAAACTACTCACGCATACCGGCGGGCTGCCCGGCTATTACTCTCGCGTGGTGATGATTCCCGACATTCAACTGGGGATCGCCATCTTGACCAATCAAGAGGCTGAAGCCGCGTTTGAATCGGTGGCGTTTCACCTCGCGGACCACTATCTCGGCGCTCCCGCGACCGATTGGATCGATGCCTTTCAACGAGTGGTTGCGCGGCTGCGATCGGCGCAGGCGGCAACTGTGAATACGGCCGCAGCGGCTCGTAATACCGCATCGCGTCCCTCGCTGCCGTTGGCGAAGTACGCGGGCACGTACGTTGACGCGTGGTACGGCGACATCGTCATCACGCAAGACGGAGAGAAGCTGGTGATGCGCTTCTCGCACACGCCGTCGCTCGTCGGTGACATGGAGCACTGGCAGTACGACACGTTTGCCGTCCGTTGGCGCGACCGTGAGCTGCGTGCCGACGCATTCGTCGCGTTCGCATTGAATCCAGACGGGACCATAGATGCGGCGAAGATGAAGGCGATCTCACCATCTACAGACTTCAGTTTTGATTTTCAGGATTTGTTGCTCAAGCCGCGACTCTCGCGCTGATCCCGGACGACGATCCCGGATCCCGGCTCCCGGATCCCGGATCCCGGACAACGGCTCCCGGCTTGAGTAAGCGTCAGCGCCTGTATGGACGTATTGCACTTACGGGCGTTTTGTCTTTTTTGCAAGTCTGCATGGAGGTTGGTGGTAGATGCGTGTCCGTCGATTTCTGTCCTTATTCTTTCTCCTCTGTTTCATGGCCGCCGGGTTGGGGGCGCAAAAGCCCGCAACCGGTGGCCCAAAATCCATCGAACCGTCCGAGCTCAAAGAGTGGTTGAGCTACATTGCCTCCGACGACCTCCAGGGACGCCAGATCTACACCGAGGGACTGGGTCTCGCCGCAGGCTACATCACTCAACACCTTGCCGAGTGGGGAGTGAAGCCGGCGGGTGAGAACGGTTCCTATTTCCAGACGGTCAAAGTTGTCGGCGTGCGCACGAACAGCAACGCATCGGTGACCGTCGACGTCAACGGCCAGAAGCGCACGTTCAAGGACGGCGAGGGGATCACGTTCGCCCGCAACATGGGCGGTAAGCAGACGATTACCGGCGACGAGATCCAGTTTGTCGGCTATGGTCTCCAGATTCCTGCCGCCAACATCGACGACTACGCCAACCGCGATCCGAAAGGAAAGGTCGTCGTCTTCATCGGCTCCGGTCCGAAGAGCCTGCCGACCGGCTCGGCACGGCTGCTCGCCACGCGTTCACGTAACGCGCTCGAGAAAGGCGCGATTGCCGTCATCGGTCCGCCGGGATTGTTTGGGTCTGGAAGGGGTGGAAGGGGTGCCACGGGTGCCGGGGGTGCCACGGGTGCCGGGGGTGCTACGGGTGCTGCGGGTGCCCAGGGACCCGTGGCACCCCTTCCACCCCTTC
>Ga0075418_10007700_pt1 | contig 12113 bp, 9 predicted proteins | sample SoiMetdeltSBSDD2_FD_81776 | JGI IMG/M metagenome (GOLD analysis project Ga0075418, IMG submission 81776) | Bulk soil microbial communities from a Populus tree surrounding site in Tennessee, USA - Soil MetaG P. deltoides SBSDD2 | ecosystem: Environmental > Terrestrial > Soil > Tree plantation...
ATCGAAGGTGTCGTGATCAGTGAGTGCAACGACGTCCAGCCCTACTGCGTGAGCCTTGCGCACCAGCTCAGCGGGCGTATCCGTCCCGTCAGAGACCGAGGAGTGGGTGTGCAGGTCGATCCGCATGCCCCAGACCTATCACGCTGCCGGAAATCCCATCCTGCATTGCCGACATGAGCGGCCTTGCGGAGGAGTCCGGCGAGAGATCCTAGAGCCGCGACAGCAGCCGGCGTACCACTCGGAGACCGACCGACATCCGCGCGAGGTCGGCGCGGCTACTCGTGATGGAGCGAAGTGTCTTCACGGACTCGTGAACGGCAGGGTTTGACTTCTCCCAACCGAGGACCACGTCCCGGGCGCTCTTGGTCGCTGCTCCGTTCCAACTGAGGACCTCGGCCGTCAACTCGGCGTGTACCGCATGCAGGTCGTCACGCAAGGCCGCCCGCGCCATCGTCTGCCACCGGTCGTCGCGCGGCAAGTCGACGATCCGTGCGAGCAGCCGGTCCAGACCGAGCCGCTGACCGAGCGTGAAATGCAACTCGGCGACTTTCAATACGTCAACCCCGGACTGTGATGCGGTCTGCTCGATCGTCAGTGCCGAGTACGACGGGTGCAGTCCTGCGATTGACGTAGCTAACTCATCTGGTACACCCGCAGCCTGGTAGCTCTTGAGCCGCTGCTCGAGTGCCTCCTTGTCGCGTCCGGTCAGGATGTCGGGCAGCGCCTGCTCAACCGCTTGCACTCCATCAGAGAATTGCCTAACAGCAGCTCCAATGTCGATTGGGTGGTGCCGGTTATTGATCAACCAGCGAGTGGCCCGCTCTACCAGGGTGCGTACTTCCATCCGCAGCGCCGTTTGCATCTGCGCATCGATCCGGTGATCAAGTGCAGCGATGGCCTTGTCAAGATCAGTAGCGCCAAAGATCACGCGAGCGGCGATCTGTGCCCGGATCACATCCGAGGCTCGGGCTCCCGTCTCACCCGACAATCGGTGGAAGCACGTGATGCCCGATTCATTGACGAACTCATTGACCTCAACCGTGGCGATGATCTCCCGGTACAGCCGATGCTTTGGCATCTGGTCGGCATAGCGCTCCCGCATCGCACTCGGGAAGTAGGTGATCAACCGGTCCAGCAGGTAGGGGTCATCTGGTAGATCTGATGCCAAGACCTCATCTTCGAGAACGATCTTGGTGTAGGCCAGCAGCGTCGCAAGCTCTGGTGAGGTCAACCCTTTGTGGTTACTGCGCCGGATCTCCATCGCCTCAGTAGAGGGCAAGAACTCGATCTCACGATCGAGCAGGCTCTGGCTCTCCAAGCGCTCCATCCAATCTTCGTGAACGCCAGCCATCGATGCCGAGTGGTACACGGCATTGGCCAAGGCGAGATTTTGATCGTAATTGTCCTTGAGCACCAGGTCGGCGACCTCGTCAGTCATCGACGCCAACAGCTCGTCACGGGCTTCCAACGACAGTCGACCGGCAGTCACCTCGCCGATCAACAGGATCTTGATGTTGACTTCATGATCGGATGTGTCGACACCAGCAGAGTTGTCGATGAAGTCAGTGTTGATGCGACCGCCCCTCTCGGCGTACTCGATCCGACCGAGCTGAGTGAGGCCGAGGTTGCCACCCTCGGCCACGCACTTGGCGCGCAGCTCACAACCGTCCACACGCAGCGCATCGTTGGTTTTGTCGCCCACATCGTCATTGGTTTCGGTGATTGCCTTCACATAGGTCCCGATGCCGCCGTTCCAGAGCAGATCGACCGGTGCCCTGAGGCATGCCTTGATCAAATCTGCGGGTGTCAGGTCCTGGACCGACTTGTCGAGCCCAAGAGCACTACGCATCTGTTCAGTGATCACGACCGACTTCAGGGTGCGTGGAAACACTCCGCCGCCTTCGGAGATCAAGCTGGCGTCGTAATCCGCCCAACTCGAGCGTGGCAGTGCGAACAGCCTGGCGCGCTCCTCCCAGCTGCGCGCTGGGTCGGGCTGCGGATCGATGAAAACGTGCCGATGGTCGAAGGCCGCCACCAGCTTGATGTGCTTGCTCAGCAGCATCCCATTGCCGAACACGTCGCCGCTCATGTCACCGATGCCGACGCAGGTGAAGTCCGAACTCTGGGGGTCGACGCCCATCTCACGGAAATGCCGCCGCACAGACTCCCAGGCGCCGCGAGCGGTGATACCCATGGCCTTGTGGTCATAGCCGGCCGAGCCACCGGAGGCAAAGGCGTCGCCCAGCCAGAATCCAGAGTCCATCGAGATCTTGTTGGCTACGTCGGAGAAGGTGGCGGTCCCTTTGTCCGCTGCCACGACCAGGTAGGGGTCATCACCGTCGTATCGGACGACATCGGCTGGGGGTACGACCAGGCCCCCGACGATATTGTCGGTCACTTCCAGCAGACTGGAAACGTAGAGCCGGTAGCACGCTAAACCTTCAGCCAGCCAGGCTTCCCGCTCTCGTGGATCGGGCAGCCGTTTGCAGTAGAAGCCGCCCTTGGCCCCGACCGGGACGATCACAGTGTTCTTCACCATTTGTGCTTTGACCAAGCCGAGCACCTCGGTACGGAAGTCCTCGGCACGGTCTGACCAACGCACCCCGCCACGTGCGACACGGCCGTAGCGCAGATGAACGCCTTCGGTCCGCGGCGAATAGACGAAGATCTCGAACTCCGGGCGAGGCTCAGGCAGATCGGGGATCTGGCGTGGCAGCAGCTTCAGGGAGATTGCCTGGCGGTCAGGAACGTAGAAGTTGGTTCGAATCGTCGCCTGGATGACGGTCAGGAAGGATCTCAAGATTCGATCATGATCAAGGCTCGCAACGTCGTTGAGCGCCTTCTTGATCTTGTCGACGAGCTCGGTCGTCGCCGCTGTCCGAGCCTTGATGTCGAGACCGGTCTTGGGATCGAACCGAGTCCGGAAGAGCAGCAGTAGCTGCCGGGCAATGTCGACGTTGCTGGTCAGCGCCTGGGCGAAATAGCTCTGGCTGTAGGTGATGCCAACCTGCCTGAGATACCGGCCGATAGACCGCAGCACGCTGACATCACGCCAGTTGAAATCGGCGCCCATCACCAGCGCATTGAAGCCGTCGGACTCACTGTCGCCGGAATAGGAGGCCGCGAAAGCGTCCGTGAATCGCCGCCGCGCCTCAAGTGTCCAGCGGCTCCGGACGGCCTCAGCACCACCCGGCACCCGTATCCCGAAGTCGTAGATGAACCCACGTTGGCCGTCGCCCATGACTGGCTCGTACGGCCGCTCGTCGATCACGTCAACGCCGAGCAGGGAGAGGTGCGGCAGTATCTTCGACAGTGACAGCGAAGCCTCCCGCCGGAAGATCTTCAGCCGCAGCTCGGCCTCGTCATCGGGGCGGTCCGGGACAAACATCGCCATCGACATGTCGTGGACATCCTCCAGCGCCAGCAGCGCTGTCAGATCTTTGACCGCCTGGCGTGGGGTGTAATCCTCCTTGTAGCCCTCAGGCAGCGCGCCGACCAGCGCGACAAGCCGGTCTGCGTCCTCCAAACCAACCATCTGCTCCGCGAACTCGTCGTCCCACGAGCGGGTGGCCAAGGTCAGTTCGCGCTCCAGGGAACGCACGTCGACCTCGCCCATGGTTTCGCCGGCTGGCAGCCGAACCACGAACTGAAGCCTGGCGAGCACGGACTCACTGACGCGCGCCGAATACTCGATCGAGGATCCGCCGAGACCACGCAGCAGGATGTCCTCCATCCGCTTGCGTACCGAGGTCGTATAGCGGTCCCGCGGCAGAAAGACCAGGCAGGAGAGAAAGCGCCCGTACGGGTCTCGTCGAACGAACATCCGGACCTGGCGGCGCTCCTTGAGGTGGGCAACCTTCTCCACGATGGAGGCCAACTCGGCGAGCGGGGTCTGGAACAGCTCGTCGCGTGGATAGCTTTCCAGCACGTCCATGATCGCCTTGCCGCCGTGGCTGTCTTCGCCATAGCCCGAGCGGGCGATCACGGCCGCCGCCTTCTGCCGGAGCACCGGTACTCGTGCCACGCTTTCTGAGTACGCCGAGGAGGAGAACAACCCGAGGAAGCGCCGTTCACCGATCACCTGATGTTCGGCATCGAAGATGCGAAAGCCGATGTAGTCAAGGTGGGCGGGTCGGTGTACGCGGGACTTCTGGTTGTCCTTGGTGATGATCATCAACTCAGGTTCGACATGAGGCAACGGTGCCGCGTGGAAGGTGCCCGGAGGGTCCTGGTCTGCCCGCAAGATGCCGAGGCCGGTGACGGGACGAACTTTGATCTGGAAGCCGGATTGATCTCTCTGCACCTCGTACTCGCGGTAGCCGAGGAAGGTGAAGTGGTTGGCGTTCAGCCAGCTGAGCAGCTCGCATGCCAGGTCGGCCTGATCTTCATGCCCCCCGATGAATGCCGGGTCCCTCAGCATCTCGATGGTCTCTTCGGACCTCGTGATCATCTTCTGCCAGTCCTCGACCGCCTCCTCAACGAGTCGCAAGACCTCCAGCAGACCCTGTTCCAGATTGGACACCAGCGAGTCGCGTCCGTCGGGTCGTGGCGGCGGAAGAATCTCCAGATGCATCCATGACTCAGGCATGACGGTTGGATCCCGGTCAGCCTCCCTGGCGGGGACGATGCCGCGCAGCGTTCCGTCGAGATCGCGCCGGACCAGGAACTGGGGATGGAAGACCTCGCGAATGCTCCATCCCTGCCGCAACACTTCCATAGTGACCGAGTCGACGAGGAAGGGTCGGTCGTCGGTAACGATCTGTACGACGGTGGCACCACCGGCAGTCCAACTGTCATCGGCCTGGCTCGGCGTACGGATGCTGATCACAGCCCGCGCGGCGGGCCGCTGCATCGCTGCCCGGTAATGGCTCTCGACGAGTCCGAGGAGGTTCGCGACGCTGCGCTCGTCGACATCCATTGCATCGACGTGTCGGAAGTAGTGCTGGAGAAACGGCTCCACAGCGTCCGCGTCTTGACCCAGCTCGGCGGCTATCTTCGCCGCTCGGGCGGCTACTTGAGCGAGTTTCTCTGTCTTCTCCTGCTCCAGTTCGACCTCGAAAGTGGTCACTTCTACCGTCCGATCATTGCCGCCCCACCCCGCTGTGTGGCTACCTTCGACATTAGTCCGACCGGAAGCCGATGACTGGGCCGCATGCCGGTGTGCCTGAAGCCATCTGTCTTGACGGTTATGAGAGACGTACGACCAAAGGCGGGAGGCGGCAGGTCGATGACATCATGAGCGCCATGAATATCTCGAGCCATCTCGACTTTGCTGCCCAGCCCGCTGCCGTCTACACCATGATGACCGACCCGAAATACCTGGAGGAAGTCTGCGCCGCGAGCGGATCACTCAGTTACAACGTCTCGGTGGAAGGCTCGACTACCAAGACCTCGCGGACGTTGCCGGCTCCGGATTCGGCGGCACGGTTCACCGGACCCCAGCTGACGGTCAACGATGAGATCGTCTGGGGCGAGCCGTCGTCTGACGGCTCCCGGACCGCCACCGTGTCGATGACTGTGCTCGGGCAGCCGGTCGCTTTCAAGGGCAGCCAGCAACTATCGGCCGGAGGTCGGGGAAGCGTCGTCGATGTCAACGGCGAGTTGAAAGTGGCGATCCCGCTGCTCGGCAGGAAGCTGGAGGAATCCGCGTCGCCAGCGGTGATGGCGGGATATCGGACGCAGCAGCAGGTCGGCGATCGCTGGCTCGCGAGCTGAGTCGTTTGTCGAGTTGAGGCGGGCGGCCGGCAGCCGGCCCAGGATTGTGGTCCGGCTTGGCGATGAAGCGCAGGTTCGATTCGTGATCGGATTCAAGCGTCTTAGCCTGGGCCGGCTGCCGGCCGCCCGCCTCAACCCTCATGACTAGCTGCGAGCGGGCGATCGCCGGTCTGCTGCTGCGCGCTCGGTTAGGCCATGTGTGGGTAAATGTGATCAGTCGGCGGTGTGAAGGTCTCTTTGATCGATCGCGGACTTGTCCAGCGGATCAGGTTCCACATGGAGCCGGCCTTGTCATTGGTGCCTGAGGCGCGGGAGCCACCGAACGGCTGCTGGCCGACGACGGCGCCGGTCGGCTTGTCATTCAGATAGAAGTTTCCAGCCGCGTGCCGCAGCCGACGGCCGGCGAGTTCAAGAGCTACCCGATCGTCGGCGATGATCGCGCCAGTCAGCCCGTACGGAGCGGCGTGATCAACTTCATCCAGAATGGTCTCGAAGTCGGCGTCGTCGAACACGTGGATGCCAAGAATTGGTCCGAAGTACTCAGTCCTGAAAATGTCGTTCTCGGGGTCGTCGGAGATGATCAGCGTGGGCCGGATGTACCAGCCCTCCCGATCATCGGTTACGCCTCCGGCAATGATCTTGGCATCCGAAGCGTCGCGAGCTCGTTCAATGGCCTCGACGTGCTTGGTGAAAGCCCGTCTGTCGATCACCGCCGAGGTGAAGTTGGACAAGTCGCGTACGTCGCCGACCTTCAACGACTCAGTAGCGTCGACGAGTTCGTCGCCCATCTGATCCCAGACACTGCGAGCAACGTACGCGCGCGACGCAGCGGAGCATTTTTGACCTGAGTATTCAAAAGCTCCTCTGACCAATGCGGTACGCAGCACGTCTGGATTCGCGCTCGAGTGGGCGACCACGAAGTCCTTGCCGCCGGTCTCCCCCACCAGCCGTGGATAGGTCCGATAACGGCCGATATTGGCACCGACTGTCTGCCATAGCTGTTGAAAGGTCTTGGTCGAGCCGGTGAAGTGGATGCCGGCGAGATCCGGGTGAACCAGCGCGACATCGGAGACCGCGATCCCGTCACCCGGCAGCATGTTGATCACGCCAGGCGGCAGGCCCGCCGCCTGCAGGAGCTGCATGGTGAAGTGCGCGGAAAATTGCTGGGTGGGGCTGGGCTTCCAGATCACTACGTTCCCCAGCAACGCCGGCGCGGTCGGCAGATTGCCCGCAATCGAGGTGAAGTTGAACGGGGTGATGGCGTATACGAAACCTTCGAGCGGGCGATAATCAGCCCGGTTCCAGATTCCGTGCGATGAGATCGGTTGATCTTCGAAGATCCGCCGGGCGAAAGCGACATTGAATCGCCAGAAGTCGATCAGCTCGCAGGCCGCATCGATTTCGGCCTGCTGCACCGTCTTTCCCTGGCCGAGCATTGTGGCCGCATTGACGGTGTCCCGCCATGGTCCAGCAAGTAGCTCAGCGGCTCGCAGGAACACCGCTGCCCGTTGCTCGAAGCTCAGCTCAGCCCATCCGGGAGCGGCCGCCAGCGCGGCATCGATGGCTTCCGTCGCATCAGCCTGGGTTGCGTTGGCCGCGCGCCCAAGGATGTGCGAGTGGTCGGATGGCATCGTGACGTCGAAGGCATCCCCTGAGGCTGGCTTGCCCACTCCGTCAATGTTTGCGGTCAGCTCGACGGGATCGGCGTTGGACAACTCCGCGAGAGCTGACTCGATCCCTGCCCGCTCCTTCGAACCCGGAGCGTAGCCGAGCACTGTTTCGTTGACCGGGTCCGGCACCTGTGCCACGGCATCCACAAAGCCACGCTACCCGCGCCCAGCCAGTTGCTACTCGGGCAGAGTGCCTCGAACCTGGCTGTCGCGGGAGTGCTGCGGATTCCCGTCGTAGGGCTCGATCGACACGTCAACGATGGTGAAGCCCTCCAGCCCATCCCCGAGCAGTCCCGGCAGCGGGTAGGTACCGGAGCCCGTTGCAGGCAGCACACCTAGTGAGTACATGCGCTTTCCATCGCTGTTGATCAACCACACTTCGCGGTAGCGATCCTGCGGTAGCGGCGCCTCGACGCTCACCCTGAGCTCGGGATCGTCGCGGGCACGTAGCAGCTCCGCTGTGCCGTGCCCTGTGTGGCCCGGCAGCGCGGTCAGCGGAATGCTGGCTGCGACCTCGACACGGTTGCGGTTGATGATCACTATGCCTCCGGCACCAACAATGAGCCCCAGTGCAGCGGCCGCGGCGACAACCGCCCACCACTTCCTCCGGCGGCCCCTGATCGGCTGTCCGCCGCTCTCGGTGCTCGCCGTATCCTCGGTTCCCACTGCCGGCGCCATTGAATCGGCACTGAGCGTTTGGACAGGCTGTTCGGGCTCGGCGGACGCGGAGGTCGAGACCTCAGATTGAATGGATCGCCAGATCCGATCCATAGCTGGGACCAGAGCTGCGGGAGCCTCCGTCTCTTGGCTGAGCGTGACAACGCGCAGGTACTCGTCGAGTTCGGCCCGACATTGGGGGCAGCCGGCCAGATGATCCTGCTGTTCGGCGTCCAAGGCATCGTCTTGACCAAGCGCCTGACCGGCCAGCAATTCGCTGTTCAGGTGGACCACGACGTCACCTCCTCTAGCCGGGCGCGTAGCTGGCGGAGACCCCGCCGAGAGTGACTCTTCACCGTGCCCAACGGCAGTTCGAGTTCCGCGGCGATCTGGGAATAGCTCTGTCCCTCCCAGAACGCCATTCGGAGAATGACGCCACGCGGATCGGGCAGCCGCTGGAGCTCGTCAGCGAGCACCAGTCGGTCAATGAGCGTGGCGAGTGGCTCTTGTTTGACCTGGACATTCGCGTCGCTTGTCACGGCCCGGACCAGGCGTAGATCTCGACCGCGAGCTCGTTGCCGATCAGCGATGCGGTGCCGAGCGATGCCGACCAGCCACCCAGGGAGACTGCCCTTGGACTCTCGGTAGTTGGCACGTGCCTGCCAGGCGCCGACGAACACCTGCTGGGTGATGTCCTCGGCCTCGCTCGAGCTGTCGAGGGCGCGGTACGCGATGGTATAGATCAAAGAGCCCCACCGTTGGAAACTTTCCTCAAGGCACGCGTCGTCCCCGTCGGCGAAGCCTGCCGCGAGGTCAGCATCGGTTGCGTTGCGCCACTCGACTGGTGGGCGCGTCATCTCGGTGTCCGCTGGATCCCCCTCGGTCACCCCTGAACCTTACCGACCGGCGACCGGGACATCGATCGATCCGGCGGCGGTGCTATCCGCTCGGAGACCGCTGTCACGACAAGGTTCTCCTGATATCCGCCCTGAGAGCGGATGTAGCGACCTCCGCAGGTGATGATGCGCAGGCGTTGATCACCATCTCTGTCGAAGAGAGTGCGGAGTGGCAGCGCCTGCTTGCGAATGACTCGTACGGAGACGACGCGGAAGGCCTGGCGAATCCTCGTCGTTTGGACCACGACCACGTCACCCTTGTGCAGGCGATGCAAAGCGGCCAGCGGTCCGATGCCGTATTGCCGACTGTCGATGTGACCGCCGAGGACCGCCGATCCTCCCCGCGCCCCAGGTCTCGGGCCATAGGCGTACCAGCCGATTTCGGTCGGCTTGTCCGGAAGTGCCATGGCGCCGTCGCGGTCCACCGTCACCGGCACGATCGGCATCTCAAGGGACAACCGAGGGATGGCCAGCACGCGCGGCACGCCTGGGCGGCTGGCATCGCGTGGAAGCCTCACGGGTCTTTCAACTGGAGAGGTTAGCGTCGTCGATGGTGATAGCTCCGATGGAGCAGTGGACGCCTGCCCGGACTCAACCTGACTGGAGCCACCACCCGCGAGGCGCACGAGGCGAAGCCAACCACCAGCACCGACACGACGAGGACGGCCAGCCAAAGCCGGCCGCCTTGCCGTGTCATTCGAGAAATCACCGGGTGATGGTTACCCGGCGCTTGGCCAAGCGACTCCCCGAGATTGCAATGCCAACAATGGCCAGGCCGAGCACTGCGGCTGCCGCCAGCGGACTCCCGGCTCGGGCGGCCGCCTGACCTCCCGTGCCACCTGGAACCCCACTTGGGGTGCCGTGCATCCCGGTAATGGTCTGGACCGCGAGCTTGAGGTTGTCATCCTCCGCCGAACCCCAGGCAGACACGATGGTGGTGGTCCCTTCCGCCAGCTTCAGCGAAGCCGGCCCGATCGCCACCTTGTCAGTTCCGGCAAGCACAACATCAGCCTTGATCGCTCCCGCCGCAACCTCGGCAGATTGCTGCGTCGGATTTGTGAGGTCGGTGAAGACCGGCTCCTTGTTAGCCCGTACGTCGACCGCTGGCGCCGCAGCGTCATGACGGACGATGACTCGCGCCTTCCCGGCGGGAATCGTGGAGACATCGTTCACGTACGGCGTCAGTGCCGGCTTGCCTTTCGCGGTCAGGGGGCAACGACGGTGATGTTCGCACCACCAGGAACCTTGACGTCGTTGGCCTCGACGATTGCGTCACCGTCAGCGCCGTCGCCCGCCTTCACCACTTTCAGGTCATAGCTGCCGGCTGGCAGCATTTGCGGATCGGTGAGTGTGCCGGGCTTGAAGTTCTTCAGCAGTGCCTTGCCGTCGACGTACACGTCAACCGTGGCGCCCGGGACGCCGTGCAAGATCGACACCGTGGCCTGATCCGCTGCCAGTGCCGGGCCTGTGCCGATGACGATAAAGCCGATTGTTAGTGCCGCTGACCCCCCGAGGGCGAGTAACCGGCGGAGTGTTCTCATTTACCAAACCTTCCGATCGAACGGTGCGATGTGCCCCTTTTGCGTTCGTTCGGCGCCGCTTGGATGCACGGCGATAGGCACGGCGAGCGAAAAGCTCAAATCCGCGATTACGGCAAACGCCCGCGATCAGTCCCCGAGGGTCGAAACTGGTCGCGGGCGCCGCTGGGGCTCGAGATCACATGGCCTTGGCCGTCTCGGTCTCTTCCCGTCGTTTCTTCGCAGCCTCGACCGAAGCGCGCAGCGCGGCCACCAGGTCGACGACCTCGGCCTCCTTCGGCGCTTCGGGCTCCGCTGCCAGCGGCACGCCTTCAGCCTTGCTCTGCACCAAGGCTTCGAGCGCCTCCCGATAGGAGTCGGTAAAGTCCTCCGGATTGAAGTCGCCCGCCAGCGCGTCGATGAAGGACTGTGCCATCGCGACTTCCGCGTCCGACACCGTGACGTCCTCGGGCGGCGCAGCGAAGGAACCATCGCGAAGCTCGTCTGGCCACAGCATCGTGTGCATCAGCAAGACGCCATCCTTAGGACGGATCAGCGCCAACGCTTCACGGGACCGAAGGGCGACCTTGACAACAGCACTCTGGCCACTCTTGATCAAGGCATCACGGAGCAGCACATACGGTTTGACCCCCGGGCCGTCGGCCTGGAGGAAGTAGGTCTTGTTGAAGTAGGTGGGATCGACATCTTCCTCAGCCACGAACTGCACGACCTCGACTGCCTTTGTGGTCGCCAGCGGGAGCGACTCGAAGTCCTCCGCTTCCAAGATCACCATCCGGCCGTCGGGCATCTCATAGCCTTTGGCAATCTCGGTGTAGGGGATTTCCTTCCCATCTATCTCGCAGACGCGTTTGTACTTGATCCGGCCGCCATCTTCTGGGTGGACCTGGCGAAAACTGATGTCCTTCTCCTCGGTCGCCGAGAAGAGCTTCACAGGAATCGTGACCAGTCCGAAGGAGATTGCGCCTTTCCAGATTGAGCGAGGCATGTTCCTAGTCTGCCCGATCCGCTGCAGAGTTCACTCTTACCCGCGGCCACCTGCGCGTGTGGCCTCATCAGCGCTGAAGCTGGTCGAGCTCCTCGGGCGCAAACCACAACAGGTCGTACTCATCGAGTACTGCTGCGACCTCGGGCGCACCGAGTGCGGCCGCCAGGCTCTGCCCTGCTGTCACTTCGCTTGCAACCCTCGTCGCGCCTACCGCCGCCGATTCGTCACCGAATAGCGCCCGCACCTGATGCCAGGACAGACCTCGGACCTCAACCTCGCCCAGTGGCCCGCCAAGATCGCTGAGTTGATCCGGCTGCACCTCCGCTGCCACTACCAATCGGGGCCAGCCTGGCTTGAGTAGCAGCGACAGCACGCCGGCGTAACTGAGAGCGGCGTACTCGGCCTCCTCGATGAGGGTGTCCGCCTCCATCGAGGCAACCAGTCTCGGCGTTGCAGCGCACGCCGGATAGCGAGCCGCTCGAGTGCCCGATCGCAGCGCAACCGCCTCGTCCCAGGTCATTGGAACGAACACCATCCGAGACATCAGTGCTCGGCGGCGGGTGAACTGTGCGGCGGCTCTTGAGTAGGGACTTTCTCGGCAGCAGCCTTCGGCCGCGGCGACTTCTTGGCAGCGCTCTTCTGAGGTGCGCGC
>Ga0075418_10007701_pt1 | contig 12111 bp, 13 predicted proteins | sample SoiMetdeltSBSDD2_FD_81776 | JGI IMG/M metagenome (GOLD analysis project Ga0075418, IMG submission 81776) | Bulk soil microbial communities from a Populus tree surrounding site in Tennessee, USA - Soil MetaG P. deltoides SBSDD2 | ecosystem: Environmental > Terrestrial > Soil > Tree plantation...
CAGCACGGTCGAGCGGTTGTGCGGACAGCCCGAGCAGAAGTACGGCTGGCGCGACAAGGTCAGCGGCGCGGGCCGCTGGCGCAGCGCCTCCAGGAGCGCCACGCGCGCCGTGATCGAGTCGAGATGCACGCGGCGCTCGAGACGCGCGGCCACGATCTGGGCGATCCGGTCGGCGTCGAGCTCGCTGTCGGCCGGCACGAGCGGACGGCCGTTCTCGTCGGACTTGCCAACGACGCGCGGGCGCTCGGCCTGGTTATAGAGGATGTCGCGCATGAACATCTCGCAGAACGCGCGCTTCTCCTCGACGACCAGGATCTCCTCGAGACCACGGGCGAACTCACGAACGGTGCCCGGCTCCATCGGGAACAGCATCTCGAGCTTGAGCAAGCGGATGCCGTACTGGCGGAGCGCCGCGTTGTCGAGACCGAGCTCGGTGAGCGCCTCGCGCAGGTCGTAGTACGTCTTGCCGGGTGCGACGATGCCGAGCCAGGCGTCGGGCGTGGGAATCGTGATGCGGTTGAGCCGGTTGGCGGCCGCGAACATCTTCGCGGCCTCGAGCCGGCCGTAGTGGATCTCGCGCTCGGCTTCAAGACCCCAGGGCGGCATCAGCATCGGCGTCTGTCGCGCCTGCCAGGGTCGGCCCTCGTAGACGAAGCCCGGATCGGCGATCACGATGCGATCGGGCGCCACCTCGGCAATGGCGATCTCGTCGGCGACATTCGTCACGATCTTGAAGCCCACCCAGAGCCCCGAATAGCGCGACAGCTCGAAGCCGAGTCGGCCGAGGTCGAGGATTTCCTGCGTGTTGCCCGGAAAGAGCACGGGGAACAGCGCGTCGTAGAATGCCACCTCTGAGTGCGACGGGATCGTGGACGACTTCGAGAGCGGGTCGTCGCCGCCGAGCGCCAGCACACCCCCGTGACGGCCGACGCCGGCGAAATTCGCGTGCTTGAAGATGTCGCCGGTCCGGTCGACGCCGGGGCCCTTGCCGTACCACATGCCGAGAACGCCGTCGTATTTCGGCTGCGGGAACAGGTTGGCGAGCTGGCTGCCGTAGACCGCCGTCGCGCCGAGATCTTCGTTCACCCCCGAGAGGAACACGACGTTGTGCTCACGCAGCAGGCCGGGATTGCGCTCGAGCGTCAGGTCGAGGCCGCCGAGCGGCGAGCCGCGATAGCCGGAGATGAGCGTGGCGGTGTTGAGCCCGCGGCGCTTGTCGGCCCGGTGCTGATCGAGAGGCAAGCGCACCAGCGCCTGAACGCCCGAAAGGAGGATTTGTCCTTCTTCCTGGCGATACTTGGCGTCCAGAGTGAATTCGCGCGGCGTCGCCATGCGGTCTCCTCTCGAGAGTGAACGCTCGAAGGCGCTGGACGTATGATACGGGCGCCCCCGGTGGGGCGCAAATCAGGGCGTCGGACTCGACGCCGCCCAGAGGCCGCGGCCGGCGGCGCGCGCCTCGCGCTGCAGCTTCACGAAGAGAGCCTGGTGCCGGACGTTCGGCGGCACGGTCATGACCTGCGCATAGCCGAGGCGCACGAGCTCGGCGTTCACCATCAGATCGCCGACCCAGACGTACGCCAGAAGCCGCCCATACTGGTCCCGCGCTCGCACGTCCAGCTCGAGCCGCACGTGTCGGCCGCCCACGAGGCGCCGGTTCAGCGCGGTCGCCTCGCGACCTCCCGGCTCTTCACCCCAGAACGGGTGATGGATCTCGGGCGCATCGATGCCGATGTAGCGAACCTTCTCGACACGCGCGCCGCACTGAACGTGAATGGTGTCGCCGTCGACCACGTGTGTGGCGGCGCAGTGGTCCGTCTGCGCCGGCGCCGCCGACGCCAGGACGAGCAAGAGAAGGAGGAGCGGGAGCCACCAGCGGCGAGGCACCACGCCGTCACGGTGTCACTCCGGGCGGACGGGTGTCAACAATTGGGTACAGCAGAACGTGCGGAGAGCGCTGGAGTGCGAGCTACTCGACGCGGAACATCGCGTAGCCGAGCGACCGGAGCTGCGTGTCGACGAAGGGCTGATGACGCCGCTCGGCGCCACGCCGCTCGACCTCGCTCTGACCGTTCGCTACGCGGCGATCACGACCCGATCGGCGATCCAGGAACACCTCGACATTTTCCTCGGCCGCGAACTGCCGCTCCAGGTATTCGCACAGGCTTGCCTGGTCGCGCGCGACGATGAAATAGTGCCGAGTGATGACCGCCACACGACTATATTCCACGATCCCCCGCGCAGGTCAAGGTCGGCGGAGCCGTCCGAGCGCTCGTTTTTCCCGCCTGGCTTTCTTGGAAAGCCGGCGGGGGTTCCCCCGCTTCTCCCGGGGGTTTTCCGGAAGGTCAAGATCCCGGTCCTTGGTCCAAATCTCAGCCGGATCGGCCGGGTTGTCCGCGGGGCCAGAGCCACGCCGCTCCTTGCTCAGGCCACCCTCGGACCAAACCGGCCTCGAGGACCCCGCTACAACATCCAGAAACTGCTCAGCGGTGAGAGCCGCCGCCCCGGCTCGGCGGGCGGCGTCCTGGATCCGGCGGTCGGAGCTGACGACGACCGCCCCGCTCTGCCACTGGCGCGCCAGGCGAATGAGCTCGTCGTCGGCCGTGTGGGGCGGGCGGGAGAAGATCGTCCGGATCCGCCCATGCGACGGGCCGCCGCCGGCCACCCGCGCCCCGTCGAAGACCACCGTGAACTCGTCGCGCGGGTCGCGGTGAGCGCGCGCCAGCAGGTGAAGGAGCGCCCGCCGTCCGGCCTCGAGGCTTTCGGCCTCGCGGGCCCGAAGATCCGGCTCGCGCCGGATGACGTTGTAGCCGTCGATGAGCCAGCGCACGGCCTCAGTATCCCCCGCCCCACCGGCCGGAAAGGCGATTCGTGGACGAACCGGCGCTGACCCTCATCGGGGGCCAGCCGCTCACGGCGGACGTCGCGCGGCGGCTCCCCCAGGGCGTGGTGGTCAGGTTGATGGTCGACCAGCCGGCCGTCCGGCCCGTCGACGTCGGCGACGTCGTCGAGGTCCTCCCCGGCGACGGCGCCCGCCGCGGCGACACCGTGCTCTTCGCCCACGACGGCCGGTGCGAGCTCGCACGCCTCATCCGGCGCGCCGGCTCCAGCGTCGACATCGCGGTGGGCCCCGAGGGGCGGCGCATCTCGCTTTCGGCCGGCGCCGTGCTCGGCGTCGCGAGCGCGCTCGAGCAGGGCGATCTGCTCTTCGATCTCTCGCGCGGGCGCTGGCGCGCGGCCGGCCGGATGGCGGCGGCCTTCCCGGCCGGGATGGGCCCGCTGCTGGGATTTATGGCGCGGCTCGAGCGACTGCGCCGGCCGTTCTTTCCTCCGCTCTTCATGGGCGGCGAGCAGCAGATTCTGGATCAACTGACCGAGGCCTACGACGTGGAGGCGGAGATCATCGGCCGTGAGACCGCGCTCCTGCCTGAGGAGCAAGCCCTGCTTGAGGGTTACCTGACGCGCGGCAGCCGACTCCTCGATGTGGGCTGCGGCGCGGGCCGCGAGGCGGTGGGGTTCGCGCGGGCCGGGCTCTCCGTAATGGGGATCGACGTGGCGCCCGCCATGATCGACCGGGCCCGCGAGCGGGCGCAAGCCGCGGGGCTCGCGATCGAATTCGTGGTCGGTGAGCCCCTGACCTGGCCGGCGCCCGGCGCGCCGTTCGACGCGATCTACTTCAGTCCCGGGATCTATTCGCACATCCCCGGTCGTGCCCGACGCGTGCGAACGCTGGCTCGGCTGCGCGGCCTTCTGGCCCGCGGCGGGCTGATCGTCCTCGGGCCGATCCTGTCGCCGCCGCTCCCGCGCCTCTCGCGCACCCGGCTGGTCGATGCGCTGCGCCGCGTCGGCCGGGCCGTCGGCGTCCGGCGGCTCGCCGAGCCGGGCGACCATTACTATCGCGGCCACGCGCTCGAGCGCACACCGGTGTCGTATCGCTACATCCACCGTTTCCGTGATGGTGCTGAAGCCGAGGCCGAGCTGGCCGACGCGGGCCTGCGGGTGACCGATCGCCTCGACGAGACCTGCTGGATCGCGCGCCCGGCTATCTGAGCTGTCGCGCCATTCGCCAGCAGACGCGGACCGGATGCAATGCGCGATAGACGGGAACCTGCCACGGCGCGCCGATCGAATAGTGAAGCCTGAGCCAGGTGGCCGACGGAAAGAAGGTCCACGCAAGCACGCGCAGCACGTCGACGCCGCGGTCCATCAGGAGCGTCTGCGCCGGATAGATGCGCGCCTCGCTGAGCGAGGCGCCGAGGCTCGGCGGCCATGACGAGTCGATGCAGGCAACGACGGCCGCCCGGCGCAGCCGGCCCGGCGTGATGCGGTCGGCGAGGCCGGCTGGCAGCGGGGTTCCGAACGAGGCGCTGACGACGCCGAGCGTCCAGTCGAGGAGAGCGCCGATGCGCCAGCGCCGGGCTTCATCCACGATGCGGCTCCAGTCGAGCTCGCGAGCGTGCCGGCGAATCAGCGCGTCGATGTCCGCATACCAGAGGACACGGGCGAAGTCGGAGCCGAGCGTGAGGTGCAAGACCAGGTGCAGCAGCGTGTCCTCGGGGCAGAGCGCCAGGCTGCGCCCCTCGGCCAGAGCGAGCGGGCGCGCCCGGCTCCAGAGCCCCTCGTGGTCGACGCGCACGACGCCGTCGAAGCGGAGATAGCGCGCGATGTCCCAGTGAAGATCGAGGAGAACTCCGTCGCGGACCAGCTCGGCGAAGCACCGCGATTCCCCGAGGCGCTCGGCCTCAGGCCCAGGCGTCCGATAGCCGAGCCGGGCGAGCACCGCGATCGCGCGAAGTCGATCAGCGGGTCGCACCAGCAGGTCGATGTCGGCCATCGGCCGCAATCCCGGCTCGGGATAGACGGTGTGCGCGAGCACGATGCCCTTGAGGGTGATGGTCTCGATCCCGGCCTCACGCAAGGCACTCGTGGCCTCGCCCCAGCGCGCGGCGAGCGCGGCGCCGCGCGCCCAGAGGCTTTGCGCGCCGGCCGTCAGTCGTCGCTGCGCTTGGGATGGCAGATGGCGAAGCAGATCGAGCCGGCGGAGGTTCCAGTGAACGAGAGGGACAACGCCCTCGCCATGAGCGCGGTCGACGAGGAGGCTCCAGTCGACGGGACCGGCGGCGATCTCGGCAAGCCGGCGATCGGCGCTCGTGTCGGGCGCGGCCCGAGCGCCCAGGAGGAGCACGCAGGCCTCCTGATCGGGCGCCAGCGGCGTCGACGGGTCTAGGAGGTCGAGCTGGTTCGCGACCCTTTCCCCATCGAGGTACGCTGGGCGGCGCTGCAGGTGCCGGTGGTCGCGCGGCAGCAGGTGGTCGTGTCGGCCCCGAAGATGCTGCTGGGCTCCAGCGTCGGTTTCTCGTACGGGCGCTTCTCCTGGGTGGCCACCCTCAACTCCTTTCGGCGGTGCGAATCTGGTAGAGGCGTCGATTGGCGCCGGCGACGGTCCTCGCCCGCTCGTGGCAGCGCTTCCAGTCGCCGTCGGCGCGGTCGAGCAGGTTGTCGCCATGACAGCGGTTGCAGAAGCCGACCAGCTCGCACGACGCGCATTCCGGCAGATCGGCGTAGCGCTGGACCGAGAGCAAATCGCGAATCGCGGGCGGCGGCGAGGTCCAGAGCTCGCGGAACGGTGTCTGGCGGACGTTGCCGATCGGCACCCGGAACGCGATGCACGGGTAGACGTTGCCGTACGGGTCGATGCAGCAGCCGTTGGTCGCCGGGCCGCAGGTCCCGCGCTGGAGGGCGACGTCCTCGGGCCGGCCTTCCTGCGGATCGAGCTGCTCGCTCCATCGGGAATCGCGCATGTACTGGAACAGCTCGTCGGCGTCGAGCTGGTACTCCTGGGGTACGTGGCCGTCGCGGGGCACGGTACCGTCGATTCGCGGGCTCACCTCGCAGCTGTAGGTGTGGGTGAAGACGCCGAGGTCCTTGCCCAGCCGGTCGAGCGCGGCGAGCCCGGCGAGGTTCGGCTTCATCACGACCGTCTTGAGGTAGACCCGCACGCCGTGGCGCTGCAGGCGCTCGATCGCCGCCATGAGGCGCCGGAAGGATCCCGGCACCCGCGTGATCGCGTCGTGCACCTCCGGGTCCGCCGAGAAGATCGAGAGCTCCACCGTCAACGGCTCGAGCGCGGCCAGGCGCTCCACCTTCGCCTCGGTGAGGCCGATGCCGTTGGTGAAGACGCGGTAGGCGAAGCCGCGGCGACGCGCGTGCTCGGCGATGTCGAAGAAATCGGGCCGCACCATGACCTCGCCGCCCGACAGCGTCAGGTAGAGCCCGCCCATGTCGGCCAGCTCGTCGAGCACATGACGGATCTCGTCGAGCGTCAGCTCGCGGCGGCGCACCTCCCGCTCGCGCCCGTGCTCGACGACGCAGTAGCAGTGCACGCACTGCTCGTTGCAGCGATAGGTCAGCTCGAGGTGGACGTTGAGCGGCGTGCGGTTGCGGTCCGCCTTGGCGCTGATGAGCGCCAGGAGCGACTGGTCGCCGAGGCCGGCGTTCTGGGCGCAGCCTTCGAAGATCATCGGCTCTCTCCCTTGCGCCGGCGCTCGACGGAGACCAGCTTCGCGTCGGCGAGCCGCTCGATGAACTCCACCGTATCGGCGCGGATGGTCGCCTCGGGCGCCGCGAACTCGCCCGCCACCACGCCCACGATGTCGTCTACGCTGCGCGCGCCGTCGCACAGCTCCCAGATCCGCGCGCCGACGCTGTTGAGAGGATAGAGCAATCCGCTCTTGACGTCCACGACGAGCGCCTCCGTGTCGAGCGTCCGCCACGGCATCGACCGGCGACGCGGAAACGCCTCAGCCCAGTCCATCTCAGTCCAGTCCATCGAGGTACTCCCAGAGCTCGGCGCGCGGGGCGAAGGCCAGCTCGTACGCCGGCGTCCGCTCGGCCAGCGCCGCGAGCGCGCCCAGGAGCTCTGCGGCGACGCGCGGGTCGCGCTTGGGCAGCATGACCTCCGGGAAGGCGCGGGCGACCGTCTCGGCCGGCGAGAGACGCCGATGCGAGAAGCGCTCGGCCTTGCGGAGAAAGCAGAGACCTCCCAGCGGCGCGCGCCGGTTGGCGCGGGCCATCCCGGGTCCGCCCGAGCCGTAGAACGGCGTGGCGTGCGCACTGTAGGCGCGCGGCCCCGGCCGCAGCGCGATCGTCTCGTCGTTGAGGACCGGGCGAATGCCGGCCAGCTGCGCGATGGTGGTTTTGCCGCTCCCGGACGGTCCCGAGAACACCCAGGCGCGCCCGCGCACCACAACGGCCGAGGCGTGGAGCAGGACTCCGCCGGCCCGCGCGAGGAGGAGCCCGCACAGCATGCGAAACAGGTCGGGGTTGAGCGCCGGGCCCGGGCCCACCCTGAAGCGCACGCGGCGGCCGGCCAGGTCGCCGGTGGCGCGCGAGGGATGGCTGGCGAGCGAGAAGTGGCCGTTACGCCACGTCGCGAGCGGACGGGCCACGCGTCCCCGGCGGTAGCGCTCGGTTGCGGCCACCGCGACGGTGACCGTCGGCACCCGCCGCGAGACGAACGGCGCGAAGCGCTCGGCGACCCACGCCCGATCGGGCGCGGCGAGGCCCGTCACGCGAAAGACGAATCCGGCGACCTCGATGCAAGGCGCGCCCTCAGCCAACGACCGTAATCCATAGGCGCGGCTCGGCCGGCGGGGCCCCAGCCCCGCGACGGCCTGCAGCGCGCACATCCGCAGCTCTAGCCGCTCGCCGTGCTGAGCGCCGCGGCCGGCCTGCGGGCGCCGAGACGATCAGGCTTGCCAGCTCCAGGGTGCGTACGACCGCTTCGCGGCGGCGGTCGGCCTGCCACACGGCCGGAAGCATGGTGGCGAGGGCACGCGCGCCCCCGGCCGCCGTTTTGAACGAGACGTCGCCGGCGATCAGGGCGCTGCGAGCCCGGCCCCGAGCGGGCAACGGCGTAGCGGGATCGACGAACGGCGTGAGACGCATGGTCGTCCCGTCTGATCGCGGCGTGGCCGCGACGTAACCCGCTGGAGCGCGAAGCAACAGCGTGTCGCGCTCCAGAAGCCACAGCGCCGAGAGCGTGCGCATCATGTTGGCCACGCCGAAGCCGCCGGCAATCCGCACCGCCGCACGGCCGCGACGCACGTCGACCGTCGCGCGGTAGTAGCCGGTCGTCACCAGGAGGCTCCGGCCGTGTCGGCGCACGCGCGGGGTATCGTCGACGGTCTCCTCGTCCGCCGGCGCGCCGGCGCGACGCCGGAAATTGTCGGCGTAGGTGATCGAGACCGTCACGTCAGGACGCCGAGTGGTCAGGAATTCGGGGCGATCTCGGGCCCAGAACCCGGGCTTGGGATTACGGGACACGAGGCGGAACGCGATGCCTGCGATATCGACGGTGTCGGCGTAGGAGCTCAGGCGCGCCGCCATGCGCGCCGGCGTGCCGATGCCAGCGCCGCGCCCCCGAGCGAAAGCGCCGCCTTGACGGCGGCCTGGGCGCGACGCGCCGGTCCCGTCAGGTCGACCACCGCGCCATCGCGCTCGAGGGTCGTCACGACCCCGAGGACCTGAGCGGGCCGCACGTGCTCCGGCCCCGCGCCGCGGTGATCGGCTCGGGTCATCAGGAGGGCGCCCCGGCGGCCGATCATGCGATGACAGACGACAGTCCCCTCGCACGCGTACGCGAGCAGGTCGCCGAAGCGGACGCGAGCGGCAGGGGCCACGAGGATCCGCGAGCCGCTCGCCAGCAGCGGCCGCATGCTCCTGCCGCGCACCGGAAGCCAGGTCGGCTCGCCGGAGTCGATCCGCTCGCGGACGACCTCGGTGACCAGCGGGCGCCACACGGCAGAGACGAGCGCCATCAGCGTCATCCTACTATCTATAGCTACGCATCCGCTATGATCGCCCGCATGACTGTCCCCACCCGCTGGGCGGAGTGCCGGGCCAGCGGCGGACTCGTCGCCGCGCCGCACGCGCTGGCCGCCGAGGCCGGCGCGGCGATCCTCAGGCGCGGCGGCAATGCTGTCGATGCCGCGATCGCCGCCGGTGCCACGATCGCGGTCGTCTACCCGCACATGAACGGCGTGGGCGGCGACAGCTTCTGGCTGATCTACGACGGCCCGAACCGGGCCCTCCGCGGGCTGAACGCGGCGGGCCGCGCGGCGGCGACGGTCGACCTAGAGACCTATCGGGCGCGCTTCGGCACCGCCATCCCGCCGCGCGGCGGCGCGGCCGCGCTGACCGTCCCCGGCGTCGTCTCCGGCTGGTGGGAAGCTCATGCCCTGAGCCGCGACACCCTGGGCTCGCGGATCGGCTGGAGCGCGCTTCTCGAGGACGCGGTCGTCCGCGCCCGTGACGGCTTTCCACCCTCGCCCGGGCAGCGCCGCGAGACAGCCGACGCCGACGATCTCTTCGGCGCCACCGCGCCGGCCGATCTGCGCCCGGCGCTCTGGCGCATCTTCGATCCCGCGCTGCTGGCGCGCGAGCGTTTCGTGCAGGCCGACCTCGGCGCGACGCTCGAGGAAATCGCGCGGGGCGGCGTCGAGTCGTTCTACCGCGGCGCGCTCGGCAGGCGAATCGCGGTGGGCGCCGCCGCCGCCGGCAGCCCGCTGACTTTCGAGGATCTGGCCGCGCACCGGGCGGAATGGGTGGAGCCCTTGCGCGTTCGCTACCGGAACGGGGAGGCGGCGAGCCTGCCCCCGCCGACGCAGGGCTTCGCCGCCCTGGCGATCCTGTCACTGCTCGAGGGCTTCGACATCGGCGCGCTTCCCGAGGCTGACTACGTTCATCTGGTGGTCGAGGCGACGAAGGTTGCCTTCGAGGACCGCGACCGCTATCTGACCGACCCGACGTTCGAGCGGGTCCCGGTCGAGCATTGCCTGGACCCGGCTCATCTGGCCGAGGGCCGCCGCCGCATCTCTCGGCGCGCGGCGCAGCCAGCGCGCGGCGCGGCGCTCGAGGGCGACACGATCGCCATCGTGGCGGCGGACGCGGCCGGCAACGCGGTGTCGGTCATCCAGAGTCTCTACTGGGAATTCGGTTCCGGCGTGATCGCCGGCGACACCGGGATCCTCCTGCAGAATCGCGGCGCGTTCTTCTCGCTCGATCCGGCGCATCCCAACCGGCTGGCACCGCGCAAGCAGACCGCGCACACGCTGATCCCGTCGATGTACCTGGTGAACGGCTGCCCGCATCTGGTTTACGGCACGATGGGCGGCGAGGGTCAGCCGCAGACGCAGGCGACGCTGGTCACGCGCAGTCTCGACCGCGGGCTCGGGCCACAGGCGGCCGTCGAGGCGCCGCGCTGGCTCTACGGGCGCACCTGGGGCGATGAGACGCGGGCGCTCAGGCTCGAGTCGCGCTTCGACAGCGACGTGCGCGAGTCGCTCCGCGCGCGCGGCCACGACGTCGAGATCGTCGAGGACTGGAGCGATCTCATGGGCCACGCCCAGCTCATCCGCATCGATCCGGACGGCCTCCGCGGCGGCTCCGACCCGCGGGCCGACGGAGCCGCGCTCGGCTCTTGACGCCGGGCGCCCCGCGATGACCGGCGAAAGGTTCTCCGCGCGTTCCGTGCGCTTTCCCGCCGCCTACGGTGCGCCGGGAGGACCGGAGAGCCTCCTTCCGTGGAGCCACGTCGAGGAGCGCATGCGGCGGGCGTCGAACTACTGGCTCGTGACCGTCGGCCCGAACGCGCGACCGCACGCGCGTCCTGTCGACGGCGTCTGGGTCGACGGCGCGCTCTGCTTCGGCGGCTCACCGGAGACGCGCTGGGTCCGCAACGTGATGGCGAACCCGTCGATCTCCGTGCACCTGTCGAGCGAGGCCGAGGCGATCATCCTCGAGGGCACGGCCGAATTCGTCGGCGACCCGGCACACCCGCTCGCCGCACCGGCCATGGCGGCCTCCAGGGCGAAATATCCTCAGTACTATTCCGGCCCCGACGCTTCGTTTCGCCCGTTCTGGGCGCTCCGCCCCGCGACGGCGTTCGCGTGGACCCTGGAAGGCTTCCCGCGAGGCGCCACGCGCTGGCGCTTCCCCGGGCGCTAGCTCAGGGGGATCTCGCGCTCGAAGACCGTGAAGGGCGAGCGGCGCGCCGCGTCGAGCGCTTTCTTGATGTCGGCCTCGCCCCGGCCGGCCCCTTGCTGCAGCAGGGTCTCGAAGAATCCGACGTAGAACGCCTCGGGCTCGACGACGACGGCCAGGCGCGCGCGCATCCCCGGGCCCGGCACTTTCACGCGGAACGTGAGGACCGCACTCCGTCCTGGATGGAGACGCGTGTCGAAGACCTCACGCGAGAGATCCAGGGCCACCTGGCGCCCGACAATTTTTTCTTGCCGGCTTCCCTCGATCGCCAGCCCGGTCTCGTCCACCAGCTCGCCGCGCAAGACGACGCGCGGCGTGACGTACGTCGGAAACGCGTGACCGATCCGCGTGCTGGTGACTCGCAGCGTGACGACCGCGATCTCGCCGGGGCGGTAGCGGGCCGCCCCCGGCTTCGCGGTGATCGTGAGTCCCGAGCGCACCATGTCGGCGTCGTGTATGCCGCGCCACCGGTGCCGCCGCTCCGGCATGTGGCAGTCCTGGCACTGCACGCCCTCGCGGGCGAAGCGGCTCCCCCGCCACTCGTTGTACGTGTTCTCGAGGAGCTTGCCGTTCAGGGCGAAGCCGTCGGCTGCGAACTGATGACAACCGGCGCAGAACTGGGCCTTCAGGAACGCCGGCGTGCGCGTGACGCCGTTGTGAGGCAGGGTCTCCCGCGGGGCGGCGCTCGCGAGCGACCCGTCGCGGCGCGGCGGGCCGAAGCGCTGGTGGCCGCGCACGTGGCAGGCGGCGCACGGCACGCCCTTGCCGCGAAGCGCCGCGTCGTAATCGGGGTTGGGGCGCGTTTCCCCGTCCCTCACGATGAGCGGCGCCTGCTCGGCGAGCGGGCCGTGACACACGAGACATCCGATCGCCGATTGCGGGTCGCTCTGGAGCATCTCGACCAGCTGACCCTCGATGCCCGGGCCGGTCGCCGCCGCGTGGGTGCTCTCGCGCCAGTCGGCGTATTGCGCCGGATGGCAGCTCCCGCACGCCTCCGGGTTCAGCGAGGCCTCGAGCGGTGAGTAGCGCGCGGGCGGCGGGCCCTGCGGCGCCAGCGGCAGACGCCAGTGG
>Ga0075418_10007702_pt1 | contig 12109 bp, 12 predicted proteins | sample SoiMetdeltSBSDD2_FD_81776 | JGI IMG/M metagenome (GOLD analysis project Ga0075418, IMG submission 81776) | Bulk soil microbial communities from a Populus tree surrounding site in Tennessee, USA - Soil MetaG P. deltoides SBSDD2 | ecosystem: Environmental > Terrestrial > Soil > Tree plantation...
CAACACGCGGGTGGGAATCATCGGCTTGGGGCGGATCGGCAGCGCAATCGCGAAGCGGCTCAGCGCTTTTGGATGTGTGATCTCGTACCACCACCGACACGCGGTCGAGGGTTCGCCGTACACGTATGCGGGCTCACCGGTGGAGTTGGCGCGTGGTGTGGACGTGCTGATCGTGACTGCGGCGGGAGGTGCGGGCACCCAGGGTTTGGTGAGCCGTGAGGTTATCGAGGCGCTGGGCGCGGATGGGTATCTGGTGAACATCGCGCGGGGCAGCGTGGTGGACGAGCACGCATTGGTGGAGGCCTTGGTCGGCGGGCGACTGGCGGGCGCGGGGCTCGATGTGTTCGAGGACGAGCCGAACGTGCCGGAAGCGCTAATGCAGATGGACAACGTCGTGGTGCTGCCACACGTGGCGAGTGGCACGGTGGAAACTCGCGCGGCGATGGAGGAACTCACGCTGCGAAATCTCGACAGCTTCCTTGAGTCAGGTCAGCTCGTTACGCCGGTGCCAATGCCAGTGGCGCGCTGAGCACCATTAGGCACCTCAAAAACTTGATATCGCATGTGATATCAAGTTTTGGCTAGGCCTAATCCTCCAGAATGCCGACGGGCCGCGTCAGTACCTGTTGCAGCTGTTGGCGACTTGGAATATCACCGGCAGGTATTGCTGGATTCCCGGAAAGCCCTGCACCTGCTGCACCATCTGCGCACGCTGATCGGGCGGGGCGGCGACGAGCCCTTGCAACCACCCACTCGCTATCGGGCTGGTGTTGAGCTCGGCGGCGGTTTCCGGCGATTGGTCATTGAGCGCCGCGATCACCTGGGGGTAGGTGCACGTGGAATCGACGATCGCGCTCACGTCGGGTTCTGCGTGGGCGACTCCGGCGCCGACGCTCAGCGCCAATGCCATACAGGCAGCGGCGCCAACCAGTTTCGCCTTCGACAGCATGGAGTCACGCTAGCACTCATACATCTAGTCGACAGATTGAAGAGGAGCCCGGAGGCGCGCTTGCGGGTCCACGATAAAGGGATGGAAGAGCATTCCCCGCCGCCACCCGGCCAGCCCGGTTACGGCCCACCGCCGGGAACCTCGACGTCGAAGGGTTCTGGACTCAGCCGCCACCGCCTGCGCAACCCGCTGTCGATAGTCCTGATCGCGGTGATCGTGATCGGCGTAGTCGCCGCCGGTCTGCTCGCCAGTGAGTTGTACGTCCGTCACCGCGCCGAGAGCGTGGTGGCCGCCGCCATCGAATGCGTGGTGCAAGACAACGCGAGTGTGTCGTTCGGCGCGACGCCGATTCTGCTGCAGCTCGCGACCGGCCACTACAGAAATATCTCGATCCACACGGCCGGCAATCGGATCGGCAGCGCCCGAGGCATGAAGGCCGACGTGCGGATCGACGATGTCCGGCTGGATGGCGACGCCGATGCCAGGGGCACTGTGGGAGCTCTAGACGCCATCATCACCTGGTCTGCCGACGGCATAAGGCAGAGCATCCAGGAAGCGATCTCGCCGTTGCGCGGCCTGGTCACCGGTGTCCAGGCCAACCCGGACGACGGCACCATCAAGCTGCAGGGCAACCTGGGCAGTGTCACCACCAAGCCGCAGGTGACAGACGGACGAGTGGCGCTGCAGGTGGTCGATGTCACCGGACTGGGTTTGTTGCTGCCTGGCGAGATGGTGCAGTCGGCGCTAGACGCGTTCACCACCCATCTGACCGAGAATTTTCCGCTCGATATCCATGCCGACAGCGTGCAGGTCACCGATGACGTTGTGACAGCGCATTATTCGGCTCGAAACACGCCGATCCAGCGGGGCAGCCAGGGCAACCACGGGGATAACAACAACCAGGATCCGTGCTTTGCACACCTATAGGCCGGCCAGCATGGCGCGGCGGAGCGAAGGCGGCGAGCGCCTAGGCGACTGCAAAGGTCACAAACTTGCTGACCTGAAGTTTGCGGGCAGTGGCGGTAAAGCTGGGATTGACCGGTGCCGTTAACGGGAGAATCCTGAAGGTGATCGCCGCCGGACGGAGCCAACCACCGCGACGATCCGGGAGGGTCGATGAGTTCGGAGCATGTAACAGAGCAGGTGCCGCTGGCCGAGATCCAGGAGGGTGACACGATCCAAGATCCCCAGTCCGGTCAGTGGTTCACCGTCACCCGAACGGCGGACGGCACAACGAGTGTCACTCACAAAGACTCAGATGGCGACACGACGGTCATCGAGGGGTATCGCGTCTACTACGGCGACGAACGACAAGGTGAGCAGGTCGATTCCCGGTGCGTCATGGATTCCCGGTCCGCTAAAGGGCTCGTCACTCGCCAGGTGCGAGAGTAATCGCGAGCGCCCACGCGACTACAAGGACGGCAAACTGGCGGAACTGTGGCGAAGGCCGCGCAGCTCCAGTGGCTGATCTTCGGCTAGTTACCAGCAGAAGCTGACGTGACCATACGGTCCGGTGACGCAGCCGTTGACCCACTTGCCCGGATACCAGCCGCCGTACCAGCCGTTGTTCCAGCCGTTGTTCCAGCCGTTGTCCCAGCCCCAATCGCCGCCGCAGTCGCAATCCGGGTCTTGCGGCAGTGGATCGCGCGGACCGGCGGCAGCCGGGGCGGCGGTTCCTAATCCGATGGTGCCGAGGATGGCGACGGCGGCGGCAATCTTCTTGAGATTCATCAGGACACCCCCTTAGCGGTGTCCTCCAAGTCTATTCTTCGTCCTCCGGCGCGAACATCTCGTTCCATTCCTCCGGCGTGCGGCCGGTCATGTGGAACTCGCATATGACGACCACCCCGACGAGAAGTTGGTGACTGGGAGGTCCAACGGCCCGGCGCGTACGCCACCGCCCACGCGACCGCCTGCACAACGAGATAGCAGAGGTTAAGGACCACGCAGGGCGTCGTGCTTTTCCGTGAGAATTGACTGTTGCCGTCGACGGCTAATTGCCTGCGTCAGCCGTCGCCACCGCCGCAGCCGCCTCCGCCGTCGCCACCCCCGCAGCCGCCTCCGCCGTCGCCACCCCCGCAGCCGCCTCCGCCGTCGCCGCCATCCCCGCCGTCGCCGCCATCCCCGCCGTCGCCGCCATCCCCGCCGTCGCCGCCATCCCCGCCATCCCCGCCGCTGGCGACCCCGGCCGCCGCAAAGATGCCTAAGCTGGCAGCGCCTCCGGACCTCCACCTGCGTGAGCCGAATTCGCCTCTGACGCGGTTCTTTCGCATCCAAGCCCGGCTGCGTTCAAGATCGAGCTTGTCGCGCCGTCGTCGGTCCTCGGGGGTTTCGTCACGTCGTCTGCGACGCGTTTGTATGACCACGGCAATGGCCACCGGCATGCCCAAAAGCAAAACGCCGAGAAGGACAAGCTCGCCGCTCATGGGCAAAGATTACGCCGGTTGCAACCACCGCATATGCAAGCGCCTACGCGACCGCGTGGACTCTAGCCGACCGCCTCCTCGATCAGGTCGTCAGTCGTCCATTCCCGCTGGGGCAGAACATCTCTCAGCAGCCGCAGCAGTGCGGGATTCGAGCTGTCTCCCCGCCACACCGCGTCCAACTCCACCGGCCGCTCGCGGAATGCCCCGATGGACCGGAACACCACCCCGTCTGGATGCAGCGTCGCCGCCGACGCCGGCACCAGCGCGATGCCGATGCCCGACCGCACCAACACCAGCATCGTGTGTACCTGCGTCACGTACTGCACATACCGCGGTGTGGCGCCCGCGATGGTAAATGTGCTGATCAGTAGCTCGTTGAAGTACCGCGCCTGCACCGGCGAGTACATGATCACGTCCTGGCCGTCGAGATCGTTCAGCGTCAACTGCCGTCCCAGAGTGGCCATCGGGTGCGCCTCTGGGAGCGCGGCAATCAACTGTTCGTGCAATAGCGGCCGCGACACAAGGCCCGGCCGCTTCACCGGCGGGCGGGCCATTCCCAGATCGAGCTCGCCGGTCATCAACCCTTCGAGTTGTACCGACGTCACCATCTCCCGCAAGTCCAACTTCACGTCCGGCAGCTTTTCCCGCGCCGCGCCCAGCAGTCGTGGAAGCACGACATGGGCGGACGCCGCGGTGAATCCGACGACGACGGTGCCGAGATCCCCCTCTGGAATCCGCTTGACCGTCTGCGCCGCACCCTCGGCGAGTTGCAGAATGCGCCGTGCGTCGGGCAGGAACGCCACCCCGGCCGGCGTCAGCGTCACCGTCCGGGTGGTGCGATCGATGAGCTGCACGCCGAGCTCGTTCTCCAGCTGCTGGATCTGCCGGCTCAGCGGCGGCTGGGTCATGTGCAGCCGCTCCGCGGCCCGCCCGAAGTGCAGTTCCTCCGCGACGGCGACGAAACAGGACAGCCGGGCGAGCGAAAACACTGATGCACTCCTCGTATCACTGCACGCCATCCGCGTGCACGTCGTGCATCAGTTTAGATGCCACCACCGCCGGTTACGCGCTCCTGATGATCAGTCTTCCCGCCCCCCGTCCCGTCCTGTGGCCGCTGCGACCGGCAGAATCGGCCCGCGTTTCGCGCACCGACGACAACGGCCGACGGATCGTCACCATCGAGCACGCCCCGTTGGCCAATGTCACCGCGGAGATGTTGGTGTGGTGGTACGGCCATGTGCCCGGGACTATGCAGTACGCGGGCGAGACTTATCCGCGTTACATGGTGTGGCATCCGCTCGACCACGTCAGCTACGAAGTCGAGAACAACGCCCCTCCGGTCAGAGTGGGAAGCAAGCTGCACATCGTGGAGGCGCTCGGCCGCGACCTCGACAGCGTGCTCGACATCCACGTCACCGTCGAAGAGATCACTGACCGCTCTGCCATCATCAGCAGGCGCATAGCGGGCAGCTCGGTCGTGCGACTCGAGAACGAGTTCGAATCGTCGAACGGCGCCGCCAGGTATGTCACGCGCATGACGCTAGGTGACGACACGATGCTCGGCCGACTGCTGCTGAACCGCGTCGCCCGCACAAAAGCGCTACCGCCACCCAAACTCGAGCGGTGGATCCGCCACCACATCGAAGAGATCGGCAACTTGGAACATTTCCTGCCAACGCTTTTCGACGCCCGCGCGCCGGTTGAAGCATGAGGTGTCACGATGCCGCCGACTTCCTATGGCGCCTCGGCCCTGGCGCCGCGGGCTGCAGGGCGTCCATTGCCTGAGCGAGACGGGGGTAGACGATCGCGGGACCCAGCCACCGGGCCACAAAGCGGCGCAGCGCGATGCCGTCCCGGGCCGGCTGGCCCGGATCGACGAGTATCGAATGCAGCGTGCGTAGACCGATTTCCGCCAGCTCCTCGAGGGCGGCCTCATCGTAACCGTGTGTCTCCCAGTCGACGTCGAGCCGATGGAGCATGGAACGCCCGAACGCCTTTGCGGTGTCGGAGGTCAACATGACCGTCGATCCGCTGCGCGTGCGCCCGCTGAGGATGTGCTCGATCTGGCGGTCACCTGCCAGGGTCTCGGCCGCGAACGCCACTCCTTCTACGATCGCCGCAGCGGGTTCTGTCAGTCCGCTGAGGTGATCGGCGAACTGATCGAGAAACCCGTTGGCCGAACGCATCGCGCTCACCATCAACAACGCTTCCGCGCTTGGAAAGTAGCGATACACCGTCTGCCTGGTGACCCCCAATGTGCGCGCTACATCGGCGATGCGCACCGCCGACCCTCGTTCGGCGATGATCTCGTCGGCTGCGTCAAGGATCCTGTCGATCGCCTCTTCATCGGTCGCGGGCGCGTTGCCCGACCAGCCGTGGCTACGCACGAGAGAACTCTATGGGCAGAGCCGTCGGACCACTCAATCCCATCATCGGTTTCCACGGCGCCGGTCCGGTGCGCGAAGGGTTGGACATGCGGCGCGTCAACACTTTTAGCGCTTCTGAAAGTTCCAGCCGGGCTAGGTTCGCTCCGAGGCAGTAATGGATGCCGCCGCCGAAGGTCAGTACAGCGGGTGCGGCTTCGCGGGTGATGTCGAAGCGGTCAGCCGCCTCGTAGACAGCTGTATCACGGTTGGCCGCAAAGGTATTCACGAGCACCATCGTTCCGGCCGGGAAGAAGACGCCGGCCAGGTCTGCGTCCTCAACCACGATGCGAAGCGTGGCGCACGCGATCGGCGAGTGCCGCATGGTCTCCTCCACCGCGCGCGGTGCCAGCTCGGGCCGCTGCGCCAGCAGCGCCCACTGGTCTGGGTGGTCGCAGAGTACGTCGACGGAGGCAGCCAGCTGATTGCGCGTCGTATCGGTTCCCGCCAGCAACAAGCCACCCGCGAGCATGCGCAGTTCGGCGGCGTTGAGGCGATCTCCGTCGTCTTCGGCACGGATGAGGTCGGAGAGCAGATCCTGTGTGGGGTTGCGCCGCCTGTGAGCCACCATGTCGTCTACGTAGTCGTCGAGTTCGCCCCAGGCCTGCATGACGACAGCCTCTAGGTCGTCTTCTACCTCGAATGCGAACGCTTTGAAGATGTCATCGGCCCAGTCTGAGAACTTCTGCCAGTCGTCAGGAGGGGCACCCAGCAGCGCGCAGATGATCGGAACCGGGTAACGCTGTGCGATATCGGTGACGATGTCGCAACGGCCTTCGGCGGCGACACGATCGACCTGTTCGCTGATCACCTCGACGATCGTGTCGTGCAAGCGTGCGCTGGCTCGGGGGGTGAACGCCTTGGACACCAGGCTGCGCAGCCGCTGGTGGGGCTCGCCCTCCATGCACAAAATGCTGCTCATGACCTTGTCCCACAGTGGACCCGAAGTGATCCCTTGGAGCATCAGGGACATTCCGGGCGGAATCCGAAATCGCGAATCACGCAGCACCGTTCGCACTAACTCGTACGACAGGATCTCGGGTCCGTACGGGCCGACCGCGATCGGTGCCTGTTGTTGCGCTGCCCGAATCCGTGGGTAGACCTCGGCGGGAGTCTCCGCGAACTCGTATTCCAGCGTCGGCAATCCTGCCTCGAACACGTTGGGGGAGAGAGTGTCGACGGGCATGCATGCCTCCCAATAGCGCGCCACACGATCCGGGTAGACAATCTTCCTAGAATGTATGGCCACTAGCTGCCAAAGCCAACAGGGTAAACCGCAAACCTAGGCGACGGCCATACAAAAATGACAATCCGTCCGGTCAGTGGCAACAGCGCTACCAGCGCGGGCTGACCGCCTCATAGCCAGGATCGATGCTCTTCATGTATCCGGTGTCGTCGCGGTCGCGGATCCCGCAGCGCAGATACTGCTCATGCAACGCGGCCAAGGCCTCCTCGTCGATTTCGATGCCAAGACCCGGACCAGTCGGCACGGCCACCGACCCGTCGACGAACGACAGCGGCCCAGGCTTCACGATCTCCTCGGTCTTCCACGGCCAGTGCGTATCGCACGCGTACGTGAGGTTCGGTGTCGCCCCGGCAAGATGCACCATCGCGGCCAGGCTGACGCCCAGGTGCGAATTGGAGTGCATCGACAACCCGAGGCCGAATGTCTCGCAGATGCCCGCCAGCAAGCGCGACCGCTGCAACCCGCCCCAGTAGTGGTGGTCGGAAAGCACCACCCGCACAGACTGTTTCGCCACCGCGGGCGCCAGCTGGTCGAACGCGACCACGCACATGTTCGTCGCCAGCGGCATCGGCGCCTGCTGCGCCACCTCCGCCATGCCGTCCAGGCCGGGCGTCGGATCTTCCAGGTATTCGAGAATGCCCGTGAGCCCCGAGGCCACCTTCACCGACGTCTGCGGCGTCCACGCCGCGTTCGGATCCAGCCGCAACGGGTGCGACGGAAACGCCGCCCGCAGCGCTTCCATTGCGGCCATCTCCTCCTCGGGCGGAAACACGCCACCCTTGAGTTTGATTGCGGTGAAGCCGTATTCGTCGACGATGCGGCGCGCCTGCGCCACTATCCCATCCGGGTCCAGCGCCTCACCGAACGCGTCCGGTTCGCCACCCGGGTGCGCCGCCCACTTGTAGAAGAGATACGCGCTGAACGGCACCGCTTCCCGGACGACGCCGCCCAGTAGGTCGGACACCGGCCTGCCGGCAGCGTGGCCTTGCACGTCAAGACACGCCACTTCGAACGGCGAGAAGACTTGGTCGACAGCGCTTGCCGAGGTGATCATGCCGGCCGTACCGATGGCACGGGAATCGCCGCGCAGCCGCTCCTCAATGGCGGCCCGAATCTGATTGAGCGCGAACACGTCCAGACCCGTGATCGCAGACGCCGCAGCCTCGAGCCGCGCGAGATGTGACTCGTCCGCGTAGGTCTCGCCCAGCCCGACCAGGCCGGCGTCCGTGTCCAGCTGGATGATCGCGCGCAACGCATACGGCTGGTGCACCCCGACGGTGTTCAGCAGCGGCGGGTCGGCGAACGCGACCGGCGTGATGCGGGCGCCCGTGATACGAATCCGGCTGGGCGCCACGGCTACACGGCCTCGGTCAGCGCCTCGGCCAGCACGGCACGTCCGGCCGCGATGATCGCCCGCAGTTGGGTCACGTCATCGGCCGTCGGCATGATCAACGGCGCGCGGACCGGCCCTGCGGGTAGGCCCTCCATCGCGACGCCGGCCTTGACCAGCGACACCGCATAGCCGGGCACCGTGTCACGCAGCCGCACGAGCGGATGGAAGAACTCCCGCAGCAGCGCGTTGGCCAGCGCATCGTTACCGGTTTCCAGCGCGTCGTAGAACGCCAGCGCCAGGTCAGGGGCGAAGGCGAACGTCGCAGAAGAGTACAGGGGCACACCGATCGCGCGGTAGGCCTGCTGCGTCGTCTCCGCGGTCGGCATGCCGTTGAAGAACAGGAAGTCCTTGTCGACAGAATCCGTGACCGCGCGGACGATTCGCGCGACCTGGTCGAGATCGCCTGTGCCGTCCTTGAAACCGATGACGTTCGGAATCTTGGACACCGCAACGGCCGACTCTTCGGTGTAGCGGGCGTTGTTGCGGTTGTAGACGATGACGGGCAGGTCGGTGACGGCGGCGACCTCGCGGGTGTAGGCGATCAGCCCCGCTTGCGGCACCTCGACGAGGTACGGCGGCAGCAGCAATAGCCCATCCGCACCGGCGCCCTGAGCCGCCTGCGCGAAGAGCTTGGCTTGGGTGACGGAGCCGCCGGCTCCGGCGTAGACGGGCACGCGTCCGGCGATCACATCGACCGCTGTCCGTACCACCCGGCCGAATTCGGAGACCCCGAGCGCATGGAATTCGCCTGTGCCGCAGGCGATGAAGAGGCCGCCAGGCCCAGCCTCGACGCCGCTAGCGACGTGGCGGGCCAGCAGGTCGAGATCGACTTCGCCGGTCTCGGTGAACGGCGTGACAGGGAAGAACAGAACTCCACTAAACGTGGGGTGCATCGGTGGGGACTCCTTGCTCGGTGTTCGGCGGTCAGTCTTGTGTGAGTCGGCCATCGATGCGCCGCCACAGATGATCGGGATTGTCGTCGGCAATAGCGCTGGGAAGCAACGACTTCGGCACGTTCTGATAGCAGACGGGCCGCAGGAAGCGTTCGATCGCGCGGGAGCCGACCGAGGTGCTGCGTGAGTCCGACGTTGCGGGGTAGGGGCCACCGTGCACCATGGCGTGGCCGACCTCGACACCGGTCGGCCAGCCATCGAACAGGATCCGGCCAGCCTTGAGCTCGAGCAGCGGCACCAGCTGCCGGGCGTCGTCATAGTCGGATTCGTCGGCGTGCACGGTGGCTGTCAGCTGTCCTTCGATGCCCTCGGCGACGGCACGCATTTCGGCGATGTCAGCGCACCGGACCAGCAGGCTCGACGCTCCGAAGACCTCGGCCTGCAGACGCTCGGATCCGAGGAAACTGCCAGCGTCAGTCGCGAACAGGGCTGCACGGCAGGAAGTTTGGCTGTCGTCGGACTCGCCGCGGACTATCAGGTCGGCCTCCCCGCTCAGCGTGTCCACGCTGGCCACGTAGTTCGAGGCGATGCCCCGGGTCAGCATCGGCGTCGCAGGCGTTCCAGCAAGGGCCTCGCGCGCTGCACCAACAAACGCATCCAGGCCGGGGCCGTCCACGGCGATCACCAGGCCGGGATTGGTGCAGAACTGGCCGGATCCCATCGTCAGCGACGCGACGAATGCGCGGCCAAGCTCAGCGCCGCGCCCAGACAGCGCGCCGTCCAAGAGGAACACGGGGTTGATCGAGCTCATCTCGGCGTAGACGGGAATGGGCTCGGGGCGGCCCGCTGCCGCGGCGACGAGAGCTGTTCCCGCGGTGCGGGATCCGGTGAAGCCGACGGCCTTGATGCGCGGGTCGGTCACGAGGGCGATGCCGAGCTCGGGCCCGGACCCGAACAGCAGAGAAAAGGTGCCGGCAGGCAGGCCTGCATCGGCGACGGCCTCGGTGATGGCCCGGCCGACAAGTTCAGACGTGCCGGGGTGGGCGTCGTGGGCCTTGACGACGACGGGGCATCCAGCGGCCAGCGCCGACGCGGTGTCGCCGCCGGCGACGGAGAAGGCCAGCGGGAAGTTGCTGGCACCAAAAACAGCAACGGGTCCGAGCGGGATGGACCGCTGGCGAATATCAGGACGTGGCAATGGCTTCCGGTCGGGGAGCGCAGGGTCCATCCGGGCGCCATTCCAGCTGCCTTCGCGGAGCACGTCGGCAAACAGGCGCAGCTGCCCGGTCGTGCGGCCAACCTCACCGGTGATGCGGGCTTCTGGGAGTCCGGATTCTGCGACGGCGCGGGCGACGATGTCGTCGCGGATGGACTCGATGTTGGCCGCGATGGTCTCGAGGAACTGGGCGCGCTGCTCGGACGTCGTCGACCGGTAATCCGAGAACGCCGCGGCGGCAGCGGCGCACGCGGCGTCGACGTGGGACTGGTCGCCGTATGGGTAGGCCGGTTCGAGTTCCTGCCCCTTGCTCGGATTGAACCCGTGGATCGGGGCGCCGGATCCGCGAACGGGCGAGCCGGCGATGAGCATCTGTCCAGTCAGGCGAGACGTGTCGGGCATCGTTGCTGTCATGGTGTCCTAACAACCGCGGGTGGTCGTGGTCTATCAGTAACGGTAGGAGCCGCATCGATGCTTGTCCAAGACCGATCTACATGCGACTGATGCAGGGGTTGGATTAATCGCTTAGCCGTTGTTTAGTGGCTCTTGCCACGGGAAAGGCTGTCGGCACTCCCGAAAGACTCTTACTGTGGTGGCAGGCACCTCAACACGGTCAGCTAGCAAGTGAAGGAATGGCAGCATGGCACCGTTGAGAACCGGCGACGGATTCGCTGACGTCGTTGTCACCGCGGTTGCATCGACGACTTCGCTTGCGCCCGATGCGGAAAAGACGTGGCAGCTACTGCTGGAGGGCGCGAGCGGCGTCTGCGTGTTGGATAAGCCGTTTGTCGGAGAGTTCAAATCGCCAGTGCGGATCGGTGCGCCACTTCAGGAAAGTTTTGACGAACACCTGAGCCGCGTCGAGCTGCGCAGGCTTGCGTTCATGCAGAAGATGTCCCTGGTGCTGGGGCGGCGGCTGTGGGAGAACGCCGGAACACCCGACGTCGACACCAGGCGGCTGATGATCTCGATCGGCCTGGCGCTGGGCAGCACCGAGGAAATCCCCGTCCAGTACGACGCGTGGCGGGAGAAGGGCCTGCGCGCGGTGTCCCCGCTCGCAGTGCAGATGTACATGCCCAATGCGCCCGCCGCGGCGGTGGGGCTGGATCGTCAGGCCAAGGCGGGGATCATGTCGCCGATCATGGCCGACGCCTCGGGCGCCGCGGCCGTCGCGGAGGCGTGGCGGCAAATCGTGCTCGGTGAGGCCGACATCGCGATCTGCGGCGGCGTCGAAACGCACATCGAGGCGGTACCCGTCGCCTCCTTCTGGCAGTTGGGGATGTTGTCGACGAACAACGACGACCCGCCCGGCGCCTGTCGCCCGTTCGACAAGGATCGCGACGGCATGGTGTTCGGTGAAGGCGGTGCGCTGCTGCTCATCGAGACCGAGGAGCACGCGAAGGCGCGCGGCGCGTCGATCCTGGCGCGGGTGATGGGGGCGGCCATGACGTCTGACACCTACGACGCCGTCGAGCCGGACCCGAGCGGTCAGATCGCAGGCGAGGCCATCCTTCGCGCCATCAAACTCGCCGGTCTGACGCCGACCGACATCGACCACGTCAA
>Ga0075418_10007704_pt1 | contig 12108 bp, 7 predicted proteins | sample SoiMetdeltSBSDD2_FD_81776 | JGI IMG/M metagenome (GOLD analysis project Ga0075418, IMG submission 81776) | Bulk soil microbial communities from a Populus tree surrounding site in Tennessee, USA - Soil MetaG P. deltoides SBSDD2 | ecosystem: Environmental > Terrestrial > Soil > Tree plantation...
CGATCGAGAGCCTGCGCCCGGACCCGAAGACGTCCTCCACGCTCTGCTGCTCCTGTTGCAGGACGGCGAAGTCCGAGACTTCGCGTCCTGCGACGACGATCCGCTCCGACGCCAGGAAGGGTCCGAGCCGAGTCTCCCCCGCGTCGAGGGTCGCGACGATCCGCGTCCAGAGCCGGGCGTCGAACTCCACCCGGATCGCGCCGCCGCTCACGCTGGCGACCGGCACTGGCTCAGGCGGTCGCGTCGCGGCCCACGCCCCGAACGTGAGACATCCGGCGACGGTCGCCAACACCGCGGCTCTCATCAGCTCGAGACGCCCCGCGTCGGTCGCAGCCGGAGAGAGCCGTCGCTCTCCAGCTTCTGGCGGCACGCCCAGACCACCGGGTGCCGCACTCCCTTGACCTCGAGCTCGGCCCGGAGCTTCAGCCCCCTCCAATCCGTTCCCGACGGCAGGGAGAGCTGCGCCTGGCGGATCCGACCGGGAAGGGGATAGCCCGGGTCGAGGCTCCCAGAGACGTCGATCTTGCCATCGTCGCTCGTCACGCCAACGCGAAGCGCGCCTGGGACGCCCGCGATTCCGTCGTTGGCGAAGCCGATCACGAGACCGGTCCGGCCACCGCCATCGTAGTGCCATACGAGCGACGGCCGCACTCGGTAGCCGACGCGTCGGGCGATCCTGTCGATCATCCCGGGATGCCGGCGATAGTAGCTCATCACATTCGCGGCCTTCTCCCGGTGCCAGTTCCAGAGCGACCAGTAGTTGGCCCCCACGTCCATCACGTGGGCGATCACGTTGTCCGTGAGGGTCACGCCCTCGTCGGTCTCGAGGGACTCGGGCGAGCCGTCGGCCATGGAGACTTCGAGCACGGCCGCTACCCAGGGAGGCCGGTTGCTGATCGCCTCGATCTGCTCGTTCTCGATGAAGATCGTATCGGTGCGCAGCCAGTTGTGGCTGCGGATGGTGCGATCGACCAGCTCCGAGTTGCCGACCTGGCTGAAGTCCGGCTGCGTGTTGGTCACGAGCGGCGTGCGCTTCCAGTGCTCGAGCTGCGTCTCGAACATGCGGATGAACGTTCGCTCCGCAGTGGGATAGTCCGGAAAGGGGTTGTTGGTGAACGGCCAGGTGTGCCCCTCGCCCCAGAAGCCGTACATGAAGGTGTCGACGTACTCGACGAGAGCGCTGCCGTCCAGCTCCGCGGCCAGCAGCGCGTTCAGCTCGCGGAACGAGTCCTGGAAGAACGCGTCGTCGTAGCGGGGCTCCTGATGGACCTTTCTGTGGCGGACCGCCATCGGGTCGCGGCCCTTCCACTCCCCCTCCAGCTTGACCATCGGCACCTTCTCGAGCACGAAGTCGGGCAGCGCGGGCTCGGAGATGTCGGGGTCGCTCATCATCACCCGGAACCCGACGCGCTTGCCGTGTTGCTTCGCCACGGCAAAGACGATCTTCCAGTACTCGTCTGGATCGAGCCGGCCCGGTCGCTTCTGCAGCTCCCTCCAGGTCGGACGCACGTAGAGCTTCTGCCCCATAGGGATCCGAGCGAAGTCCTCGATCGCTCGAGCCGCGTCGACCCCTGCGAAGGTCCCGCCTCCGAAGTCGCCCGTAACGTAAGTGACGAGCCCCTTGCCGTAGCCGGGGACCACGTCGTCCGACGGAGTCGTCGCCATCACGACTTCGGATCCCGGCAGCACTTCTTCGGGCGGGTATTGTGGGAAGGGCCCCTGGTTGAGACGGTCGGGCACGCCGGGCGCGGTTCCCCAGTCGTGACGGTCCCAGTTGTGAGCGGGCACGAAGGCCGCAGCCTCCCGATCCCTGAGGCCGGCCATGAGACCGCCGGCTCCGATCGCCTTGAGGAAGGTCCGCCGGTCCCGCATTGGTCTCTCCTGCCGCGGAAACGCGATTGCGCTAGTATCCGCAAGCGTACATTAGCTTGACATCGGGATCCGCAAGTGATTATAACTTTTCGCAAGCTGCGTTCTGTTTCGTTTTCCCCTTCCTGGCGAAAATAGGATCGTCGCAGCGCCCGCTGAGGAGACGCCCATGAAGAGGCTCGTTCTGTCGCTCTCCTGCTCCGTTCTCGCGCTGCTGCCGGGGATCGCGAGGGCCCAGGTCGACACCGGCACCATCCTCGGGACCGTGCGGGACGCCTCGGGAGCCGCCGTGGCCGACGGCACGATCACGATCACGGAGACCAAGGTCAACGCGAGCACCACTGTGAAGACCAACAGCTCCGGCGACTACGTCGCGACACCGCTGAGGATCGGCACGTACTCTGTGAGCGTGGACGTCCAGGGCTTCAAGAAGGCGACCCGGAGCGAGGTCGTGCTCCGGGTCCAGGACCGGCTCCGCGTGGATTTCCAGTTGCAGGTCGGCGACGTGGCGGAGGTGGTTGTGGTCTCCGGGGAAGCACCGTTGATCCAGACCGAGACGTCCTCGATGGGCGAGGTGATCGACTCGCGGCAGATCCAGTCGCTGCCCTTGAACGGCCGGAACTACCTGGACCTGGCGACGCTGACGGTGGGCGTGACACGCACCGACGCGGGCACCAACGGCAACGTGGGCGGCCTCGGGTCCACGGGCCTGCCGAGCAGCTTCGTGGCCAACGGCACGCGGGGGACCCTGAACAACTTCATGCTCGACGGCATCGACAACAACTCCAACGACAACGGCGGCGCGATCCTGCGCACCAGCATCGACGCCATCGAGGAGTTCAAGGTGCAGACCAGCACCTACTCCGCCGAGTTCGGCCGCAGCGCGGGCGCGGTGATCAACGCCTCGATCAAGTCGGGGGCCAACGACTTCAGCGGAACTGCCATCTACATGCTGCGGGACGAGTCCCTCGACGCGCGCGGATTCTTCGAGGACCCGACCCAGCCCAAGGCGCCGTTCTCGTTCCACCAGTTCGGCGCCACACTCGGCGGACCGATCAAGAAGGATAAGACCTTCTTCTTCGTCGACTACCAGGGAACGCGCACCTCGACGGCCACCACGGCGATCTACTCGGTTCCGACGGAGGCCCAGCGGCGGGGCGACTTCTCCGAGGAGGGCAACCCGGTCATCTTCGACCCCCTCACCGGAGAGCCGTTCCCGGGCAACGTGGTCCCTTCCGATCGCATCTCTCCCCTGGCCCGGTCGTTCGTAGATCTCTACCCGCTGCCGAACCAGCCGGGGCTCAAGAACAACTACCTGGTCGCGCCCACGATCGACGACAACGTCGATCAAGCCGACCTCCGACTGGACCATAGCTTCAACGCGACCGACAAGGTCTTCGCCCGCGGGTCCTGGAGCGACCGGGACCAGCTAACGCCGCCCCCGTTCCCGGGGATCGCCGACGGCGGGGACTACGGCACCGGCCACACACTCGAGACGACCTGGGGGGGCGTGGCCGGATACACGCACATCGTCTCGAGCCGCACGATCAACGAGCTGCGCGTGGGCTTCAACCACGCCAGCATCGACGTCGGCGTTCCGGTGGGCGGGAGCTTCATACCCCCGCCCGAGCTGCAGGTGCCCGGCGTCGCGAACGACCCGCGCATCAACGGCCTCACCTACTTCTCGCCCAACGCCTACAGCGCGCTCGGCAACTCGCCCTACATCCCGACGTACATCACGAGCCAGGAGCTGCAGCTCTCCGACGCGCTGACGCTGGTGCGCGGCCCCCACGCGTTCAAGGTCGGTTTCCAGTTCCGCCGCAGCCGCTTCGACTTGTTCCAGATCCCGTTTCCGCGCGGCAGCCTCGGCTTCAGCGGCGAGTTCACGTTGGATCCCGAGAACCCCGAGGAGTCCGGCGACGGCCTGGCCGACGCTTTCCTGGGTCTCGTGTCGCAGGCCGATATCTCGAACATCACCGACGTCGAGAACCGCACGAACGTCTTCGGTGCCTTCGTGCAGGACGACTACCGAGTCAACTCCAGGCTCACGCTCAACCTGGGGCTGCGGTACGACTACACCGGCCCCACGGTCTCGGCCGACGACCAGCAGAGCAACTTCGATTACGAGACCGGCCAGATCCTGGTTGCCAACCGGGATGGCAACTCGCGCGGGCTCGTCGAGGTGGACAAGCTCAACGTCGCCCCGCGGGTAGGCTTCGCCTGGACGGCCACCTCCGACAACAAGACCGTGGTGCGCGGCGGCTACGGAACCTTCTACAGCCCTCAGGAGATCCGCACCGCGTTCCAGCTCGCCTACAACCTGCCGTTCTTCTACAGCATCTCCCAGACCAGCGACTTCGGTGTGACGCCGGCGATCTTCCTCGACGATGGCTTCCCGCCCCTCGACCCGGCCGCGGCCGCGTTCCCGCAGGTGACGTCGGTGGATCGCGACTTCCGAAGCCCCTACTTCCACCAATGGAACATCGGTGTGCAGCGCGAGCTGCCCTACCAGATGATGGTGGAGGTCGCCTACGTCGGATCCAGGGGTCGGCGGCTGCAGGTCATGCGCGACCGGAACCAGCCCACGCCGGGGCCGGGCGACCCGCAGGAGCGCCGCCCGTATCCGCAGTACGGCACCTTCTCCTCCATCGAGAACGCGGGCACCTCGAAGTTCAACTCGCTGCAGGTGAAGCTCAGCAAGCGGCTCAGCCGGGGCCTCTGGTTCCTGAGCGCGTTCACCCTCGGGAAGGCCACGAACGACCAGCCGGAGATCTGTTGCGCCGAGGTATGGCCCGCGAACACCTACGACATCGCGGCCGAGGTGGGCCGCGCGGATTTCGACCAGCGTTATCGCTGGGTGACGAGCTTCGGCTGGGACCTGCCCTTCGGCAAGGGGCGCCGCTTCCTCAACGGGGAAGGTGCGGTGGACGCGATCCTCGGCGGCTGGGAGCTGGGCGGCATCCTGACCATCGCCTCGGGCTTCCCGTTCTCGCCCCACATGGGCTTGGACACCTCCAACACCGGCACCTTCGGGATGCTGCGCCCCGACCAGATCCGCGACGGCAACCTGCCCTCCGACCAGCGCACGCCGGAGCACTGGTTCGACGTCTCGGCGTACCGAATCCCGGACGAGTTCACGTTCGGCAACGCCGAGCGGAATAGCCTCGAAGGGCCGGCCTTCAGGACCCTCGACCTCTATCTCCGCAAGGACTTCACGTTCTCCGGGAAGCACCACCTCCAGCTCCGGGTGGACCTCTTCAACGCCTTCAACCACCCGAACTTCGGCCTGCCGGATCCCTACATCGACTCTGGGGAGGGCTCGGCGGGCGTCATCACGAGCACATCGATCGCGATGCGCCAGGTGCAGTTCGGCTTGCGCTACTCGTTCTGATGCTGCGGCTGGCGCCAAGGGGCCTGATCGTCCTCCTTCTCGGCGCCGCAGCTCAGGGCTCACTCGCAGAAGAGGCGTATCGGGTCAAGGTCGAGACGGGAGTGATCGCGAGGATGCGCGACGGCGTCGCGCTCACGGCCGACGTCTATCGTCCGGCGAGCGAGGGCCCGCTTCCCACGCTGCTCAAGCGTACGCCCTACGATCGCCGCGACGAGGCGGCGGCCGCCTACGAGCTCGCGGCGGCCGGCTATCTGGTGGTCGTGCAGGACGTGCGCGGACGCTACGCCTCAGAGGGCGAGTTCGACCCCTTCCGCCACGAGGCCGAGGACGGCTACGACAGCGTGGAATGGGCCGCGACTCTCCCCGCGTCGGACGGGCGAGTGGGGATGTTCGGGGGTTCGTACGTCGGCGCCACGCAGATGCTCGCGGCCATGGCGAAGCCGCCGCACCTCGTTGCGATCGCGCCGACCCTGACGGCGTCGGAGTACTTCGACGGTTGGACGTACCAGGGCGGCGCGCTGATGCAGTGGTTCACGAGCTCCTGGGCGTCGTTGCTCGCCATCGACACGCTCGACCGCAAGGCGACGCGCGCGCTTCGGCCGCAGGAATGGGTCCGCGGCGCGCCGGCCGAGGCCTATCCGCTCCTCGAGCTGCCGCGGGCTGCGGAGCTCGCCCCGTACTACCGCGACTGGATCGTGCACGAGACGGACGACGACTACTGGCGCGCCGTGAAGGTCTCGGATCACTACGGCCAGATGACCCTCAAGGCACTGCACACCGGCGGCTGGCACGACATCTTCCTCAAGGGCTCGATCCGCAACTATCTCGGCCTGCGCGACGGGGCGGGATCGCCGGAGAGTCGCCGCGATCAGCGGCTGCTGCTAGGGCCATGGGCCCACGCTCCGACGTCGCCCGAGGGGAAGGTCGGTGACGTGGTGTTCGGCCGTCAGGCCGTTCCCGAGGACGGGGAGCGCGCCTGGTTCGACTACGCGTTGAAGGGCGTCCAGAACGAGTACGCCACGCAGCCTCCGGTCCGCATCTTCGTGATGGGCGAGAACGTGTGGCGCTACGAGAACGAGTTCCCACTGGCGCGGACGCGTACGACGCGCTACTTCTTGCAAGGAAGCCCTGAGAGCAGGGCCGCAGGGTCGCTGGGCGTGGTGCGGCCCGGTCGATCGTCCGCGGCGAGCTTCGAATACGATCCGGAGGATCCGGCGCCCACCCTGGGCGGACGCCTGTGTTGCGAAGACTTCCTGCCGCGCGGACCCTACGACCAGCGCCCGCTCGAGTCACGCCCGGACGTGTTGCTGTTCTCCACCGCTCCTCTCGAGCGCGACGTCGAAGTGACCGGCTTCGTCAGCCTCGATTTGTTCGCCTCGACCTCGGCCGTCGACACCGACTTCACGGCGATCCTCGCCGATGTTGAGCCCAGCGGCTACGCGCGTTACCTGACCGACGGCATCGTGCGGGCTCGCTACCGCAACTCGACGCGCGCGCCCGAGCCGCTCGTGCCGGGCCAGGTCTACAAGTACGCGATCGACCTGTGGGCCACCAGCAACCTGTTCCGCGCGGGCCACCGCATCCGGCTGTACGTCTCGAGCAGCAACTTCCCGCGCTTCGACCGCAACCGCAACACCGGCGAGCCGATCCTGGGCGCCACGCGCTCGATCAAGGCACGCCAGACGGTCTACCTCGACCGGGACCATCCTTCGGCGCTCGTGCTGCCGATCATCCCGCGCTGAGGAGATCGCCGTTCCGAACCACGACGAGGCGCGGTGGACGCGACTCGACAACGGCCGATTGCAGCTAGCGATCGCGCGCCAGCTGGGCGGCAAGATCGCTGAGATCCAGGATGCCACCAGCGGCCGGCAGTGGCTGGCGCGGCATCCACGCCTCGCGTGGCGCGTGCCTTCCGCGGACGAGCTCTCAGCGAAAGACGCATATGTGCGTCTGGGCGACCTCGGCGGCTGGGACGAGTGCTGTCCGACCATCGCTCCCAGCGTCTATCCCTGGCCACCGTTCGAAGGCCGTCCTCTGCCCGACCACGGCGAGTGCTGGTCGCAAGCGCCGGAGGAGCGCTGGGAGAACGGCGCCGTGGAGCACCGCTGGCGGGGGTCGAGCCTGCCCTACGAGCTGGTTCGCGAGCTCCGTCTCGACCCTGAACAGCCAAGCCTGGCCCTCGGCTACCGCCTCGCTTCGCGCGCCGCGCATCCGCTCGCGATCCTGTGGTGTGCGCACCCGTTGTTCACGATCGAGAAAGGAATGCGCATCGACGTGCGCCATCGGACACCCATGGTCGTAGTCTCTACAGGCTCTCCACTCGGAGCTGTCGGAACGCGCTTCGCATGGCCGGTCTGCAACGGGATCGACCTGAGCGAGGTGACGCCGGATGCAGGCTGGGCCGTGAAGCTGTACTCGGAAGTCCTGGACCCGGGTGAGGTCGCTCTGGTGGGACGATCTGGAGGGCATCTCAGGATCGCCTGGTCGAGCACGGGCAACGCCGGTCTGCGCCTGGGTCTGTGGCTCAACTACGGTGGCTGGAGCGGAGACGACGGACCGCTGCTGCATAACCTCGGCCTCGAGCCCACGCTGGGCATGTCCGACTCACTCGCCGAGGCGATCGCCGACGGCACAGCGTGCGTTCTCGAGCCCGGAAACGAGCGTCGCTGGCAGCTCCGCGTCGACGTGTCCTGAATCGGACGATGGGCGCCCTTGACCGGCCAATCCGAAAGCGCGTATAAGACAACGCAAGCACGCGAAGTTGCTTTTTCTTTCGGAACGAGGATGAGTGTCTATCGGGCGGGGCTGATCGGCGCGGGTGATTTCTTCAGGATCCAGTCCCCGATTCTCCAGAAGAGCCATCGGCTTCGCGTCGAGGCGGTCTTCGACCCCAATCCTCAGGCCGCACGAGCCGCGGCGGAGCGGCTCGGTGCGAGGGTGGCCGAGTCCGCCGAAGCGATCTTCGAAGACGCCGGCCTGGAAGTCGCCTTGATCTTCACGCCGCCCTTCACGCGCCGCGCGCTCGTGGAGGCAGCCGTCGCGGCTGGAAAGAGGATCGTCACCACGAAGCCCCTCGCTCCGAACGCAGCGGACGCACGAGCGATCGTGAACGCGACGCGGGGCGGGCACTGCCTCGTCATCTACAAGAGAACGGGCAACGCGCAGGTCCAGACGCTGAAGAGGGTCCTGGACTCGGGTGACGTCGGGGGACTCGGTCTCTACCGGCACGACTGGATCCACCACTATCCCTACTGGTCGTCCTGGTCCCTCGATCCGGAGAAGAACGGCGGGCCGCTCGTGGACGCGATGATCCACAACGTGAACACGGCCCGCTTCCTCGCCGGCCGTGAGGTCGTCGGTTACGGCTATCATGGCTATCGCCTCTCCCACGATTTCGCGATCCCCGATACGGAGCTGCTCATCCTCGACTTCGAGGGCGGCGCGACGGCGCACCTCTCGATCACGTGGGGCGCCGACCTCGCCATCTACGACGTCAAGGCGAACGATCGCGAGCGCATCGACATCAACTACGTCGTCACCACGAAGGGGTGGCTCATACGCTTCGAAGCGCGCGACGGCCGCCCGACGGTCGCCGCGACCAAGGACGGCCACGTGCGGCAGTATCCCGTCGAGGCCTTGCCGCTCACGTTGTACGACCGCTGGATCGAGGACTTCGAGGCCGGGCGTCCCGTGGAGACCAGCACCGAAGAGGCGTGCCGCGATCTGGAGCTGGTGCTTCTCGCGACCGCTAACCCCAGCTCGCGGCCTGTGGCGGAGACGGCCGGAGCGTCGACGCGGTAGAGCGGCCGACGCGGTATGCGTCCGCTCGAAGGAAGGGTCGTCGTCATCGTGGGCGGCACGACCGGCCTCGGCCTGTCAGGGGTGAGGGCGTGCCTGGCAGCCGGCGCGCACGTCGTGACCGTGGGCCCGTCCGGCTCGGACACGGCCGGCCTCGAGCCCGACCTCGGACGCGGGGCCCGCCTGGTGACCGGCGATGCCCGCGATCCCGCCGTCGCGCGCGCTGCGATTCGCGAGGCGGTCACTGGCTTCGGCGCATTCCACGCCCTCTATCACGTGGCCGGCGGCAGCGGCCGGGCGTTCGGCGACGGCCCGCTCCACGAGATCACGGACGCCGGCTGGGCCGAGACGCTGCGCCTCAACCTCACCTCGGTCTTCCACTCGAACCGCGCGGCCGCCGAGCAGTTCATCGCGCAAGGGACGGGCGGCAGCGTCCTCAACCTGGGTTCGACGCTCAGCGGCTCTCCATCCCCGCGCTTTTTCGCAACCCACGCCTATGCGACGGCCAAGGCGGGCATCGAGGGCCTGACCCTCGCGGCCGCGGCCTGCTACGCGCCGCGCCAGATCCGCTTCAACGTGCTGAGGCCCGGGCTGACCGAGACGCCGATGAGCGAGCGGGCGCGCGAAAGCGCCGAGATCCGCGCGTTCGTCCGCACGAAGCAGCCGCTGGACGGTGGACGCTTCGGCCAGCCCCAGGATCTCGACGCGGCCGTCGTCTACTTCCTCTCCGACGCCTCACGCTTCGTGACCGGCCAGTCCCTGGCGGTCGACGGCGGCTGGACGGTCTCGGAAGGCGCGCTCGAGAGCTGAGCATGCGGTACGCGATCGGCATCGACCTCGGTGGGACCAACATCAAGCTCGCGGCCGTCTCCGAGGGCGGCGACGTTGCGGACGTGTCGAGCGCGGAGACCCGCGACGAGCCAGGCGGCGACTGGGCGGAGCGCATCCGGCAACAGGTTCGAGCCATCGAGCTGAGGCGGGGTCGGCCGGCGTCGTGGATCGGCCTCGGCACCCCCGGGCTCCCGACGCCCGACGGTCGCAAGGTCGCGGCGCTCGAGGGTCGCCTCGCGGGAATCGTGGGGCTGGACTGGGCCCGCCTCCTGGAGACGAATGCCGCGATCCGCGTCCTCAACGACGCGCAGGCGGCACTCGTCGGTGAAGCGTGGAAGGGCGCCGCCGTCGGCTGCCGGAACGCCGTGCTGCTCACGCTCGGAACGGGCGTCGGAGGCGGCATCCTGTTGGATGGACGGCTCCTCTCCGGTCACGTCGGCCGCGCGGGCCACGTCGGGCACATCTGTATGGACCCCTCCGGACCCCATCCTGCGACCACGCCCGTGCCCGGCGCCCTCGAGACCTTCATCTCGAACAGCACGGTCGCAGCCCGGACCGGCGGCCGCTTCTCCGACACGGGCGCCCTGGTGGCGGCGCACCTCGCCGGCGATCGCGAGGCGAGCGAGGCCTGGCTGCGCTCGGTGCACGCCCTGGCATGCGGCCTGTCGTCGATCATCAACGTCGTCGACCCGGAGGTCGTGATCCTGGGCGGTGGCATCGCCCAGGCCGGAGCGGCGCTGTTCGAGCCCCTCGCGCGCTTCCTCGACGGCGTCGAATGGCGCCCGCTCGGAGGCGGTGTGCGGATCGTGCCGGCCGCCCTCGGAGACCGCGCGGGCGCCCTGGGAGCCGCGCGGGCGGCGATGGAACGGGGTCCCGCAGGCGACTACTTCGCGGCGGCGCGCGGCCTCGTCGTCACCGCGGAGGCTCAGCGCGAGGCGATCGGGCGCGCGGCGGACTGGTTCGCCGAGACGATCCTGGCCGGGCGCATGGTGCACGTCTTCGGGTCCGGCCACAGCCGAATCCTCGTCGAGGAGATGTGGCCTCGCTACGGGTCCTTCCCCGGCTTCAATCCCATCGTCGAGCTGTCGCTCACCTTCCACAACCTCGTCGTCGGACCGAACGGCCAGCGCCAGGCGATGTTCCTCGAGAACGTCAGCGGCCTCGCCGAGCGCATCCTGCGGAACTTCGACCTGACGCCGCAGGATTCGGCCCTCATCGCCTCCTCGAGCGGCGGCAGCGTCGTCTCGATCGAGATGGCGGAGGGTTTCCGGAGGCGCGGGATCAAGGTCGTGGCGATCGTGAGCCGAGCTCACGCCGAGGCCACGCGCACCCGGCATCCCCGCGGCCTCAAGCTGGCGGACTGCGCGGACCTGGTCCTCGACACCGGCGCGCCAGCCGGTGACGCTCTCGTGCGCGTCCCCGGCCTGGAGGCGCCCGTGTCCCCTGGCTCGACCCTGGGCGGCTGTCTCCTCGTCAACGCGATCAAGGCCGAGGTGGCGGCACGTCTCACGGCTGCTGGCCGGCCGCCGACGGTCCTGACCGGCGCCGCGCTGGTGGGCGAGGAGCGGGCCGCGTCGAGGTTCGAGGCCGCCTATGACGAGCACGCCCGGCGCCTGGCGCGCTTGTACGCGGGACTCGGCCGCGATCAGGAGCCCGAGCGATGAAGCAGCGGCCGCTGCGGACCACAGTGGTCGGCAGCTACCCGTGGCCGGCCTGGCTCGAGTTCGCGGCACAGCACATCGAGGCCTTCGGCGAGGCCGACCGCGACGAACTCATCGACGACGCGGTGACGGCCGCGATCCACGACCAGGTCGCCGCTGGCCTCGACATGATCACGGACGGCGAGCAGGCCCGCCTCGACTTCAACCTCTCGTTCTACGGACACCTGCAGGGCCTCGATCGCCCGCAGCAGGCGGCGCGACGCTTCGGCCCTCCGGGGCACGACCAGCGCGACCGACACCACGTCGTCGGCGAGCTCCTGGCCCCGCGCGGCCTCGGCGTCGTGACCGAGTTCGAGCGGCTCCGGCGGCTCGCGCCGAGCGGGCCCGTGCTGAAGGCGAGCGTTCCGGGCCCCTACACGCTGAGCGGCCGGCTCATCTCGAACGCGCGCTATCCGGATCGCTGGGCCCTCACCGAGGCGCTGCTCCCCATCGTGCGCCATGAGCTCGAGGCCCTGGTCGCAGCGGGCTGCCGCGAGATCTGCATCGACGAGCCGTCGA
>Ga0075418_10007707_pt1 | contig 12107 bp, 10 predicted proteins | sample SoiMetdeltSBSDD2_FD_81776 | JGI IMG/M metagenome (GOLD analysis project Ga0075418, IMG submission 81776) | Bulk soil microbial communities from a Populus tree surrounding site in Tennessee, USA - Soil MetaG P. deltoides SBSDD2 | ecosystem: Environmental > Terrestrial > Soil > Tree plantation...
TCCGAACCTGCAGTTGATGGCGCTGAACGACCCGAAGATTTTTGTCGCGGTGCTCACGTGGGCCGTCTATTCGTTCGCGGTCTTCGCACGGCGCACGATGGGCTGGACGGGGCGTCGCGCGGCCTGGCTCTCGGCGGTCGGGTTCGCGATCGTTCTGCTCAATTTTCTACCCATCAGCTACTTCGTCACGACCAGCCATACGTTCCAGTGATCGTGACGGGTAGAACGCCGTGCATCTCCTCCTTCTCGGCGTAAGTCATCGGACGGCACCCGTCGATCTGCGCGAGCGCCTCGACTTCTCGAGCCGCGATGTCGGCGCCGCTGTCGAATCACTGGCAGCCCGGTCGTCTGCAACCGAGTCGGTAGTGCTCTCGACCTGCAACCGATCGGAGATCTATGTCGCAAGTGCCGATTCCGGACGTGCGCGTGAAGAGTTGATCGTGTTTCTCGGCGAGTACCACCAGCTCGCGCGCGACGCGTTTCTCCCGCATCTGTTTTCCCATGAAGACACCACGGCTGCGCACCATCTGTTCCGCGTCGCAGCCGGCCTGGACTCGCTGGTACTCGGTGAACCGCAGATCCTGGGTCAGGTGAAGGACGCGTTCCAGGCAGCCGCCGAGCGCCGCTGCACCGGGCCGCTCCTGAGCAAGACGTTCCACTGGGCGTTCGGCGTAGGGAAGCGCGTGCGCACGGAAACGGCGCTTGGCGAGGGCGCAGTCTCGATCAGCTTTGCAGCCGTCGCCCTCGCCCGAAAGATCTTCGGACGATTGGAGGGCCGACGTGTGCTCGTCGTGGGCGCCGGCGAAATCAGCGCCCTCACCGCACAGCACCTCCGAAGCCAGGGCGCCGGGGAGATCATGATCACCAACCGCACTCCCGCCGCCGCCGACCTGCTTGCGAATCAAGTCGCTGGACGTTCTGTGCCCTGGACCGACATGGCGAGCTCGATTGCGCTTGCAGACATCGTCGTCACAGCAACCGGGTCGCAGCGGCCAATCATTACCCGAGCGGATGTCGTGGCGGCGACAGGCCGGAAACGCACCGATCCGCTCTTCATCATCGACATCGCCGTGCCACGCGACGTCGATCCGTCCGTTGCTGAAATCGAGCAGGTTTTTCTCTACAACGTGGACGATCTGCAGGGCATCGTCTCCGAGAACCTCGCGAGGCGCGGCGCCGAGATTGCGCGCGCCGAAGCCATCGTCGCCGAAGAGCTGGCCCGGTTCACGTCGTGGCATCGCTCGCGCCGGGCCATTCCGACCGTGGTCGCGCTCCGGCAGCGGTTCGACGACATCCGGCGTGCAGAGTTGCGGCGCCTCGAAGCGAAATTGGGCGCCTTGTCCCCCGAGGCTCGCATGCGGATCGACGAGGTCACCAGGCTCATTGTTGAAAAGCTGCTGCTCGAGCCGACCGAGCAGCTCAAGGCGCTTCCCGATGAGGAAACGCAGGCGTCGTACACCGAAGCGGTGAACCGTCTGTTCAGATTGAGCGAAGACGCAGCGCCGCCTGGCACCGGCGATGCCGTGTCGGCACCCTTCACAAAACCGCGAAACGACTGAATCCCGCCGCCTGCGGCGGTCGATTCGTGCCGGGTCCGGCGGAAGCGGACACTACGTACGTGCGTCGGCTGGTGCATGGACACATGGATAAATTTCCCGATAGATGCTGAAATGACACGCGACAGACTCGAGTATCCATGACGACGCTGCGACTCGGTACGCGCGGCAGCCAGTTGGCGCTGATCCAGGCGAACATGGTCGCCGCCCTGCTCCGCGCCCGGGCGGGCGTGTCGTGCGACGTGATTGCGATCAAGACATCAGGCGACCGGCTGGCCGATGCACCGCTCGCGCAGATTGGCGGCAAGCGCGTTTTCGTCAAGGAAATCGAGGATGCTCTGCTCGACGGCACGGTCGACCTGGCGGTGCACAGCAGCAAGGATCTGCCCGCGGAATTACCGGACGGCCTGGCCCTCGGCGCCACGCTCCCGCGCGAAGACCCGCGCGACGCAATCGTGTTGCCTGCCACGACCGGCGAGGGACCTGTCCCGAGCGGTGTTGAGCAGCCTGTCCCAAGCGTCGGCGAGCGGCCTTTCCCGACCGGCGTCGATTTTCCTGGAGCAGACGCACCCGCGGCGTCCGTCGGCACATTCGCGCAGCTGTCTCTGGAAGACATCGTGCGACGCGTCGGCGAAGCGCCCACGATCGGCACCAGCAGCGTGAGGCGGACCGCCCAACTGGTGCAGCTGTTTCCGGGTGCGATATTTCGCGCGATCCGCGGAAACCTGGACACGAGGCTTCGAAAATTGGACACGGGAGAGTTCAACGCGGTGGTCCTGGCAGCGGCGGGCCTGCGGCGTCTGGGTCGTCATGCGCGTATTTCGGCGGTGATTCCGCCCGAGGTCTGCCTGCCGGCTCCCGGACAGGGAATCATCGCCGTGGAAACCCGACACGACGACGATGCGGTGCGCGCCTTCGTCGACCGTATCAACGATACGACGTCCGCATCGGCTCTTGCCGCAGAGCGTATGGTCGTGCTTCGTCTCGGCGGAGGTTGTCAAATGCCGATTGGCGCCTATGCGACGGTTTCAAGCACCGAGTTGTCGCTGAGCGCCATGGTCATCTCGCTCGACGGCGCACGTGTCGTCCGTGCGGAGGCGTCGGGACCCGTTACCGATCCCGAAGCAGTCGGGACGCGCGCGGCCATGCGCCTGCTGGCGCAGGGCGCAGCAGAAATACTCGCGGAAGTGGAGGGCGCCCGCGGTGCTGTCGAAGGACTTCAACCGTGAAGCGACCTGCCGTGTATCTGATCGGAGCGGGTCCCGGCGATCCGCGCCTCATTACGGCTCACGGGCTCGAGTGCCTCCGCGCCGCTGACGTCGTCGTGTACGACCACGTGGTGTCGCAGCGGCTCCTGCGACAGGCACGAAGCGATGCGGAGCTGATCGACGTGGGAACGGCGACTCCGCAGCCGATGGCTCAGGAGGCCGTCAGCTATCTGCTTGCAGAAAAGGCCCGCGAGGGCAAACGCGTCGCGCGGCTCAAGTGGGGCGACCCATTCGTGTTTGCCCGCGGTGCCGAAGAAGCGTTGTTTCTGCACGAGCAAGGCGTACCGTTCGAAGTCGTACCTGGCGTACCGGCCGCAGTCAGTACGACCGCGTACGCCGGCGTGCCCGTCAGCTATCCCGGCGCTGGCGACACTATCACGCTCCTTCGAGGGTACGAAGACGACAACCGCGCCATGCCCGATGTCGATTGGGCGAGCCTCACCCGCCTCGACGGCACCGTCGTGTGCTACGCAAGCGCCCAGCAACTGACACACGTCCTGGAGTCGCTGCGCGCCAACGGCTGGGGAGCCGACACCCAGGGCGTCCTCATCTACAACGGCACACTGCCCGACCAGGAGACCATATCGGGAACAATTGCGGAGTTGATCGATCGACTCGGTGAGCACCCGCGGCGTAAGCCGGCAACGCTCGTTGTTGGACGCGTAGTTGGATTCCGAGAGCACCTCCGCTGGTTCGATGCCCGCCCGCTTTTCGGGCGTCGCGTGCTGGTCACTCGCCCTCGCGAGCAGGCCGCTGACCTCGTCGATCGCCTCGCCGCGCTTGGCGCCGACACCGTCGAGGCGCCTGTGATCCGAATCGCGCCACCGGAAGACCGCGGGCCGTTGCTGCAGGCGGCGACGACGCCGGACGCCTACGATTGGATCGTGTTCACGAGCGTCAACGCGATTGATGCGTTCATGAAGGCGCTGTACGAGGGGGGACGGGACATCCGAGCGCTCAACGGCCCGAGGCTGTGTACGGTTGGTCCGGGAACCGCCGAGAAGCTCGCGGAATATCGCATTAGAGTCGACCTGATCCCCAATGAGTACCGCGCCGAAGGGGTTGTCAAAGCGATGGCAGAAAAGAGCGCGCTCGACGGCATGCGTGTGCTGCTGCCCCGCGCAGACATCGGGCGCGAGGTGATTGCCGAAGAGCTGCGGCGCGCGGGCGCCGCGGTGACCGATGTGGTTGCGTATCGAACCGTGGCCGAAGAGGCGCTGCCGGACGATCCCGACGTGTATGCCCTGCTGCTCGAAGGCCGCATCGATGTGGTCACGTTCACAAGCGCGTCCGCGGTGCGCAGCTTTGCGCGGATCTGTGGGACCGATCAGTCCGTGGACCTGCTCAAGAACACGGTCGTGGCTGTCATCGGACCGTCGACGGCGGAGGCGGCGCGCCAGTTCGGTATCGCAGTGACGGTTCAGCCGTCGACCTATACGATTCCAGCGCTCGTAGACGCGATCGTCGCGCATTACGCCGCAGCACGCTAGAACGTTATGTGGCTCCGAACCGCAGGCCCTTGGCTAGTTCGGCGTATGGCAAGATCCGCGATATGGCTGTAAAAACTGCGTCCCGACTGATCCTTGCGCGCCGGCCTCGGCGGCTGCGACGGACCGAAGCGATCCGCAGTCTGGTCCGCGAAACGCACCTGACACCCGACTGCTTCATGTATCCCCTTTTCGTCTGCGAAGGGAAGGGCGTCCGTCGCGAGGTTCCATCGATGCCGGGCGTGTACCAGCTGTCGGTGGATGAGGCGGTGAAGGAAGCGGAAGCGGCCAGACACGACGGTATTCTCGGAGTGCTGCTCTTCGGTATCCCGGGCAACAAGGATGCGACGGGCTCTACGGCCTCCGATCCCGAGGGACCGGTGCAAACCGCAGTGCGCGAAATGAGGCGCGCCGTTCACGACCTCGTGATCATCACGGACGTGTGCCTGTGCGAGTACACATCGCACGGTCATTGCGGGATTCTGGATGGAGACGAAGTCGTCAATGACATTACCGTCGCTCATCTGGTGCAGGTCGCGCTGTCGCACGCCATCGCTGGCGCACACTTTGTTGCGCCGTCGGACATGATGGACGGCCGTATCGGAGCCATACGTCAGGCCCTCGACGAGCACGGATTCGAGCAGACCGGGATCATCTCGTATGCGGCGAAGTACTGCTCGGCATTCTACGGGCCGTTTCGTGATGCGGCCGATTCCGCACCCCAGTTCGGTGACCGGCGAAGCCATCAGATGGATCCCGCAAACGTCGATGAAGCGTTGCGCGAAGTGGAGGCCGATCTGTCCGAAGGCGCCGATATCGTCATGGTGAAGCCCGCGCTCACCTATCTGGACGTCATCGCAAAGGTCAAGGAGCGCTTCAATCAGCCGACAGCCGCTTACTTCGTCAGCGGCGAATACGCGATGCTGAAGGCCGCGGCTGCGAACGGCTGGATCGACGAGACCCGCGCCATGATGGAAGCGCTCACGGCGATCCGACGCGCCGGCGCCGACATCATCGTGACCTATTACGCGCGAGAGGCGGCGCGGATGCTTCGCATGTCATGAAAAAGCCGGCGCGTAGCAAGCAGCTCTTCCTGCGAGCCAGCCAAATCCTGCCCGGCGGAGTAAACAGCCCCGTACGGGCGTTCCAGGCAGTAGGCGGCGCACCGCTGTTCATTCGGCGTGCGTCAGGTGCCGTCATGGAGGACGTCGACGGCAATCGCTTCATCGACTATGTCATGTCGTGGGGCCCGCTGATTCATGGCCACGCACCGCGAGGTCTGGTGCGAGCAGTAGCCTCCGCTGCGCGACACGGTACCAGCTTCGGCGCGCCTACGGCGCTCGAGCATGAGCTGGGCGAACGCGTCCGGGCGCTCGTACCGTCGATGGAGCGCGTTCGATTCGTCAGCTCCGGAACCGAAGCAACGATGAGCGCCGTTCGCGTCGCGCGCGCGTTTACCGAACGCGACAAGATCATCAAGTTCGCGGGCTGCTATCACGGCCACGCCGACGCGTTCCTCGTCAAAGCGGGCTCCGGGGCGACGACTCTCGGCGTGCCGACCAGTCCCGGCGTGACTCGGTCTTCGGCGTCGGACACGTTGCTGGGTCGCTACAACGATCTCGCATCGGTCGAGGCCCTCTGCGAGGCGCACGGTCCGAACGTCGCGGCGATCGTCGTGGAGCCAATAGCGGGCAACATGGGCGTGGTACCACCGTCCGACGGCTTCCTGCCGGGACTGCGGGAGCTGTCGACCCGCCACGGAGCGGTGCTCATCTTCGACGAGGTGATTTCCGGTTTCCGAGCCTCCGCAGGGGGAGCGCAAGCCATCTTCGGAATAACGCCAGACCTCACGTGCCTCGGAAAGATCATTGGGGGTGGGTTCCCTGTCGGCGCATACGGCGGACGGACCGACATCATGAGCATGGTGGCGCCCGCGGGCCCCGTGTATCAGGCCGGCACGCTCTCGGGGAATCCCGTGGCCATGACAGCGGGCCTCTGGGCCCTCAAGCGACTGCCTCCGGGCTTGTACAGAGACCTGGCGCGCCGCACATCAGCTCTCGTCGCCGGCCTCGCTGACGCGGCGCGCGCCGCTCGCGTGTCGCTGCAGATCAACGCATTCGGGTCGGTGCTGACTCCGTTCTTTACCGCCTCACCAGTACGCGACTATGACTCCGCGCTGGCGGCCAATACGATGGCGTACGCTGCGTTCTTCAGGGGAATGTTGGAGCGAGGCGTCTATCCGCCGCCGTCGCAGTTCGAGGCGTGGTTTCTCTCAGCGGCGCATACCGACGCACATGTGCGCCGGACAATTGACGCCGCGCGACGCGCCATGAAGGACGTCGCGCGGCAGATCTGAACCAGCCAAGGGCCCACCCTTGATATCCCGGTGAAAGCCCTTGGCTGTTGGCAGTATCTCTTGGGCGCGCTCCGCGCGCCGTTCGCGGTTACTTCCCTGTGTTGATCTGGACCGGCTGATCGACCCGCACGCGCAGCACGGATCCTGCCGGCAGATCGACCTCCTTGCCCTCCGTCGCGGCAAGAGTGCCACCGGCGCCGATCAGAATTCCCGCGAGCGCGCCTTTGAAGCCGCCAAGGATACCGCCGATAATCGCGCCGACACCCGCGCCTGTACCAATGCGTGCCGTTTCGCCCTTGATGCCTTCGCCTTCGATCGCCTGCGTTACGGTGCCGCGCATCGGGTACGCTCGGCCGTTGACGGTGAGCTGGTCGAAGCTGAGCGTCATTCGCGCTGTGCGGTTCGTACGGGTCGCGGGCTCGACACTCGTCACCACTCCACGCATCACTGACCCGGCAGGCACGAGTGTTCGACCGCCGTTATTGAAGTCCACCAGCGTCGTGGCTTCGAAGCGATCTTCGACTGCCGCGGTTCCGGAATTCAGTCGCGTCCCAACCCGCACGTCAAGTTCAGTCCCGACAGGAATCTGTCCCGTGCCGGCGGCCGGCGTGGCGGCCGGAGTGTTAGTGGTGCTGCGAGCAGCCTGAGGGGCCGGAGCCGCGGCTGGAGCGGGCGGCGGCGTAGACGCGTTGGTCGCGTCGCCGCGAGCACGGGTGCGAAGACTCTCGACGCGATCGCGAACATCAGCGTACTCGCTGCGGGCGAGCGAACCTTCCTTCCGCAGCTTCACTTTGAGATAAATCACTTCGTCACGAAGGTCGTCGAGCTCCGCCTGGAGCTGATTGGCGCGTGCGGCGTCGCGGGTGCGCGCCTGAGTCACGTCCGTGCCTGCCTGATAGACGTTGTCCTGTAGACGCTGAATGTCGGCCTGAGTCACGTTCCCCTGCGCGGCCGCCGACGCGGCCAGGCCGATCGTGATGAGAGCCGTCAGCGCGGCCCGACGTATGCAACGCATGCGAACTTCCCCCTCTCGTGTGTCACACAGTAGAGACGTCTGGATACCGCCTCTGGCCGGGTTGCAATTGATGGGCCACGGGCGTGGCCAACGCCGCTGCCCTGATGTCAGTTTCTCCAAGGCATCAGCCGCTCAATCCAGCTGATTCGCGTGAGATCGTTGTAGATGACGGTGACCATCAGCATCATGAGCAGGACGAATCCTGCCAGGAGCATCTTCTCTTTCACCGGCATGCTGAAATCCCGGCGCGCAATCCCCTCGACCGCCATGATGAGAATGTGACCGCCGTCGAGAACCGGAATCGGCAGCAGATTGAGCAGCCCGAGATTGAGGCTGATCGACGCCATCAGGGTGAAAAGCGCTATCCAGCCAGCCTCCGCGGATTCGCCTGACAGCTGCGCTATCGCGACCGGCCCCATCAACTGCCGCGGTGACGTCTCACCGACGAACAGGCCGCCAAGAGTGCGAAAGATCAGGCCGCTGAACTCGATGTTCTTCTCGAGGCTCATCTGAATGGCTTCGAGCGCCGAGGGATCCACGTGCCGCGTCGGTTCAGTGACGTACACGCCCAGCATGCCCCTGTCGCCTCGCTGCTCGGGTGTCGCTCGAATTGGGAGTTGTTGGTCGCCCCGCTTGATGGTCAACTCGATCTCGCGTCCACCGTTGCGCGAGATCGCCTCGATGAGCTGACTCCTCGTCGCCATGCGCTCGCCGTTCACCGCCAGCACGATGTCGCCGTCCTTCAGCCCCGCCTTCTCCGCCGGCTCCCCGGCTATCACGGATGAAACGATTGGATTGCTGTTGGGCAGGACACCGATAGTGCCCACTTCGAAGCGGTCCTGAGCCTCGGGACGGACTGTAACCAGGCGCGTCTGACCATCACGCATGAACGCGAGCGAGACGTCTCTGTTAGCGCGTGTGCCAACGGCGATGAACAGATCCTCCCAGGTCTCCACGCTCTCCCCTGCGATCGACAGGATCCGATCCCCGGGGACAATGCCCGCAGCGTCGGCGCTCGACCCTGGAGTGACCGCACCGACGATCGGTGGCTGATCCTGGTAGACCGGCACTTCGGCCCCCTGCGCGAGCACAACCGCCATGACGACGATGGCGAGCAGGATGTTCATCACCGGTCCCATGATCAAAATCTGGAACCGCTCCCACTTGGTTCGCGACAGGAATTCGTCGGGACGACCAGAAAGGGCGTCGTCCGGGTTTTCGCCCGCCATCTTGACGTAGCCGCCCAGCGGTATCGCGCTCAGGCAGTACTCGGTGTCGCCGCGCTTGGTCTTCAGCAGCTTCGGACCGAAGCCCAGCGAGAATGTCAGCACGCGGACGCCGAGTCGGCGCGCGGCCAGGAAGTGACCGAGCTCGTGAACGAAGACGAGCACGCCAAGGACAAACAGGAATGCGACTATCGTGTTCACTGTGTCAATTCTAACGCGTATGGCCGTTCACGCTTGACGCAGGCTGGGGCGTTTCACTTTTGACGCTCAACTTACGAGACGGTGTTCAGTTCCCGCGCCGCGTCGCGGGCATATTCGCGCGCCCACCGGTCCACCCGCTGCACGACCTGGAGTGACGACACGTCCTCCTTGCTGTGTGCGTTCATCGTCTTCTCGATCACGCGAGGAATCCCCGTAAAGCCGAGCTTTCGCTCCAAAAAAGCCTCGACCGCGACTTCGTTTGCAGCATTGAGAACCACAGGGACGGTTGCCTCCGCTCGAAGCGCCCTGTAAGCAAGATCCAGGCATGGGAACCGGCTCGGCGAGGGAGGCTGGAACTCGAGCGGGCCGACGCGCGTGAGATCGAGCGACGGCAAAGGGGCGTCCCATCGTTCCGGATACGAGCATGCGTACTGGATCGGCAGGCGCATGTCCGTAACCCCTAATTGGGCGATGACCGATCCGTCGCGCAGCTCGACCATCGAATGGACGATCGACTGCGGATGGATGACGACGTCGATTTGATCGGCCGTCACGCCGAACAGCCAGTGCGCCTCGATGACCTCGAGCCCCTTGTTCATCAATGTTGCCGAGTCGATTGTGATCTTCTTCCCCATCTGCCACGTGGGGTGCTGCAAAGCGGCCTCCGGATCGACGTGTTCGAGCGTCCGATGATTGCGAAACGGGCCTCCGGAAGCCGTGAGAATGAGGCGTCGGATTTCCTCGCGCGAGCGCCCGTGAAGGCACTGATGAATGGCGTTGTGCTCGCTGTCGATCGGCAGAATCGCCACGCCGCGCTTGCGCGCAGCATCGGTGACAAGCCGACCCGCCGTGACCAGCACCTCCTTGTTGGCCAGCGCGATTGTCTTGCCGCCCTCAATGGCCGCGAGTACCGCTTCGAGGCCCGCCGTACCCGCAGACGCACAGATCACGATGTCGACGGCCGGGTGCGTCGCCACCGCAACAAGACCGGCCGGCCCGGCGTCAAGCGTCGCAGGAGGGGGTGTGCCACACAGCGACCGGAGCTTGTCTATCCCCTGTCCGGTTGCCATCGCTGCTACAACGGGACGGTATCGGGCGATCTGCTCTGCGAGGAGCGCTGCGTTGTCACCCGCTGCAAGCGACACGACCTTGAGCCGCTGCGGATGGGCGTCGACCACGGCAAGCGCGCTGCGCCCGATCGACCCGGTCGAGCCAAGAATGGCGACGTGCTTCACGATCAGGCCTGCAGGTACACGTAAAACGCGGGCGTGGCAAACAGCAGCGCGTCGATTCGATCCAGGATCCCGCCGTGTCCCGGAATGATCACGGAACTATCCTTCACGCCAGCGATGCGCTTGAGCCGCGACTCAAAAAGGTCGCCGACGATACCGAGTACGACCATGATCACACCCAACAGCGCGAGCGACAGGCGGCCCGCTCCCGGAAGAAGAGCCGGCCCGGCCAATGCGACAAACACGGGAGCCAGCACAAGTCCCCCGACGGCGCCTTCCACGGTTTTCTTCGGACTGATCGCCGGCGCCAGCAGCCGCCGGCCGAACAGGCGGCCCATATAGAACTGCGCTGAGTCGCTGACCGCAATCGTGGCAATCAGCAGCAGCGGTCCCATCCGGCCGGCCAGGCTCTCAAGCGCCGCCAGCATCCCGAGCGGCATTCCGATATACCACTGCGCGAGCACGCGCGCGGCCGCACGATCCACGGTCAGCCCAAGAAACACCACTTCAACGGCAAGCCAGCCCAGGCCGAGCAGCAACACCGCAAGCAACGGGCCGGGAGTAACGTCCGACATCCACCAGCATGTTGCGACAACGAGAACCAGCAGTGGAGCAAGGTGCGGCGGCTTTCCGTTCTGGTGCAACACTCCGAGGTATTCGCGGGACGCGAGAGCGGCAACCAGACACGCGAGGACGCGAAGCCCGACTGGTGGAAGGAGCAGGATGGCCGCGAGAGTCGCGGCACCGAGTGCGACCCCGCTGAGGAGTCGCGTCATTTCGCGCCGATCGCCGCCCGCGCCGATGTGATGCCGCCGTACCGCCGTTCGCGTTTCTGATACGCCAGAATCGCCTCGAGCAGATGCCTGCGCCGGAAGTCGGGCCACAGCGTTTCGGTGACGTAGATCTCCGCGTACGCTATCTGCCACAGCAGATAGTTGCTGACCCGCATCTCGCCGCTCGTGCGGATGAGCAGGTCCGGATCGGGCTGACCGGCCGTGTACAGAAGCTGTGCGAAACGATCCTCATCGAGTTCTTCCGGTCGTATGCCCGACGCGATTGCCCGCCGCGCCGCATCGACGATTTCGGCGCGGCCCCCGTAGTTCAACGCGATGTTGAACTGCATGCCGGTGGCCTCCGCCGTTCGATCCATCGCGACGCACAGCTCGCTCTGCACGTCCGACGCGAGATCTTCCATTCGACCGATTACCCGGAATCGGATGTTGTTTCGCAGCAGCGTATCCAGCTCGGACCGCAAGTACCGCTTGAGGAGCAACATGAGCGTGCTGACCTCGGAGGCGGGCCGCTTCCAGTTTTCGATGGAGAACGCATAGAGCGTGAGTACGCGCAGGCCAAGCCGCGCGCCCGTTTCTACTGTCTCGCGGACGGGATCGATGCCCGCCCGGTGGCCCTCCACCCGCGGCAGAGACCGTTGGGCGGCCCAGCGGCCATTGCCGTCCATGATGATCGCGACGTGGGCTGGCAGTCGTTCGAAGCTGATCTGCCGGGCCAGCGCCTCGTCGGCATGGCCCGTCGGGATCCATGCCAACATTTGCTCAAGCGACACGTGCGGGCACCTCGATTTTGCGGGGTCGCAAGCAATCAATCATAGTCCACGGCGACGAGGAACAGGCCGTGCGGAGGGGCCGTCGCCCCCGCTTCCGCGCGGTTGCCGCGCTCCAGGAGCTTCGCCATCGAGGCTGCCGATCGCCGGCCTTGTCCGATTTCAACCAGCGTCCCGACAATCGCGCGAACCATATGGCGCAGAA
>Ga0075418_10007708_pt1 | contig 12106 bp, 19 predicted proteins | sample SoiMetdeltSBSDD2_FD_81776 | JGI IMG/M metagenome (GOLD analysis project Ga0075418, IMG submission 81776) | Bulk soil microbial communities from a Populus tree surrounding site in Tennessee, USA - Soil MetaG P. deltoides SBSDD2 | ecosystem: Environmental > Terrestrial > Soil > Tree plantation...
CAACCTGATCGTGACGCTGATAGCCGCATACGCCTTCTTCGGCGGGCTGCTCTTCGCGCTGCCGAACCTGTAGGTGTCAGGTTGCCCTGCCAGCAGGTCCGAGAGGCTGATCATTTCCACCAGACGGCGCTCGGAACCGCGTTCGACGACCGGAAAGCGCGTCAATCCGGTTGACGCCATGCGATGAACGATCGCCCGGAGCGGTTCGTCCGGATGGGCGACGACAGGGAGCGAATGCGCGATATTGGCAATGCACATCGACGGAGGCGCTCGGTGAATCGAGTGTTCGAGATGGGTCCTTGTGACGACGCCGAGCGCCGCTGATCCCCGTCGACCACAGGATAGAGCCGCTGACGGCGTCGCGGACGCGGCGTGTCGCCGACGATCGCCCGCGTTTCATCGAGCGTCATCGACGTTGACAGGGCAACGATGTTGGTGCGAACCACTTCACGAACGAAGAGAATTTCAAGCGGGTCGATTGAGTACTCGCGCGTGAGGTGATAGCCGCAACGGCTCACTTTCTCGGTCAGTATCGATCGCCGCAAGGTGAGCACCGTGAAGGCGTGCGCGATCGTGACGGCGATCAGCAGGGGCAACATCAGGTTGAGGTCGTGCGTCAGTTCGATCGCGAACACGATACCGGTGAACGGCGACCGCATCGTGCCCCGGGGATGGCGCCCATGCTCACGAGCGGCCAGAAACCCGGTCCGAGGTTTGGCAGGAACGCACCTTCGACCCCGCCCAGCGCCCCGCCCATCATGAGCAGCGGCGCGAGCACGCCCCCGGAGGTTCCCGATCCGAGCGCAATCGCCCAGATCGACGACTTCACCAGCAGGATGCCGAGCAGCGTTGTGCGCGCGACGTCGCCCTGGAGAAGCGCGCCAATCGTGTCGTAGCCGACGCCGAGCGCCTGCGGAAACAACCAGCCGCCGATGCCGACGGCGAGTCCACCGATTGCCGGCCACCACATCCAGTGAATCGGCATGTGTTTTTGAAACGCGTCTTCCTACGCGTAGACCGCCATCGTCATCAGCATCGACAGCGCGCCGGCGCCAAGGCCGACGACCACGCATCCCGCGAGACCCGAGGGCCCGATGAACAGCGGATGCGCGTGCACGGGGAACAGCGGCCCCAGGCCGAGCAGGTACCGCCGCGCGGCAGCGGCTGTCGCGCTCGCGATGGCAACCGGCACGAAACGTCGCGGCTTCCCTTCAAACAGCAGCAGTTCAACCGCAAGCAAGACGGAGGCGAGCGGCGCGGCGAAAGTCGCGGACATGCCAGCCGCCGCGCCCGCGACGAGCAGTGTTTTCCGTTCCGCGCTCGTCAGATGGAGGAACTGCGCGATGAGCGATCCAAACGCGCCGCCGGTCATGACAATCGGGCCTTCGGCGCCGAACGGACCACCGGATCCAATCGAGATCGCCGCTGAAAGCGGCTTCAGCACGGCGAGCTTCGGCTCGACGCGGCTGCCGTTAATCAGGATTGATTCGATCGCTTCCGGGATGCCATGACCGCGAATCCGGTCCGACCCGTATCGCGCCATCAGCCCGATGACGAGACCACCGACGACGGGAATGACGACAACGAAGCCGCCCAGGCTTTGAGTCGCCGGTGAGGCGGCTGCGATGGTGAAACGTTGGAAGAAGAACAGGTTGGTGAAGAGTTGATCAGAGACAGCAGAGCAACGGCGACGTATGCGCTGATGATCCCGATGAGGATGGCCACCGATGAGAGCAGAAGGAGGCGGGCGTTGGCAGTGAAGTCGCCGCGCGCATGCAGGGCGCTCTCGTCGTCCTGCGCTGCGCGCGCGCCGAAGAGGAACATCTGCTCCGACTATATCAATCGGTTTCTCCGCGTCGTGTCCGGTCAGGACTGTAGTGCTTGTTCATCGACGATGACGCGCGACTTTTGTCTCCATTCGCCTGGATACGAGCGCTCGCTTGATACCGGCGATGGGCAGAACTCCTGAAATTCGCGGCTCAGGTGAAGGTGTCGCTCTTGCGTATTGCTTCGTTCGGACTCAGTAATCGAGGTCCACGTGCTTCAGTATCTCGGGCGCGTCGTCGTACTTGCACTCATCGTGATCACCATGTGGGCCAATCGCGCCGCATCCTCGCCAATCACTTGGCAATACGGCATGACCGTCCACGGTACTGCGATCACGGCTGGTCCTTCTCCCCAGCTACTCACTGTGCTGCCGGGTACCCCAATGATCGTCGATGTCACGTTCGACACGGCCACTCCCAACCTGTGCGGATCGGATCCGCTTTCCGCCGCATATCTGATTGGCTTCGGGACCTCAAACAGTTCAACGGTGAACTTTCTCGGATACAACTACGCTGCGGTTGGGGGCATCGAGATCAATAGCATTGTCGGTTCTTGCAACCCGACACCTACGTTCACCAATGGCGGCGTTCGGTTATTTGTCGGCGGCAGCCCCATGCAGGTCGCGCAGAACGCCACGCAGATCCAGTGGCTCGGTGGCTTCGGCAATCTCTTTCTTGCGATTCCCCCGTCGGCTTTGCTTGGCCCTGCGTTTCCGCCCGGTCTACCGCCGGAACCGTTTCCGTTCGGCGGGAACAATTTCATTCCGGGTTCCAGCCCCAACCTCCAAATCGATTCTTTTCAGCTTCGTCTCGTACCTGAACCTGGCACAGCGCTTTTGGTTGGCTCCGGTATCTTAGCCGCCGCGATCCGAAGACGCAGGTCAACGCAAAGACACTAACCTTCGGATTCCGGCTCCCGGATCCCGGGCCGCGGACCGTGTAGTACCGTCCCCCCAATGTCGCACGAGACCTTCATGGACGCGGCACTCGAGCAGGCGCGGCTTGCGCTGGCCGCGGGCGAGGTGCCGATCGGCGCCGTGCTCGTCATCGACGACGAAATCGTGGCGCGTGCGTTCAATCAGCCGATCTCGTCGTGTGATCCGACGGCGCATGCGGAGGTGCTCGTCGTTCGCGAAGCGGCACGTATCGTCGGCAACTATCGGCTCACGGCGGCGGACGTGTATGTGACGCTCGAGCCGTGTTTGATGTGCGTCGGCGCGCTGATCCACGCGCGCGTCAGGAGGCTGATTTACGGCGCCGCGGAACCGAAGACAGGCGCGCTGGTGTCAACCACGCGCACGCTCGAAACGCCGGGCGTCAATCATCGCTTCGAGGTGACGGGAGGGGTTTGTGAAGACGCCGCACGCGAACTTATCCAGGAGTTCTTCCGCGAAAAGCGCCGGTTATAATTCCCTGTTCAGCCTTGCCCCCACCGAAGCGCATCTGCGCGAAGGCGGGGGCGGACGGTCATCCGGAGAGGTACCGAAGTGGTCGTAACGGGGGCGCCTCGAAAGCGTCTTGTCGGGTAACCGGCACGTGGGTTCGAATCCCACCCTCTCCGCCAATTTCCAGTTTCGACGCCCTGCGCCAGCAGGTCGAACGGCTTTGCGTAAGTGGGACAGAGAGTTCCGCGATCGAACGTGCAGTTCGATAGCACCGGATCCGAGAGTCGACGCCGTTCAGCGAAATCCTGCTCCAGATAGCGAGAATGGGCCGTTTTCGCGAGTTCTAAAATCCGTTCACCCGTCGCGAGGTAGGTCGGTACCGGACACGAGAGCCGACGCAGTTCAGCCTCAATCGTTTCGAGTTCCGACTCCCACTCGGCTGACTTTCGCATCCAGAGTGCTTCTGAGAGGCGTCCTTCGAGGTAGTCGTCGTAGCCTCGATCGAGCCTTGATTGCGTTGCCTGGCGGCGCTGCGTGAGCCGGGCGATGCCTTCTCGGCGAGTCCGCTCAATCGCGTGCTGAGACTCGTGAAGGTTCTCGGCGATCCAATCCGCGATTTCTGCCGGGATCTGGATTCGCTCGATGACGGTGCCGAGCCGAGCCGCCAGGTCTTCCTCGCGGATGTAGCTGTTCCCGCAGGCGCCACGAAAGCCGGTGCATCGGTAGTAGACGTACCGACCTTTCTTCATCTCCGCCGTCAATCGACAGCCACACCGACCGCAAGTCAGGAGGCCCATTAAACGCATGCCGCGGTCGCGGTGACCGCACGCGTGGCTTCCCACCCAATACTGCCCGGACCTGCTCGAACGTCTCGTGTGTGACCAGCGGCTCGTGAGAACCGCGATGCCGCTTGCCGAGCCAGAGGAAGTCCCCCGTATAAATCGGATTGCGGAGCATCCGATGGATCTCAGACTTGGTCATGCGCCGATTGCCGCGCCGCCTCCAACGTGCGCGACGCCCGGCCAGTGCCCCTGTTCAGCCTTTTCGCGGAGTCCCTTCTTAACCTCCTCGCTCAAATTATCGACATATTGCTTGGCCATCAAGACCTCGATGCCGTGTATGAATTTGTCGGACGACCGTGAGGTCTTCGAGACGACAGCGCCTTCTTTAACGAAGTGGACGGTGACGTCGAGGTCATCGACAGTCACCCGGTCGCGAATGTTGCGATACAGGCGATCCGTCTTTTCGACAAGAATCGTCCGACACACCGGCGTAGCACAGAGGAACCCCAGCATCTTGTTGAACCCCGTGCGACCTGCCTGCTTGGCAGTCTCGATGTCGATGAACTCCTCGGCGTCGGCTTCGAGTGCTTCGTTGAGAAACGTCAACACAGTGCGCGACCGGGTGGTGACGACGACCCCTCGTTATACTGGTCTGGATCGTGAAGACCGCGCTCATCCTCATGCTGGCTGGCGCTCTGCTCGGCGCGGCGGTGGCCTCGTTTCTGGTGCCTCCGATGCTCTCGTGGTACACGTCGCCGGGCGGTCTGCCGCAGGGGGCACAAATCCCGGCCGTCGTCCAAATCCCTGAGGTCATCCGGTACGCGACTTCGAGGTTGTTGTTGGGCCAGGCCATTGGCGGTGGCATCGGCGCCATGGTTGGTCTGATGGTCAGCTTCTCTGTAAGACGGAAGCCCGCAACGCCTAACACCGTGCCGCCGTCACGGTAGTATCGTCACGTGCGATGCGGTTGCTCGGTCCAAACTCTCTCGATCAGATTCGCTTTGACTTCTTCCGCGATCAGCAGCAGCGGCGCTTCACCGTACCGGGACAAGCGCGATTCGATCAGTTCGCCTCCGTGCTCCACGCGTAACTCCAGGCCGAAGTCGTTCCGCCAGATTGCGGCGGTACATGTCGATTGAATGCCGTGGAGCGTCCACACGTCGCGGGTTGTGCTCGAGCGTGGCCGGGCGCTTTTGTGGTCCGGGCGGTCGCTGTCAGACACGCGGCCGATGGTAGAAGGGGTCACCGGGAGCGCTACAATCACACCGGAAACGGCGGTGAAGAAGAAGTTGATCTGGCTCCTTGTAGGGACCGTGCTGGTTGCGTGTGGCGGAAACAGAGAACTACCGGGTCGCCTCGAAATTACCCAGCCGAGTAAAGTAAGTGCCTCACCTGACGTCCTGTCATCGCCGACAACCGGCAACCGCCTGTCAGGAACCGTGATTGAATGGACACCGTCCGGTGTTCGCTCCGTTTCAGGCGGTACGGTTTTCTTCTGGCGTCCAGACCGCCCTGTAAGTCTAGTGTCAGTGAATTCTGAGGGTGAATACGTAATCCAAGACGTCGAGATAGGTACCGTCGTGAATATGGTCTGGGCCGCCGGTCCCGGATCCGACAAATTCCACCAGCCGTGCCCAACATACGCAACTATCGGGGCGACAGACGCGCATCGGGACATAGAGGTCGCGCGAGTAGGCGCTGGTGACTTCAGGTACGAATCGCCGATCCTGTCCGGCATGGTGTTCGAAACAACGGCTGGCGGTCGGCGGCCGTTAACCCATGCACGCGTTTTGTATGCCGCCGGTCCGCGCGGTTACGACGCATACACGGAGACTGATAACGAAGGTAGATATTCGTTTTGTCGTGTTCCGTCGGGTACCGGGAGGGTCGGGGCCGGAGATTGTAACGATGCAGCCTTCTTTGTATCGGCTGACGTAAAGAACGACACCGTCGTGGATGTAGATCTCACCGACTTCTATGCATCGTGCCCTGGAGTAGTCAGCCGGTAACGGGCCTCCATCCCTTCAGCGATCAGCAGCAGCGGCGCTTCACCGTGGCGCGACAAGCGAGACTCGATCAGTTCTCCGTGTAGCACGCGACGAGACCGAAAAAATCAACTGTTGTTCTCCAGATCGCGGCGACGCAATTCGAATCCGACCTTTGGAGTGTTCACTGATTCGCGGACGCGCTCAAGCGTAGGTGGTCGCCCTTGTGGTCCCGGCGGTGGCCCAGTGTCAGACACCGCAGATCGCAGCGCGGTTCGCGGCCTCGAAACGAAAAGGGGTCGCTCGGCGCGCCTTCCTGAAGGAGGCTCCAGCCACCCCGGTCGCGCGTGCCCCGTTGGCGAACAGACAATTCGACTAATAGAACTTCTTCAGATCCATGCCCGCGTACATCGACGCGACCTGCTGCCCGTAGCCGTTGAACATGAGCGTGTCGCGTCGAAAGAACTCCCCAATCCGTCGTTCCTTCGCCTGACTGTATCGTGGATGCGGCACGTCCGGATTCACGTTGGAGTAAAAACCGTACGCTTCGGGCCACTCGGTTTGCCACGTGGTCAACGGCTGCTTGCTGACGAAGGAAATCTTGACGATTGATTTCGCGCCTTTGAACCCATATTTCCACGGCACGACGAGCCGCAACGGCGCCCCGTTCTGATTCGGAAGTGTCTTTCCATAGACGCCGATGGCGATCAATGTGAGCGGGTGCATCGCCTCATCCGAACGCAGCCCCTCTTTGTAGGGCCACGGCAGAATCGCAGGAAACCGCTGCCGTTGGCCGACCATCTCAGTTGGACGCACCACGCTTGTGAACTCGATCCATCGTGCGTTGCCGTTGGGCTCGAACCGTTTCAGGAGATCGCGTAAGGGGAAGCCGATCCACGGAATCACCATCGACCAGCCCTCCACACACCGCATCCTGTAGATGCGCTCCTCAAGCGAATGTGGCCGCAAGATGTCGTCCAAAGTGTACGTGCCATGTTTCGCGCACTCCCCATCGACAGTGACCGACCAAGGCAACGGTTTGAACCCGACCGCATTTCGTGCCGGATCGTCCTTGTCGATACCGAACTCGTAGAAGTTGTTGTATTCCGTAACCGCGTTGTACGGCGTTAACGCGTCGGTGGTCGTCACCATCTTCTTTGTGGCGTGCAGCGGCCTCTCACGGCCGAGCGCGTCTTCGGCGGAAACGGGCCACGCGACGAGGGATGCCGTCGCCATACCGAGTAGACGAAGCATCTGACGGCGGTCGCGGTACAGGCGCTCGGGCGTGATTTCAGAGGAACGAAGGTTAGGGGCCTTGTGAATCAGCATTCGGACCTCCGATCTAGTGCGAGCGAGCGAGCAGCGAAGAGGCGGGTCTCACCGTGATCGCGCCGAGGAGTAGGCCAGCGATCGCGGTCGAACCGATTCCAACCAGGCACTGCCGCCAATCCATCGGCGTATAGAAACCGCCTAACACCGTTTCGACCGTGATGAGCGCTCCTCCATCTCGCACGCCGAGAGCGTTCAACCCGGCCAACGACCGAGTGACTGCTACGCTGCCGGCTACTGCCACCGTGCTGACGGCGACGGCGCTGATCAACGCGGCCGCACTGGGACGCTGCATTCGGCCACGAAGCGCCAACCATTGCGCACTGGCGACAGTCGCTCCAATGACGACGCCATACCCGAGCGGGCCCGTCAGCGCAGCGACCTTCGTCGCGAACTCCCATCCCACGGCAGCCGAGAGAGCACTCACGACTATCCAAATAGTCCGCTCGCTTAGGCGAGCGAACATCAACGACTGCGTGCCTCCGAGCGTGGCGCCGACCAGGGCGCCATAGACGGACGGGACAAACGCCATCCCTTCCAAGAACGGGTGGTACAAGTACCGAAAGGCCCAGAGCAATGTACCGCCCGCCGCATTGCACAGGACTGTTCCCGCAACGCAGGCGAGGAGCCAGCGAGTGGCAATGCGACCCTCCGCAGATGCCCAGACCTCAAAATGCTGAACTGTTGCGGCGCGGAAGGTGTCGGACACGACAAAGGACCAGAACCGCAGACCGGTTCTCCGGCCATGTTGATGGAGGTCGACGAACGTGTCCGCCATCGCATCGCCGTATCGCTGCCGAAAGGACTTGGGATACACCAGCAGTAACAGTCTGTAGAGTCGATGGACGTTCATGACTCATTCGCCAGTAGACCCCGCTTCCGAGCAGTTCGGACGAGGCTCGCCATCCGCTTCGCCTCTTCCCTCGCGGCCGCCTTTCCCTTTCGTGTCGCCCTGTAGCAGCGGCGGCGCTCCATATCCGAAGTGCATTCTTCAATGAGTCCGCTGCGGACCAGGCGACCGATGGCCGTGTACAACGTCCCTGGACCGAGGCGAACCTCACCACCCGTCAACGCCTCGACATCCTGCATGATGCCGTAGCCATGCCGATCGGACTCAAGAAGGGAGAGCAAAACGTGAAACTCGGCGCGGCTCAACATCGCGTATCGGCTGACGATATATCGACAGACGATATACCATTAACGGAACCGCGTCAATCGGCGGACCGTCGCACGCTGTGTGGTTGGATCGAAAGGGGGTCAGTCGGCGCGGTTTGTTGAACGGGGACCCGTCCGCGGGTCGGTGCGCTGGGTCGTCGGTCATGTCTCTTCGCTGTCTGTTCGAGATCGACAATCCCACCGCGTTTGTGGCATACCGTTCCGCCAGATGCCAACGATGAGTCAGATACGCGTATGCATTTACGGCGGCACGGACTTGCAGGGAACTCCCACACAGTTCATCGCAGACATCGCCCACGCGATCCTCACTTCGATGCCAGCGGTGATCGTGACAGGCGGCTTTCGATATTCACGCCAAAAACCGGAGGCGATCTCAACGGACGTCGCAGCCTTAAAGGGGGCTCGCGCGTACGCGGGGGATGACGACGTTCGGAAATACTTCGAGGCGTGGATTCCAGAGCCGGTGCTTGATGGCCGCCGAGCGGAGGAGGACGTTGTCCGCATGACCGAAGCAGACGGCGTAACGCTTCGGGTCATGACGGGGCGGACTGCTTTGGGGCGGCGGTTGGCGATGGTCGCCGGTGTAGATATGGTTGTGACCATTTCAGGTAAACAGCACACGGAAGTTGTAGTGGAACAAGCCCTTGAGCTCGGTCGGCCCGTCCTGCCGATCCCGGTCGCCGGCGGTGATTCGCGGGACTTGCTTGAAAAGTATCGGAAGCGGATTGCTGCCGCTTTCGATCCGGATGTGTTTGAAGGGTGTCTCAGAGACGTCTCAGCGAACTACGAGCGTCATTCGATGGCTGCTGCCAGTTCGGTGGTCGAACTGCTCCAGACGGCGAAGGTTGGACGATGTCTGGTGCTGCTGCCGTTCGACTCGGAGCACCACGATCTGTACAGGACCGACATCGAACCGGCCATTGTTCGGCACATGATTCCCCTTCGCTTGGACCGGCTACCAAGAAGCGAAGCGATCTACACCAGCTTTGCGGATGCCGTAAGGTCGTCTACCGCGGTGATCGCAGACATTACTCGCATCAATGAAAACGTCATGTACGAGATTGGCTATGCGCACGGCTGTGGACTGACCCCACTGATCTACACGCGGGATCCCGCTCGCCTCGATCGGCTTCCCGTGTACTTCCGAACCTTGAACGTGCGGCTGGCGCCCAGCGCGATAGGCGTCGGCAGCCTCGTTGACGAATACTTGCGCTCGTACAAGGCGTCGCGCCGCGGTGATCAACTGCTAGCCTGAGGGGGTCAGGGCGCGCTGCCCCGCGAACGGCCCGTGCGAGCAACTGGGATTGTGTGGGGTGGGGTGCGTACCCCCTGCATGCGTTCCGCCGGAGAGCGCGCAATGATTGTCGGCCGCGCTAGTCCTCGCCGCCTTCCGCAGCGGCGTCAGGCTCACCAGATAGGTGGCGAGTAACGCCGAACTGGTTTCCGAACGGGCCCAGGCCCGCTTCGGAAAATACTTGGTGACTTCTCGTTATCTACAATCGATGGCCATCGGCGCGGTCCGACTCCGTAGATGATGGGCCGACTCAGGGCCGAGGGCGAGATCCGCACGCCGTCGAGATCGCGCCTTAGCGTTTCACTGGTTTACACGCAGGGGGCGACTGCCACGGGGCGAAGGCAATCAACGGATCCTCGCGAGAGTCGATGCTGACGAACGTGTAGTCGGTAGGGATCTGGAATAACTTCGTTGGAGGTTCCTCGCGTCGAATGTTTGTCAGCTCGTAATCGACGGAGCGTCGGATGTGTGTCGCCTTGGAATCGACGGACGGGATCTCGTAGGACGGGATCTCGTCGGAACGGTAGCTCGTGGTCACGATACCGAGGTCCGGCGACACCTGCGCGTTGACGGCCACGAGCCGTTCATCATCTGACATGCCCGCAGACACGCGCAGGGGGTATTCGAAGCAGTTCTTCCCGACAGGCAGGAGCACGCCACCCTCGCCGTTGAATAACTGCGCTGCCATCCCATGCCTCGCGATCCCATACCCTGCGATCCCATACGCTGAGATTTTGTAGGTTCGGTTGGTCGGATCCAGCATGTAGGACTCCACGCGCTCAGGACCGGGGCTGGCCAGGATGACATATGGCCCCCACGGCGTATCAACTTCGGCCCGCACCTGCCCTTGCGAATCGCGGTAGTAGCGGGCGGTGACCGTATGTAACCGCGCGGTGCCATCGGGAGATAGCTCCTGGATCCTCGTCGTCGCCTCTGCCGAGAATGGGGCATTGAGCACGACTACACGAGAGAAGGGGCCGCCTAAGCGTGCGAAATCCTGTCCGTTCGCAGGCGCGGCAAGCGCGGCGACAATCGCGAGAAGGCTCCCGGTGCGACCAATCAGGGCCATGACTCCTGCTCCTTACAACCTAGACGGCCACGTCGCGTTAATGGTCTGAGGCGGCGCACGCTCCCGCTCGTAATTATAGACGCCGATCTCGTTTCAGATTTCCGACGGGCGATTCGTCGCCATTAGGCGACTAGAACGAAGCCGCTGGCGCGGCGGCCGACGGGCAGCCGGGTGATTCGTAGGGCGGAGGGCGTAGCGTGCGTCACAGGAGGTACATCCTGTGACGACCTTGCTCCAACGGATGCACGACGAACTGGTCCGGTGGAACTACGCTGCGACCACGATTCGGACCTATCTACACGCACTTCGGACGTGTGAGCGCCACCATCGGGACGTCGCCTCGATCAGCTCGGCACGACCGCGCTGCGGCGTTACCACGCTCACCTCTTTCGAGAGAAGAAGCTCGCCGTCGGGACCGTAGGACTTCACGTGGCGGCCTTGCGCTTCTTCTTTGTCCGCGTCCTCAAGCGCCGCGCACTGAAAGAGGAGCTACCCACCCCGAAGCGGCATCGCCGGTTGCCGACGGTCCTCAGTCCCGACGAAGTGCGTCAACTGATTGCGGGCGCGAAGAATCTCTACCACCGCACGATGCTGATGACGCTCGACGGGGCGGGCTCCGCCGAAGCGAGCTGCTCCAGCTCAAGGTCGCGGATATCGACAGCCAGCGCATGGTGATCCGTGTCGAGCGTGGCAAGGGTGGCCACGGCCGCGAGGTGCCCCTCAGTCCGACGCTGCTCACCGCCTTGCGGGAGTACTACCGGTGGATGCGGCCGCAGACGTACCTCTTCCCGGGACAGGAGCACGGCTGGCGTGCCGACAAGCCGCTCACGTCCAAATGCATCTGGGACGCGGTGCGCTTTGCCGCGAAGGCCGCCGGCATCGATCGTCGCGTCAGTCCACACACGCTGCGCCATTCGTACGCGACGCACCTGCTCGAGGCGGGCGCGGATCTGCGCACCATCCAGGTGCTCCTGGGTCACGCGGACCTCACGCACACGACCGTATACCTGCATCTCTCACAGCGACATCTCCAGGCCGCGCCCAATCCGCTTGAGCAGCTGCACGTCGCTGCGCCTGTGGTCCTTCCCCGGTCACGGCTGAAGCGGAAGCCAACGAGCACGCCGTGAGCCGGCCTGCCGTGGAGGTGGCCGATATCCTCCACGCGCAGGGTGACGCCTTCATCGCACAGCATCCGTGGCTCAGTGCGCAGCAACGATCCGTCCTCCGCGCGATCGCACGCTGTCGCACCGCCGCCCTGGG
>Ga0075418_10007710_pt1 | contig 12104 bp, 5 predicted proteins | sample SoiMetdeltSBSDD2_FD_81776 | JGI IMG/M metagenome (GOLD analysis project Ga0075418, IMG submission 81776) | Bulk soil microbial communities from a Populus tree surrounding site in Tennessee, USA - Soil MetaG P. deltoides SBSDD2 | ecosystem: Environmental > Terrestrial > Soil > Tree plantation...
GATCGAGCGCTTGCCGGCGGCAAACTCGTCGAGCAGGGCGGACTTGCCGATCCGCCGCCGGCCGTAGAGGATGCGCAGCTCAGCACGGCCGGAGGTCCAGCCGTCCTCAAGCCAGGCAAGCTCCTCAGCCCTGTTCTGAAACGCCATCGCCTGCCACTGTTTGCAGAATACGATAATCTAGATGAGCGTAATATGCACTATCAAGCTCTGTCGCGGACTGAAGTCCACGCCTACCATAGTCGGTCGCTCCGCGACCGGGACTGGGAATGGACTTGCCGGCAAGAGATACCAAGCACGGCAGGCTTCCTCCGGCGTCGCGTAGCGACGCACTATCTGTAGACGTGGACTTCAGTCCACGTCCGCGTGTCACGCCCGGTCCAGAACGAGGACCACGCTCATCGGCCGACAGCGGGCATGACGCCGGTGCGCGGGCGCAGCTACAATCGCCGCTCAGTCGCTCCGTTCGTCTCAGCGACGAAATTGACGTCCAGTTCGCCCAGGCGAGGGCACCGGAGCCCCGCGAGCGTCGTTCGCTTCTTCCAGCCCTGGGGAGGACACTGATGAGCACCGATCGGCACGCCACGCGCATCACCAGACGCCTCATGCTCGGCCAGACGCTCGGCTTCAGCGCCGCGCTGCTCGCGGCCTGTACGCAGGCGCCCGCGCCGAGCAAGCCCGCCGAGCCGGCCAAGCCGGCTGCCCCGGCCCCCACCACCGCCCCGGTCCCGACCGCCGCGCCGGCCGCCGCGAAGCCAACGGAGGCGCCCCCTCCTGCGTCGGGGCAAGCTGCGCCTGCTGCCGCGGCACCGGCCAAGCCGGCCGAGGCCCCCAAGCCAGCCGAAGCTGCCAAGCCGACCGCCGCCCCGGCCCAGGCCGCCGCGAAGCCCGGCGCCCCCGGCGTCCTGCGCTCGACAGATCCCAACCCGAAGCGCGGCGGCAAGGCGACCTTCGCCTTCAGCGTCACCACCAACCACTTCGACATCCACCAGGCCGGCGGCCCGGCCGCGGTCCTCTGGCACACCTACAACAACTTGGTCCGGCTCGACCCGACCGACGGCCTCAAGACGATCATCCCGGACCTCGCCGAGAGCTACGAGATCTCCGGCAATGGGACGATCTACACCTTCAAGCTGCGCCAGGGTGTCAAGTGGCATGACGGCACCGACTTCACCGCCGACGACATCCTGGCCACGTTCAACCGGATCATCAAGCCACCGGACGGCATGGTCTCCGCCTTCAAGCCACGCTTCGGCGCCCTCAAGAGCGTTGAGGCGCCGGACAAGATGACGGTCAAGATGACCCTGACCGAGCCACGGGCCTACTTCCTGGAACTGCTGACCACCGAGAGCGGCATGGTCTACTCCAAGAAGTCGCTCGACGAGAACAACCAGGACCTCCGCAAGGTGATCGCGCCCGGCACCGGCGCCTACATCCTCAAGGAGCACAAGGTCGGCGAGCGCTGGCTCCTGGAGAAGAACCCCAACTACTGGGACAAGGAGCTCCCGTATATCGACAGCCTGGAGTTCATCCACGCTCCGCAGTGGAGCGACCGGGGGACTGCCATCCTCTCCAACCAGGCCGACATCTCCTGGAACGTCTCGAAGGAGACGTACGAAGAGGGCCAGAAGCGCGGAAACGAGATCGGCACGTTCATGGTGCCGGGGGCCGGCGCCTACCAGATCTACTTCAACTGCGCCAAGAAGCCGTTCGACGACGCCCGCGTCCGCCGAGCCTGCCACCTGGCGCTGAGCCGGCAAGACCTGTTCGAGGCGTTCAAGACCCAGGAGCCGCTCAACTACACCCGCTACATGAGCCACGGCTTCGAGTTCGCGATGTCCCCGGACGACGTCCTGAAGCAGCCCGGCTACCGCGCCGACAAGAAAGAGGACATCGAGCAGGCGAAGAAGCTGCTCGCCGAGGCCGGCCTGGCCGACGGCCTCAAGAACGTCGTGATCCTGACCGCCTCGGTCGGGCCGCACGCCCAAACGCTGACCCCGGCCACCCAGGCGATCTTGAAGCAAAACCTCGGGGTCGAGAGCACCATCAAGGCCGTCGAGCGGGCCGTCCTCAACGACGAGCTCCGCGGCGGCCAGTGGGACCTCTCGCTCAACACGATCGGCATGCCCCTCTACGACCCGACCCTCGGCTGGATCGACTACTTCCAGACGGGTGCGGCGAACAACCTCGGGAAGTACAGCAACCCGAAGTTCGACGAGATGCTCAAGCAACTGGACTCCGAGCAGGACCCATCAAAGCGGAAGACGATGTTCCGCGAGATGGAGGACTTCCTCGATCAGGAGTCGCCCTGGATGACGATCGGGTTCACCAGCCATCTCCACATGTGGAAGAAGTACCTGAAGGGGATGCCGTTCGAGCGGGTCCGCCTCTCCTGGGGCAAGACCGAGACGATGTGGGTCGACAAATGAGTAGGCAGAGGGCAGTAGGCAGTGGGCAGTCACCGTCCACTGCCTACTGCCCTCTGCCCTCTGCCTACTCGCCATGCATCTCTACATCCTCCGCCGACTCCTGATCGCCATCCCGACGCTGATCGGCGTCACGCTGCTGATCTTCGCCGCGATGCGGGTGTTGCCGGGCGACCCGTTCGCCACCATCGAAGGCGAGTCGATCGGCACCATCCAGCTCACGCCCGAGCAGATCGCCAAGGCGCGAGCCAGCCTCGGGCTGGACCGGCCGTACCACGTCCAGTACCTCGCCTGGATCGGCGACGTACTCAAGGGCAACCTCGGCACCTCATTCTGGAGAGGGGAGCCGCTCTCCGAGCTGATCTTGCGCCGCGCCCCGATCACGATCCAGATCGCGTTGATGGCGGTCCTGCTCTCGTGGATCATCGGGCTGCCGGTCGGGATGCTCTCGGCGACGCGCCGGAACACCTGGCTGGATTACCTGTCCCGCACGTTCGTGACGCTGTTTCAGGCGATCCCGAGCTTCTTCCTGGGAATGCTCGTCATCCTGATCGGCATCCTCTACTTCAGCTGGCGGCCATCGCTGACGATCGTCTACTTCTGGGACGATCCGTACAAGAACCTCGAGATGACGATCGGCCCGGCCATGGCGCTCGGGCTCGGGCTCGGCGCGTTCATCGCTCGGATCGCCCGGTCCTCAACGCTCGAAGTGCTGGGTGAGGATTACGTCCGCACCGCCCGCGCCAAGGGGCTCGGCGACCGCTGGATCCTGATCCGCCACGTCCTCAAGAACGCGCTCTTGCCCGTCGTCACCGTCTCGGGCCTGGCGCTCGGCGGGCTGATCGGCGGCTCGGTCGCCGTCGAGCGGGCGTTCGGCGTCCCTGGCCTCGGGCTCGCGCTGGTGATGGCCGTCGCCGAGCGTGACTGGATGCTGATCCAGAACCTGGCCCTGTTCTACGGCCTGGTGTTCGTCCTGGTGAACCTGCTGGTCGACGTCAGCTACGCCTGGATCGACCCGCGCATCCGCTACGGTTAAGGAGAGCGACGGAATGAGTGGTGCTGGAGCGACGGTGATCGCCGAGCGATCGTGGGCACCGCTCGCGCCGACGAGCCGCCGCACACGCGCGCTCGGGTTCATGCGGCGCCTGCTCCGGACCTCGCCGATCGGCGCCGCGGCCGGCGCGGTGCTGCTCGGGATCTTCCTGCTTGGCGCATTCGCCGAGGTCATAGCTCCCTACGATCCGCTGGCGGCCAACTTCGCCGCCACCCGCCGCGAGCCATCCGCCCAGTACTTGCTGGGCACGGACTACCTCGGGCGAGACGTCCTCTCCCGGATCATCCACGGCGCGCGGGTCACGCTACTGGTCGCCGTCACGTCCGTCCTGCTGGGCGACAGCCTGGGGTTCCTCTGGGGCGTGAGCTCGGGGTACCTGGGCGGCAAGTTCGACATGATCAGCCAGCGGTTCCTGGACATCATGCTCTCGTTCCCCGGGCTGATCCTGGCGATCCTGCTGATGGCCGGGCTCGGGCCGCGCCTCGAAACGGTCATCATCGCCATCGCCGTCTCGCGAGTGCCCCTCTCCACGAGGGTGATCCGGGCGGTCGTGCTCTCGATCAAAGAGCTGTCGTACGTCGAGGCCGCCCGCTGCATCGGGGCCACCTCGCCCGGCGTGATGCTGCGCCACATCGCGCCCCAGTGCCTGGCTCCGGTGCTGGTGATCTTCAGCGCCAACCTCGGCACCGCCATCTTCGCCGAGTCGGCGCTGGCGTTCCTGGGCATCGGCGTCCCAGAGCCAATGCCGACCTGGGGCCGGATGCTCGGCGGCGTCCTGAGCGAGGCGTTCCGGCCGCCCTGGTGGTTGATCGTCTTTCCAGGGATGGCGATCACGCTGACGATCATGGCGGCCAACCTGTTCGGCGACGCCCTGCGGGACGTCCTGGACCCGCGCCTGAAGCACCGCCTCACCTGAGCCCCGGCCATCCCCGCCGCTTGACACCGCCGCTGCCATCATAGATAATCAATCAGTTATGGAATTTACTGGTTATGGTTCGGTTGCTGACGGGCGCCTTGATGCCGTCTTCGCGGCCCTCGCCGATCCGACCAGACGGGCGATCCTCGCGCGGCTCACCTCGGGCGAGGCCTCCGTCCTGGAGCTGGCCGCGCCGTTCGCGATGAGCCAGCCGGCCATCTCCAAGCACCTCAAGGTGCTGGAGCGGGCCGGCCTGATCACCCGGCGCCGAGATCGCCAGCGCCGGCCGTGCCGGCTCGCCGCCGAGCCGCTCGCCGAGGCGGCCGGCTACCTGATTGGATACCGCCGGTTCTGGGAGGGCAGCTTCCAGAGCCTCGACGCCCTGCTCGACGAGCTGAAGGCCCGCGAGCAGCACTCGAACACACCAGACGATGGGGGAGACCACGGATGACCGAGTTCGGAGCCCTGAGCGTGGAGCCGCGCGGCGACCGCGAGATCGTCATGACGCGCACCTTCGACGCGCCACGCCACCTCGTCTTCGAGGCGTTGACCCGGCCCGAGCTGGTGCGGCGCTGGCTGGGCGTCTTCGGCGACTGGTCGATGGCAGAATGTGAGGTCGATCTGCGGGTGGGCGGCATCTACCGCTACGTCTGGCACGGCCCGAACAGCGCCGAGATGACGATGCGCGGCGTCTACCGCGAGATCGTGCCGCCCGAGCGCCTGGTCATCACCGAGGTGTTCGACCAGCCCTGGTACCCTGGCGAGGCGCTCGACACGGCGGTGCTGGTCGAGCAGGACGGCAGGACCACCCTCACCATCACCGGGCTGTATGCGTCACGGGAAGCGCGCGACGGCGTCCTGGCGTCCGGCATGGCGCGTGGGGTCGCGGCAGGGTACGAGACGCTCGACGAGATCCTGGCGGAGACACAGGCGCGCGATTCGATCGCCGGTCGCTACAAGCTTCGCGCCGACGCCTTCGAGCGCAAGGTCGCCGCCGTCCAGCCCGACCAGTGGGACAACCCCTCGCCGTGCGCCGCCTGGACGGCTCGCGACGTGGTCGGCCACATCGTCGAGATGCACGGCGTCATGTTCCGCCCGCTCAATCGGACGCTCAGCCCGGCGCCAGCGCTCTCGGACGACCCCCTCGGCGCGTTCAAGGCCGCCCGCGCCGACGTCGAGGCGCTGCTCCACGATCCAGCCCTGGCCGGCGCCGAGATCGATGCGCCGATGGGCCGGATGACCGTCGAGCAGCACGTCGACCAGGTCCCGAGCGTCGACATGGTGCTCCACGGCTGGGACCTCGCGCGCGCCACGGGCCAGGACGACACGATCGACCCGGCCGAGGCCGAGGCGCTGTGGGCAGGGATGTCGGCGATGCCGCCCGAGCTGCTGGAGCAGTTGCGGACGCCGGGCGCGTTCGGTCCGGGCGTGGAGGTGTTCGGGCCGGAGGTGACGGTGCCCGAGGGCGCCCCCTTGCAACACCGGCTGCTCGGGCTGATCGGGCGCGACCCGGCCTGGGCGCCGCCCGTTGGCAGCCAAGCTCCGCACTGACCCCTTCAGCCGCGATCGTCATACTGATCCTATCTCAGGATGGCGAGCCGCTTCCGTACCGCGAGTCCCTCCTTCGTCGGGATAAACTCCGCGAGCCGGACCCATCGGCCGATGGGTCCGGCTCGCGGAGTTTATCCCGACGAAGGAGGGACTCGCGGTACGGAAGCGGCTCGCCATCCTGAGATAGGATCAGTATGACGATCGCGGCTGAAGGGGTCAGTGCGGAGCTTGGCTGCCAACGGGCGGCGCCCAGGCCGGGTCGCGCCCGATCAGCCCGAGCAGCCGGTGTTGCAAGGGGGCGCCCTCGGGCACCGTCACCTCCGGCCCGAACACCTCCACGCCCGGACCGAACGCGCCCGGCGTCCGCAACTGCTCCAGCAGCTCGGGCGGCATCGCCGACATCCCTGCCCACAGCGCCTCGGCCTCGGCCGGGTCGATCGTGTCGTCCTGGCCCGTGGCGCGCGCGAGGTCCCAGCCGTGGAGCACCATGTCGACGCTCGGGACCTGGTCGACGTGCTGCTCGACGGTCATCCGGCCCATCGGCGCATCGATCTCGGCGCCGGCCAGGGCTGGATCGTGGAGCAGCGCCTCGACGTCGGCGCGGGCGGCCTTGAACGCGCCGAGGGGGTCGTCCGAGAGCGCTGGCGCCGGGCTGAGCGTCCGATTGAGCGGGCGGAACATGACGCCGTGCATCTCGACGATGTGGCCGACCACGTCGCGAGCCGTCCAGGCGGCGCACGGCGAGGGGTTGTCCCACTGGTCGGGCTGGACGGCGGCGACCTTGCGCTCGAAGGCGTCGGCGCGAAGCTTGTAGCGACCGGCGATCGAATCGCGCGCCTGTGTCTCCGCCAGGATCTCGTCGAGCGTCTCGTACCCTGCCGCGACCCCACGCGCCATGCCGGACGCCAGGACGCCGTCGCGCGCTTCCCGTGACGCATACAGCCCGGTGATGGTGAGGGTGGTCCTGCCGTCCTGCTCGACCAGCACCGCCGTGTCGAGCGCCTCGCCAGGGTACCAGGGCTGGTCGAACACCTCGGTGATGACCAGGCGCTCGGGCGGCACGATCTCGCGGTAGACGCCGCGCATCGTCATCTCGGCGCTGTTCGGGCCGTGCCAGACGTAGCGGTAGATGCCGCCCACCCGCAGATCGACCTCACATTCTGCCATCGACCAGTCGCCGAAGACGCCCAGCCAGCGCCGCACCAGCTCGGGCCGGGTCAACGCCTCGAAGACGAGGTGGCGTGGCGCGTCGAAGGTGCGCGTCATGACGATCTCGCGGTCGCCGCGCGGCTCCACGCTCAGGGCTCCGAACTCGGTCATCCGTGGTCTCCCCCATCGTCTGGTGTGTTCGAGTGCTGCTCGCGGGCCTTCAGCTCGTCGAGCAGGGCGTCGAGGCTCTGGAAGCTGCCCTCCCAGAACCGGCGGTATCCAATCAGGTAGCCGGCCGCCTCGGCGAGCGGCTCGGCGGCGAGCCGGCACGGCCGGCGCTGGCGATCTCGGCGCCGGGTGATCAGGCCGGCCCGCTCCAGCACCTTGAGGTGCTTGGAGATGGCCGGCTGGCTCATCGCGAACGGCGCGGCCAGCTCCAGGACGGAGGCCTCGCCCGAGGTGAGCCGCGCGAGGATCGCCCGTCTGGTCGGATCGGCGAGGGCCGCGAAGACGGCATCAAGGCGCCCGTCAGCAACCGAACCATAACCAGTAAATTCCATAACTGATTGATTATCTATGATGGCAGCGGCGGTGTCAAGCGGCGGGGATGGCCGGGGCTCAGGTGAGGCGGTGCTTCAGGCGCGGGTCCAGGACGTCCCGCAGGGCGTCGCCGAACAGGTTGGCCGCCATGATCGTCAGCGTGATCGCCATCCCTGGAAAGACGATCAACCACCAGGGCGGCCGGAACGCCTCGCTCAGGACGCCGCCGAGCATCCGGCCCCAGGTCGGCATTGGCTCTGGGACGCCGATGCCCAGGAACGCCAGCGCCGACTCGGCGAAGATGGCGGTGCCGAGGTTGGCGCTGAAGATCACCAGCACCGGAGCCAGGCACTGGGGCGCGATGTGGCGCAGCATCACGCCGGGCGAGGTGGCCCCGATGCAGCGGGCGGCCTCGACGTACGACAGCTCTTTGATCGAGAGCACGACCGCCCGGATCACCCTCGTGGAGAGGGGCACTCGCGAGACGGCGATGGCGATGATGACCGTTTCGAGGCGCGGCCCGAGCCCGGCCATCAGCAGGATCGCCAGGATCAGCCCGGGGAACGAGAGCATGATGTCCAGGAACCGCTGGCTGATCATGTCGAACTTGCCGCCCAGGTACCCCGAGCTCACGCCCCAGAGGAACCCCAGGCTGTCGCCCAGCAGGACGGACGTGACGGCGACCAGTAGCGTGACCCGCGCGCCGTGGATGATCCGGGAGAGGACGTCTCGCCCGAGGTAGTCCGTGCCCAGCAAGTACTGGGCGGATGGCTCGCGGCGGGTGGCGGCGAAGTTGGCCGCCAGCGGATCGTAGGGAGCTATGACCTCGGCGAATGCGCCAAGCAGGAAGATCCCGAGCAGCACCGCGCCGGCCGCGGCGCCGATCGGCGAGGTCCGGAGCAGGCGCCGCATGAACCCGAGCGCGCGTGTGCGGCGGCTCGTCGGCGCGAGCGGTGCCCACGATCGCTCGGCGATCACCGTCGCTCCAGCACCACTCATTCCGTCGCTCTCCTTAACCGTAGCGGATGCGCGGGTCGATCCAGGCGTAGCTGACGTCGACCAGCAGGTTCACCAGGACGAACACCAGGCCGTAGAACAGGGCCAGGTTCTGGATCAGCATCCAGTCACGCTCGGCGACGGCCATCACCAGCGCGAGCCCGAGGCCAGGGACGCCGAACGCCCGCTCGACGGCGACCGAGCCGCCGATCAGCCCGCCGAGCGCCAGGCCCGAGACGGTGACGACGGGCAAGAGCGCGTTCTTGAGGACGTGGCGGATCAGGATCCAGCGGTCGCCGAGCCCCTTGGCGCGGGCGGTGCGGACGTAATCCTCACCCAGCACTTCGAGCGTTGAGGACCGGGCGATCCGAGCGATGAACGCGCCGAGCCCGAGCCCGAGCGCCATGGCCGGGCCGATCGTCATCTCGAGGTTCTTGTACGGATCGTCCCAGAAGTAGACGATCGTCAGCGATGGCCGCCAGCTGAAGTAGAGGATGCCGATCAGGATGACGAGCATTCCCAGGAAGAAGCTCGGGATCGCCTGAAACAGCGTCACGAACGTGCGGGACAGGTAATCCAGCCAGGTGTTCCGGCGCGTCGCCGAGAGCATCCCGACCGGCAGCCCGATGATCCACGAGAGCAGGACCGCCATCAACGCGATCTGGATCGTGATCGGGGCGCGGCGCAAGATCAGCTCGGAGAGCGGCTCCCCTCTCCAGAATGAGGTGCCGAGGTTGCCCTTGAGTACGTCGCCGATCCAGGCGAGGTACTGGACGTGGTACGGCCGGTCCAGCCCGAGGCTGGCTCGCGCCTTGGCGATCTGCTCGGGCGTGAGCTGGATGGTGCCGATCGACTCGCCTTCGATGGTGGCGAACGGGTCGCCCGGCAACACCCGCATCGCGGCGAAGATCAGCAGCGTGACGCCGATCAGCGTCGGGATGGCGATCAGGAGTCGGCGGAGGATGTAGAGATGCATGGCGAGTAGGCAGAGGGCAGAGGGCAGTAGGCAGTGGACGGTGACTGCCCACTGCCTACTGCCCTCTGCCTACTCATTTGTCGACCCACATCGTCTCGGTCTTGCCCCAGGAGAGGCGGACCCGCTCGAACGGCATCCCCTTCAGGTACTTCTTCCACATGTGGAGATGGCTGGTGAACCCGATCGTCATCCAGGGCGACTCCTGATCGAGGAAGTCCTCCATCTCGCGGAACATCGTCTTCCGCTTTGATGGGTCCTGCTCGGAGTCCAGTTGCTTGAGCATCTCGTCGAACTTCGGGTTGCTGTACTTCCCGAGGTTGTTCGCCGCACCCGTCTGGAAGTAGTCGATCCAGCCGAGGGTCGGGTCGTAGAGGGGCATGCCGATCGTGTTGAGCGAGAGGTCCCACTGGCCGCCGCGGAGCTCGTCGTTGAGGACGGCCCGCTCGACGGCCTTGATGGTGCTCTCGACCCCGAGGTTTTGCTTCAAGATCGCCTGGGTGGCCGGGGTCAGCGTTTGGGCGTGCGGCCCGACCGAGGCGGTCAGGATCACGACGTTCTTGAGGCCGTCGGCCAGGCCGGCCTCGGCGAGCAGCTTCTTCGCCTGCTCGATGTCCTCTTTCTTGTCGGCGCGGTAGCCGGGCTGCTTCAGGACGTCGTCCGGGGACATCGCGAACTCGAAGCCGTGGCTCATGTAGCGGGTGTAGTTGAGCGGCTCCTGGGTCTTGAACGCCTCGAACAGGTCTTGCCGGCTCAGCGCCAGGTGGCAGGCTCGGCGGACGCGGGCGTCGTCGAACGGCTTCTTGGCGCAGTTGAAGTAGATCTGGTAGGCGCCGGCCCCCGGCACCATGAACGTGCCGATCTCGTTTCCGCGCTTCTGGCCCTCTTCGTACGTCTCCTTCGAGACGTTCCAGGAGATGTCGGCCTGGTTGGAGAGGATGGCAGTCCCCCGGTCGCTCCACTGCGGAGCGTGGATGAACTCCAGGCTGTCGATATACGGGAGCTCCTTGTCCCAGTAGTTGGGGTTCTTCTCCAGGAGCCAGCGCTCGCCGACCTTGTGCTCCTTGAGGATGTAGGCGCCGGTGCCGGGCGCGATCACCTTGCGGAGGTCCTGGTTGTTCTCGTCGAGCGACTTCTTGGAGTAGACCATGCCGCTCTCGGTGGTCAGCAGTTCCAGGAAGTAGGCCCGTGGCTCGGTCAGGGTCATCTTGACCGTCATCTTGTCCGGCGCCTCAACGCTCTTGAGGGCGCCGAAGCGTGGCTTGAAGGCGGAGACCATGCCGTCCGGTGGCTTGATGATCCGGTTGAACGTGGCCAGGATGTCGTCGGCGGTGAAGTCGGTGCCGTCATGCCACTTGACACCCTGGCGCAGCTTGAAGGTGTAGATCGTCCCATTGCCGGAGATCTCGTAGCTCTCGGCGAGGTCCGGGATGATCGTCTTGAGGCCGTCGGTCGGGTCGAGCCGGACCAAGTTGTTGTAGGTGTGCCAGAGGACCGCGGCCGGGCCGCCGGCCTGGTGGATGTCGAAGTGGTTGGTGGTGACGCTGAAGGCGAAGGTCGCCTTGCCGCCGCGCTTCGGGTTGGGATCTGTCGAGCGCAGGACGCCGGGGGCGCCGGGCTTCGCGGCGGCCTGGGCCGGGGCGGCGGTCGGCTTGGCAGCTTCGGCTGGCTTGGGGGCCTCGGCCGGCTTGGCCGGTGCCGCGGCAGCAGGCGCAGCTTGCCCCGACGCAGGAGGGGGCGCCTCCGTTGGCTTCGCGGCGGCCGGCGCGGCGGTCGGGACCGGGGCGGTGGTGGGGGCCGGGGCAGCCGGCTTGGCCGGCTCGGCGGGCTTGCTCGGCGCGGGCGCCTGCGTACAGGCCGCGAGCAGCGCGGCGCTGAAGCCGAGCGTCTGGCCGAGCATGAGGCGTCTGGTGATGCGCGTGGCGTGCCGATCGGTGCTCATCAGTGTCCTCCCCAGGGCTGGAAGAAGCGAACGACGCTCGCGGGGCTCCGGTGCCCTCGCCTGGGCGAACTGGACGTCAATTTCGTCGCTGAGACGAACGGAGCGACTGAGCGGCGATTGTAGCTGCGCCCGCGCACCGGCGTCATGCCCGCTGTCGGCCGATGAGCGTGGTCCTCGTTCTGGACCGGGCGTGACACGCGGACGTGGACTGAAGTCCACGTCTACAGATAGTGCGTCGCTACGCGACGCCGGAGGAAGCCTGCCGTGCTTGGTATCTCTTGCCGGCAAGTCCATTCCCAGTCCCGGTCGCGGAGCGACCGACTATGGTAGGCGTGGACTTCAGTCCGCGACAGAGCTTGATAGTGCATATTACGCTCATCTAGATTATCGTATTCTGCAAACAGTGGCAGGCGATGGCGTTTCAGAACAGGGCTGAGGAGCTTGCCTGGCTTGAGGACGGCTGGACCTCCGGCCGTGCTGAGCTGCGCATCCTCTACGGCCGGCGGCGGATCGGCAAGTCCGCCCTGCTCGACGAGTTTGCCGCCGGCAAGCGCTCGATC
>Ga0075418_10007713_pt1 | contig 12102 bp, 11 predicted proteins | sample SoiMetdeltSBSDD2_FD_81776 | JGI IMG/M metagenome (GOLD analysis project Ga0075418, IMG submission 81776) | Bulk soil microbial communities from a Populus tree surrounding site in Tennessee, USA - Soil MetaG P. deltoides SBSDD2 | ecosystem: Environmental > Terrestrial > Soil > Tree plantation...
ACTTCCTGACTACGCCCGCCCGCGATGTGCCGCAGCGACATCGTTCCATCCGTGCCGTTTTTGATTACTCCTGGAATTTGCTTAGCGAGGAGGAACAGCGCATCCTGCGACAACTGGCCGTGTTCAGCAGGGGCTTCACACGTGAAGCCGCCCAGCAGGTTGCCGGTGCAGGTTTGCCCGAGTTATTGGCGCTCGTGGATAAATCCTTGTTGCGTCACATGAGCGCGCGTGCCAGCTGGTATGATTTCCATGAACTTGTCCGCCAGTACGTGGAGCTCAAAGCGCGTGAAAACATGGATGAGCACATCCGCTTACGCGAGCGTCACGCCGATTATTACGCAGCATGGCTTCATCAGTTGGAGGAGCAGATTCAAGGACCTCAACAACAGGAAATCCTCAGTCAAATCGGACTGGATATCGAGAATGTGCGCTCTGCCTGGAATAGAATGATCGAGTATCGCCAGACTTCAAATCTCCAACAATCGTTAGATAGTGTGTTCGTATGGCACGACATTCGCAACTGGTTGCATCAAGGCGCGGCATTCTTCGAGCAGGCAATCAGTGCGTGGCTGTCATTTGAACAGGTGGAGGATGAGCATAACCCGGATCGAATCTTGTTGGGAGAATTGATGGTCTGCCATGGACACATGGTCTGGCACCTGGGCCAGACGCAAAAGGCACGCCAGCTGCTCCAGCGGAGTCTAAAATTAATCGGCTCGCGTCGGGACCGTCCGATGCTGGCAGAGGCGTACTTGTATCTTTCGTTGTTGGACCATTCGCACGGAAATTATTTCGCGGCGCGTCAGTTCGCCGAGGAATGTGTTGCCCTGAATGAAGAACAGGGTCGGGATTTTGGCATCGGCTACGCGTTGAGCAATCTGGGTATGGTCTGTCTTACCGAGGGGAGGCACGATAGTGCCTATGCTTGTCTCACGAAGAGCGTGGCGGTGATGAGGTCCATCAATCACCCACGCGGCACCGCAATTAACTTGAGCCGGTTGGGGCTGGCCGCGTTGCGGCTTGGTAAGCTTGAGGAGGCGGAGCAATCCTTGGAGGAAGCCCTCGTAACCACCGAAAGGTTGCATGATCGGTGGGGAACTGGAAATACCCTGGACTACCTTGGTTGGCTGGCGTTGAAGAAGGGAGATCTGGAAAGTGCTGAGGCCTACATGCGCACGAGCGTCAGACTGGCTGAGGAAGACGGTGACCAAATTCTATTGGCTTGGACTCTGACGGACCTGGGGTTTATCCTGCATGAGAAAAACGCTGGCGTTGACACGCGGAAAATTTTTCTGCGTGCCCTGCAGGTTGCCTTGAAGAGTCAGAACAGGCCCGCAGCCTTGTATGCTCTGGTGGGCATTGCAACGCTGGATGCGCAGGATGTCGCAGTCGAACAGGCCTTCCAACTGGCTGCCTACAGTCGTGCCCATCCCTCCAGCAATTATCAGACCAAAAGCCGCGCCGAACAACTGTGCCTTCAACTGGAAGCCCAACTCAAGCCTGGCCAATTGGAAGCAGCCAATTCCAACGTGGAGTTTATATCCTTGGAGTCTTTCGCGCGGGAGTTGCTGAGCGCGTAAGATTTTAGCCTTCCAGGTACAGATAAACCTCCACCGTGCGGTCAGGCTGCTGCTCATGTTGTTCGGGTCCGTCGATTTTTTCGATGGGGAAGAATCTCCAGGTCCTGCCTTTTGCCGCCTGCGGCTTGAGTTTCGAAAGATGTACACGCCCAAATTTCATCTCGCCGTTCGGTTTCTGGGCGCGCGCCATGGAGGCTTGTGCAGATCGCTATACCCTGTTTAGGAACTCTGCATGGAGGCTGAGCGGAGCGAGAAGCTGTTTCAGCCAAGTGTAGAGCGCGCCGTCCGTGTACGAGCCGACCGGCAGCTCGAGTTCACCAAGACTTTGCCAGTCGGTGCTCATAAATTTCGTGCGCGATGATTCCGTCATGTTCGCTCGCATCGCAATTAGGACTGCTAGTGGGATAGGGAAGGTGTTTTACCAAGGGGGTTCGAGCCTCGGAATGCAGCTGAATCTTCCGCCACTTGAGCGATCAGCTCTACTTCATCGCGATAGACCTGCTGCAAAACCCATTTGGCGACAAAGCCTTCCGCGGCGCTCTTGCCGACCAATTCCGTAGTCATCGTTAACCGGCTCTGATTGCCATTCCCGACCGGCACGACCAGGAAGGAAGTGGGGATCTGAGGTTGATATACGTCTCCACCAACAAACGTCCAGGCTCTGGTTCGGTGATGATCGAATGTAAGGCTTGAGTCTGCCCCAGCAGGCGCATTGTAAAGTTGACGATAGTACCGGAGCCAACCCCGCCTTCCTCCACCTCCATGGAGAGGAAGTATTTCTTCGGGCGGTTGAAATGTATGTTCCATTTCAAAGGTGACGGCCGTCCCAGCATCGTGGCGATAGGCAATCCACTCGCCGTCGCTGGAGATCTGTGGGAAGTAATAATTTAGTTTTCACTGGCATCCGTGGTGATTTTTCGCGGCTCACCGACCGGACCACGGTGATACCAGACATTCCCATCGCTGCCGATGTAGGTCAGTGGATACGGCTCTGTAATTACCGGTGCGGCAGGCATACTGCGGTGATCAAAACTCGCCGTGACATCATTGACTTTCACCTCATTCGGTCCTTCCGGGGCGTATGCAATCCTGAGCGGGACTTCAATACAAGCCGGAGGAAGAAGGTTGTTCCATCGCGCTGGACACGCACCTCGCCTAATTGCGCGCAGGCATTCGGCAGGTTCGCTGAAAAAATGGCGTGCATACGCAGCGGAGAGCTACGACCGATGTCTACGTTGACAGAGTCCACTTGAATATCCCGGATGCAAGAATGACACCCATAACCCGAAGGTCGCAGGTTCAAATCCCGCCGCCGCTACTAAAAAGACCGCGACATTTTTGTCTCGGTCTTTCGTTTGGTGGATGAAGTCTCTTATCACCATTCGCATCCCGCTGCTGTGCTGATATTTGCAGATTGCCCGACGTGCTTATACATGGTCACATTCGTAAATGGCTCACCCAAAATCCCATCATGGATTGCCCATGACCGCAAACGGATGCTGTTTGTAGCGTCCGGTGAACGAAACCGATTCGAGTTATCCAGCTTTTGACGTAACGCGCCGTCATCTCCAAACCCGGCTTGAATCTCGTTCATCAGTCTCCTACCCATCTGATAACCAAATCCATACCGCTCGAAAATGACTGCATTGTGATAATACAATGGCTCGATGTAATACATTTCATGACCCAGTCTTGTGATGAAATCTTCGAAGGCGCGGATGGCATTCGTCAGCGAGCGCAGCCCACGTCTTATTTGCCCGGGTGACAACCCTGCCTCCATGGCGGCCTCTTCTGCTTCAATGTTTCGTTTTCGTATGCCAAATTGAGTTGGGCTTCCATCGGGCATCTTGTCCACGTTGAATCTTGGGGAAGCGGGATCATTCAAAATATAGAGCAGGATAAATATCTGACCATTGAGTGAGTCTGCCAAATGTGCATATAAAACGGGATCGGGAAAGCCAGGCTGGTGATAAAGCATCAGCTCCACGTCACTGGAACCAGATGCAAAGCGGAACTGTAGGAGATCCTTATCGTTTGCTAAATCACGCAGGTTAAATTTTTCTATCAATGCAGGTGGAATATATCGGGAGTAAATTTCCCGTTTTTCCGCTTCAGGGAGCTTGTTTATTCCGCCAATGGTAGAGGGTGGCATGGTTAAAATCTGCGCGTAGTCACATCACTCGTGATATTCGGCTTGGCCGCGTATTCCCTCAAAGAATTAGCGTACTCTGGTTTCTCTTTCGGCACTGCGAGCCTCATCTCGTTTGGCAATGGTCGCACGTTTATCATAGGCTTTCTTGCCTTTCGCAAGAGCGATTTCGATCTTGGCTCTTCCATCTTTCAAATAAACGCGAGTGGGTACCACGGTCATGCCCTTGATGCGGATATTGTTCCATAGCTCACGGATTTGCTTCTTGTGAAGCAGGAGTTTTCGTCTACGTTTCGGATCATGATTGAAGCGATTCGCCTGCTCATACGGCGCGATGTGAGATTCGACCAGCCAGGCCTGTTCTCCGGATTCGATATCCACATACGATTCCTGAATGCTGATTTGTCCGGCGCGTATGGATTTGATTTCACTTCCATTCAACACCATACCTGCTTCAAATTTTTCGAGCAGAAAGTATTCAAAACCAGCTTTGCGATTGGTTGCTACAACTTTCACATTTTCCGACATGAATTTATATTACCACATACAATAAACACAGGAACAGCCTCGACACGCAGGCAATCTAACGGCTATCTGAAAATCTACAATTGCCTCAGCCCCACTTTAAAATTGCAACCCCGGATAGGAAGCGCAAGATCCCGAACAGTATCAACGCGTCAAAGAGTCCCAGTTGGTCAGCAATCGCGGGCCCTCCCAGTGAGCCCACCAGTACTGCGATATTGAGCATGATGTTGTACCACGCGAGGTGGGGTGGGCGATCATGGGATGGTATATGTTCGAGCATGTAATTCGCATAGGAGCCACCGGCCAATGACCAGATGAATCCGCCAATCGTAGAGACAGCGTAGAAGTGCCAGGCATTTTGTGAAAATGCAATGAAGATTGGATATAATGCCATGCCCAGGACGCCCCATCCAGTGGCGCGTTTATTCCCAATTCTGTGCACAACTCTGCGCAATTGTGTAGAGCCCAGAAATACTGTCAAATAGAAGAGAGCGGTGCCGATGCCAATCTGGTTGTCATTGAGGTTTAATTCACGTACGTTGAAGACCGGGAAGATGGGCAGTGCCAGATATTGGGCGAAGTGGTATCCAAAGAGACCGAGGAGAATGTTTCGATAAGGCGTATTCCAGATGTCGAGGCGGAGAAGGGAGGACGTGTTACGGGGAGAATTCGTTTGAGATGTCGAAGCCGGTGTCGGCTGAGCCGGAACCGACGTTTTTTCTCTTCCTAATGGTTTTATAAAATAGAGATGATAACTGCTCATCGCCGCGCCAACGAATCCAATGGCGAAGACGATCTGGTATCCGATGGGGAAAGTGACACGATCCAGAATGTAGCCGCTGAGAAGGGCTGTGACCATGAATGTGATGGCGAGCATCACGTTACGAACCCCCGCGACATGGGCTCGATATTCGGTGGGAACTGCTTCTGCAAAAAGAGCATTGAAGCCAACACCCAGAGGAGTAAGCGGAATTGCCATTACGAAGGTGAGCACAATAACGGCAACAATCTGACCAGCTTCATTGAAGAGCCAGGGTAGAAGGATAAAGCCAAGAAACCCAATGCGGTAATACACCGATGTCCAAAACATGGCGGGGCCAATATGTCTTTTTTCCAGCCAGCGACCAGCCGGGATGGCCAAAAATAGATTGACGATGGCCGCCATCGCACCAATCAGTCCGATTTGAAATCCGGTTGCGCCGATGCGCGTGGCATAGACATTCAAAAAATTGACAGTGGAACCGCTGAGGACGCCGAACCATGCAATATCCAGATAGAGGTGTGTGAAATTGGAGTGATATTCCTTGGGAATTGCAGCTTGATGAAAGAATCTATTGAGCATGGGCGTAGGGCGCAATTATGACATGAAAAAGCCGGCAGAGCTTTACTTTTCGATTCTGTGAACAGCATCCCCTGCCGTGCGTCTTCTGGCTCTGAAGTTATCGCAACGGAGGCAAATACCAGCTGTGTTAAAAAGTGGACCGGTTGATGAATTGTTTGCAACGTTAATGCGACTCTTGCGTAAAGATACATAGCCCGATGAATCGGCTTGAGGCGGTGTCTTAAGCCATGTTATTTGACCTTGAAAGGAGAAGGAAATGCAAACGAATCGTTCCAATGCCGGCGCGCTGATCGGAGGTGCTATTCTCGTTGCCTTTGGTTTGCTGTCTCTGGCTGGCCAAATCTTCCGCGATGCAAACTGGGGTGGCCTCTGGCCCTTGCTCGTGATCGGATTGGGGATGTTATTTTTTGTGGCTATGTTTGCGGGAGGGAAACAAGCCGCTGGTTTTGCCGTTCCCGGCAGCATTGTCGGTGGCATCGGTCTGGTGTTGCTGTTCCAGAACATAACCCGCCACTGGGAATCAATGTCCTACTTCTGGACGTTGATCATCCTGTTCGTCGGTGCAGGCATTTACATCATGGGTTGGTATGGCGATGATGCAGAGCAGAAAAATTCGGGGCGGCGAGTGATGAAAGCAGGCTTCATCCTCTTCCTTCTTTTTGGCGCCTTCTTTGAAATGCTGTTTTCGTCGTATAACGGCTTGGTTTTCCCACTTTTGCTCATCCTGCTTGGCATGTATCTGGTGGTTGTTCGTTCCGGGCTGCTCGCTGGGAAGCAAAATAAATCAATCGACTCAACTCCGCCGGTGAGTTAATATTTCTAAATCTGCGGGTTAACACAATTAATGTTTAATAAAAAAGAAGGATAACATGACACAACCTAAATCAATATTTGGTCCGTTACTGCTCATCGCCATAGGTGCGGTCTGGCTTCTCGTCAAAACAGGTAACATTCCCTCCGAGAATTTGTGGGCTCTTACGCATATCTGGCCCTTCCTGCTGATTGCAGCCGGCCTGGGCATTATTCTACGCCCGTATTGGAGGTATGCGTCTGTTTTCCTGGACGTAATTATCATTGGTGGAGCCATACTGGCAATTTACTACGCGCCCAGATTAGGTTGGGCGAATCCATCGATGATCTATGCGTGGGGTGATAACGATTTTTATGTGGGTCCAACGGAACCAGGATCTGGAAACGTGATCACCCAAACGCGCGAAGTCAGTAATTTTGATTCCATCGAAATAAATTATCCGGCCCAAGTCATCGTGTCACAAGGAAGTTCGGAATCGGTCAAGGTTGAAGCGGATGATAATTTCCTGCCCGGCTTGAAGACTGAGGTGCGCGGCGGTACGCTTGAAATATTCTACAAGGTCGAAGATGGCAAGCATGTACGGGCCACCAAACCCGTCAAGATCACCATCGTCGTCAAGGATTTGGAGAATGTTAATTTTGATGGCGCGGGCGAGCTTACGATCAACGGACTGGAAACCGATGAACTGAACGTTTCGGCCAGCGGCGCCGGAAATCTGGAATTGAATGAGATCACGATAGAGAATCTTTCGGTGAGCCTGAGCGGCGCGGGAAACGTGTCGGCGTCTGGTGAAGCCGAGAGCCTGGACTTAATCATCAGTGGTGTTGGTAAATTCGATGGCAAAGACTTGCACAGCCAGATTGTCAGTGCCAACCTGAGCGGCGTCGGTAGCGCTACCGTTTGGGTAGACGACGAGTTGGATGCCGAAATCTCCGGTGCTGGTTCTGTCAATTATTACGGTTCCGCGGATGTAACCAGACAAGTCAGTGGCATTGGCAGTGTGAACCACATCGCCAACAAATAACAAAAATTCTGTTAGGACAGATCGTACAAGACTCCCCACCCGCCGGGGAGTCTTCTTCATTTCCTTGCATCGTTGCTCTATGGAAAATAGCCTGATTTGTGGTAAAAAGATAGCGAAGTATGAGATGTACGCAATATAATTACAGCCTTCCGAGTGTGCAGTGCGTGTCATTGGTATGGGCAGTAAGGAAACTTGAATTATGACCTTAGACAAAGAATTTCATGGACCAAATCTCGCATATGTTTTGGATCTCTACGAACAGTATCGGAACGACCCTGAGACTGTGGATCAGGCAGCTCGGAAATATTTCGAAGAATTGAAACCTGCGGGTTTATCCACGGCAAACTTGCAAACGCTGATGGGGACGATTAATCTGGCCCATGCAATTCGATCGCACGGCTATCTGGCTGCGAATCTTGATCCATTGGGGAGTTCGGGGATGGACGATCCATTGTTGACTTTTGAATTTCATCGTTTGCGGGAGGCTGATTTACGGGGATTGCCAGCCGGTGTTGTAAATGTTTTTGGTGGGCAGGGAGGGGAAAATGCTCAACAAGCGATTCAGACTCTTCGATCGATTTATTCAAACACGATCGGATACGATTACGGGCATATCCGCAACCCGGAAGAACGTGAGTGGCTGTATGGGGCCGCCGAGTCGGGCACGTTCCGTACGCCGACGGTAGCGATTGATGAATCAAAGCTTTTGGAGCGCCTTACCCAGGTGGAGGCCTTTGAAGCCTTTCTTCACCGTCTTTACCCCGGTAAGACGCGCTTTTCCATTGAAGGACTGGACATGCTCATTCCAATGCTGGATGAGATCATTGATTCGGCAGCGCATGCCAAGATCTGTGCCATCCTGATTGGCATGGCGCATCGAGGGCGGCTGAACGTTCTGGCGCACGTTTTGCATAAACCGTACGAGCAGATATTGGCTGAGTTCACCGATCCGAAAGGGCGGGCGACCACCTGGGATGAACTTGGTTGGACCGGCGATGTGAAATATCACATGGGAGCCTACAAAACGCCGGCGGAGGGCGAGAAAATCGACTTGGTCATTCGCATACCACCCAACCCCAGTCATCTCGAACAAATCGTTCCGGTGGTTCAGGGGATGGCTCGCGCCGCCAACACAAAAGTCGACAAACCCGGACCTCCGCAATATTTTGACAACGCTTCGCTGCCAATCCAGATTCATGGCGACGCCTCTTTTCCTGGACAGGGTATCGTCGCGGAAACCCTGAACCTTTCGCGCCTCCCCGGCTACTCAACCAGCGGCAGTCTGCACATTATTGCTAATAACCAGTTGGGCTTTACGGCAACCGACAATGAATCACGCAGCACCCTGCATGCCAGTGATCTTGCCAAAGGATTTGAAATGCCGGTCATACACGTCAATGCCGATGACCCGCGGGCCTGCATCGAGGCTGCCCGAACAGCATTTGCTTACCGCCAAAAATTCCATAAGGATTTTGTGATCAATCTGATCGGTTATCGACGTTATGGGCATAACGAAGGCGATGAACCGCGCTTTACACAGCCTTACATGTATCAAAAGGTGGATTCGCGCCCGACTGTGAGGCAGCTTTGGGCGTCTGCGCTGGAGGCGAAGGAGCAGCTGGAGCCGGGCCGCGCCGATGATTTGTTTCAAGCCCAATTAAAGGCTCTGCAAGAGGTCAATGAAAAATTGGATGCGGAAGGCGCATTGGATGAACCAGTCCCGCAGCCTCCGCCAAGCGGCGCAGCGCAAAAAGTGAGAACGGAGGTTTCGCTCGACCGTTTGAAGGAATTAAATCAAGCGCTGCTGCAATTCCCGGAAGGTTTTCATCTTAACCCCAAATTGGAAAAGGCCGTTGAACGACGCCGCAAATTATTGGAAAAAGCCAGCGATGCGCAGATCGATTGGGCAACCGCGGAGGAATTGGCCTTCGCATCCATTCTCGAAGAGGGTATTGCCATTCGATTAACCGGAGAAGATACTATTCGCGGCACGTTCAGTCAGCGGCATGCGTCCTTCTATGACGCGGAGACGAATAAGAGTTACACGCCCTTACAGTCTATTCCACAAGCCAAAGCCGCCTTCGAAGTGATTAATACACCTGTTAGCGAAGTGGGGACGGTCGGTTTTGAGGTCGGCTATAACGTTCAGGCGCCCGAACGATTTGTTCTGTGGGAAGCCCAATATGGTGACTTCATCAATGTCGCCCAAACAGTGATCGATGAATTCCTCCTTTCCGGCCGTGCCAAATGGGGATTCACGCCTTCCCTGGTTTTGCTGCTGCCGCATGGAAATGAGGGACAGGGTCCGGATCATTCCAGCGGGCGGATCGAACGTTTTCTGGGTCTGGCTGCAGAAATCAATGTGCGGATTGCTTATCCTTCCACCGCGGCCCAGTACTTTCACTTACTGCGACGTCAGTCATTGCTCCTGGAGACAGATCCATTACCGTTGATCGTTTTTACTCCCAAGGGCCTGCTGCGGCATCCTTTGGTAAACTCATCCTCCAGTTTCTTCACGGAAGGCGGCTGGCAGGCGGTAATGGATGATTCCGATTTGCCGGGCAAGCGCAAGGATGTCACAAATCTGATTCTTTGCAGTGGGCGAGTCTATATCGACCTTGTGTCCAGCAAGCTTCGCAAGCAAAATGCGGACGATGCCATTGCGCGCGTGGAACAACTCTATCCTTTCCCGCGACAAGAGTTGGAAGAATTGATCGGCAGTTATTCGGCCCTGGAAAGAGTGATCTGGGTTCAGGAAGAACCGCTCAACATGGGTGCGTGGAATTATTTGAGGCCGCGCCTGCGTGAAGTCGTGGGCGATAAATTGTCTCTGCATTATGTCGGCAGACCCGCCAGTTCGAGCCCGGCAGAAGGTTCTTCCACCTTATATCGAATCAATCAACAGGCATTGATCGAACAGGCATTTAATCCTGAAAAGCAGGCACGGCTTAGAAGTGTAGTCCAGGAGAGAGGTTGAAATGACGACAAAAATTATAGTCCCGGAGATGGGTGAGTCGGTGCTGGAAGCTACGGTATCACGCTGGCACAAAAAGGAAGGCGATCCTGTCAAAGTGGGAGATATTCTAGTGGAATTGGAAACCGATAAAGTCAATCTCGAAGTGGGTGCGAAGAGTTCTGGGATTCTGTCGAAGGTGGAAGTGCCGGAAGGTGGAGATGTGAAAGTTGGAGATATTCTGGGGACGATTGATGAAGCTGGAAAGCAACCGGAAGCAGCCGCTCAAAACGTGCAAACAGAGCCTGAAAAAGCTGAACCTGCAGAGGAGAAACGACCAGAGTCAGTTCGCAAAGATGGCAGCGAGGTCGAACGTCAACCCGCTCCGCAACTCACGCCCGTGGCCGCACGTTTGGCGCGTGAGAACAATGTGGATGTCAGCCAGTTATCCGGGACGGGGACACAAGGCCGAGTGACCAAAACGGACGTGGAACAGTTCTTGCAGGGTCAGGGACCAGAAAAGGCAGCAGAAACGGCACCGCAACCACAGGCTGAGCCCGAAGCGACGCCGGCCAAAAGCACCGATTTATCTCAGCCGGAAAAACCAGCGCCCGTGAGTCCATCTCAGGGCGCAGAAGAACGCATCCGAATGTCGCGCCGTCGCAAAACCATCGCGCAACGCTTATTGGAAGCGTCGCAGGGCACCGCCATGCTGACAACGTTCAACGAGATCGACATGAGCGCGGTGATGGATTTGCGCAAACGGCGGAACGAAGATTTTCAAAAACGATATGGTATCAAGTTGGGTTTCATGTCTTTCTTTGTAAAAGCGGCGATCAGCGCGTTGAAGGCCTTCCCGCCGTTGAATGCGGAAATCCAAGGGGATGAGATCGTTCTCAAGCATCATTATGATATCGGCATGGCGATCGGTTCGGAGGAGGGGCTGGTTGTGCCCGTCCTTCGCAGTGCCGACCAGCTCTCGTTCGCAGAGATCGAGAAGCGGATCAAGGAATTTGTTGACAAAACGCAACAGGGCAAACTGGCGATTGAGGATCTGCGCGGCGGGACATTTACTATCACCAATGGAGGTGTCTTCGGTTCTTTGCTCAGCACGCCGATTCTGAATCCGCCGGAGGTTGGCATTCTGGGTCTGCACAAAATCGAAGAACGACCCATTGCGTTAAACGGTCAGGTGGTGATTCGCCCAATGATGTATGTGGCATTGAGCTACGACCATCGCATTGTGGATGGACGCGAGGCCGTACAGTTTTTGGTTCGCCTGAAGGAATTGTTAGAAGACCCGGGGTTGATGTTGGTGGATGGATGAGAATGATCAATCGTTGCTGTGAATCACTACGATTCTGGCACGGAATGCTGTTCATTCAGCGTCGCGGTGATGTCCAGCTTAAGCCCATGCTTCAGCAGGTAGGAAACGGGGCATTTTTCGTCGGCTTCGACTATGAGTTTTTGAAAGGTTTCATTGTCCATTCCAGGCGCTTCGGCACGAACATGCAACCGCATATTGGTGATCTCGTGTTCTCCGTCTTTCGAAACCACGGTGCAGGTCGCCGTTGTATCTGTCCGGATAGGTTCAAAGCCGTGTTTCCTGAATACGCTGGCTAACGACATACTGAAGCAGGCCGCATGCGCTGCCGCAATCAATTCTTCAGGGTTGGTGCCTGGGTCATCACCGAAACGGGTTTGATAGGTAAAAGGCT
>Ga0075418_10007714_pt1 | contig 12101 bp, 9 predicted proteins | sample SoiMetdeltSBSDD2_FD_81776 | JGI IMG/M metagenome (GOLD analysis project Ga0075418, IMG submission 81776) | Bulk soil microbial communities from a Populus tree surrounding site in Tennessee, USA - Soil MetaG P. deltoides SBSDD2 | ecosystem: Environmental > Terrestrial > Soil > Tree plantation...
CCGCGAAAGCCGCCCGAGCTTGGCGAGGGCCTGACGTGCGTGGGCAAGTGCCTCCGTCTCTTTGCGATGACGGAGCACGACCAGATCGGTATTCTCGTCGAGTGCCGACGGCGAGGTTGAGCCGCGGGGTTGTGGGGCGCGCCGTCCACCCAGGCGCGAACGGAGTGCGACGCCACGGTAGGCCGCGGCTTCCGAGGTGAGTGCGTCGGCGAGCGCGCCCAACCTCATGGTGGTGCGCCCGGTGGAGCGGTCGCCAGCGATGAGGATGGTGCCGGTGCGGGTGGCCGGTGTCAGGACGGCGATGAGCCAGCGCAGCGCGAGCACGGCGATGATCGCACTGACGAGCGCGGCGACCGGCCCGGACCACGTGCTGTTGTCGCCGATGAAGCCGGCGATAGGGTTGGCTCGCAGGTGCTGATCGTCGATCGCGCGGCCGAAGACACCGGTGCCGGCGAGGACGGCCAAGGGCGATCCACTGCAGCCACTGCGAACTCGGCCGCGAGGCGCCGCCGACGCTCCGGATCGCCGCGCGTTCGCCGTACTCGCCCAGGCGATCTGACCGGCAACGCCCGGCGGGTTCACCACGCCCGCCGGTCAACCAACACATCGACGTTTTCCGATGTTCCGTCGCCGGAGGTCGGCAGTGCGTCGCGGGGACGGCGGAAAGTCCAAGCCGGCGAGTAGTGCAGCAGCGAAGGCGGCAGCATGGGCTGCGGCTCGGTTCCTACCACCGGCCCGGTCGGTCTGCGTCTTCGTGCCGTCCGCGCGGTCGCTGATCCCGCGGATGACCAACGCCGGCAGCGCATCATTAAAGTGGGCAGCCTGTGCCAGGCCGGCGCCTTCCATTTCGATAGCCACCGCGTCATTGTGGTGCAGCCGCAGTTGGGCTGACAGCTCGCAGCTTTGCGAGTCCAAGAGGATCTCACCGGTCGCGATCGGCTTGAGATGGACCCTCGGGTCCTCCGTGAAGGCACCGGGCGCCAGCCAACTCCACCAGCCGTTGGTGAGGGCCAGATGCCGAGCCGCCTGCTCCAGCCGATGCGGCGCAGCCCAGCTACGCGGGCGGGCCTGGAAGTCCGCCGCGGCCCGCCCGCCGTGATACGCGTCAACTCTGGTGGCCACGACTACATCGCCCAACGCGACATCGTCGGTAAGCGCGCCCGCCACACCCACGAACAGCAGCAGGTCAGGTGAAAACATGGCCACTGCACGTTCCGCGACGATCGCGGTGCCCACGTTGCCCTCACCGATCATCGCCGTGGCGACCGCCCACCTACTACCAGACAGCGGGCCGACCTCAAATCGTGTACCCGCCGAATGTTCATGCCAGAGGCAGTCCCCTAGATGCTGCCGGACCTCACGATACTCGAAGTCACGTGCACACAGCACGACCGCCGTCGCGGATACCCTGCGAACCGACTCAACCTGCCTCATCGACCCTGTTCCCTCCGGGCACAAGAGAGCATCAACTCAAAGCACCATCGGAGCCACGCCAGCAGAAACCAGCGAGACACACCATCGACCCGTCACGAAGCAACCCGCACTCGCACAGCCTCGCAGCGAAACACTCCGCCGCTGCTACCCCGCTACCTACCTCGCGTCACCGCGTAGCCATCACGCCCGCAGCGTCCGCTCCCACCGTCGCCAGCCTCGGCGAACCCGCCGGCGGCCATGCCGCACATGGCGAGCGTGTGTCCAACACCCGCGGACACTTGGCCGCAGTATGCAGGGTCAGGAAACGAAGGCGCGGACCTGATCAAGGCGTGTCGCTGCGTACGGTGCGCTCGCCGCGTTGGCACAGTATGTAGTGCAGGCCCTACTTGGTCAGCGCGACGATGAGCCGGTTATGCACATGTCGATCCTAGGCCTACATTCATCCGTCGTAGCCATCGTTGATCTCCAATCTGCGGATGGGTCCGACCTCGAACTCGTGGTGCGGAACCTGGTTGTATGTGTGGTCGGACCCAACGATCGCGGAAGCCCGAATCCATCCGCCAGAAATCCGGACGGCGGCAAATTCGTAGTAAGTCAGATTAATCCGACAGATACTGATCGTTCCTGAGACCCTTAGGAGTCCGTCGATCTAGGCAACAGGTTCGAACTGCGACGGGATGGCGGAGGACTACTGTTGGGCACAATGCCATTCCTGTATGAAGTAGTGAGCGCAGCCTGTTTGGTTGCTCAAATGTCTGCGTTCCAGGCGGTGTTGGTGAGTGCTCATGCCAGAGGAAGTCGACGATGCGCTTGCTGGATTCGCGCTATCGTTGGAACAATTGCGCGGCCGCGCCGCGAGGCCTTCGCTGTCCCAGCTAGAGAAGCTTACCGACTTGGCGGGCACTCGGCTGCCCCGGTCGACCCTGCACGAGAAGTTACGGGGGGTATCGCCGCCAGACTGGAACTTCGTCTCCGCGTTCGTCCATGCCTGCGTCGTGCACGCACGCAGTGAAGGCGTGGAGCTGAGCCCCAGTGATCAGGACATGGAATTGTGGCGCGGTGCTTACGGGGCGATGCTGCAGGCGTTAGCAGGCGAGCGCCGCGCGAAGCGGCTTGCACGCGCCGCGCAACAGCGGCTCGAGTTGACCCAGACGCCGACGAGTGTCACGACTGTGCCGCGACAGCTCCCGGCTGGTGTTGAGACATTCAGCGGAAGGCAGAAAGAGCTTCACGATCTCGATACGATCTTGCTCGGCGTGGGCGGGCGACGCCACAACGCGAGCATTGCGGCCATATGCGGCACGGCGGGTGTTGGCAAGACAGCGCTGGCCGTGCATTGGGCGATCCTCGCTGGTGACCGCTTCACCGACGGGCAACTCTACGTCGATCTTCACGGATATGATCTCGAACATCCCGTTACTCCAGGCGACGCGCTAACGTACATACTCCGCGGGCTCGGCCTTGCTGGAAGTGACATCGCGGCTGATGTAGCTGCGCGTGCTGCCCAGTATCGGTCCATGGTGGCAGAGAGACGGCTATTGCTCGTGTTGGACAACGCTAAAGACTCCGAGCACGTTCGGTTGCTCATACCAGGCTCCCCACTGTGCCGAACGCTCGTCACGAGCCGTGACCGACTCGGTGGCTTGGTGGCTACGCACGATGCTAGACGTCTCGAGATCAGCCCGCTGACGTTGGCGTCGAGTGTTCAGCTCCTCAACTCCCTAATCGGCGATCGCGCATTCGCAGACGCGACCTCGACACAACGGCTGGCCAACCTCTGCGTTGGTCTGCCGTTGGCGTTGCGGGTCGCGGCAGAACTCGTCGCGCACCGGACTGATGCGAGTATGAACTACCTCGTCGCCGAGCTTGCAGTTAGGGAAGATCGATTGGGGATGCTAGACGTCGGCGACCAACGTACTGCGGTTCGCGAGGTGCTTTCTTGGTCATTTCACCATCTCGATCATGCTGCGGCGCGGCTGTTGCGCCTCCTCTCGATCCAACCCGGCCACGACATAACCGCGCAGGCGGCCGGCGCCTTGGTCGGCATCGATGAAAGAGACGCATTAAGGTCGCTGCAAGTGCTCAGCCGCGCGCATCTGGTGGAGTCCCGCCGATCAGGGCGCTATAGTATGCACGACTTACTGCGGGCCTGCGCGGGCGAATGGGCACGGGAGACTGAACGGCAGCTCGACGAGGCTGTAGCGCGCATCGCCACCTACTACGTAGGCCTCTCAAAGGAGCTTGTTGAGAGGATGGGTAGGCATCCGGACAATCTTGCGGACGCGAAGGCCATGGCAAAGGAGTCAAAAAGGCGCCTACGCGAAGAGCTTCCCAACATCGTGGCTCTTTCCACATACTGTGCGCGTCACGCATTGTCCCATATCTCGATCGGCTTGTCCGATATTCTTGCCGAACCGTTACTTGTCAGCGCACACTACGACGAAGCGGCGACCATCCACGGCGCCGCGCGAACCGCAGCTAGGCAGCTTCAGGACCGACACGCAGAGGCAGTGGCCCATCAACACCTCAGCGCAGTCTTTCGGCGGTGGGGAAGCTATGACGAGTCGCTTCTGCACGCAAGCAAGGCACTCAGATTATGTCAGGAGGCTAGCAACCGACCAGGGCAAGTTAATGCTCACAAGAGCTTGGGATTGCTTTATCAACGACAAGGGCGTTACGACGAGGCGGCCGAACATCACCGGCAAGCTCTTAGCTTGGCGATAGCGCTCGGAGACCGACTCAACGAAGCCAACATGTTAGGCAACCTTGCGATTGTCTATGATTTGGCCGGTATGTTCAAGCCAGCGGTCGACCAGTTCGAACGTGCCGTCGCGGTCTTCCAGGAGTTGGGCAACCGTACTGGTGAAGGCCGTGCTCTGAGCAATCTCGCTATAGTCTACGAACGTGAAGGTCGACATGCGGTGGCGCTACGAACGCATCGCCAAGCAATGGAGATCATGCGAGAGACCGGAGATCGTGCAGGTGAGGGCGGTTCGTTGGAGGGGATTGGCTTGCTCTATTTCAAGCGCCACGACTACCGCCAAGCCCTATTGTTCTTGACTCAGTCGCTGGCGGTACGCCAGGAGTGCGGAGATCGCGCGGGTGAAGGCGCCACGTTCTATGGCTTGGGCACCGTGCATGAACGCCTGGACCAATTAGCAGAAGCCCAGCAACACTACGAGTTGGCCCACGACATCGCAAGCGAACTGAACGATCGCCATCTAAGGGCGCGCGCTCTATACGGCCTGGCTCAGATCTACCGCAAAGGCGGCAAGTACCAGCAGGCCAGTGCGACATACAAACAGTCAAAGACACTTGCGGCCGACCTCGGAGACAGAGAGCTCAAGACACGCATCCTGGACGGCCTAGCCCAACTAATGGGCGCGCTTGGTGAATACCAGGATGCCCGCCGATACTGGACCGAGGCATTGGAGTTTTACACCAGCCGCGACATGCTGACTGAAGCCCAGTCGGTGCAGCGTCGCCTCGCACGGATTGAGAACCTGTAGCGCCGGCACTGTCGCGGACTGCGTGGTAAATGCCTTGTAACCCGACTTGGGCCACGATTCGCTGATTCTGGGGTTGGTAGGGCTGTGACCTGGGGTGTTGGGTCGGTGGGCGCGCACTAAGCGGGCTGGTTCTATCGTGTCGCCCCGTGGCGTATGTGCGGACGGTGAAGACGGCGTCTGGGGCGCGGGCGGGCAGATCGTGCACTCTCAATGGCGGGGATCGCGGGACATCGAACACATCGGGTCGGCGCACACCCATCGCCTGAACCACCCACTCCGCACCGTCTACAAAGGATAAGGGAAGACGCCGGCCAACCGCCGGCAGCTCACCAATCCCACCCGCGGACCCGCTCCCCACGAACGACCAGCAAGATCAATTACGTCTCACCAACTGCCTACTGAATGACCAGGGCTAACGCAGCACCGCGTCCGGCGGCATCATGTCGCCGGGCCACGGGGATGCGCCTCACGCTTCGTTCCCGATGGGTGCGACGGGCTTGGACCGGTGCGAGGTGAGGATCACGGCAACCTGGTAGGCGACCGCGACCACCGGGACGGCGATGAAGGCGCCGGCGATACCCCACGTCAGCGTGCCGGCGGTGACCGCGACCAGCACGACGAACGGGTGCAGCCGAACCTGCCGCTTCATGATGAGCGGTTCGAGGAGGTTGCCCTCGACCTGTTGGACCACGATGACGGCGGCTGCGGTCAGCAGTGCGGTTACCGGCCCGTTGGCGGCTAGGGCGACGAGGACGGCGATGCCGCCGGCGACGGTGGCTCCGATGATCGGCACGAACGCGCCAAGAAAGACGATCAGCGCCAACGGGAAGGCGAGCGGGACCCGCAGTGCGAGCAGGGCGGCACCGATGCCGACCGCGTCGATCGCGGCGATGGCCATGGTGCCGCGCGCGTAACGGCTGAGTGTTTCCCACGCGCTCAGCCCGGCTTCGCTGATCGGCGCTCGAGACCGGGCTGGCACCCGGTTGACAACCCAGTCCCACATCCGGTCGCCGTCCTTGAGGGTGAAGAACAGCAGGACGATCACCAGGAGGATCGCGCCGAGCGTCTCGACCAGGGTACGCGCGCCGGCGCCGATGCCGCCGGCCTGGCCGGTCAGCCAGGCGCGGAGCCTGGTCGTGAGCCGGTCGAGTTGCTCGGGAGTCAGCGGCGAACCACCCGAGGTCAGCAGGTCGCGGATCCGGGCGGCGCCCTCACCCAGCTGCGCCGCGAGGTCGGCGAACTGGTCGGCGGCCAGGTTCCACACCAGCACGAGGGGGCCGAGGACCGCGGTAAGGAGGATCAGCAGCGTACCCAGTGCGGCCAGCGGGCGGGGAAGCCGCAGCCGCTGCAGGCGGGCCTGGACCGGCTGGAGCAGCGCGGCCAGAAAGAGCGTCGCCGCCAGCGCGAGCGACAGCGGTGCCAGCCGGACGAGGATCAGGCCAAGTACGTACGCGGTGGCGGCGATGAGCAGGAAGCAACCGCAGGCGACGGACGCTACGCGCAGCGGCCGGGGCAGCGCGGTCCAGACCGGCGCGAAGGTGCGCGTGGCCCGCGACCCTTCCTCGTCGTGCGCGGAGGACCCGATCCGGTCCTGGGTACGGCCGTCGTCCGCCACGGTGCCTCCTGCCAAGACTCACCCGCGTCCGGTACGCCGAGCCCGGGACCCGATCGTTGCACCTCGGTGTGTGGTCCGCGACTTCCCAGGAGTGGATCGGATGGCCGCTGCGGCTAGTACCGGCGCCGCCGCATCAGCCGGCGCAGCTTCTCTGGGTCTCCCTGCGCCCACTCGGCCAGCTCCTGCGGGCTCATCTCGGAGACCGGTCGGGGCGGTTCGTCGGTCGCCACCGTACCGGGTGGGCTGAGCCGGTTCGGCCGCCGGACCATGAGCACGACCAGCACGACCAGCAACGCCACCAGGAGCAGGAGGTAGGCCGCCGAGACGACCGGCCCGCCCGCGCCGAGTGCCTGCGCCACCATGGTCGCGGAGGTGAGCAGGCAGATCCCGGCGATCGGCAGCAGACCGTACGGGATGGTGCGCCGGGCGGCGGGCCAGAGCGAACCGTGGTACGGCTGCCGGGACAGGTGCGGGGCGTGACCCTGCCGGAACCGTACCGCCATCAGCGCGGCGAAGACGCCGAGCGCGGCGAACAGTCCGGCGAACGCCAGCAGCGCGGCCATCGCGGACCCTTCAGCCGGACCGGCGCCGGGACAGCGCGATCAGCGGCCAGAGGATCAGCCACAGCGCGACGATGACACCGACGACGGTCAGGTTCTCCCGCAGCGTCAGGTCCTCGAAGAGGCCCTCGCCGCGGACCAGGAGCGCGTAGCCGACGGTGCCGAACACGCCGAGCGGGAACGCCAGGTACAGCGCGCTGAGGGCGGCGGGGCGGCGGGGCCGGTCGCCAGCCGTCATGTCGACACCTCCGGGATGGGCCGGTCGGGCGGGCACCCGCCCGACCGGCCCGTGGCTCACGTCAATCGAAGGGATTCAGGGTATCGCCGACCGCTCCACCGACGTCCTTGGCAAGGTTCCAGGCCTGCTCGCCGACGTTGTTGCCCTCCGGGGACCAGTCGACGTTGTCGACGACGTCGAAGGCCCGGTCGGCGATGAAGTTGCCGACATGTTGGCCGGCCCAGCCACCGGCGGCGGCGCAGAGCGGTCCGCACAGCGACCCACCGGCGGCGGCGAGACCGACGGATGTACCGGCGACGATGCCTGCCCGTACCCCGGAGCGGATGTTGCGTTCGGTGCTGCTGAGGTCGCCGCGGTTGGCGTCGAGCTTCTGTTGCTCGTTCCAGCCTTCCCAGGCGGACAGGGCGGTGCCGGCGACGCCGACCGCCTTGCCGGCCGCGCCGAGGGTCTTGCCGATGAAGTTGCCCTTGGCCTCGCTGAACCGGGCCCGCGAGTTCCAGTACGACTCGCGCAACGAGCGGACGCCGGGCAGGCGCATCAGCCGGTTCGGCGACGGGGTTCGCGCGCGCAGCAGGTGCAGCCCCGCCTTGAGCCGGCCGAACTCGATGGCGTCCTCGCCGCGCTGCTTGAGCCACTCCGAGGTGAAGTCCAGGCCGGCGTTGAGGAAAGTGCGCCAGTTGGGCCGCAGCCGCTCACCCCAGTCGGGGTTGCTCGAGTCGCTGCCGCCGCCGCTGTCGGAACCGGTCGACCCCGACGAGGCGCCGGAGCCGGACGTGGTCGGGTTGGGCGAGGTGCTGCCCCCGCCGCCACCGTCGATCATGAGCATGTGGCCGTCGTACTCCACGTAGCTGATCGGGTTTCCACCGGCGAGCGAGTAGGTGTTCTGGGTCAGCGGATCCAGGGCCAGGCCGAGGTCGCCGAGCGCGGTGTAGAACATGTCCTGCTGCAGGAACGTGGAGATGTCCGGCCCGAACCGCCGGGCGCCCATGTCGTACTGGGACGCGCCGGCCGGACCGGCGGGGGCGACTGACGGGACGGTACCGGAGTCCATCCGCTTGCCGGAGAAGCGGTACGGGTTCAGCGGCGCCTGGTTGTCGGTGTCCCCTGTGGTCAGTGACTCGGTGTCGCTGCTGGGCGCGTCGCTGCCGCCGTAGGCGTCGTAGCCGTAGGAGGCCTTGACCTTGCCGGCGTCGGTGATCAGCTGCGAGATGGAACCGTGCACGTCGGTGCCGTAGGTGAACGTCTCGGTGGCGCCGGTGGTGTTGTTCCGGTCGGTCATCTGCAGCTTGTGGCCGTAGTTGTCGTACGCGTAGGTCTTGGTCTTCGGGTTGGTGCCGCCGTCCTGCTTCTCCTCGGTGACCAGGTTGGTCACTCCCTGGTAGGTGAACGTGGTCGTGCGGTCCTTGCCGGGGTCCTGGTGGTCCTCGGTTTCCTTGGTGGTGCGGTCGAGCGCGTCGTACGTGTACGTCGACATGTCGGTCCGCGTCGAGCCGCTGTACATGCGGCTGGTGGTGAGCCGGTTGAGGTAGTCGTAGCCGTAGTCGGCGATCAGGTTCGACGCGGTACCGCCGTCGCTGGGTGAACAGTTGGCGGCCGAGCCCGACGAGGTGGTGACGCAGTCGAGGTTGCCGGTCGGTGGGTCGTACCAGTACTTCGCCGTCGCGGGGCCGATCGTCGCCTCGGTGACCTGGGTGCCGGTGTACTTGCGGCTGGTCGTGGTGCCGTTCTTGACCTCGGTGGTGACGTTGCCGGCCCGGACGGTGTTGTCGCCGAGCAGTTTCGCCGGTTCGTCGAAGGTGTACCGGTTCTCCTTGCCGAGCCGCTGCTGGTGCCGGGTGAGCCGGTCGCGGGCGTCGTACTCGTACTTGGCGTCGCACGGCGATGAGGTCCGGCAGGTCTGGGCGGTGTTGCCGTCGGTGCGCTCCAGCACGTACCGGTCGCTGACCCGGTGGCCGTTGACGTAGGCGTTGGTGCTGTCCACGTAGGACACGTCGTGGGACTCGGTGATCGCGCCGGAGCCGTTGCGGGTCTCCAGCTTGCGCAGCTTGCCGTTGTCGAAGTGGGTCCACGTGGTGGTCTGCTTCTTCGGCCACGTGGTCGGGTCGGCGACGCAGCCGGCCGCGGCGCGGTAGACGTCCCGCTGCCGCTCCCAGCCGCTGGCTTGCCACTGGTTGACGGTACGGGTGTCGTCCGCGCACGCGCTGTCCGTGCCGAGGTCGAGCTGCTGGGTCAGCCAGTCCACCCCGTCGTAGGTCAGCTCGTACCGGCGCGGTGCCTTGGTCTGGGTACCGGCGTCGTTCTCCTCGCCGTTCTCGTTGCGGATCGTGATGTTGCCGTTGGCGTCGTAGGTGTAGTTGGTGAACTTCCAGACCGTCTCGGCCTGCTTGCGGTGCCGGACCTTGGCCACCTCGTCGAAGCCGGTGTACGTGCTCTGCGTCTCCACCGCGCGGTCGCCGGGGTCGGTGACGCCGCCGCGGTCGACGGCGCCGATGAGGTTGTTGTTCGCGTCGTAGGTGTACGTGCTGGCGTGTCCGCCCTGGTCCTTGCGGCTTTCGAGCTGGCCGTCGAGGAAGTACTCCCAGGTCATCGTGCGCCCGTCGTCCGGCGACCCGGACGTGGTCTCCGGTACCCGCTCGGCCTGCCAGCCCTGGGCCTCGTAGTCGAAGTGGACCTTGGGGTTGGTCGGGTCGTCGGAGGTACGCACCCAGCCGGGGTCGAAGTACGTCATGACCGTGCGGGCCCGGTCGCCGACGCTGCCCGGCGTGGACGTGGTGACCGGCAGGCTGTTCCACAGCACGTTTCCGTTGGCGTCGTACGCGCGGTGGGTGTAGTGCCGCTCGGCGCCGTCGTCGGCGTTGAACGGCGCCGTGATCCTGGTCAGGCGGTTGTTGGCGTCGTAGCTGTAGCTGGTGACGTAGAACGTGTACGGGCCGGTCGCGCCGCCGGTGTCGAAGCCCCGCGGCGAGATGAGCCGCGAGCGGTTGCCGTTGCGGTCGTACTCGATGCGGGTGGTGGCGTTGCGTCCGGTCGCCGCGTCGACCCGCTCGCGGGACAGCACCGGGGCGTCGCGCTGGTCGTACTCGATCTCGGTGCGGGTGGACCGGCCGGTGGCGATGTCCTTCTCCCGGCTGGTGACGTTGCCGTTCGCGTCGTACGTGGTGCGCTGCGCATGCCCGAGGTCGTCGCGCTGCTCGACCGGCCGGTGCGCCGAGTCGAAGTCGGTCTCGGTGGTGAACGGCGCGACCGCCGGCCCGGTGCCCGGACAGGTGATCGTCGCGGCACCGGCCCGCGGCCGGGTCACCGAGCGCAGGTCACCGGCGAGGTCGTAGCACATCTGGGTGACCCGGGCCTGCGCCGTGCTGGTACCGTACTCGATGCGCTTGATCACCCGGTCCAGCGGGTCGTACTCGCTGACCGTCGCGTAGTCGTCCACAGTGGACGACTGCACGCCCTTGGGCTTGGTGATCTTGATGAGTCGGCTGGCCGCGTCGTAGTCGAACCGGGTCCGCTCGCCGGCCGGGTCGGCGCTGGTGTCCGGCCCGGTCTCCAGCGTGCGCCGATCCATCACGTCGTACGTCGTCGTGGTGACCGACGTGGTACCCGGGTCGCCGGTGATCGGCCCGTAGTGCGGGTCGAACTCGCGGACGGTGTTGTCGTTGGCGTCGAAGTCGGCACCGGACCAGAGCAGGTTGCCGCGGTCGGTGGCGGTCGACTTGGGCGCGCTCTGCCGGCCCAGCCGGTGGAACGAGTCGTAGTCGAAGAACGTCTTGTACGCCCGCTCGTCGAGCCCGGAATCGCCGGCGTGGTTCGGGTCCTGCACCCAGCGGACGAGGCCGTCCGGGTCGTAGCCCATCCGGGTCACCCCGCCCATCGGGTCGCGGATCTCGGTCGGCTGCCCCGACGGGTCGTACACCGGGTAGGTGGTCGCCGGGTTGCCGTTCGCGTCCCGGACCGCCGCCAGGGTGCCTGGGTTCGGCGTGCCGGGGCCGCTGTAGTCGTAGTCGGTGACCGCGCCGGTCGGGTCGGTGACCTTGTCCAGGTTGCCGTTGGGGTCGTAGGAGTACCGCCACTGGAAGTCACCGGCGACCGTCGGTGTCGCGACCCCCTTGGGCTTGGTCACCGTGGCGACCTTGCTCAGGTGCCTGGCCGCGTCGTTGGCGTCGACCGCCTCGTCGAGGTAGGTCACCTCGGTCGTCTCGGCGGCCTGGTTCGTCCGGGTCAGCAGATAGCCATTCGGGTTGTACGTGTAGGTGCTGGACCGGCCGGTCGGCTCGACCACCTTGGTCACCTTGAAGTCGGTCGACCACTCCACGCCGATCGTCTGGCTCTTCGCGTTGAGGATCGAGGTGACCTTGCCGGTGACGTCGTAGGTGAACCGGGTGACCCGGGACATCGGCGCGGTCACCGTGGTGATCCGGTTGGTCAAGTCGTACGCGTACGACGTCGCTACCGCCGCGCGGTCCGTGCGGGTCTTGAGCTTCCACCGCAGGTGCTGTCCCTCGTTCGCCTGGTAGTACGCGTACGTGGTCTCCGCGCCCCGCGGGTCGCGCACGCTGAACAGCCGGGTGGACTGGTTCGGCGTCCTGGGCGCCGGGTTGACCCGGTCCGCCGCGAGCGGGATGGCCGGGCCGGCGCCGTTGGACGTGGTGTACGTGAACACGAACGAGCGGTCGGGCAGGAACTCGCCGTTGGCCTTCGTGCCGCCGCGCTGGGTCAGCCGCAGCAGGTTGCCGTCCTCGTAGTAG
>Ga0075418_10007716_pt1 | contig 12097 bp, 11 predicted proteins | sample SoiMetdeltSBSDD2_FD_81776 | JGI IMG/M metagenome (GOLD analysis project Ga0075418, IMG submission 81776) | Bulk soil microbial communities from a Populus tree surrounding site in Tennessee, USA - Soil MetaG P. deltoides SBSDD2 | ecosystem: Environmental > Terrestrial > Soil > Tree plantation...
AGGCCGGCCCAGCCGCAGCGGGCGTTTCACGTCGCGAAGAATTCTAGTGGAGGTCACTCAGGCAGTCTGATTGACTGTGAACGTCTGGCCCCCGATGGTCAGAGACGCGGCTCGCGCCAGCCCGCTGGTATTAGCTGCGACTCGGAACATGACAACGCCGGCGCCAGTTCCGGAGGCGCCGCTGACCACGGTGAGCCAGCTTTCGCTGCTGGTCGCGCTCCACGCGCAACCGGTCGATGTGGTGACGGTCACGTTCCCGGTTCCACCCATTGCGTCGAACGACTGACTAGACGCTGAAAGCGAGAAGGTGCATGCCTGCCCCTGCGAGCCGGTCGTCCCGCTTGGCGCCGAGACACTGCCGCTTGTCACCGAGAGACACGGCGGTGCCGCTCCGGGGTCGATCAGAGACGAGGCGACACACGGCGCGACATCAACATAGGTTGTGACATCTTTGACCAGTGTGGCGGCCACTCCAGCAGACAACATGCCGGTCGTCATGTCTTGAGCGGAGAGGGTCACTTGAGCGATCGGTGCCGGAGACGTTGGGCTCCCCGTGGAATCGATCGCCGTGCGTCCGATCGGGGTTTCTTCTACAGTGAAGGCTGCGGTCTGATTCGAACCGACGTCTCCGATCTTTCCACCGTTCGAAAAGATCGACACCGTGTTTGCCATCCGGTTCCCCACGGCAATATCGAAATCCTTGTGGAACAGGCCGCACCCAAAAAGCGGTACGGTCAGCGCCAGCCCGGCTGCCAGCAGACACGCCCTGAACCGCAGGTGCGGCAGGACGTACGCGGCGCTCGATACCTTGGTGGGCGTCGTCATACTCGGGCCTCCGCATGGGTGCAAACGGTAGACCCATCGACCCGCGACTCCCCATTCGATAAATCCCCGTAGTCCCCGACGGTGCTTGCCGAGGATGATCATTGGGATCACGAGCGTTTGTCACCGGCCGCGCGTCTGTTGGCCCTTGGAGTCTCACCAGCTCAATCTAAATCGGGGCAACGGACCGCTGAACCTGCGGCGCCGCGGATCCAGTCACCTCCACGGCTGCTGTTTCACGGCTTCTCCTTCCACACGCCGAACGTCACGCCAGCGGCCAGTTCGAATGCGTCAGCCTTCAGATGGTGCTCCTGCGTACCGGTCGCCGTTGTGATCGTCTGGTTAGGTCGGGCGACGAGGTACCCGCCGCTCACTCCAACGCCCACGTGCTTGAAAACGTCATACCAGACGGCGACGTTAGGCCTCACCACCCAGCTGTTGTCGACGTCGGCGCCCACGAGCGGGACTCCGACGCTCGCGAACGTCGGACGGGCGCCATTGGCGACCGTGAAGCTGTTGAACGAGTAGCCGCCACTCCCATTGGCCGAAACCGACCATCGTCCGGCCTGACCCGTGTAACCGAACCCAGCGAGCAGCGCCCGCATGCGGAGCGATCCGAGGCGCGCATTCAGCCCACCGAGCGTCTGATCGAAATCGGTGCTGTGCCAGTCGAGACCGAAGGTCGGGCCCCAGCCGGAGTGAAACCTGTGCCATCGGTAGGCCACAGCGAATCCTGTTGATGTCTGACCGTCGTCGTTGGTCGGGCTATAGAACGTGACGCCGCCTCCGATGCCGGCGTGCGTGACGACGTTGTCGACCGTGCCCTGCGCGCGTGCGTTCGCCGCAAGCAGGATAGCCAAGAAGGAAAGGCAGGCGATCTGGATAAGCCTGATCGTTGAGTACTTCATGCCCCGACGCGTGCAAGTGCCGAACCGTTTCTACGTTGATTGATTCTTCGACTCCTCCAATCCGTAACGTCAGGTTCTGTCTATCGACCACAACTATTCGTGACCGCCGGCCGCGTGACGAGCCGTGACGGCGTCGACGCGAGACGCCAGCCCCCTCGAATATTTTCCTATCGTCTAATTTCGGGGCGAGCGCGAAACTTTGCGGTTGGAGAAACCTCATGAACCTGAAGCTCTTGTCGACGCACGGCATCGTGCTTGGTGCATTCGGCGGCGCCAGCGGAGGCGCAGGAGGCGCCGCTGCCGATCAGGACGTGGCCGCTCTGGAGCGCTGGTCGGCGGATGCGAACAAGGCGCTGGTACGCGGCGACATTGATGGATACCTGGCGCTGATCGAGCACGCGAAGGACTACACGCTCATGAACCCGTTCGGCGGAACGCCGACGCGCGGCTTCGTCGACTCGCCCGAGCGTCGGGCGGGGATGGCGAAGTTTTTCAAGAGCGGCACGCTCGACCAGGAGGTCGTGGCGACCTACGCCTCGGGCGATCTAGTCGTTCTCGTCGTGGAGCAGGCGGCGGCACTCGCCCGCGGCGAGAAGCGCTGAGGGCGTCCGGGGCGGGGGTGCCCAGAGTTGAGAGTCCTGCCGTTTATCGTGGGTAACGAGCAGGGCGCTCACCTGGTCGGCTCCTGATTACCTGCGGCTCGCGTTCACTAGCGGCCGCCGCCCTCACGCCCAGCGTGGTGGAAATAACGGATTGCACGGCGTCAGGATTGTGCCAGCGAGTCAGCGGATCTTCGGTTGGAGCGGTCGGTCTTCGGTTGCTGCTTTCGCTGTCATTCGTTCGCATAGCGATTTTTCGTCGAATCATTTGGGGCGACTGAATCCAATCAGACGCCCCTTCTATCGATGCCTGCTCAGGCGCCATGCGAATCAGTATGGACTTACTCTTCCATACGAACCGCCGCATCGGCTGCTGCAGCCAAGCCGCGCATAAATTCAAAGAACTTTGGCGACTGGCCTGCGAACAGCCCCATGCCAGTCAAGAACGCGAGGGCGCCCATCGCCGCACCACGCGTCTCGGTCGGCCGAATAACGGAGCACTTCGGAAGCTTTCGACTGAGGAACGGACACGGCTCGGGCATGATGAGGTTGGGTGTGAACGTCTCCCCGCCAAATGGTGGCGCGGTGAGATCCGGAAATGTCAAACCATTCGTCGGGTCCTTCAGTGGAGCCAATGTAGGGGACACCGCCGCGCCCGCCTTATCCGCCCAGGTTTGAAAGTGCATCGTTTCCGTGGGGCCAATGCTGATGAGGATTCGCAGGACCTCCACGCTAGTGGCTCGTTGAGCGAGAGACGGATAGAGTGAACTTCCTCCTTGTTCGATCGTTGGCATGTGAAAGGCTGCGGTATTCGCGATGGCCTGAAGGTGGGCATCAGGACTGAGATCCCCGTCTGTCCGAGGAATGGCGGTGAACTTGCCCTTGCTGAGATCCGGAACCGCTTGCGGAAATTTGAAAGACGGGTCGAGATCGGGATTACGCGCATCACTCCGATAGCGGGTCCACCAGCTCGTATCGAGCGTCAGCTGCATGAGGTTCGTCAGTCGCAGCTGTCCACTCGACCCGGTGGCTTTACTGCCCTGTAAGGTTCTAAACGGCTCGAGGTCGACCGGTCGTGCGCCATGCGACTCCAGGTACGCATTCAGGAACGTAAAGTGGGTGATCTCGTCATCCGTGTTGTCGTGGATGTACTGCGGGAAATCTTCGTCCAGGTTTTCGAGCTTCGCGGTGTAGAGGAGATTTCCGAACCCGCCTGGCACCTCCGCGTCTTGAATGCCTCCAAGCTCGTTGTATTGAATCCAAAAATCACTTTCGAGAATTTCCGCCGCCGCTGCAAATCTGAGGAGCGCGGCGTCTCCCTTCGTTAACCTATCATCTGACTCGTCGTCCCGAGCGAGGGTTCGGTCAGCGCCGACGGCCGACAGTCCCGCTCCTGCCGCCCCGGCGACGAGTGTTTGTTTGAGGAATGCGCGCCTACTGGGTGTGTGGCTCGAAGGCACAGTTGGGGTTGACATCGGTTCGCTCCTTGTTGCTAGACGGCGATGCCGGTCGACGCTCCACTGTGAATACCCTGGCTCCGTCTTGAATTGATGGGATTATGGCTCCGTCCAAAATTGGTCCGATTGCGAAATGTGCACTTCGCGTGTCCAGTTCGGCATCATCGTCAGCGACATCAGCGCGGCGTGGTGCGAGCTGAACGCGCAGGAACGGCGACCGACGCATCCGAAGGTATTCACGCAGCCGCGTCCTCGCAAATCTGTCGCCGATGAAGCACCCCCTATTCGACGACCCTTCATGAAGAGTGCGGCGCGGTCAACTTTCGAGATCTCGGAGCTCGCTACGTCGTTCGTAACTCGCACGGCGATCCGAGGAGCGCCGCGACGCGCGTGACACCTCGAACCTCGTCTCGGGCGGCGAATCGATTGCCGGGGATCAGGAACGAGATCGGCGTAACTCAGAGTGCAACGCGCCGATGGCGTCGTAGTCACGCCCCGAAGTCGGTACAATCCCGCGAGATGGAGGTTCAACATGGGGAAGGCCAAGGCTGTAGCGCGCAAGCGCCGCCCCTACGAATATGACCATCACTATGGCTTACGGTTGAGAGCCGCCAGGCCCAACCGCGGCGGCGGCTCCCGGGCTGGAAAGTCGCCGCGTCCGGCAAGGCCTATGACGATCAAGAAGGCAGCAAAGAAGCGTTAAGAGGTTGCGATAAAACGCGGCGTCGGCTTCACACGCGCAGTCGCTCGAGCATCGAAAAATGCACTTTCGCTCACGAGACTGTGGACGACGAGCCGGCGCCAACGTTTTTCCACAGGTCGAGCGCGGAGGCCCGGAGTGAACAGGCAGCCCGGCGCGTGCTTCACCAAGAGATTGGATCACTCCAAGTCTTGCGAATTGCGTCGAACCGTTTCGTCGCAGAGCATGTGCTCCGGCGCGAGGTCCTGGTCTAGCCTTTGCTCGCCACGCGATTCTGGCCGGAAGGCGAGTAAGGTCGTCGCGCGCGCCGTGTTTGTGGTTGCTCCATGCTGTCTGTCGCCCCGCGCGGCGTCAGCCTGTGACGTTCCGGGGCCTGCACCGACGGCCTCGAACTGGCTTCGCACCGCTTCCCGGATCGCGGTTGCACGCGCCGGCGCTGACCACGCGGTTGTGCCCCCGCCAAGTTCGGGAGGCTTCGCCCGGGATGGTGTGCCTCTTGCCTGCGATAGATCCAATAGGTATCCAGTGCCTTATCCAATCAGCGACACCGGTGGATCGTGCTACTCCGATTGGTACAAGCGCGGAGCCGAGTATCTCTTGATCTTGTTTCGACAGCCCGGCGGCGGTTACTCCGCGCGTTCGGCCCTCGCTCCTCTCAACGAGCAATTGCGCGGGCCCGATGACCCGTGGCTTCGCTGGGTCAGAGAAGAAGTAGGTAAGCTGCAAGGACCTTAGCGAATTGGCGGGCTGACTTGGAATGATCGCGATACGATGTCTATTAGTCGGATCTCTGATCCTGCTCGCCACTGTTCACGGCGAAACTCAAGCACGATCTGCGCTGGAACTCGTCGTGAGTAGTTATGGAATCCTGCCGCCCGCCTTCATCGCCCCGCTGGCCGGCCCGGCGACGGACCTTCTGCTGGTCGGCGAACCGCCAGTGTCCAGCTGAACGTCACCGTGGTGAACAGTGGCGAGTTCACTCGGGTTCTGACGACGCCGCGTCAAGCAATAAACGTGGTCGTGCGGACGTTTCCAGATAAACGGACGGTCGACATACCCACAGTCGCAGTCAGCGGGCCTGTCAGGATCTTCGGCAGCACTGCAACGCCGGTTACTTGGGACGCGCAAATGCCTCTGGCGGCGCTTGAATCTCTGAAGTGGACAGTGGATCTACAGCTTCAGTCTGTTCCGCCAGGCATTTATTTGCTGGAAGTGGTTCTTCCTGCAACGGATGGCAATGGAGCAGAAATCGCGCGGAGGGCGCCGTCAGTCTGGCTAGAGATTCGCGACGGTCAGAATGATCAAACAGCGGCCGAGATCGCGCTTCGGGCTTGGGTACGTCTTGTTGGTGAAGGCCGCCTCGCCGAGGCCTTAGAAGTCGCGACCGACGCGACGATGCGGTTCCCCAATAGCGTCGCCCTTCATACATCGTCGGCGATATCTACGAACGACTGAACGACGCGAAAAGGCGAGCAGGAGTCACTCGCGCGCTCTCGCGATTGTGGAAACCGGGCAGGAATATCCGATGCCATTTCAGCCAGGTGCTGCTGGCGAGACCATGCGCGCGGCGCGCGGTCGCGTGTTCACGACAGGCCGACGGTGAGCGCCGCGATCAGCGAAGATGAAAAAACGAGTTCGAAGCCTGACTGCCGCGCAGCTCACGGAGCTGCGGCGATAGATCGAAACGAGGCGGAGAACTCGATTTTCCGCGGCGTCGAACTGGAGGCCTGGAGTGAATACGCGGCTGCGCGACTGCTCCGTGCCTCCAACTACGACTAATTAGTCGACGCAGGCCGACGACCCGCCGCCGCGAGTACGTCGCTGTACGGACTGGTGCCGCCGTGAATGTGCACGATGCGGTCGACGCTGAGCTTCAGCCGTGTGATGTTATCCACCAGATTCGTGGTGTACGGGCTCGGCATCGGCAGCGGCGGCGCGCCCGGACGCGGGATGTACGCGTCGGCTTGCATCAGCAGCTTGTCCTTCGGCACGTACACCATCAGCAGCCCTTCGGCGTGCGGCTGATCGCGCATCAGGTAGATCTCGAGGGACATGCTGCCGTCGGTGATCACACGCTTGTCCTTCATCGTCTCGAGCATTGGTGCCCGCGGCATCCGCGCGAGTCGATCGGGATTGAGCGAGTGCGGGTTCTTGAAGATTTGCTCCTCGTAGTACTTGCGGTGCGACTCGTGCGTGATGATGGGAATGCCTTCCGCCACGTACGCGCGTATTCCGCCCGCATGATCCGCATGATGATGCGAGTTGATGACGTACTTGATCGGCTTGTTCGGGGCCAGTCGCTTTGCCTGATCGATCGACGCCATCGTGACCGCGTCGCCGCCCGGCCCTTCGACCATCACGACGTAGTCCTTGAACTCGACGAGAATGCTTCCTTCGCCATTCGGATTCAGTTGCCAGACGCCGTCCGCGAGCTTGACAGGCTGTGGAGGCGCGGCAGCAGCGGCTGGCGGTCCCGCCGGCGGCGCCGACGTCGCGCGGGCCACGATGTCAATCGCTTCCTGGGAATTCGGACGCGCCTGCGCCACATTGATTTCCAGCGTGGGCCAGCCGCCCTCGCGCATGACGAGATGCATCGGCACCTGGACGCCGTCGAGACTGCGATAGTCGGAGTACGTGCCGTCCAGCACGGTGTCGCCCGTAAAGGCAATATCGACGAGCGCCTCGACGTGCTCGATGAGATTCCGGCTGTCGAGCGTCGCGGTGATCGGGAACTTGTCGAACGCCGTGAACGTGATCGTCCGTTTGCCCTTCACTGTTGAGGCTTTCGCCGTCGCCGTGTTGGCCGCAGCCCCCTTCAGGAATCCGTGCGGCGTCAACCAGAACGCAATGGCGCCACCCTGCGCACGTCCATTAATCGTGTTGTTCTGGATGATGTCCCCCGGAATCGGCCGGATGCCGCCCTGGAATGTCTGCGGGTTGTAGCCGCCGGCGCCGCCGCCACGAGGCACTTTCGCATCGTCGATCCGCACCAGCTCCTGCCGCATTGCCGGTACCGAGTAATCGATCGACATCGTGTATTTCGTTACGGTGTAGCGCGGCCATGCGCCGCCGGTCGTATACGCCTGCCCGGTCGGATTGATGGAGCCCGTACCGGTGTACTGCAACGAGCGCAGGCTCGCCGTCCCCATGGCTTTTGTCGCGTCACTAATGAGCGCACCCGCATCAGGGCCGTTGCTCTGCGCGGCCGCCTGGAGCGAAAGAACGGTGACCGCTGCGATGACTGCAAGAATCCTTTTCATGGCGACCTCTCGGTGTTGTGAATCCACTAGTTCGTCGCTACCGGTCGTCCCGCGGCGGCCAGCACTTCACTGTACGGGCTGCTGCCGCCGTGAATGTGAAAGACGCGATCGACGTTCAGCTTCAGGCGCGAGACGTTGTCCACCAGATTGATGGTGTGTGGGCTCGGTGCCGGCAGTGGTGGCGCACCGGGCCGCGGGATGTACGCATCAGCCTGGATCAGCATCCGCTCCTTCGGCACGTACACCATCAGCAGCCCTTCGGTGTGCAGCTGTTCCCTCATCAGGTGGATCTCCAGCACCATATTCCCGTCGGTGAGCACGCGCTTGTCTTTCACCGTCTCGATCACAGGTGCACGCGGCATCCGCGCGAGACGATCGGGATTGAGTGAATGCGGATTCTTGAAGATCTGGTCCTCGTAGTACTTCCGATGCGATTCGTGCGTAATGATTGGAACGCCTTCGGCGACGTACGCACGCAGACCTCCACCATGGTCTGCATGATGATGCGTGTTGATGACGTACTTGATTGGCTTGCCGGGCGCGAGCCGCTTCGCCGCCTCTATCGAGGCGGCTGACACGGCGTCGCTGATCGGCGCTTCGACCATCACCACGTAATCCTTGAACTCGACGAGAAGGCTGCCTTCGCCGTTCGGAATCAGCTGCCAGATGCCATCCGCGATGCGCAGGGGCGTTGGCGGCGGAGCGGCAACCGGTGGGGCCGGGGGCGGCACCGAGGTTGCGCGCGCCACGATATCGACCGCATCCGTGCTGTTGGGTCGCACCTGCGCCACGGCGATATCGAGTACCGGAGAGCCACCCTCGCGCATGACGATGTGCATCGGCACGCGGATGCCGTCGAGATCGCGATAATCGGAGTAGGTGCCGTCGATCGGCGTGTCACCGGTAAAGACGTTGTCAACGAGCGTTTCAACGTGCTCGACCACATTCTTGTCGTCGAGTGTCGCGGTAATCGGAAATTTGCCGAATGCCGTGAATGTCACCGTCCGCTTGCCGCGGACCACCGCCGCTTTCGCGCTGGCCAGATTCGCAGCCGCGCCCTTGAGGAACCCGTGCGGCGTCAGCCAGAACGCGATGGCGCCGGCCTGCGTGCGACCATCGAACGTCTGGTTCTGGATCATGTCCCCGGGAACGGGCCGGATACCACCCTGGAAAGTCGTCGGATTGTAACCACCGGCTCCCCCGCCGCGCGGCGGCTTCACATCGTCGACGCGCACCAGCTCCTGCCGCATCGCGGGCAGGGAGTAGTCGATCGACATCGTGTACTTCGTCACCGTGAACCGCGGCCACGGACCGCCCGACGTGTAGGCGTTCCCTGTCGCGAAAAACGAGCCGGTGGCCGTGTACTGAAGCGACCGCAGTTTTGCGCTTCCCATCGCGGCGGTGGCCGCAGTGATCAATGCGCCGGCGTCGGACGCGGATGGCTGCGCCACCGCGTGGAGAGAAAGAAGGGCGACGGCCGCCGTGGCTGCAAGAACCTTCTTCATGGCGACTTTTCGCCCTCGCTATCTGGCAGGAGGAGGCGGACCTTGAAACTGACCACCTTGATTGTGAGGCGGCTCCGGATACAGGCCGAGGCCGTAAATCTCGTTGACGTAGATCTGTTGATAGCGAATGCCGTTCCCGTCTTTGTCGACCCATCCGAGCGACTGGTAGAACAGGCCTGGTTCGGGATAGCCCTTCGGCACGGTCCCCTCGAGGATGTAGAGCCGGTTCTCGCGCATCGCGATGAACGCCATCGTGCGCGACTGATCGGCGTGATTCGTCAGGTGGATCTCGTGTCCTTCGACGAGATCCTGCCAGTTCCAGAGGTAATGCGTGATGGTGGCGTCGCGCTTGATGAACTGAAACGACGCGTACACGAGCGCGCCGCGGATGGCGTGTATCGAATATGCAGGACCGATCGTCGACAACCCACCTTCCCGCTGCCCCCGACAGGGCTCGGCACCCGCCGGACAATTCGCCTGCCGCTCCAGACCCATCTTCTGGATGCCGTTGTAGTCGACGACGGTTATCGAGTAGTGCTCCTTGCCTTTGTCCGCAGCGTAGATGCGTGCCGGCAGCATGTAGTCGTACTCCGACTTCCACGTCGTCTCGGTAACTTTGGGCTGGCCGGGAAAATCGACTTTAAAGCCGTCTCGAGTGCTGACGTACTGCTCCCATTCCTGCGCGGACGCGGAGGCGGCCGAGAACACTGCAACGGCGAACACGACTGCAGTCACGCGCATGATTGCTCCTAACGACGGGTCCAATAACGGCGGGTCTGAAAGGACACGCCCTACCGCTACTCCCGCCCTGCGTTATCTGCCTGCGGCTCCCTGATTCTGGTTGGCGTTCTGACCGCCCGGGCCACCCTGGCCGCCAGGGGCAAAGCCACCGCCCGCCCCGGGTTTCGGATAGACGCCCATGCCGTGATACGCGTTCGAGTAGACGACATTCTGATAGCGCAGGCCATTGCCGTTGGCGTCGACAAACCCCATCGACTGTTGAAACAGGCCAGGCTCGGGATATCCCTTCGGCACCGTGCCTTCGAGGATGTAGAGCTTGTTCTCGTGCATCGCCACGTAGGCAAACGTGCGCGACTCATCAGGGTTGGTCAACTGGAGGAAGTTGCCTTCCACCATGTCCTGCCACTCCCACGCGAGGCTGGTGACCTTGGTCGCCTTCTGAATCAGTTTGAACGTGGCATACATGACGGCGCCGCGTTCGTCGTGCTTCCAGTAGCCGGGACCCATGATCCCCGCGTTCTGGCGACACTGCTGGTTGCCTTCCTCGCAGGTCTTCGAACGGTCGATGCCTTGCTGCTCGATCGGGCGATAGTCGATGACGGTCATCGAGTAGCGCTCTTTGCCCTTCTCGACGCTGTAAACCTTGCCTGGAAGAATGTAGTCAAGCTGCGACTTCCAGGTCATATCGGTGACCTTCGGCTTGCCGGGAAAGTCGACCTTGAATCCGTCCTCTTTGCTGACGAATTCCTCCCACTCCTGGGCCGCGGCACTGCCGACAATCGACAGCACTAATGCGATGGCAATGGCAACTACGCGCATGAACAGTCCCCCTGCGGCGCTAATACTACAGGGACTGGGGACTAGGGCCTAGTCCGCAGTCCCCAGCTTGTGTTCGTGAAAGAACGTGACGATCCGCTCCGACGTGCCGCGCGGATACTCATGCCCTCCCGGGTGTAACCACGTCATCACCGGCGCAGCCGTGTCCCCGCCGTATAACGTGCAGCCGTTGCCGCACGGCTTTCCTTTGCCGTCCACTCCGTTGATGCGAACGGACATCCGCATCGCGGCTTCCTGATCGGCAAATGCAACCTGCGCGTCGCGTGAGCCGCCGATATGGAGCAGCGGACGCGGGACCTTCGGCATCGCCGAAGGCCTGATGCGTCCGGCGACCGGCGCAAACGCGGCAAACACGTTCGGACGCACCGCCCACAGCAGATACGTGAAATGCGCGCCGTTGGAAAATCCGGTCGCGTAGATGCGACTGTCATCGATGTTGTATTTCTTCCGCAGCGATGCGATCGCGGTGTCCACCAACTTCAGATCACGATCGCCGTAATCGCCGGGCTCTACCTGCCAGCCGGGATATCCATCGCGGCTCGGCAATCCTTGAAAGTAGACGACGATCGCGTCCGGCCATACCTGATGGAGACCGACGAACTGAAAGTTCTGCGCGTCATCACCGTGGCCGTGGAAGGAAAGGACCAGCGGGAGCTTACCTGATGGCGGCGACTTGGGAACGTAGATGATCGCTGCGCGCTCGACACCGTCAACGGTCCAGGTGATGTCCGCCGCGGATGCAATCGAGACGTAAAGCAAGAGTAAAGCGACAAGAAGGAAGGTCCGGCTAAAGCCGGACCCCACCGATGATTGAGAGACTGGCACCTGCACGTTTACCTTCCTTGCGCGGGTGGAGCGGCTGGCCCCACGGGATTGGGCCGGACAGGCGGCACGATCGGCGGCTGTGGCCCGAGCACTTTCGTCAGCGCCGCGTGCCCGCATTCTTCGTCCCCACCTGACGCACCGCCGACGCCGAGCGCACCGACCATCATGTCTTCAACGATGATCGGGTAGCCGCCTTCGACGAGATAGAGGTTGAGAGGCGCACGCGCGAGTGCCGCCTCCGCCGAGCCCCAGCGATTCACCATCGATCGCGTCGGCGCGCGCATGTACAGCGCCATCTTTGCTTTCTCGAACGCGGAATCGAAGTTGTTCGGGATCTGCCCGTCGCTCCGTGCCGCGTACACGATGTTCCCCGAGGGCCCGACGACGACCACCGTGGCGCCGCCATTCAGGTTGGCCGCGCGCGAATACGCGACGCACGCGTC
>Ga0075418_10007718_pt1 | contig 12094 bp, 11 predicted proteins | sample SoiMetdeltSBSDD2_FD_81776 | JGI IMG/M metagenome (GOLD analysis project Ga0075418, IMG submission 81776) | Bulk soil microbial communities from a Populus tree surrounding site in Tennessee, USA - Soil MetaG P. deltoides SBSDD2 | ecosystem: Environmental > Terrestrial > Soil > Tree plantation...
CTTGTCGTGGTCGAGCCAGCCGTTGTGCGCCGCCGCCGTCAGCATCGCGTATTCGCCCGACACCTGGTAGGCGAAGGTCGGCACGGCGAAAGTGTCCTTCACGCGCCGCACGATGTCGAGGTAGGGCATGCCGGGCTTGACCATCACCATGTCCGCACCCTCGGCCAGGTCGAGCTCAACTTCGCGCAGGGCCTCATCGGTATTGGCCGGGTCGATGTAGTAGGTCTTCTTGTCGCCTTGCAGCACGCCGCTGGTTCCGATCGCTTCGCGATAAGGGCCGTAGAAGGCAGACGCGTACTTGGTGGCGTAGGACATGATGGCGATGTCCTGGAAGCCATTGGCATCGAGTGCCTTGCGGATGGCTCCGATGCGCCCGTCCATCATGTCGGATGGGGCGATGATGTCGGCCCCGGCTGCCGCTTGCAGCACGGCTGCCCGCGCGATCTGGGCGACTGTCTCGTCGTTGACGATGACGCCGTTGCGCAGGATGCCGTCGTGGCCGTGGCTGGTGAAGGGATCGAGCGCCGGGTCTGTGATAACCCCGATGTCGGGCACTGCCGCCTTGATGGCCCGCGTCGCGCGGTTGATGAGGTTATCCGGGTCGATCACGTTCGATCCCGTCGCATCGCGCACGCTCATGTCGATGTTGGGGAACGTGGCGACGGCCGGGATGCCGAGTGTCGCAGCCCGTTCCGCCTCTCGCGCGGCGAGATCCACCGACAGGCGCTCCACGCCGGGCATGGCCGCGATCGGCTCGCGCTTGTTGTTGCCGTCGATGATGAAGATCGGCCAGATCAAATCGTCAACGGTGAGGTGGTTTTCCTGCACCAGCCGCCGGGACCAGCCGGTGCGCCGATTGCGCCGCATGCGCACGGCGGGAAACTGCCCAGCCACGAGGTGCTGCGCTGGGGCAGATCCGCCCGCCCAGCTGTCATCGCCGGAACGTCGGGGAGCTAGAGGCTTCATGTGCACACCCTTGGCGAGCTTGGCCGGAGCTGCCCGGTGCTGATCACCTGGACCGCAGCGCCGAGCCCTGCGGCCACATTGTGCGGAAGCCTTGCCTCAAGGCAAGAGGGTGCGCCTACTCGCAGATGACGATGCCGCGGCGGTCGGCCATGTCCACGTGGAAATGGTTCTTGTGGGCATTATTGGCCTCGGGCCCGAGCACGGTGCCGAAGATGCGGCAGGCCGAGCGATGCGCGCCGCGCAAGAAATCCATCTTGCCGTTCAGGGCGGCTGGGTTGGGCTCGGATCCCGCCTGCGGCTTGGGGCCGCCCAGGCGACTGGGCTGCACCAGCCCGACGCCGCCGCTGTCCGACGGCAGGCGGGCGCCCGGCATCTGGATCGATATGCCGGGGATCGGAATAGCGATGCGGGCGGGATCAGCCAGCACCGGCCGATCGGCCGCGCGCGGCGTGCCTGCGCTGGCCGTCGTGTCCGCAGCCGGACCAGTCTTGGTCTGAGCCGGCGCCTCGGCGGGCTTGGCGGCGCTCTGGGCTGTGGCGCTCTGGGCTGCGGCGGCCTGGGCGGCGATTTCGCGCGCCGTCATGCCCCAATCGGCGACCACGCTGGCTGTCTGGCCGCGTGCGGCCGCGAAGGCGCGGATGTCGAGGGCGTTGACCCGGCCGTGCTCGCTGAGCCGGCTTTTCGCACGGCCATACGCGTTACGGCAGGAGTAGGAGCTCATGGTGTCGATGCGGGCGAGCGTGCCGCCCAGATGCTTGCGTGCCAGCGGCTGCAGGTCCTGCTGCACCCACTTGTGTATCGCCGCGATCATATCGCAGGTGAGATCGACAGGCGGGGACAGCATGACCTGCTGCTGGCCCTTGCCGACGCTGATCAGCTTCATCGGTGCCGGTGTGCCGCACTCGGTTCCCTCGCGCCAGGGAGCCGTGTGCACCGCCACCACATCCAAGCCCTTCAGGACCACGCTACAGCGCGCCTGCGCCAGCTCGATCTCCTGTGGGGACCACTCGAGCTTGTCTTGCGGCAGGTTGCCCGAGGGCGTCGTTGCGCCCTGCTGGGGGGTGTTGGAGGACGGCAACGGCTTGGCAGCCATCTGCTGCGCCCACACGTTACCGGCGGCCAGCACGCACAATGCGGCTGTCGTCGCCAAACGTCGCGGAATCATTAATGATTTGCCCCTACTGCCAGCTCCCGGCCCCGCCCGATTACGCCCCTACGAATCGGAACCCGGAGGTTGCTGACTTGAAGCAAATCTATATAGCTCCGATTTGCGGCAAACGCGAGGCTTTTGCCGGTTTGCGGCGGCGAGCGGCAACAACGTGTGGATGAAGTTCGGGTGAATACGGTCGAAGTGAAGGACGGTGCGGGTCGCCCGTCCGCCGACGCGGGGGCGCGCGATATCCTGCTCGGCGTCGAGGGTGCCGCTGCGATCGTCACCTTGAATCGACCGCAGGCCCTCAACGCGCTGACCGATGCGATGCGTGTGCAATTGGCGGCGCGCCTGCCGCGCTGGGCGCGCGACCCGCAGGTGTATGCGATCCTGATCGCCTCGTCCTCGGACCGGGCCTTCTGTGCCGGCGGCGACGTGCGCGAGATGGCCGAATGGGGCCGCACCCGCATGGCCGAGGCGCGTCGCGCGCTGGCTGACGAGTACGCGCTCAACTGGGCGCTCGACCGCTTCGTCAAGCCCACCATCTCGCTGATCGACGGCATGGTGATGGGCGGTGGCGTTGGCATCAGCCTGTACGGCACGCATCGGGTCGCCGGTGAGCGCTATCGATTCGCCATGCCGGAGACCGGCATCGGCCTGTGTCCCGATGACGGCGTAAGCCGCGTGCTGGCACGGATGCCCGATGAGATCGGCATGTACCTGGCGTTGACCGGACGATCAGTCGGTCCGGCCGATGCCTATCGGCTGAAGCTGGTGACGCACTGCATCCCCGCCGGGCGATTCGGCGAGATCCGGGCAGCGGTTGGCGATGCCGATCCGGTCGACCCGGTGCTCGATACGCGCCATGAGGAGCCGGGACCCGGCGAGCTGGAAGAGATACGTCCGGTCATCGCGCGCTGCTTTTCAGCGGACGGGGTTGAGGCCATCCTCGAAAGGTTGGGCGCGCAGACCGGCAGCTCGGCAAGCTGGGCCGCAGGCGTGCGCGCGGAGCTGATGCAACGCTCGCCGCTGTCGCTCGCCGTGACCTACCGGCAGATGCGGATGGCGCGCGGCTGGGACCTGCGCACCGCGCTCGTGCATGATTTCCGGCTGGTGTGTCGCTTTCTGGAAGGCGAGGATTTCTACGAAGGTGTGCGGGCTTTTCTGGTCGACCGGGACCGGGCGCCGCGCTGGCAGCCGGGTCGGCTCGCAGATGTCACGCCGGAAATGGTCGAGCGCCACTTTGCCCCGCTCGCCAGCGGCGACCTCGAGCTTGCCCCCGAGCCGCCGCTGCAGGGTTACCAGCGTTGATCCGTGCAGCCGTCGTTAACCCATTGTATTAAGTTAGAATTAGACCCTTTGGCATAGTCTGGGCAGCAGATCCGGAGAACCGGACGCGTCAAACAGATTGAGGCTAGGGCCATGAGTTTAGCGTTGGACATGGCGCGCGCTCGCGCGTCGGCTGGGGACGACAGCTCCCGCGAAGAATATCTGCAAGCCTTGCGGTTGATCGAACGCCTGCACCGGCTGCTGCTCGACGTCATCAAGGACGAATACGATCGCCTCGGTGGGGCCGAGTTGAACAGCGTACAAGCTCTTTTGCTGTACAACATGGGCGACAGCGAGCTGACCGCCGGCGAGCTGAAGACGCGCGGCTACTACCTGGGCTCGAACGTCTCCTACAACCTTAAGAAACTCGTCGATATGGGGTACCTGCACTACAAGCGCTCCGACAAGGATCGCCGTTCGGTGCGGGTCAGCCTGACGCCGAAGGGGCTCGAGGCACGCAACGTCGTGCAGAAACTCTATCAGCGTCAGCTTGGCTCGGTTGAGGCGGTCGGACAGATCACCACCGACGACTTCAAGAGCCTTAACAAGTCGCTGGTGCGCCTGGAGCGCTTCTGGACCGATCAGATCCGCTACCGCCTGTAGCTCTTCACGTTTGCGTTATCATCGCCCTACCGATCGATGGCCTCCTTGCCGGGGTCGTCGGTGGGTGAGACGGATTAACCAGCCTTGCCGCGTTGAATGTTGGCGGCGCAGTGCCTGACCGTGGTCGGGCGCTCGCGCCGGGCGTTTCGAGCAGCTTAGAGTGGCAACTGGGAGGCGTCGAAGCCTGGTCCGAGCGGTCCGGATCGGTTGGCGATTGGTAAGTGACATGAAGCCCAAGCGGCTGGTGATGTACGTTGCCGGGGCGGCCATCGCCGTGTCTGCGGCTTATTTTTTTTGGCCCGACCTGATCACGGCGGCCAGCACCTTCGAAAAGAGCGTTGCCTCGACGGTCAAGGGTGACGCTAAGGCCGCCAAGGGCGAGACCAAGGGCGAAGGCAAGCGCGGCGGGGCCGGCCTTGCGCCCGTCACGGTCGCCGAGGTGGTGGAAGCCGACATGCCGGTCATTCTGTTCGCACCGGGAACCGTCGAGCCGCTTGCCAACGTCGGCGTCAAGCCGCGCGTCGATGGCCAGATCGTCGAAGTGGCCTTCAAGGAAGGTGACTTCGTCGAGGAGAACAGCGTGCTGTTCCGGCTCGATGATCGCATGGTGAAGGCGCAAATCAGCCAGGTCGAAGCGACCATCGCCCGCGATCAGGCGGCGCTGCGCGATGCCGAGGCGACGCTGAGCCGGCGCCAGTCTCTGATCGCCAACCGCATCGTCACCGAAGCTGCTCTCGATCAGGCTAAGTTTGCGGTCGAAGGCTTGAAGGCTGCCATCACTGCCGGACAGGCTTCGCTCGACTCGCAGCGCACCCAGCTCGACTATCTCACCATCCGAGCGCCGATCAGCGGCCGCACCGGCAGCCTGACGGCCAAGCTCGGAGCGACGGTACGTGGCCAGGATGCGCTGCCGCTCGTGACGATCAACCAGACAAAGCCGATCCAGGTTGGCTTCTCGCTGCCGCAGGGCGACCTGGCGGCATTGCGGCGTGCGCTCGTGTCCAAGGCGGGCGCCGAGGTCAAGGTGCCGGGTGGTGCCAAGCCGCTGGTCGTGCCGGCGGTGATCGGTTTCGTCGACAATCAAGTCGACCGCACGACGGGCACAATCGGCGCCAAGGTGGTTGCAGAAAATGCAGACGAGGTGCTGTGGCCCGGCCAGTCGGTCGAGGTGGCGCTGACCGTCGAGGTCAGGCCCAAGATGCTGTCGGTGCCGGCGGTGGCCGTGCTGCCGGCCCAGCAAGGCATGATCACCTGGGTGGTCGACGCGGACAACAAAGTGAGCGCGCGCACCGTGACGGTCGAGCGCATCGTCGATCGGACGGCCTACCTGTCTGCGGGCGTGAAGGCCGGCGAGCGGGTGGTGACCGACGGACAGATCCGTCTTGCGCCGGGAGCTGGCGTGCGCATCGAGGAGCCGCGCCGCAATGTGCCACTGCCCGCCACCGAAGAACGCCGCATGAACGGCAGAGGTTGAGGAGCACACCAGCCCCATGCGCCTCTCGGAGATGTGCATCCGCCGGCCGGTGATGACGACGCTGCTGATGGCGTCGCTGCTGCTGGCTGGCTTCTTTGGCTACCGTCAGCTGCCGATCGCAGCCATCCCGCGCATCGAGGTTCCCACCATTACGGTGACCGTGCAGTACCCCGGCGCGAGCCCGGATACGATGGCCGTGTCGGTCGCCGCGCCCTTGGAACGGCAATTCGCGACCATCGCCGGCATCACCACGATCACCTCGACCAGCACCGAGGGCAATACGCAGATCACGCTCGAGTTCGAATTGAACCGAAACATCGATGCGGCCGCGCTCGATACGCAGTCGGCGATCTCCGTGGCGGCGGCGCGCCTGCCCGAAGACCTGCCGACACCGCCGGCCTACCGCAAGGTAAATCCGGCCGACTCGCCCGTCATCTTCCTGGCCCTCACCTCCGACACCGCCATGTCGCAGGAGATGAACGAGTTCGCCGACAAGGTGATGAGCCCGCGGCTTTCGACGCTCGGCGGCGTGGCCCAGGTCAACATCCAGGGCGCGCAGAAGCGCGCCGTGCGCATCAAGTACGACCTCGACGCGCTGGCCACGCGCGGCATCTCGGTGGAGGAGATCCGGCAGGCGGTGACGGCGCTGGCGTCGGTGAGCCCGATCGGTAGCCTGCGCACGTCGCAGCAGATGTACATCCTCGAGATGAAGAGCGCCGAGCCGACGGCCGCCTACTTCAAGCCGGTGATCGTCGCCTGGCGCAACGGGGCGCCGGTGCGGCTGCAAGACATCGCCACCGTCGAGGATTCGGTCGAGAACGATCAGGCGCGCGCCGAGTTCGACGGCAAGCGCTCGATCATCGTATCGGTGCAACGTCAGCCGGATGCCAACACGGTCGAGGTGACGGACGCGGTCCACAAGATCCTGCCCGAGTTCCGGCGTCTGCTGCCGCCGACCATCAATCTGAGCGTTTTGAGCGACCGCTCGCAGTCAATCCGTGAGTCGGTGCACGACGTGCAGATCACCCTGGCGCTGACTGCCGTGCTGGTGATCCTGGTCATTCTGGCGTTCCTGCGCACCTGGCGCGCCACCATCATTCCGGCGCTGGCGCTGCCGTTGTCGATCATCGGCACGTTCGCCGGTATGGCTGTGATGGGCTTCTCGCTCGACAACGTCAGTCTGCTCGCCCTGACGCTGGCACTGGGCTTCGTGGTCGACGACGCCATCGTCGTGCTCGAGAACATCGTGCGCTACGTCGAGGCGGGCATGAAGCCGTTCGATGCCGCCATCAAGGGTGCCACCGAGATCGGCTTCACGGTGTTGTCGATCACCATTTCGCTGGTGGCCGTGTTCATCCCGATCCTGTTCATGGGCGGCATCGTTGGGCGCTTCTTCTTCGAATTCGCCATGACCATCTCGATCGCCATCCTGCTGTCGGGCTTCATATCGCTCACCCTGACGCCGATGCTGGCCTCGCGCATGTTGAAGTCGGGTCACGCCCACGATGCCAAGCCCGGGTTGCTGTCACGCGCCTTCGAGGGCGGCTACAACCTGATGGCCAGCGCCTATCGTGTGACGCTCGATGCCTCGCTGCGCGTGCCGTGGCTGATGTGGCTCGTCACCCTCGGCACGATCGTGGCGACGGTCTATGCCTTTGGCATGGTCAAGAAGGGCTTCCTGCCGACCGAGGACACCAGCATCATCATCGTGCGCACCGAGGCAGCGCCCGATATCTCCTTCCAGGCCATGCTGGATCGCCAGCGCGTCGTCTCGGAGCGGGTGCGCGCCGATCCCGACGTGCTGTATGTCAATTCCAACGTGCAGCAGACCTCATTCAATCCGACGCTCAACCGCGGCTCTATGTTCGTGCAGCTCAAGCCGCGCTCCGAGCGCGTCAACCGCGGCACGATCAGCGACGTGCAGAACCGCCTGCGGCGGACGCTCGCCGGCATCCCGGGCATCCGCGCCTTCCCGGTGCCGTTGCAGAACCTGCGCATCGGCAGCCGCGGCGGCGCGGCGCTCTACCAGTACACACTGACCAGCGTCAGCCAGAGCGAGCTCTACGACAACGCGCAGAAGCTGATCGAGGAAGTGAAGAAGGCGCCAGGCTTCACGGACGTCACAAGCGACCTGACGTTGGGCGCCCGCCAGCTGTCGATCACGGTCGATCGCGATGCGCTTGCTCGCTACGGCCTGACCATGGACACCGTGCGCCAAACGCTCTATTCGGCGTTCGGCACGCGCAAGATCGCCACCGTCTACACGCCCTCCAACGACTACGCGGTGATCGTGGAGGCCGACAAGGCGTCGATCCTCGACCCGAGCGTGCTGTCGAAGGTGTACATCCGCAGCAGCAGCGGGCAGCAGGTGCGACTGGATTCGGTGGCCTCGGTCAAGCTCGGCCCAGGTCCCGTGTCGGTGGCGCGCCAGTCGCAGCTGCCCGCGGTCACCATCACCTTCAACCTGGCGCCCGGCTATACGTTAGGCGAGGCGGTGGGCGCCATGCGCGAGCTGGAGCGGTCCGTCAATATGCCGCCCACCATCACCGGGCAGTTCGCCGGCACGGCGCAGGTGTTCGAAAACTCGTTCCGCGATCAGCCGCTGCTGATTGCCGCCGCCATTCTCACGATCTACATCGTGCTCGGCATCCTGTACGAGAGCTTCATCCACCCGATCACGATTCTGTCCGGCCTGCCCTCGGCCAGCCTCGGCGCGCTGCTGGTGCTCTATATGTTCGACGTGGAGCTGACCATCATCGCCATGATCGGCATCATCCTGTTGGTCGGCATCGTCAAGAAGAACGCCATCATGATGGTGGACTTCGCCATCGAGGCCCGATCACGAGGGGCAAGCGCGCGCGATGCCATCCGCGAGGCGTGTCTGCTGCGCTTCCGGCCGATCATGATGACGACCATGGCGGCCATGTTCGGCACGCTGCCGATCGCGGTCGGCTGGGGTGCGGGCGCCGAGCTGCGCCAGCCGCTGGGCCTTGCCGTGGTCGGCGGGCTGGCCGTGTCGCAGCTGCTGACGCTCTACATCACGCCCGCCATCTACCTGGCCTTCGAAGGGCTGGGCGAGCGCATGGGTGCCGGCCGCCGCGAGCACATGCCGGCGGCGCAGGAAGGCGAGCCGCCGCGTGCAGCCGCAGAGTAGTCAGATGCGCCAGCCGCGCGTTGCCCATACCGCACCGAACTGCACCAGCAGCGTGCCAGACATGATCATGGCGGCGCCAACCCAGCCGATGGCGCTCAGATGCTCGTTGAGCATCAGGTAGGCGGCGAGCGCGGCAAACAGCACCTCGGCACTGACGATGACGGCGGCCTCCGAGGGGGGCGTGTGCTGGAGCGCGACGGTGAGCAGGGTGAATGTCAGCGCGCTCGACAGCAGCCCGACGTAGGCGATGTCCTTCCAGGCTGCGGTCAGCCCGGCGATCGTTACGGTCTCGAACAGACCTGCACCGGCGCCCGCCAGGGCCGCCACAACGGCGAACTGCACAGCGGTGAAGCCGATCGGCCGACGGAACCGGGCGGCGCTGCCGGTGATCACCACGTGGATGGCCCAGAGCACGGCCGAGAACGCCACCAGCATGTCGCCGGTCGAGAAAGCGCTGAGCGTGCCGCCGCCGAGCAGCCAGGTGCCGAGCGCGGATAGTGCCGCCGCCGGCCACACCAGAGAGTTCGGCCGCCTGCCGCTCCAGCCCCAGGCAATGAACGGGGTGATGACCACGTACAGCGCCGTCAGAAAGCCGGTGTTGGTGACGCTCGCCGTGATCAGTCCGGACTGCTGCAGCCAGCCGCCAATGAAGAAGGCGGCACCGCCAAACACGGCAATCGGCAGGAAGGCGAGGCCGTTTGCCTCCTCGCGCTCGCGCGCTTCCTGAATGGCGAGCGGCAGCAGCGCCAACGTGGCGACGGCGCCGCGCGCAGCGAGGAAGGTGAGCGGACCCACGTGGCTCATGGCCGACTTCTGGAACACGAACGCAAGGCCCCAGATGACGGCGGCAAACAACAGAGCGAGATCGGCTTGGAGGCGGGACATGCGGCGGCTTTTCGCCTGTTTGCCGGCGCCGCGCAACCGCGCCGCGGGGCATGCTCGGACCGGTGATGATAGTGTCCGCCCCCCGCTACCGATCAGATCGCCTTGGCAATTGGAGTACCTGATGCTGCTGGCTGCTGGCCCCTGGTCCTATATCCTTCCCGTCGTGCTCCTGGTCTGCTCCAACGTGTTCATGACGCTGGCTTGGTATGGCCATCTCAACTACAAGGCGCAGCCCCTGGCGCTGGTGGTGCTCGTCTCGTGGGGGATCGCCTTTATCGAGTACTGCCTAGCGGTGCCGGCCAATCGCTTCGGGCATGCGGTGTACTCGGCCGCCGAACTGAAGACCATCCAGGAGGTGGTTACGCTGATCGTGTTCGCGGCCTTCTCGTTCTTCGTCCTGAAGGAGCCGCTGGGCTGGAATCACGCCATTGGCTTTACGCTGATCGCTGCCGGTGCCGGCTGCATATTCATGGGCAAGATCGTCTGATGGGACGCTACAAGCCGCGTACCAGGTTGCCCACCATCAGCACGATGTAGGCCACCAGGGCCAGCCAATACTCCTGGTGCGGCAGGTAGCGCGGCACGTAGATGCCAACGGCGCCGAACTTGGAGATCAGCGCCAGCGCTGCGATCACGACCGAGATCAGGAAGATGAAGATCGATGGGGGATTGAGGCGCATGAACTCCCTCCGTTGCACCGCGCGTCAGTTTAGGCGCGGATCTGCCGCGAGGGAATAGGTCAGAGGCCCGCCGCGCCGGGACGTTTGACGGGCCTCTGTCGCGTTGCGGTCCTGGCTAGCCGCAGTTGCGATCGGAGACGCTGTAGCTGCGGTGCACCTTCTCGATGATGGGCTCGTAGGTGGCTTTCTGTCCCTCCGGGAACAGCATGGCCCAGCTGACGATCTTGCGGCCGCCGCAGGTAAAGGACACGCGCTGGTAGAAGGACGTGCCATTGCGGACGCCTGACAGAACGAACCACTTCTCGCGCAGTGGCGCGTAGGTGACGGTGGCGCCCGCATAGCTCTCGCGCAGCAGGAATTGCTGGTACTGCGCGACGGTCTTGTTGTCGGTGTTTTCCAGGGTGCCGACCAGTAGACGCGCCTTGTCGTCGTTGGACACGAACAACCTGGCATCCTCGGTGGCAGCCGGCAGGGCGATGAACTGTGCCGGGTAGCCGACTGTGAAGCCGTGCCGCTCGTTGCGATACGTGGCGAGGCCACCTTGGTTCTGGGCAGCACCGTCGGTTGTGGGCAAGCCCAGGCAGGCTGCAAGCATGGCTGCGGCGAGTGCGGCCCTGGCAAGTGTGTGTGACATGGCGGGTCCCCTTCGTGGCTCAAGTCATTTCAGTGATGACAGGGCGAGATACGCAGGGGGATGCCGGCTGGGTTCAGAGCAGGCGAACACAAGTTCGCGAGCGCCAGCCACCAGTTGCCGGAAAGGCGTGAGCTTAGAGGGTCTTGGGCCGGGCCACGGTGCCCGGATCGACCGCGTCGGCCTCGACGATGAAGCGCACTTGGCTCGGCTTGCCGTTTTCGCCGATGCTGCGGCAGGTGACGATCAGCAGGCGTGGCAGGGCCTGACCGGTCGTTGCCACGGGAAGGGTGGTGCCGACGGCCTTCAGGTCGACGATCTCGAACTGGTGCGTGCCATCACCGCCCGAAATGGTGATGCGGTCTCCAAGCGCCAGCGGCTTGACGAACGAGGTGGGGCTCTCAAACTCGGCGCGGGTCAGCCAGTAGCCCTCGTCGCCGTCGATCGCTGCCTGGACTTGCTTGCCCTTGGCGGCCGGCTGGAACGATAGGGTGGGTTTGGCGCCTTCCAGGGCCTTGCCGAAGCCGCGCGCCACCAACAGGTCGGTGTGCCACAGCCCGGCCCCGACCGCCGTCACGGCGGCCAGGCCAGCCAGTGCGATGAGCCGAGCCTTGAATGGTGCGGTGTGGAGCATGCAACCCCCTGCAGTCATAGGCAGACTGAGACAACTATAAACATAAGTAATGTTGGTGGAAGTGTGGAGGAGGGTCGGGGGAGAGAACCCACGTTAGTCAGTCAGCCCCTCCTCCACACACTGCGTCGCGGGGAGGCATAAGCACGACGCAGATGGCGCAAAAACGCGAGATTGCAGGAGGCCAGTCCGGCAAAGGCCAGGCTGAGCAAGATCAGCGTGCGCGTGTGGTCCTCGCGCGACTCGCGCAGAACGCGAAGCTCGATCTGGGCCGCACGGCCCCAGGCATGCAGGCTGAGTGGGCTTGCACGATCCGCTGCCGCGGCAGCCCCGGCGGACAGCGGAACGGCGTGAGCATGGTTCTGCGCGCCGCCCAAGGCCAGTACCCCGAACCAGAACAGGCAGAGCGCCACGCTGAAGTCGGCCAGCCAGCGGGTGGCACCTCGCCTGAAACCGGTGTTTTGCACGACGATGCTCCCTCGTCTCACGCCTCAGTCCGTGCCCACCGCCTGCGTGACGGCTAGCTATTTGTGCAGGGCCAGTGGGGCGCGGCTGGGCCGGTTTTGTGGCTGCCTTCGTGGATTCGTGTGA
>Ga0075418_10007719_pt1 | contig 12093 bp, 13 predicted proteins | sample SoiMetdeltSBSDD2_FD_81776 | JGI IMG/M metagenome (GOLD analysis project Ga0075418, IMG submission 81776) | Bulk soil microbial communities from a Populus tree surrounding site in Tennessee, USA - Soil MetaG P. deltoides SBSDD2 | ecosystem: Environmental > Terrestrial > Soil > Tree plantation...
ATGAGGTGGCCTATACGCATTGACGAACACTCTAGACCTGCCTCTTTCGCTAACACGCTCTGTCAGTTTTTTAAGTTGGACCATGGTCCAACGATTTCTGCCGCGATCATCGACTGCTGGCCCAAGTTGGTGCGGGCACCATGAAGGGAAAAACCCCGTACAGGGAAATTAAAGGCTCCCCAAGGTACCGTGTTCGCCTGAGGCGAACGCGTAGGGATTCCCGAACCGGAAGTAACCAAATAGTTCGCTTCGCTACCACTCTCGTTACGAGACGACTGTAATGCCCTCAATCGTCACGAAGGACGGTGGGACGGCGCGCGAGATAGTCAAATCGTCCAGATCCGACAGTCCAGCAGGTCGTTGCCGGCATAGGTATCGACCTTGAGAAACCTTCCAGGTCAAATTCAAATACTCGCATTGGCTTCAACACGTTGCGAGAACTTCCCGGTTCCTTGGGAGGTTTTTCCCGTTTCCGTGCGAGAATTTCCCGTTGGCTCGGACCAAATATCCCGGTTCGCGACACAAAATTCCCGTTTCGATTTCACAGGGAATAACGGCCTAAACTGGAGCGTGAGCTCGTTTGACGCATGCAGTTGAGCCGATAACGCATCAAATCCAAAAATTCCCGGTTAATTCCCTGATAAACGGGAATTTTGGTGTGGAAACGGTTTCGCATGAGATTGCACCCTCACCGGCGGGCAGATGGCGATGCCGCCGACGCGGGCAATTGTCTTAATCTTCTGGTTGCTGGATAGTATGCAGCATGCGCGTAGCGCTTTTAATTTTGCCACTTCTCCTCGCTGGGTGCGCTGGGAATTCCATTGCCTGCCTTGGTTCAGAAGCGCGCAACGATTGCCCATCAGACTCGCCCGCAGGTAAGGCCATGGAGGAGCAACGCAAGGCCGCGCAAACATTTACCGAGATCGACGACGCACGATGCAGATCTTACGGCGATCCGCGGTCGCAAGCTTACGCCCGATGCCGTGCCAGCCTTGATAAAGAAAGGTCAGGCCTTACCGGCACGCCGAAATGAAATCATCTAGCGTTGAAATTAAGTCGCGCCGAGCCTTTGCTCTCGCGCCGATCGAGGGCGCGCCGTCTTCGCGAACCTACGTCTCCGGGCCCTTTTGCTTGAGACTGTCGGAGATGGATTTCATCGCGGTCACCGACAGGCTGCTCAGACTGGCGTAACGGGCGATTTCATGGCTCAGGCGCTCGCGCTCATTGCACAGCAGGTTACGCACTTCTTGCAACTCGACAATAACCCTGTCGATTTCCTCAATCGATGCCCCGCCTATGCGCCGGATCATCGCATCCAGGCTCTCGGCGGCTGGGCCAGTGGCCGGGCCAGCTTCGCTTAGTTGCTGCTGCAGCCGCGAGAGGTCGCGGCGGACGAACTCGCGCATCTCCCCCTCGAACGCGTCTGCCGCCGCCTGTTCGGCGTCGCCCAGTTTGTCCGGCGCGCGCCGGTCCGGCGGCGCATATAGCTCTGGGCCGTCTGGACCATGCCTGCCCGGAGTAAGCCGCGTGATGGCCGTCATCGTCTAATGCCCAGAGCGCAGATAGGCAGATGGTTGATGCACGCCGGGAACGACCAATTGGGGTCTTGCCTCACTGATGCGACCCGCGGAGGGCCGTTCCCGGCGTGCCGTTCGTAAATTTGCCGCTACGCCTGAGCCCAAACGTTGCGCGGGCGATTGTCGCGGCATTCTTGACCCGGTGGTAGCATACAAACCTCCGTGTCTGACTGCTCATGTGTCATGCTCAAATTTGGCCCTGGCACTGTCAATAATTACTCTAATTGCAGTGTCGAGATTCAGCTGGCCTGTGACCTGCGCGCCACAAACACCGGGAAATGACCTGGAATTTTGCGCGGCACTACGCTCAACGTCCCAGACCGGGGTCGTCTGGGTCCAGCGGCATCGGTCGACCGTTAACGGTCCCGAGAGATACGACGCATCCAGTTAGAGCGACCGGGACATGAGTTCACTTAAATCGCACGGACGGTTCAGACATCGACCGGCCGGATTTGGATCCAGTCGCTGAGAGAGATTTTCGATGTGACCAGCGACGGCACCCTCGACAAGTTGCCCCATATAGGCGGCGACCCGCGTAAACCCGCTGGAATGGGTCAGACAATTGGAGCTCATCTTAGTCTCTTCTGCCCAGCAAAAAGTGGATGTCCCAGAATCAGATTACTTGAATGGAATGTGAGCGGTGTGTTAGCCGTCACAAAAAGGCGCATTCCTAAACCGACTACGTAAGTTACGTACACGCTGCAGCATGCGGCCAATATTGGGCCGGGGATTCCCTTCCTACATCTACCCAAGCGTTGATGGGGGCTGACATGAACCTGTCTGTTCTCCAACAATTCGAGGTTTTAGGTCACGCATCACTGAAGGAAACGACGAATGCTGGTGGATATTGCAAACGCCGTGGGCGGGTACCTGCACGACGTGTTCATTGGCGGCATGGATTGGGGAATTTTAGTCGGCTATGTGGCCCAGGCGATGTTCGCCATGCGTTTTGTGGTGCAGTGGGTCGCGTCCGAGCGCGCCGGCAAGAGCGTGGTCCCGACCGCGTTCTGGGTCATTTCCATCGGCGGCGGGTTGATGTTGCTCGGCTATGCGCTTTACCGGAAAGATCCGGTGTTCATCCTCGGGCAGGCCTGTGGTTTGTTCGTGTATGTGCGCAACCTGCAATTCGTCATCCGCAGCCGCAGCGCCACGGCGGCGGCATAGGTCATATCGCCGCTTGCGGGGTAAGCGATTGACGGTCAATCAGCGGATTGACTTTTGTGCAAAGAAATCCCGTTGCCATATCACAGGAATTACGGCCGAAGCCACCGGAGCGTGAGCCCTTTTTTCGCGCCTAACTGAGTCGCTAATCCCCATCCACTCTCTGCAAATTCCCGACTATTTCCTGATAGACGAGAATTTCAGGGTAGGGATGGTCCGTATCGGGCCGGAGGGTCTCGAGAAAGTGGCAAAAATCTGGGAACAGATAGAGAACGCCATTTATAAGTGTGTTGAGAGGCTTACCAGAACACGTTTTTTTGTGATATCTATCACAGACTGGGCAGAGCCATTTTGATAGGCCCCGATTTTTTTGAGGGAGCGCGAGACATGCAGTGCCGCAATTGGGTTCCAGTATTGCTACTGGGAGGAATGGTCGCACTGCAGTCAGCAGCCGCGAGTGCCCAAGAAGCCATCGGGAGAGCTACTTCGGTAAGACCCCAGGCTGAAGGGAGCCACGGCGGTAACCGCACGCTTTCAGGTGGTGCCAACGTTTATTCGCAGGAGACGGTTCGAACTGGGGATTCGGGTCAGGCGGATCTGCAATTTCGCGATAACAGCAATCTCAGTGTCGGAGCAAAATCGAGCGTTCGGCTCGACAAGTTCGTGTACGACCCGAATAAATCTGGCGGTGCCGTCGCGATACAAGCGACACGCGGCACGTTTCGATTTGTCACCGGTTCCCAGGGCGGCTCCTACCAGATCAAGTCGCCCTATGGCACGCTTGGGATCCGCGGCTGAGGTATCAACAGTACCGACAGCTCCGGCTCGATTGTCGGATCTCAACGGGTCCATTGGGTGCGTCTTTGCCATGCCGGGCGTGTGGCTGCCGGCTAGCTCTCAATCTCGGAGCCGTGGCCCTCGGCAATTAAGCGTTCTCCAATTATATTCACTCATCTATGGTTGATGGTGCGCGGCACAGGTGCAGGTAGACCTGTTTTGTAAGGCTGAGCCGAAGGGGATGAGAGACGCAATGTTACGAGGGGTCTTTGTCTGTGGCGCGCTACTCGCTATGGCCCTTCTGGTTTCTGGCTGCTCTGTCGGCACTCTTAGTGAGGCCGAGCAACAATCTTTAGCGGCGGCCGCGACCGGACCCGCAAAGCTGCAGCCAGGCGATAAGATCACGGTATACGTCTATGGGGAAGATAAGCTCAGCGGTGAATACCAGCTCAATCAAAGCGGCCAAATCTCATTGCCGCTCGCCGGAACTGTTGAGGCAAAAGGTTTGACACAGAGCGAGCTTGAGCAAGCCCTGGCCAAAAAATTCCGCAGCGAATATCTCAAACATCCCAAAGTAACCGTGACCATCGCGTCGCTTCAGCCCTATTACGTAATGGGCGAAGTCGAAAAACCTGGCGAGTTTGCTTACAAGAGCGGGCTTAATGTGCTCACCGCACTCGCAATTGCCGGTGGCCCTACTTATCGCGCAAGCCGCTCAACCGTTCAGATCCAGCGCCGCGGCGAGACCAGCATGCGCGACTACCCTATATCGGCATCGGTGCCTATCTTACCGGGTGATGTCATTAGAGTACCTGAACGATACTTTTGATCGGCACTCAGCCTTCGTCGATGCAATCAAGGCGCAAAAATATTTACTTCGTCTCTGCGACGAAAATCCCGGTCCAATCCGCAGGTGGTGCGCTTTCCCGGAAAGCCTGAATGCGAGTTCGGTATAAATCAAACAAGGTCGCAAGGTCAAAATTGTGCTTGGCCGACTGACACAACTCGATTGCCTCTAATGCGCCTTCCCAATCGCGGCTTCGATAACAGTACAGCATCGTTGACCATAGCTTGCGCAAGTCTTGGAAGTCGTTGCCGGCGGCAATCTCCTCGCGGCCAAGCAGTGCGTAAATGGTCTGCGGCTCGGTTTTTCCCTTCACCGTAATGAGATCGAGTTCGAAGATCGCAAATTTTTCCTTGGCCTTTTCCCCGGTCCTCGCTCCGATGATAATCGGAACACCATAAAATTTGGTCTGGCCCTCCAGACGCGCTGCAACATTGACCGGATCCCCGAGAACCGAATAATTGAAACGCAGGTCAGATCCGATATTACCGACTACACATCGACCTGTGTTGATGCCTATTCCGATGCGAAATGGCAGGAATGGTTGGCCAGGCCGGGTTTCCTGTTCGCGCTCGAGATTGAGCGCCTCAAGGCGGTCAATCATGTCAAGTGCTGCCGCGCACGTCTTGAGTTCATGGTCCGGAACATTCACCGGTGCGTTCCAGAAGCCCATAATTGCATCGCCGATGTACTTGTCGATGGTTCCTTCGTGACTAACGATCGTATTCGTGAGCGGCGTAAGTAATCGGTTCATGAGAGACGTGAGGCCTTGCGGGTCATCCTTGTACGACTCGGAAATTGAGGTAAAGCCGCGCACATCGCTCATCAGGATGGTCATGTCGCGTTCTTCCCCACCGAGCACAAGCTTCTCCGGCGATTGCGCCAACTGCTCGACGAGCGCGGGGGCAAGATATTGGCCGAAGGCGTGGCGGATCTGACTCCGCTGAGCCTCCGCGGTATTGTAGGTGTAGAAGGTGATCACTGTAGTCATGCAGCCCAGAATCAGAGCTGGATAGGATGGATCGATAAAGACGCGCCAATAATGGAATGCGACCCACCCACCCAGCAGGACGAGGGCGATTGTAAGAAAACCTATAGCTGCGGAGGTCTTGGCGGAGACCCGCGGCAAAGCGAAAGCGAGCATAATCCCCAGCGCCAAGATCAAAAATTCTTCAAGCGCCACAGCGTAGTCTGGACGTTCCAGGAATTTGCCGGTCAACAAATGCTCGAGCACCTGCGCGTGAATATCAATTCCGGGTACAGCGGCGTCGACTGGAGTTGCGCGAAGGTCGAGCAAGCCAGGAGCACTGGTCCCGACAAGAATGATGCGGCCTTCGATCTCTTCCTGCGAAACATCCCCCGCCAACACCTTCCACGCGGGAATATAGGCTGCCTTATTGAAATGACGGAATTTGAGATAGACACCTCCTCCCGCATCTGTCGGCACCTCGACGTCGCCGATGCGGATGTGGTTGAGGCCTGTTGATTGTCCAAAGGCCGTTTCGCCACTCGCGTTTGATGCCTTAAGCACGTAGGTTGTCGCTCCCTGAGCAATGCGGAGCGCTTCTGCTGCGAGGGAGGGTACGAAAGCTTGATCAAGCCGGAACATGAGCGCGACGCGGCGAACAATCTGATCGCGATCGGCGACCCAATTGAAAGCACCGATTCCGCGTGCCGCATCCTCGAACTCCGGAAGATTTCTGCTGGCCCCATTGAATTCCAGTAAAAACGGCCGCGGATCATCGCCGGCGAAGGCGAAGCCCGTCTTCGCTGGAAGTGTGGTATTTGCACCTTCTCCCAAGGCAATAGATAGAACACTAGGCGTGTCCTTGAGTGCGGCAGTAAATTGCTCATCGTTGCTTGGTTTTCCGGCCATAGCGGCGGTTATCGCAGTTGCCTCCGCCGGGGGCAGCTGTTTTACAATCGCTTCGAGCGAAGTGCGATCTGGCTCGGCAAATAACACGTCGAATGCGACGACTGCGGCCCCTTTGGACGTCAACTCCAATAACAGATCGCGCACCGTTGTTCGCGGCCACGGCCATTGGCCGAACAACGATAGTGACTTTTCGTCAATGTCCACGATTCGGATCGGCAACTTAGGGTCATAGGGCTCGGGATCGAGGCGCTGAAAGGTATCAAACGCGATCAGGCGTAAGGCGCGGACGAAGAAGGGGTCTGCGTAGCGAAGCAGAATGCCCCCTCCGATGAGCACGAACACAAATAGGATGTAAATCAGTCGCGTGGCGCGCCGTGTCATCGTGGGCCGCTTTGATCACGCATATATCTCATCGAACGCACGACGGTAAGATTCTGCCGCAAGTGCCGATGCAAGGATGGAAAAGAAAGCGCCGGTCGTCCACTTTCGCAAGCCGATTTCTAGTTTCGAAAAGCTAAAGTTATGTGCCCAAAGAGTCCAGTTTTGCCCTGCCCGAAGCTCGAACGAGCCCGCTTGGCCACCATCGGTTATTGTATTTGCAACGCACGTCTAAGCGACGCGTCCGCCAGGCGCCACATTGACATTCACACAATCCTGAGTTGCGCGCTGGGAAGCGGTCAAGTCTGAAGTCCTTGCATGTGTGTTGCAAAACTGAAACAGGCGCCCGAGTTTTAAGGAAAACGTTATCTACAAGTGCCTTAATTGCTAGACTTTTGACCCTATAACTGGAAAATACATTAGTAAATACTCGCGCAACAGGGGGTTGCGAGGGGTGCGGGGAATGCAAACGAAGTTGTCCGGATGGGCACTCCTCGTGTCCACGGCTTTAGCCGTGGGCACGACGCAGACTTCTTTTGCCCAGGAAATGTCCCCGACTGGTCAATACAAAGAAGGCCTCGCACTGGGCGGGTGGAAGCTCTATCCAGGCGTCTTCGTTGGTGCCGACTACGACGACAACTTCAATCAAACGGCATCAGGGACCGACCACAGTGAGGGCGCCAGTTTGCGAGTGGTCCCGCGTTTGACCGGCGTCTATGATGGTGGAATTCACAAAACAGCTATCTACGGGGTGGTGGACGCTCGGTTTTTCAATGCCGATACCATCGCTGCTACCGCGGGGTTTACGCATCTTTGGGAGGCGATGCGGGATCTCAGTTTTAATTTCTATGGCAACTACACCCGGCAGACAGACATTTTCAGAAGCGCGTTACAGTTCAACAACGGTGCGATCGGTCCCCCTGCGACCCCGAACGTCAACATCCCGATCATAATAAATCCGTTTGGAAACACACCTGGTGTCAATCCTATTGCGTACAATCAGTTCACCGGTGGAGCATTTGTTACCAAGAAGTTCGACCAATTTTTCGTGACTCTAAGCGGGACGGCTTTCAGTATTATATACGACCACTCAGACGACATACCCTTTCCATTTCAAACCTCCCATGATGGTAGCAGTTTTTGGGCAACGGGAAGGGTCGGGTACAATTTCACGCCGTCTTTCTATGCGTTCGCCCAAGCCGATGGGATTTTTCAACGCTTCAGAAATTCGGTGTTCGATACGAACGGATACAGAGTTATTGGGGGTGTTGGATCGAACGACCCAAACAGCTTGTTCCGAGGCGAAGTGTATGGCGGATACTGGGCTCAGAATCAGCAACAGCTGAATGTGAATGGCTTTGGCATCCCCACCGATGTCAACAGTGGCGTCTTTGGTGGCCGCCTTTCGTATTTTCCAACCCGATACTGGTCAATCGTGGCGCAGGTAGACGAGACATTGGGAATGTCAACGAGCCTAGCGCCCTCTCTCACCGCGGGAATTCCTACGAGGACGATCACCGCTATCTTGCAGTCGACTTATGGGATCGCGCGGGAGTGGTCGGTCGGGGTACGAGGTGGTTACACTCGAGGCGAATTCATTGGGTTTGGGGACCTTAATAATCATGGCTGGATGGCCGGTGCTTCATTCAACTATGAAATCTGGCGGAATTTGCTGCTGACGCTCGATTATCAATATACGACGACGCAATCGAATACGTTGTTGGGGTCGTTCACCGAATTTACAGACAATCGGTACAGTGCCGGCCTTACATACAAGTACTAAGCGAGGTTGTCTGGATGGCTGGCTCGAAACGGGACTGAATGAAGATCTCAAGGGGTAGCGAGGGTTAGCAATGTATAGCCGCAGATCAACTCCCGCATTGCTGATGATGGCATTGCTAGCCGCGTCGGGCGGCGGCGCGCATTCGCAGCCGATTTCGACCAGTGCAGGGGCGGTGGTTGAGGTGACGGTTGTGCCCACGCGAGACGGCAAGCCTCCGCAGGAGGTCCGGTGCGTTCAAGAGGTTACGGTGGTTAAGGGCACAGCTTCAATACAGACTTTTACCGGAAGGCGTAAGGAGCTGCGCGAAGGCGAGAAGGTGTGCATCACCCCGACTGGGGAACTGACAAGTGATACGGCGCTACTCGTTCCGGTCCCTCCGGGGGGAAGCGTAACACCACCATCCTGCATATCCGTTCCGTGCAACGGCAACAGCGGGATTCGATTTCGGTAACCACTCCGGCCGGGCCCGCGAGCCTCGCGTCAATCAGCCTGATTAAGACGCGAGCAAAAATCTTGGATTGAGTAGACCCGCAGTGCCTCTCGAAATCGGCAGCCAAACCAGAATAACTGCTTGCAATATAATCACTTTTCTTCCTTAATTTGGACATAGCCTGACAACACCGCGACGATTAAAAAGCCGCTGTTTTGTCCTTGTCGTGGCGAAAGCTTCGTCCGAAAAGCGATGCATGAGCGTCCGTTTGGCGGGTGAAAACAATTTTCACCGCAAGTGTGGTAACGTGCCTCAAATCGGGACCGCTCATACCGTCGCCCATCGGGGCCCTCTTATCAGAGTCGATGTTCCCGTTGCGGTCTCAGTCACTCTTGGGCCGGCATCTCATGGATTCGTACATGGCCGGGGTCTCGAGGATAAATAGGGCCTCGGGCAAAGGGGCCATTGTGGAACGCACGCTGCTGTGGGCGTTCATCGCTGGGCTGGCATGGTGTCCATTTTGGTTTGGTAGCAATGTCCTGCTCGCTTGGGGGATCAATGCTGTTCTGTTTCCCGGCCTTGTTGCGGTCTACGAGCTCTCGCTGCTGATAAGGGGCGAACGCCACCCCGTGGCGATTAAGCAGATCAAGGCCTCTGCTGTGGTGTTCGCTGCTGTCGTGCTGTGGATCTTAGTTCAGAACGCGACTTGGACCCCTGGTTGGTTGCATCATCCCATATGGCAATTGACTGCGGATGCGTTGGAACGGCCGATTGAAGGCAGTATCAGTGTCAACCGCGAACTGACGCGCTTGGCCCTTCTAAGATTGATCACGGCTGCAAGCGTGTTCTGGATTGCCATGCAACTCTGCCGAGACGCTGCGCGGGCCGACCTCCTCCTGTGGTCCATTGCTGCGATCAATTGCGCCTACGCGGCCTACGGTGTTTTTGCATTGGGGCTGACGCCCGGGCGTATTCTTTGGTTTGAAAATCCGTTTACGCATGGCTTTGTCACTTCGACTTTCATTAGTCGCAATCTTTTTGCAGCCTATGCGGGCATGGGTTTTGTCGTAATCTGTGGCCTCATATTGAAGCTCTATCGTCATGAATTCACAGCCGTCGGCGGATCGATTCAATTTAGGATTGCGACTTTCATCGAAGTCACGGGAAAAAAGGGGCTAGCACTCCTCGGCGGCGCCTTCGTGATCCTGGTTGCCCTCCTGTTATCGGGATCGCGGGGAGGAATCGCCTCCACGGCCTTTGGTCTTTTTGTTTTAGGGGCACTCACGTTGAGGCTGCGCAAACAACAGTCTGCGGAGCAGCGCGAAGCTATTATTGTCGTCGGTGCTGTTCTCGTGGCTGTAACCTTTCTGGTTTTCGGCGATGTCGTTCTTGGGCAGATTGCAAACAAAGGTTTCCGCGACGAAAGTCGCATGGGGGTCTACATCATCACAATGAGATCGATCCTTGCGGCTCCTCTCATCGGATACGGATATGGGACCTTCGCTGATGTTTTTCCGATATTTCGCGATCAATCCGTCGGCTCCTGGGGTCAATGGCAATTCGCGCACAACACGTATCTCGAAGTTTTTCAGGGATTGGGTCTGCTATTTGGATCGATGCTGATAGCAAGCGTCGTTCTGCTGGTCCTGCGTTGCGTCAAGGGGGCGACGACGCGGCGGGTGAACGAAACGCTGCCGTGCGTAGCAGCGAGTGTTGCCTTTCTCTTGGGCGTGCACACGCTGGTAGACTTCAGCCTACAAATCCAGGCCATCACTATCACGTTTATGGCGTTACTCGGGGCAGGTGTGGCTCAATCCGACAGTTCTCAATTGGTGCTCGAGGATTAGACGGAAACCGTTTTGGTTGAAGCGGACTAGAAGCAAAACTGCCGCCTTTCCCAAGAGGCCTCCGACGAATGCGCATTGATATCCGTTTCTGGACAGCAATGGCGGTTATTGGGATTTGCGTATTCTCAGTCACCCGCGGGTGGAGGATTGTGCATTTCTCTCTCGCTACGGAGAACATTGATGTGTTTGAATGGGCGGAGGTCATTGATACATGGACTGCAGTACCAGAAGTTGCCTCGGCAGCCTTGCGAGAAAAACTGAAGGAGGAGATCAACATCGCTGACCCGAAGGCGGCCAATGGCCGAGGGGAAACGTTCTCTTCGATCCTTTCGATCGGGCCGTCGTCTTCGCTCGGTTGGCTGTCGTTATCCGGTCTGCAATGGGTCACGCACCAGCCACTAGAGCGGGTCTTGGGGAGTCTGAGGCTGTCGATGCTGACCGGACCCAACGAAGGCTACGCCATGGGGGAGCGGGGGGTTTTTGGTGTTTCACTATGGGAGAGTTTGTCGCCAGACCTCAAAAGGGGAGTGGTCAGTGATCTTGCAGGGGCGGAAATGAACCAGAAATTTCGGACCGTTCTTTCCGCGCAACCCGTGGGGGTGAGGAACGAGCTACGAGAAGCCCTCCTGGCTACTGGGCTTTCGCCAAAAGAGATCGAGGCCCGGCTTGGGTTTTAACTTCGCGGCGGTCGAAGATGTCGGCGGCCAGAGCTGACAACCTTAGGCCCGCCGGATCTGGAATCAGCATTTATGACTAGCGCAGTTGACGGCCCAAAGGTCAGCACGAGCAAAGCCTGGCGTTGGGTGAATCCGTTCCTGAAGGCGTTTGGGAAAGTGCAGGGCTCGGTTCCGACTATGCGTCGTGTCCCGGATGGGACTCGGGTTTACTGCGTGGGCGACATTCATGGTCGTGACGACTTGCTAAGAGAAATGGCCGAGCGCGTCGTTGCCGACATGAAAGTACGATCATTTGATCATGCCATGACGGTATTTTTGGGCGATTATGTTGACCGCGGTCATGGCTCTAGGGGCGTCGTCGAGCATCTTGCACGCGGCGAATGGCCGACACCAATCACCACCTTGGCAGGGAATCACGAGGACCTGCTGATGGCTTTCCTGGAAAACGCCGGGGTCCTCGCTGTGTGGCGGAGCCTAGGGGGGCTCGAAACACTGTATTCTTATGGGGTGGATGTCGGCCTGGCCAGGGGTGGACGCGATTTTGGAGCGGTTCAAACGGCATTCGCGGCCCAATTCCCCGAACACCATCGGCGCTTTCTAGAAAAGCTCAACATTTCAACGTATATTGGCGATTACTTTTTTTGCCATGCTGGGGTAAGACCGGGCGTGCCCCTTGATCGCCAGAATCGCGATGATCTTCTCAATATCCGCGACCCATTCCTGTCGAGTGAGGTCGAGCATGG